>ERZ1292633.5655-Hain-H41-02um-R1-5655-length-11209-cov-6_pt1 | contig 11209 bp, 5 predicted proteins | sample MGYA00564406_ERZ1292633 | MGnify/ENA primary metagenome ERZ1292633 (study PRJEB36523, sample SAMEA6512639) | groundwater metagenome | collected 2019-01-08 | study: AquaDiva: Metagenomics assemblies of 32 groundwater samples
ATGGGCCAGTCGAAGTCGAAGGAACTGTTGTCTCAAACAGAAGAAAAAAAGAGCGAAACACTGTCGAAACGCGTGAAACGTCCGGAGCAGGTACTTGTTGACAGACCCCGGCTCGGTGAGCGCCGAGCGGTTCTCACGATTCCGAACAGCCCTTATCGCGTCCTGTACGTCGATCCCATTCAACGAGCGGATGTGGTTGGCAAACACGGCTATGTGGTGCTCAAGACCGCGACCCGGGGTTGGACCGCCGGCGGCACCAAATACGAAGGGGAAGCCCCGGAAGGCGAAGAAGCGTTCGGTGAGTGCCCGCCGCCTCAGAGCGAACGGTCCACCACCGCCGAGTCCGAACTGCTGCCCAACAATGATGACAACCCGTTCGCCTTTATCCCGAAGCCGGAAGGGACGCGACCGTCGCCGCACGCGGACTCCCTCGACCTGCAAAGCAACGATGGCGTCGATCCGCACGTGACCGCGAAGGCTCGCCGCGCAGAGCGCAAAAAGCGCCAACGCGGCGGATCGAACGCGTCCAGCGCGGTGTCTGCAGAGAGCTCACAGAAGGGAGGAGAAGGCGGCGGCGGAGGAGCGGGGGGATTCGACGTGACGACGGACAGCCACAAGGACGGCACCCAACGACTGCAACAGTTCATTCGTCCCACCGGTAGGCTGGTGCAGAACTTCATTTACTTCGAGGACCGCAAGTACTTAGACGACGACATCGGTGAGCAGCCCGCGCAGGTATACGAGCAAGAGGAAGAGGAGATCTACGATATTGCCGGAGTGAAGCGCATCGCCCCGAAGTCATATGAGCCGACGGCCGCGGATCTCTCTTACGACGTTCCCAGTAAGGTGCTCGATGCCCTGCGCATGGCGATCGACGCGCCATTGTCCGATTTCCGTGCGCAAGAGGTCGGAGGGGACGAGGACGAACAACTGGCGCTCTTCCGGCAAGCCGCCATGAAGCAGCTGGAAGCCGAACGCGCCAACGACGACCCGTTTGCTGCGGGCAACAACGGGGGGTACGCGGATGAGCTGGTCATTGTCGCCGCGCCTATCGTCGACCATAGCATGACACACGAGGAAATTGACAGACGCAGCAAAGTCAAGCGGAAAAAGCTGCTCCATAAAGAAGTGCACGCATGGAAAAAATCTTTCGAAAAGCAACACGGCAAAAAGCCCTCGACGGAGGAGTTGAACGAGGACGAGGAGTTCGGCCCCACCTATCGCGAGTACCAGGCGCTGCGCAAAGAACTCCAGGATCCGGCCGACGTCGAGGAGGAAGCACGGATCGCTGCGGAGGCAGCGGAGACCGCTGCCGCGGCCGCTCGCAGCGCCGCCCCCGTTAGTCTCGCTCCGGCCAACGCGGTGGCCCCGTTGGCGGCTGGCAGCGGCTTGCGGTCGACCGATCAATGGCCGATGATCCGCACATTGGCCATCCGCCTCGACAAGTGGAAGAAGAACTACGAATTGTACAACGGCGCGCCGCCGACGAAGGGACAAATCATGCTCGACCCCGAGGCGTCCGACTGGCTGTTGCAGCTCCGCCGGCTTGCCGGTACGGATGCGGTGGCCCTCACGCCGCAAGACTACGACGAATTCGATCGCGCGCAAGGATTCGCGACGACCGCGACGGTGGATGGTGGCGGCACGACCGCGGCCGTGGTGTCCCGGGTGGACCGGCTGAAGGAGGAGCGGGAGCAACGCGTGGCAGCCGTCCAAGTCGAAATCGATGCCCTGCAGTCCAACGAAGAACCACTGGACCGCCGCAACTTACAAGTGGAAGAGGCAGGGTCGCGCCGGATGCTCATGTCGACCATTACGAGCGTGATGGCCGCGGCCAACGACGAGGCGAGGAAAACCAAGGGCTCTCGCCCCCAACGGGATCAGGATCAATCCGCGAGTGAAATTGAGATGGGATCACTGCGCGCGGTAGACTTGGCCCAGGTGATGGAAACCGACGCCGCGGCGGCTGGAACAGAGCCGAATGACATTCCGGCCATGAATCAACCGCCGGAAGACGATGAACCGCAGCCCACTCGCGGCGAACTGCTGCAGTGGCTGGAAGCGTGGCGAGACAACTCCAGCCAGCGGCTCGGCCGCGCCTTGACCCTTGGCGATCTGGAGGATGACCCGTTCGCGCTCAATCAGTTCGAGGCGTTCAAGCAGCAGTGCCTGTCGGAAGGCCTGCCCGTGGACGACTTTACCCTCACGAAGTGGACCACCTCGGAGGTCGTGCAGGATCTGCTTGCAAAGCGGCGAAAAGAGCTGGGCAAGCAGTTAAACAAGTGGAAGGCCAGCTTTCAGGAGGACAATGGGCGCAAACCTACCGCGGCGGATATCGCTGCCGATCCCCTTATTTCGTCCGTGTACGATGAGTACATGCGCATTCCGAAGCAAGACGCGACCGTGCCGGAGCCGAAGTCGGAGAGCCCGTCGACCCACCAGCCGGAGTCGCCGCCTCCACGACCGGACTCGACCCAATTCATTGGCGCGGGAGGCAACGGCCTCGGCGACGGAGTGTCGGAGTCAGCGATGAAAAAGCGGAAGAAGCAGCTGCACAAGGAGCTCGACGCGTGGAAAGAACAATTCATGGCCGACAACGGCCGTGAGCCGACGGAGCAAGACCTCGAGGCCGATGCCGACATATGGGCCGTGCATCAGGAGTTCACGCAACTCAAGGAGCAGCGCCGGCGGTCGACGCGTCGCAAGTCGTCCGTGTCGGCCGGCGGCATGTCCGCCAAGCAGTTGGCCAAGCAGCTGAATGCCTGGAAACACGAGTTCGAGGAGGAGCAAGGCCGCAAGCCCACCATGACCGACATCGAAGCGAACGAGGAAGTGTTCGACTTGTATCAGCGATACCAAGCCGCCAAGGCAGCGGAAGTCGCGGGCGAATCGCCTGCCGCGGACGAGGCTCCGGCTGGATCCTCCGAACAGCTCAACGCCGATGATGGCGATGCCCTTTCCGACTTCAAGGCGATCCACAAGCGGCGAAAGCAGCTTGGGAAGGAACTCAACGCGTGGAAAGACCGGTTCCTGGAGGAAGTGGGGCACAAGCCAAAAGAGAGCGATTTGCTCGCGGACGAGGAAATCAGGCCGATTTACGAAGAGCACGAACGACTCAAGTCATTAGAAAAGGAAAACCCCGCGGCAGCCGCAGAGCACCGAGCGCGGCGTCGTTCCACCGTCACCGGGAGTCGGCCCATGACGAGCATGGACAACGAGGAGGCCTCCGACGCCCGTGAAGATCACCAGACGGATGAAACCCCGTCCGGCATGGCGCAGCCGGTCGCCGACGCCTCGCCACAGCCGCAAAATCCGCAACAACGTCAGCGGAAGCAGCTGGCAGGCCAGTTGAACGCCTGGAAGGCGCAGTTCACGGAGTCAAATGGTCGCGCACCGACTGTGAACGACATCTTGCAGGACCCATCCATTAGCGAGATTTATCAGCAATACATCTCGATCCCGAAGGATGCAGGCGCCGGTGGACAAGCGCTAGAAAGCAACGCCAGCGGAGCGCAAGCCGCCGTCAGTAGGAAGAAGATGCTCGCGAAGCAACTGAACGCGTGGAAAGCGTTGTTCACTGAGCAAAACGGCCGCGCGCCGAAAACGCAGGACATTCTCGATGATCCGGAAATCTGCCCCGTGTACGAGGAGTATCTGACCCTGAAGAAGGACGACTAGGCGGCACCCCTACCTTCCCCTTCTCGACGAATCTGTGAATTCTACGTCACGTAGGTGAATCTGTCCCGCGCCATTTTGGTTTCGCGTTCCGCAGGGCACGCCCACATTTGGCTGAGCGGAGCCGTTGTTGAGTACGACCGCTGCCGCCCATTCCGCCCCCACTCGCGGCAGTCTGTTTGGCATCGCCTCCCTTTTTACATTCGCGAACGGATTTGTCCCCCACCCAGCGGCTAGCCAATGTCGGCCATTCCCCGCGAATTGATTCGCTGGCTGCAGACGTTGGACCTTCCGTTCGCTGTCAAAGCACCGAAACGAGACATCGCGAATGGCTACATTGTCGCGGAAATCTGCTCCCGGTATTGGCAAGACGTCGATCTCCGGCAGTTCGACAATGGCGCCGGGTCAAAGATCAAGTCCGCAAATTGGGCAGTGTTGAAGCGCCTCTTCGCCCACCACGACGCTCAGCTGCCCGAATCCTTGGTTGCGGACGTCATGAACATGAAGGATGACGCCGCGCAGAACTTCCTGCAAGCGCTATATTCGCTGCTGACGGGTCGTTCCATCACGGTGGTTCCGGCCGCAACCGAGCCCGAAGTCGCACAAGTGCCCCAGTTCAACCGCCAAATGGGAAGCGGTATGCACCAAACCATCGTCGACCCTGCCTTGCAGCAGGCGCAGCTGCATCAGCAGCAGCAGCAAGAAGAGTCTCGCCGCGCAGATGAGGAACGCGCCAAGGCGGAAAACGACCGCCAAGCTGCCCAGCGGAGGGCCGCGGAGGTTGCGCGGAAGTCGAAAGCGGCATCCACCGTGCAAAAGGTCCAAGCGATCCGTCAAGCCTCACTCGAGGACCAAGCCACCGACGAAGGTGGGTCCGCTTCAACCGTCCAGTTTTCAGCAGTGACCGTCAAGGCGCTTGCGCCACAGGCGCTCAGCCGGCTAGGCTACGCGTCAGGGGCACGCGCCGCCAACTCACAACGTCAGTCCACTTCGGAACGGCAATACGATGGTGCACCGCCCAAGGCCACGGGGTCGGAGGGGGTCATCAACCGAATCGCGAGCACCGTGGAACAGTGCGTCGCGGAGTTGGCCAACACATCGTGGACCATCAGTCCCGGGTCCAACTACTTAGAACACTTTGCGCTCAACGCCGCTCGACTTCCACTGCCGCTGAAAGCCGCCATTTGGGCGAAGCTGCAGACGACGTCCGATGACGTGGCCAGTTGGCTGCTCGGCCGGCCATACGAAGTCGGGGTGCTCGTCGCCTCGTTGTTTCCCTACGTTAGCACGGTGGCCGTGCAGACCATTCTCGGCCGCGCACACTATCCATTTACCAGCCACACGATCGATATCGAGGGCTCCCTGACGTTTGTGTGTGATGTGCTGGACGAGTTTGCGGCACGCAGCCCTCTGTTCGCCGTCGACGTGCTGGGACGGCTAATCCTCCCATTGGTCGTCCCGTCCTGTTTCGTTCGCTCAGCGCCGACAAAGAACAAGCCGTTCGGGGCACAGCTTCTGCTCGCCGTGGTGCCGAAGGCGACGGTCGACATGTTCGATCGATATTTAGTGGTCGCCGCCGAGCGACTGACTCAAACCATGTTAGACGATGCCGAAGCACCAGGCTCGGATGCGATCGGCGATCCCGAACTGCACGGCGGCGTGCTGACTTCCCTGGAGCTGCTGGCGCGGGTGTCTTTGACAACACAGAGACAAATTGCTGCCACCATCGAAGCCGCAAGAAAGGCTGCTGCCGCCACGCACGTTGGTTCCGGCTCTGACCAAGACGACCCCGACTCGCTGCGCGGTTATCTATCCGCGCGATCGCGAGAGACCGACGACGACGTCAGGGACCCGCTTGACGCCCCACCGCCACCCGCTCCCGACCGCCCGTCGGACGCCGTGCTGGGTCCAAGGTACACGCGACTGTTGGTCCGCCGAGCAACGGCCGGTCTCCAAAGCGGTAGCGCGTCAATTCGTCTCGCTGCGTCACGCGTGATGGCGATCGCAGTGGACCGTGGAAGCGAGGACGAGCTCGACGCGGCGCAGCTGCTGATGCTCTTGGCGCCCATAGCGCCGCATGCCGAGAAGAAAAAGGACCCCAATGAGGGAGGAGGGACGTTCGCCGCATCGGATCGCTGGGCGTCCGCCGGTGTGCATCACAGCGAGTTGACCGCGCCGCTGGTACTTCTTGCTGGAGCGCTTTTGAAGCGTTGCAAAGAGCAGCTCGTGCGTCTGTCGGAGGCGCCGCCAGAACACAACGGTGCCACGGACACGAGGTCCAACAGCCTGGCCTTAGTCGCCCACGCCCTCGAGAAGATTGTTGTGCACTGCACAACCCCCTCGCAAAAGGCGTCACCCTCGTACACACCGCTGCTGTGCAACGCCAGTTTAGAAGCAAAAGTGATCATCGTCGACGTTGCCTGCCGGTCATTGTCCTTTGTCTCATCGGCCGTGTCGCCACAGGTTGCGGATCAGGCCGTCGCACTGTTGATGAGCCTGCCGCTAGCGCCAAGGCTCCGCGCGCTGTCGCACGACGGTGGTGATCCCACCGCTCCTTCCCACTACGGTCCGTGCCAGTGGTCGCCTTCGGTGCTCGCCGGCCCGCTATTTAGAATGCTGGCCACCGGGGGCAACCTGTTCCAGCCCAATGGCCAACCGCTGGCGTCGGCGTTGGCGGCACCCAGTCGTTTTGGAAGGCTGCTCGACGTACTCGACGCCGTGTGCCGCGTGACCATGCGACCGGGGCTGACCATGACGTCGGGCGGCGGCGGGGTCGGCGCCGCGGATGAAGAGGTCGTCGCCTCGTGGTGGGACTGCCTGCGGCTGTGTCCGGGCGACCTCTTGCAGGCGGCGATGTACGCGTCCAAGTCGACGGCCGAAGCGACGCCGTCAGCGGAACCCAGTCGAGGTGCGCTGCTGGCGTGTGGTCATCTTGCGAGACGATTCATCGCAAGGTGCTTCGTCGATCTCGCCGGCGTGCCCTCGGCCGCCAACCTGCTGGGTGAGGTGTTGCTACCACCGGAACTGCTAACGCCCCATGGCGTCTACTCGTCGGCGGACGGCGTGTCCATAGGTGCCGCGCAGCTTGGCGCCTTGACGTCACCGTTGGCACCGCTTCGCGACGGCGCAAACGATGGGGAGGTGAAGGCGATGCAGTGGTGGCGGTCGGTCGTCGTCCCCGGAGGTGCTGCCAGGGATGTGTGAGTGTGCCAGCCAAGATTCCCGGAACGCCACGTCCGGTCCACGCTGTTCACGCCGTTCAGATGTACGTGATGAACCCCTCCTATCTCGACCTGTGTGTACTTGAAGGTGATTGCTCGCCGTCGATTTGGGCTCGATGGTATCGTCCCTAATACCTTCTGTGTGGGGTTTCCCTGAACTCCCCGATCCCTTTCCTCTATTGCCTGAGCAGCAGAGAGTCGGTTCGCGATTCATCATGCCAGGACGCCGCTACGCGCACGACAGCAGCGACTGGGACACGGTGGCGATGGCCAATGACGGTGAGTGGAACAGCCGGGCGCGGTGGGCGCTGGCCCACGACGCAGACGGAATAGGTAAAGAGTATGACGGGCTCCGCAAGCCGGTCACCGAGCCGCTCGCGGAAGCAACGCAGGAACCGACGAGGCGTTGCCACGTCCGCAGAAAGCATCGGTCCAACTGCCCGAAGCATGCCGCTCAAAAACTAGCCGCCCACGTTGCACTGCCGTCCCACTCCACCACTGCGTCGCTGCCGCCAAGCCCGCTGCCAGCTGACGTGGACAGCAAGGGCCGCCCTTGGCTGCTGGCACCAAAACCGATCCCGGCGTTTCCAACTCTGTCCGTCCCACGCTGTGTCGGCCGCGGTTTCGCAACGTTTTTGACTGGCGCGTTCGACGGACATTCGTACAAATGGGAAAAACGTTGGCTACGGCAGTATCCCGATTACGACGCATCTTCGGTACTCGTCGACACTCGATCGCGTGACTCGCTGGCCCACGCCATGTCCAAGGCATCTCCGAAAGGGCCGCTCACGGCACCGCCGATGGTGCCATTGTCGGCTGCGGAGGCCGCACGTCTGCCGCAGAGTTACATGCCGCGGAGCAAGGTGCCGCTCGTGCGCGAAGCCGTCGACAAGTCATTCTGTCGCTTGAAGTATGATTTGAAAACGCACATGGAATACGAGTACAGTATCGGTAAAGCCTTGCAGCGACTATGAGTTGTACACTTCACTTTGCCGTGTTCCCCCCTCCCCCACATGCTTACAACATGTCTCGGTGTACCTGAATGAACACATTTTCAATTGGCCGCCCACTCACCGGGCCAAATGCTCACAGCCCAAACCGTCCCGAAGACCGGAACGTTTGCCAAAAGAATATAAGTACAGAAACTGTATCCTGGTGAGCGTAAGTTGATGAAACTGAAACGAATGTTGGTCCCCTCTTTCCCACGAACAGTACGCTACGACGTTATGACGGCACAGCGCAACACCACAGCTGGTCGACGGACCGCCGCGCGACCAGTGGTCGTGTCGACGACGGTGGCCAAGAAGGCATCGGCGCGAGTGCCCAAAACCGCACAAAAGGCGGTAGCCGCGACGGTGCGAACGAAGGCCGCTGGAGTCTTGAACGCCGCGGCCTTGACCACAACCGTGGTTAAAAAACCGCGCCAAGAAAAGGCGTCAAAGAAACCGAAGAAGCCATCGTCGTATCTTGCCCTCGCGATTCGCAACCTTCCTTCTACGTTCCAAGAACCGGAGCTAGTGAAATTTTTCTCGCAATTCGGTCCAAAAATTGACCGCTTGTACGTCGTGCGATGCCGCCGGACCTGGCGATCTCGCGGCATTGCGTACGTCAAATTCGCCGACACGGCCACAGAGGAGGAGCGGCAAACTCTGCTGGAGGAAACCCACGCCGTCCTACTGGGCGGTGTGATGCTGACGGCCAAGTGGGTGCGGCTGCGCAAGGCGATGCCATCCGGCGGGGCCATCAAGCGAAGACAGAAGTTCGACTACGCGAATCGGACCCGCGGTGTGAGGATGGTGTTGAAGCGGGCGAAGAACCTAAGTTCCGCGCTGCGGATGGGCCGCTCGTCGTCGCTCCCAGACGTGAAAGCAGCGTTGCAGCGACTGAGCAAACTGGCTGGCACCGAGGCAAAATGCAACGCTGCCCTTAACAAGCGCGGCATTCCGTACAGCTTTGACGGTTTCAGTTCACAGCTTCCGATAATGAGGCAACGTTTTGATGCCTCTATTCAAACACCGAGCGGAACAGCCGCGAAGAAGAAGTGACCTCCCGATTCGTCAGCGTCATCTCGCCGCCCCCGTGGCCCCTCCCTCCCTCTTTTCGATTAATGGATCGGATCCCCATTTAACTCGCGACAGCTGCGAAGCGGCCACGTTGGAGAGCGTCAACGAGCCACACGTTGCGAAAGTATCAGCGTCCGTGTGTTGTTCGCGAGTCACAGTCAATTATTTTTTCTTCGCCTTCCTTCACCATGCTGAACGACGACGCTCTGCGCAAGAAGCAACAATTTGCGGTCGAACGAGCTCAGCGCCTGCGCGACCCCCGACTCCGCTGCCTCGGCATCGACAAGGCGGCCCTGGACGAGCAGGTAAAGGAAAAGAAGGCGATGCAGGAGTTGGAAAAACAACGCGACACATTCTATGCACAACAAAGCCTCGCCATGGATCAGCACGCCGTCGCGCTGCAACAGGAGGCCGATCGGCTACGCATCGAACGAGAACGAGACGTCGTACGCTTCCGCGACACCTTTCAAAAGAAGAGCATGGGCCGCGAGTTCGACCTGCAGGATCCCAACCACCTGAAACACGACGTCCCTGCCCGCGTCAACGATGCTGACCCGCGCTGCGGCCCGGCGTCCATGCAGGCCTTCGACGGAGAGGACCTTGCGCACAAGGGTCGCGTCAGTGCTCAGCGGGAACAACAGCGACGATGGGCGCTGCAACAGGCAGACGAAAAGCTGATGAAAAAGTGGGTCGAGAAGGACTTCACGAGAGCGTACGAAGACCGGGCGGAGGAGATGTCGAACCGGACCTTCATGATTGATCGAAGCATTGCGGATCAACGGCGCCAAATGGCGGCGTCCACGGCCGAGTTTAACCGGGCGCTAGCCGAACAGAAGCGCAAGGAACGAGAAGCCGACAAGATCCGCAGCACTCAGAAAAACCTGGTTGAAGTAGAGAACATGTTGAATTCCGATCTTCTTTGCGAGCAGCCCGCGGCCACTCACGGTGCCGACTTCAAGGGCATGACTGCCACCCAGCGACAGGCGATATTGCAAACGCAAGAGCAGCAGCGAGATGCTCGTCGACGCGCGCAGCTCGAGGCGGCCGAGGCGGCTAAGGAGAGCGACACACAGGAAGCGCTGCAGGCTCGAATGGCCATCTTGCTCGATCGGCAACGTGAACGAGAGCGCAGAGAGACGGCGAAGCACGTCGCCTCGGAGAGGCAACAACAAGCCACGGAGGCCGGACACCGTAAAAAGGAGCTTGATGCCCTCTACGCCAATCAAGTGACAGACGAATACTTCGTCTTCGGACAGGGAATGTAGGATCCAACCCGCGGACCATCCGCAGACTTCGGGCCGAACATGTACTCGTTTTGCTCTCTCCCAATCATTTCCCCCCCTCCTATGTGTCTAGTACGCATCCCCACCACCTTTCGTTAGATACTGTGTGATCCCACTGAGGGTCCATCGCCCCTCGCGCTCACTGACAGGGCCGGGTGCTGGTACACACACACATTGACGCGCTGATGTGAATGAAGCGTTCCAAGCCATCATCGAGGTGCGTGCCCCCCTCACAGCCTTCTCGGCGCGCGCCGGGACGCGAGAGAATCAGTGTGACCACACGAATGTCATCCGCCACTGACTCCGTTCCCACGACGCTCATCTTGGGAGTGGGTCCCGGGTTTTTCGCCGTCGCCTTCACCTTTGCCCTTTGCGTGCTGGTCACCGTGGCGGCGTACGCCATGAAGCCCTCCAGCGGGCCCCTTTGCGTCTTGATGACGTTTCTGCTGCCGGCGGCCGTATTTGGTTGCATCTTGTCGGCTCCGAAAATGGGGTCGACGTCGACGTTGTCCGAGGCTACCGTCATCGACAAGTTGTTCCCGGTCCGTATTGTCGTGGTGCTTCTGCTGGCCATTGCGACGTTGGTCTACGCCGGATACGTGGCGTCGCTGGTGTTGTCATCCGCTCCGTTCGTCGCGCCAAGAGTTACTTGCCGTAGAAAGCAATTAGCGGAACTTCATCCCACCTGGATGAAATGATGTCCACCTACTTACTTTCATACTTATACAGCTGTAGCTGTCGTTATAGAGTGCTGTAGCTGTCGTTATAGAATTCTCCGTGATTCTGTAGGCGCGTTCCCGCAGTAGGGATTCGAGTGGGCCCACGGTAGCGACGTTGTTGCGGAAAGTTTATTCTTTCACGGCAACCCATACTTAGCGGTTGGACCGTTGGATGGGAAATGTTGCCATCCAACCATCCAACCATCCAGCGGTAAAACGTAGAAAACATGAAAAACATTTTCTCATCC
>ERZ1292633.5657-Hain-H41-02um-R1-5657-length-11208-cov-4_pt1 | contig 11208 bp, 9 predicted proteins | sample MGYA00564406_ERZ1292633 | MGnify/ENA primary metagenome ERZ1292633 (study PRJEB36523, sample SAMEA6512639) | groundwater metagenome | collected 2019-01-08 | study: AquaDiva: Metagenomics assemblies of 32 groundwater samples
GCTGGCGTTGTCGTTGGAGAGCGCGGCTTTATCCCGGTTGATGTGCAGATGCGTACCAATCAAGCCCATATCTTTGCCATTGGCGACGTGGTTGGGCAACCCATGCTGGCACACAAAGCCGTGCATGAAGCGCATGTTGCGGCGGAAGTCGTTGCCGGGGAGCTTAAAGGCGATGCTGAACTGGCCAAGAGCCGCTTTGACGCGCGAGTCATTCCCAGTGTGGCCTACACCGACCCGGAAGTGGCTTGGGTTGGCGTGACAGAGGATGAAGCCAAAGTGCGTGGCCTCAAAATCAAGAAGGGTTTGTTCCCTTGGAATGCTTCCGGGCGTGCCATTGCAAATGGCCGTGACGAGGGGTTTACCAAGCTCTTGTTTGATGAGGAAACGCATCGCATCATTGGTGGCGGCATTGTTGGTACGCATGCGGGCGACATGATCGGTGAAATTGCCCTAGCCATCGAAATGTGCTGCGACGCTGTTGATATCGGCAAAACCATTCACCCACACCCAACCTTGGGCGAAAGCCTTGGTATGGCCGCAGAAGTTGCACATGGCTCTTGCACGGACGTGCCACCGGCGCGCAAGTAATTCCCCCTGCACACGGCCTCGGGATGAGGCCGTGTCAAATTGCGCACAAATTGGGCAATCTCGTTGATCCAGGGTTTGTTAGAGCCCAGTTTTGATCAGCGCAAGTGCTTGGCACTCGAAATTGTCGGCAGAATGCTTATCGTTTTGTTGTCACGCCATTCGCCCGTTTTCCGCAAGATGAATCGGATTTTCGAAGCCTTACCGGACCTCAGTTCAAGTTCGCCGACTTCTGTCCGAGAACCATTGAGCGACTCAGGCGTGTCTGCTTGTTGCCAGAAGTCCCGTTCGGTCATATCACCATGGAAACCTCAGCTCGCCCGATGGCTACAGACGCTACTTCTGTTCTTTGCCTTGGCCGTGGGCTTGCCGGCGCGAGCTTTGGCGTGGGATGCAGCCCGTATGCTGGCCGCAGCCGAGCAGATGAGCTCAGCGACCAAACTCGCGGTGGTACGGTTGCAAACGATGCTGACTAAAGCCGCCACGCTAGAAACCCGTGCCAAGTTGAGCCTGGTCAATGACTACTTCAACGAGCACGTGAGTTTTGCCGAAGATATGGAGGTCTGGGGCCAAATCGACTACTGGGCCAGTCCCTTGCAAACGTTGGAAAAAGGCCGTGGTGACTGTGAGGACTATGCCATCGGCAAGTACTTCAGTCTGTCTGCAGCTGGCGTGCCTATCGAACAACTGCGATTGGTCTATGTGCGGGCTCAAATGCTCCATCGTTCGCAGGCGCACATGGTGCTGGCGTTCTACGAAAACCCGCAGTCGGAACCATTGATTTTGGATAGCTTGGTCACTGAAATTCGCCCAGCAAGCCAACGGCAAGATTTGAGCCCCGTCTATAGTTTCAACGGCGAAGGGCTCTGGCGTGGTGTTGGTACACAATCAACGGGTAACTCTTTGGCCAGCTTGTCCAACTGGCGTGACATCTTGGCGCGCGTGCGCGCCGAAGGCTTTATGTGATCCAATGGCGTGCGCTTTCAATCGAAAACGTCTGGCCTGACAGCGCGTCAGAGCTGACGCTGCCATGCAGACGAAGGGAGAAAAGATGTCCCTAATTCGACAAGTTTGGTTATTGCTGCTGGGCGTTGTGTTGCTCGCCTTGGTGGGCAGTGTCATGGTGTCGGCGGTGGCGATACGCGATACGCTTCAAACTGAGTTACAAGTCAAGAACTCCGATAATGCCGCGTCATTGGCGCTAGCGCTGTCGCAGCAAAAAGGCGATGCGTCGCTGATTCAATTGCTTTTGAGCGCGCAATTCGATACGGGGCATTATCAAAGCATTCGCTGGCGCAAACCCGATATGAGCGTGGGTTTTGAGCGAACCGCCAAACCAAGACACAGCGTAGCACCTAGTTGGTTTGTTGCCTTAACGCCGATTGACGTAGCACCTGGCGTTGCGCAGGTTTCCAGCGGCTGGAACACCATGGGCACGCTTGAACTGCTGAGCCATACAGCCTTTGTACACGACCAACTTTGGCGTAGCACCGTGCGTACAGCGCTTTTGCTGACGGGCCTGGGCTTCGTGGCCGGGCTGATTGCGATGGTTGCGGTGAGGCGAATCCGCAAACCACTTGACCGCGCCGTTGACCAAGCTAAGTCCTTGGTGGCCGGAAGTTTTGTGACTGTGGCAGAGTCGCAAGTGCCGGAGCTTCAGCGCTTAACACATGCCATGAACATCATGGTTGTGAGGCTTAAAAATGTGCTTGAAGCGCAAAATAGCCAACTTGAAGCCTTGCGCATACAAGCGCAATGCGACGGACTGACGGGTTTGTCCCATCGCAAGCATTTTTTAGGGCAGTTTGAAAGCGCCTTGCAACGCGAAGACGGGCCTCATGAAGCAGGTTTGGTGCTGGTGCGCCTGCATGATTTATCCGGCTTGAATTTACGCCTGGGCCGAGACGCAGCGGACCGGGTGCTGGTGGCCATCTCAGAGGCTTTGCAAGTTTATGCCGAGCGGGTGCAGGGTTGTTTTGCGGGTCGGCTTAATGGGGCAGACTTTGCTCTATGGCTACCGGTTCCGGGCGTCGCTAGTGAAACGGCGCGCGCGCTGTCGCAGGCTCTGCGTGTGAGTCTACCGGCTTTTGGTGCGGGCATTCGCGTTGCCATGGGTGCCGTCGAAACTGGGCCGGGGCGCAACGCCAGCGCATGGTTTGGTGATGCTGACGCCGCATTGGCACGAGCCGAAGCGCAAGAAGCCTTTGCCGTTGAGTTTGCGCCAACGGGTGGGGTCGGCGCTACACAGCAGGGTGAACGGGTTTGGCGTCAGCAACTAACCGAGGCGATGCGTGAACGCCGCACACGCTTGGTTCAGTTTCCGGTACTTGGGCGCGATAGCGCCGTATTGCACCTTGAGGTGCCGTTGCGCTTGCAATTGGATGCGCACGGTGAATATTTGCCGGCAGCGCAATGGCTGCCGCTCGCGGTGCGTAGTCATCTCACAGCAGAGATTGATGTGCATGCAATGGGGCTGGCGCTAGAGGCCATTGCGCGGGATGGCCAACCCCGCTACGTGAACCTGTCGCCGGCGTCATTGTTGGATGGCGGTTTTACGGCTCGGTTGCGTGACCTTGTGTTCCAGAGCCCACAGGCGGCGCGACGGCTGGGTGTTGAGGTTGCGCAGGAAGCTGCCATCGCGCATTTTGATTTATTGCATGAGCTGGGCCGTCAATTGCGCCCCTTGGGCGTCAAGCTGGGTGTCGAACATGCGGGAGCAGGGTTGGCTCAGGTTGACAGGCTTTATCAGGCTGGGCTCGACTATGTCAAGCTGGATGCAACCGTTGTGCGCGGCGTGGCCGGAGACGCCGCGCGTGCGGCTTTTGTGCGCGGTATGGTTGTGATGCTTCGTAGCCTATCGCTCAAGGTTTACGCCGAAGGCGTTGTCGAGGCCATGGATGTGCAGGCGCTTTGGGACTGCGAAGTCGATGGCGTGACAGGCCCTTGGGCGAGCTCGCAAGAAGGCACGGCGCATCATAATCCGCCACGCTAACTTAAAATGGGAAGGTGTCGCGAGACTCAATGTCATGACAGTGCAAGGCGTACTGCCCCCGTTTGCGATCGTCGAAGTAATGCTCCAGCGTGACACGAACGGTACGGAACGCCAATTCCTGCCAGGGGATTTCATGCTCGTAGAACAAGCGTGCCTCTATGGTTTCAGGACCTGGCGCAAAATCGGTACTCATGAGTTGTGCGCGGTAAAAAAAGTGCACCTGCCCGACTCGCACCACGTTGAGCAGCGTGAATAGCTCGCCCATATCAACTTGAGCCCCTGCCTCTTCGATGGTTTCGCGTAGCGCCCCGGATTGGACAGTTTCGCCAAGCTATAAAAAACCCGCTGGCAAGGTCCATAGGCCAAAGCGCGGTTCAATATTTCGCTTGCACAGCAAAACCTGATCACCCCAGCAAGGGATTGTGCCAACCACATTGATCGGGTTTTGATAGTGGATAGCCTGGCACTGCGTACAAACTGCGCGTTCACGGTTGTCGTCTAAGGGCACGGCATATTGGACGGGCGCGCCACAAGCCGGGCAAAACTTGAAATGCCGATTTTCAAACATGCCTAAAGTTTAGCCTCTCAAGGAACAAAACGCCGGGCCGCCCCAAGTTGTTCCTTCGCCTCGGGGGGGGGGGGCGGAACCGGTAATTCAGGTTCCTGGGGGCGCACATGTGCGTGGAGCGGCGAAAGTGGGGTCGGTTTGATCGTGGCATCATCGCCGCTATTGAAAACACAAAGCGAATTTCGGCACTCCCATGGAACTTTACAACTACTTTCGGTCTTCGGCCTCCTACCGTGTACGTATTGCATTGGCGCTAAAAGGCCTCGACTACAACTATCACAGCGTGCACTTGGTGAAGAACGAGCAATTCAACGAATCCTATGCCGCTGTATCGGCAGCGCGTTTGGTGCCAACGCTATGTGACGGTGACGCTGTCTTGACGCAATCGATGGCCATCATCGAATACTTGGACGAAACGCATCCGACGCCCGCGCTCTTGCCAGTTGATGCGCTGAGTCGTGCAAGAGTGCGTGCCTTGGCCCAAGACATTGCTTGCGAGATCCATCCCCTTAACAATCTACGAGTGCTGCGCTTTTTAGAGCATTCAATGGGACAAAACCAAGAGCAGCGTGACCGCTGGTACCACCATTGGATTGAAACCGGACTCGAGGTTGTGGAGCGCCAGTTGCGGAATCATCCAGCGACGGTAAGGTTTGCTCATGGAGACGCGCCTGGTCTTTTCGAGTGTGTGTTGATTCCGCAAATCTTCAATGCGCAGCGCTTCAAATGCCGACTCGACCATGTGCCGACCGTGATGCGAATCTTTGAAAACTGTATGCTGCTTGAAGCTTTTGAAGCAACCCAGCCCTCGAAGTGCCCGGATGCAAGCGCATAGCGATTGGCTCGTCGCTCAAGGGCTGGGTGCCCAAGTTCGGGGGGGCATGACGACGCGAGTGGGTGGCGTGAGTTTGCCGCCTTTTGACAGCATGAATTTACGGTTGCTTGAAGACGACCCACAGGCAGTGCAGCTTAACCGCCAGCGCTTAGCCGTGGCTATCGGGGCGACGCCCGTGTTCCTGAATCAAGTCCATGGTCATCGAGCCGTTCGGCTTACCGGGGCCGATATTGATGCCAGTGCGAGTATTCACGATGCCGATGCAAGCCACACAACTGAGCGCGGCGTTGCATGTACTGTGATGGTGGCCGATTGCTTGCCCGTATTGTTTTCTGCCCCAGATGGCGCTGGCGTTGCTGCTGCGCATGCAGGTTGGCGTGGGTTAGCTGGGGGCATATTAGAAGCTACGGCACTAGGTTTATCGCAAGCGGTAGCGTGCCCACCCAGTCACTTGCGAGCATGGTTGGGTGCCAGCATTGGCCCACAACAGTTTGAAGTCGGTGAGGACGTGGTGCAAGCCTTTGGAATGCAGGCACAGCAGCACTTTACAAAAATTGCTAAGCCCGGAAAGTGGTTGGCCGATCTACCCGGGTTGGCACGGCAGCGCCTCGCAAGCTTAGGGATCGTGCATGTTGACGGTGGGCAGTGGTGTACTGTATCGAACACCTCAATGTTTTTCTCGTTCAGGCGAGAGCGTGTCACTGGACGCATGGCTGCAACTATTTGCCGTGTCTGAGGTGACTGGCGTGGCTTTGAGGGGTTGGGCACCTTGCTCGGCCTTGGCACGGGCGCGCCGGCGTGCTGCACTGTTGCCAATGTAAAACACAATGCTCAACGGTACGAATCCGTACATCACCAGCGTTATGAATGCGCCAAGTAGGGTCCCTTGCGGGCTAACGAGTTCAGCACCGACCATCAACACGACGATGTAAACCCAAGCAACACAAATGAGTAGCAAAACGGCCATTTTCTTTGGCGACGCTTGGTCGCGCTGTCATAAGGAGGTAAGCTTGCAAGCGTACAACAAGATACTGTATCTTTGAGACGAGATAACGCATGACGAACCCCGCGCCTTTTGCGATGCCCGATATGGCTAGCTTTTCTGCTTGGTTAGGCACCATGAATCCCGCGATGGCACAACCCGTCCGTGGTAACAACGGTTTCAGTGCGCAGGGGCTGCCCGATGCCGCACAGTTTTGGCAGCAAATGATGGCGGGCGCCGAAGGACAGGTGCTTGCCAAAGTTCAGGCTGATTACCTTAAACAAGCAACGGCCTTGTGGAATGATGCTATTGAAAAATGTCTAGCACCGTTAGCTGGTGAGGCTATTGGCGCGGTAAACGGGCATGCCAAAGCAACACCAGTGAAGATTGCTGACAAGCGATTTGCGTCCAACGCATGGGGTAAACACCCCAATTTGAGCTTCGTGGCGCAAATGTATTTACTCAATGCGCGCACCTTAATGCAGTTGGCTGACAACGTTCAAGGCGACGAAAAAACACGGCAGCGTGTGCGTTTCGCCGTGCAACAGTGGATTGATGCAGCCTCGCCCAGCAACTACTTGGCGCTGAACCCCGACGCCCTCGAATTGGCGCTGTCAACGCGTGGCGAGAGCGTTAGTCAGGGTTTACAGCAGCTTTGGCAGGACGTCAAAAAAGGGCATGTCTCGCAAACCGACGAATCCGCCTTTGAAGTGGGCCGCAACGTCGCCACAACTGAAGGCTCCGTGGTGTTTGAAAACGAGCTGTTCCAGTTGATTGAGTACAAGCCACTCACTCAGCAAATTTATGCCAAGCCATTTCTACTGGTGCCGCCTTGTATCAATAAGTTTTACATTCTCGACTTGCAGCCTGAAAACTCACTGATTCGATATGCCGTAGAGCAGGGCCATCGGGTGTTTGTACTGAGTTGGCGCAACCCCGACGAGTCATGCAAATCCATGACTTGGGATGACTACATCGAAAAGGCACCGATCAAAGCCATAGAGGCGGTGCAAGCCATCAGCGGTAGCGAGTCGATCAATGTGCTGGGTTTCTGCGTCGGCGGCACACTGCTGTCTACGGCCTTGGCGGTGTTGGCAGCACGAGGCCAACACCCGGCAGCAAGTGTGACGCTACTGACCACCTTGGTCGACTTCAGCAGCAACGGCATTCTCGATCTGTTTGTCGACGAAGCCTCTGTGAAGATGCGCGAAATGACGCTGGGGCCAGATGCACCTGCAGGCCCAGGCTTGCTCAAAGGCCAGGAGCTAGCCACCACATTCAGCTTCTTACGCCCGAACGATTTGGTCTGGAATTATGTCGTGGGCAACTACCTCAAAGGCGAGGCGCCGCCCCCCTTTGACTTGCTTTATTGGAATGGCGACAGCACCAATCTGCCTGGGCCTATGTACTGCTGGTACTTGCGCCACACGTATTTGCAGAATGAGCTAATACAGCCCGGCAAACTCAAAGTTTGTGGTGAATCGCTCGATTTGAGTCGCATCAAAGCGCCCGTTTACATCTACGGCTCGCGCGACGATCACATCGTGCCTTGGGATAGCGCTTATCGCAGCACGCAAGTGTTCAAAGGCAAGAAGCGCTTTGTTTTGGGCGCGTCGGGCCATATCGCTGGCGTCATCAATCCACCGGTTAAAAAGAAACGCAATTATTGGGTGGGTGCTAGTGCTGCATTGCCTGTCAAAGCCGATGATTGGTTTGCGACCGCCAAAGAACAACCAGGGAGCTGGTGGACCGACTGGTCAGAATGGCTTGCAGGTCACGCTGGAAAGAAGATAGCTGCGCCCAAATTAGCAGGAAACCGGCAATACCCGATGATTGAGGCGGCCCCAGGCCGCTACGTGAAGCAAAAAGCTTAGATTTTGGAGAAAAAATGACGACAGATATCGTAATTGTTGCTGCAGCACGCACCGCAGTAGGCAAATTTGGTGGCGGCTTGGCAAAGGTCAGCGCAGCTGATTTGGGGTCAACCGTGCTGCGCGCCTTGCTGGAACGCGCCAAGTTGTCGGGCGATCAAATCGGCGAGGTCATTCTGGGCCAGGTTTTGCAAGCCGGATGTGGGCAAAATCCGGCACGCCAGTCGGTTATCAAAGCGGGCTTTCCAAATGGTGTACCCGCCATGACCATCAACAAGGTTTGCGGCTCTGGCTTGAAAGCAGTGATGCTGGGCGCGCAGGCCATCCGTGATGGCGACAGCGAGATCGTGATCGCCGGGGGTCAAGAAAGCATGAGCCTCTCACCCCACGTGTTGCTAGGCTCGCGTGACGGTCAACGCATGGGTGACTGGAAAATGATCGATTCCATGATCACAGATGGCTTGTGGGACGTCTATAACCAGTACCACATGGGTATTACTGCTGAAAACGTTGCGAAGCAGTATGGCGTTAGTCGAGTCGATCAAGATGCACTGGCGTTGGCTTCACAGCAAAAGGCGGCAGCCGCACAAGATGCCGGTCGCTTCAAAGACGAAATCGTCGGTGTGAACATTCCGCAGAAGAAGGGTGAGGCGCTTGTTTTTGATGCAGACGAATTCATTAATCGTAAAACCAATGCTGAGGTGCTCGCAGGATTGCGCCCCGCCTTTGATAAGGCGGGTAGCGTGACTGCTGGTAACGCCTCTGGTTTGAATGATGGTGCGGCTGGTGTTGTACTGATGAGCGCTGCAAAAGCGGAAAAGTTAGGTCTGAAGCCTTTAGCGCGGTTGGCCAGCTATGCCAGCAGCGGCTTGGACCCAGCCTACATGGGTATGGGCCCGGTGCCAGCGGCGCGCAAGGCCTTGGAGCGTGCTGGGTGGAAGGCGCAAGACCTCGATTTGTTGGAAATTAACGAAGCGTTTGCTGCGCAAGCATGCGCTGTACACAAAGAAATGGGCTGGGATATGTCCAAGGTCAACGTCAATGGAGGTGCCATTGCGATTGGTCACCCGATTGGCGCATCAGGTTGCCGGATTCTGGTAACTCTGTTGCATGAAATGCAGCGTCGTGATGCTAAAAAGGGCATTGCGAGTCTGTGTATTGGCGGCGGCATGGGCGTCGCATTAACCGTAGAGCGTTAAGCTAGTGGATAGCGCCCCCAAACCTGTCGCTCTGCGTCAGGCCCCCGAGGGGGCCAAGGAAACTTGGGGACGGCCCTGCGTTTCCTTGGCAGGCTAACAAAAATTGGGGATTTACCTTGTCAATCATTCGTTAGACTGGAGACTGCAAATGAGCAAAAAAGTAGCTTACGTGACCGGTGGTATGGGCGGCATTGGCACGGCAATGTGTCAACGCTTGCATAAAGACGGGTTTACCGTCATCGCAGGGTGTGGCCCCAGCCGAGATTTCAATAAGTGGTTGAATGAGCAGGCCGCGCTCGGTTACGAGTTCTATGCGTCGGTTGGCAATGTCGCCGAATGGGAATCAACCGTCACGGCGTTTGCGAAAGTCAAAGCCGAGCATGGAACGGTGGATGTTTTGGTGAACAACGCGGGCATTACCCGTGATGGCATGTTCCGCAAGATGTCTCGCGACGACTGGGACGCCGTGATGAACACCAACCTGAACAGTATGTTCAACGTGACCAAGCAAGTCATTGACGATATGCTGGATCGTGGCTGGGGCCGCATCATCAACATCAGCTCGGTTAATGGTGAAAAGGGTCAGTTTGGGCAAACCAACTACTCAGCGGCCAAAGCCGGCATGCATGGTTTTACGATGGCCCTGGCCCAAGAGGTCGCCAGCAAAGGCGTAACGGTCAATACCATCAGCCCGGGCTATATTGCGACTGATATGGTCAAGGCCATTCGTCAAGACGTGCTGGACAAAATCGTTGCCGGTATTCCTATCAGGCGCTTAGGTACGCCAGAAGAAATCGCCTCAATGGTTTCGTGGTTGGCCGGTACAGAAAGCGGCTTTGCAACCGGGGCTGACTTCAGTTGCAACGGCGGCTTGCATATGGGCTAAAGTCCAAAAAAGAAACAGGTGCTAATTGCACCTGTTTCTATCAGCCGAATCGATTAAGCGCCTTCAATCTTCAAGCAGCATGTTGATAGCTGGGGCAATTTGCAGCGCTTGACATGTTTTGTCCTTCTCATCGTTCGGGAAGGGGTTGGCTGCACAAGGTTGATAGGGGTAGTTTGCCTTTAGCAGCCTCGGCTTGCCAATCATTTGAGGTGCATCAATGCCTGGGGATAACGGTCCGATAAATAGCTTGCGGAATAAGGCGTTGCGGGCCGGAAGCTCGTTCCATAGTACCAACCCGCTTGCTGACCGGTAGCTTGCACTTGGTAGGTAGGCTGTAGACCCATCGTTGGGATGGGGCGGCGTTACCAGATGCCATTGATGGTTGCCGTCGATACTCGTGAACGCGTTCGCCATGACGTTATCGTTGCTGGCCACGGACGCGTCGAAAAGTGGTAACCCGTTGCTGCCCGTCGCGGCGCCGGCTTCTTTGGCTAACTGATTGAGTTCCGCATTACCCAATAAACTCAGTTTTGCCAAGACGACAGCGTTGTAGATGACCGCGTATCTTTGAGGGTCAAACTCACCTGTTGGCGAAGTGAGTTTCATTTCTGCACCGACCCGACTTGCCATGTCGGCAATTTTGAGTAGATGCTTCCCAGCGGCTTTCGGGTCATCACGAGTGAAATAATCATTCAGACGGTCGTCCGTCATGTCGAGTTTTGATACATCCAGAAGTGCACGAATGTCCGCTGGAATCAGCTTTTCGACCGAATCAATGGCCAGCGTCTTGAGGTCGCGTGTGGCGTTGGTCTTCAAATCAGCGATGGTGGTCCGTACTTGTGCTGGGGTGATGGGCGATACATAGCTGAGCACATTGCCCGTGTCTTCAATAGCGGTGGCTAAACCATCAAGCGACTTAATCAATGAATCCACATCGCCTTGAAACCCGCACTTTCCCGTACCGATCGGCCCGGGGATGGCTACCAAGGTCCTGTGATAGCAGTCATACCAATCGGCCCAATGCTCCATGAAGTTCCGGCTGGCAGCTGGGTTCATGGTGCTGGCCATTGATAAAGCACCCGTTTTGACGTATTCAGTCATCGCCGTATCAACGTCTTTGCGCCAGTTCAACAACATTTCCTTTGCCGGGCTGGTGTTGCTTTCGCTGATGCGTTTCAGTTCGGCTAGGCGATAGATTAAGTTTGCGCTAGCCTGGCGAGTCTTATCGGCTTGATCCTTAATTTGGATAAGGTTTTGACGCAGTTTTTCGAGCATATCGACAATTTGATT
>ERZ1292633.5659-Hain-H41-02um-R1-5659-length-11206-cov-9_pt1 | contig 11206 bp, 7 predicted proteins | sample MGYA00564406_ERZ1292633 | MGnify/ENA primary metagenome ERZ1292633 (study PRJEB36523, sample SAMEA6512639) | groundwater metagenome | collected 2019-01-08 | study: AquaDiva: Metagenomics assemblies of 32 groundwater samples
CGGTGATGGCCGAGCCGGCGCGGCTGGCGAACAGGAGCCCCGCCACCACCGGCCCGAGTTCGCGCACCAACGACAGCGCCACCAGAACGCCCAGCGCCGAGGAAGAACCGTAGCGCGCCAGGGTGTCGTAGCCCTGCAGCCCCAGCACCATGCCGACGAACAAACCCGACACCAGAATGATGATCAGCGACAGCACCCCGGCAAAATAGATCTCGCGCACGACCAGCGAAAAGCGGCGAAAGCACATGCCCGAGTTCCGCAGCGTCAGCAGGAGAAAGCGGCTGGCGAAGCCCAGCCGGTGAATGGATCTGGTTACGCGCCCGCCCAGATGTTCAAGAAAACCGGTCAGTCCGCCCATACTGCTTCCCTGGCGTACAGGTCGCGCCCATAATCGTCGGCTGGATAATGAAATGGCATCGGTCCATCGGTTTCTCCATAAACGAACTGATGCACAAACGGCTTGTCCGAAGCGCGCAGTTCAGCGGGGGTTCCCTGAGTGACGATCACGCCATCGGACATGAAATAAACGTAGTCCACGAGCTGCAGCGCCTCTGCCACGTCATGCGTGACGATGATGGAAGTGGCGCCAAGCGAGTCGTTCAAGCGCCGTATCAGCTGGCCGATGACGCCCATGGAAACCGGATCCAGACCGGCAAAAGGCTCATCGTACATGATCAGCATGGGATCCAGCGCCGTAGTGCGCGCCAGCGCCACGCGCCGCGCCATCCCGCCGGACAATTCCGAGGGCATGAGCCGATGCGCGCCGCGCAGGCCCACCGCCTGCAGCTTCATCAGCACCAGATCGTCGATCAGAGCTTCCGGCAAATCCGTGTGCTCGCGCATCTGGAAAGCGACGTTGTCGTAGCACGACATGTCCGTAAACAGCGCCCCGAACTGGAACAGCATCCCCATCTTGCGGCGCAGCGCGAACAGTTCGTCGTGACTGAGCTTGGCCACCGCCTTGCCGCCGACGCGCACCTCGCCCTGAGTGGGACGCAGCGCGCCGCCGATCAGGCGCAGCAGCGTGGTCTTGCCGCAGCCGGACAGCCCCATGACGGCCACTACCTGACCGCGCCGGATGGCGAGGTTGATGCCCTTGAGGATCTGGCGGCTGTCGTAGGCGAAGTTTACGTTTTCGACCTCGACCAGATTGTCTGTTGCAGGTTTCGTCGGCACGGAATGGTGTCAGCCTAAGGCGCAAAGCGCGCATTCTACCAGACTGATACCGCTGCGCGTTTAGGTGAACGGCGCCGGCCCCGCGGCGCCGGCGAGCACAGCCACATGGCTTCATTTTGCCTGTTATAGTATTTGCTTCGAATACCTTAGCCTATCTAATCAATGACGCAATCGGCTGTCCGCTTCGACCAGGTCAGGAAAAGCTATGGCCGCCAGGCGGTGCTGCAGGGGATCGACCTCGACATCGCCGCGGGCGTGACCTTCGGCCTGGTCGGCATCAATGGCGCCGGCAAGACCACGCTGATCAAATGCCTGCTCGACTTCTGCCACGTCGACGACGGCCGGATCGAGATATTCGGCACCCCGCATACCGATAGCCAGGCCCGCGCACGGCTGGCTTTCCTGCCGGAGCGGTTCATGCCGCCTTATTTCCTCACCGGCCGCGACTTCCTCAACTATATGCTCACGCTGGACCAGCGCGCCGCCGGCGAGGACAAAGTGCGCGCCATGTTTTCCGCGCTCGATCTGGACGCGGCGGCGCTGGACCAGCCGGTGCGCTCGTATTCGAAGGGCATGACACAAAAGCTGGGGCTGGCGGCATGCCTCCTGGCGGAGCCCGACCTGCTGATTCTGGATGAACCCATGAGTGGGCTCGATCCGCTGGCGCGCGCCCGCGCCAAACAACTGTTGCGGCAATTGCGCGACCAGGGCCGCACGCTGTTCTTCACCTCCCACGCCCTGTCCGACGTCGAGGAAATTTGCGAATATATGGTGGTGCTGCACCAAGGCAGCCTGTACTTTTCCGGCAGCCCGCAAGAGCTCATGCTGCGCTACGCCCCGAAGGAAGTACCCTTGGGGTACGCCAGTGACTCGATGGAGCAAGCCTTTCTCAAATGCATCGAAAGCCGTGACTATGGCTGACAAGCCCAGCCTGTTGATCGTCGACGACGATCCGCTCATCACCGACACCCTCGCCTACGCCCTGGGCAAGGACTTCGATATCATGGTGAGCGACTCGCGCATCCGCGCCGTGAACATGGTGCGCCGGCTGGATACCCCGCCGCAGCTCGCGCTGGTGGATTTGGGCCTGCCGCCCCTTCCGCACCGGCCGGACGAGGGCTTCCAGCTCGTCGCCGAACTGGTTGCGCACTCGCCGGAAATGAAGATCCTGGTGCTCTCCGGCCAGAACGATGCCGCCAATGCGCGTCACGCGCGCACACTAGGCGCGACCGACTTTGTGGCAAAACCCTGCAACGCGGAGGGCCTGAAGAAGCTCCTGCTCAATGCACTACGGATTCGCGCCGCGGAGATCTCCGGCGGCGCCGAACCGGAGGGGGAACTTCTGATCGGCGCAAGCCCGGTGCTGGAAAAACTGAAAAGCCAGATCAGCCAGTACGCCGACTCCCCGTTCCCGGCGCTGATCGAGGGCGAATCGGGCAGCGGCAAGGAAGTGGTCGCCGGCTGTTTGCACCGCCTGTCCTGGCGCAAGGACAAGCCCTGGTTCGCGCTCAACTGCGCCGCCATCGCTCCCACCCTGGTCGAACCGACCCTGTTTGGCTATTCCAAGGGTGCGTTCACAGGTGCTACCGCCAACAAGTCCGGCTATTTCGAGGACGCCCAGGAAGGCACGCTGTTCCTGGACGAGATCGGCGAACTGCCGCTGGAGTTGCAGGCCAAGCTCCTGCGCGTGCTGGAGAATGGCGAGTTCCAGCGTGTCGGCGAGACCCAGCAGCGCTTTTCCCACGCGCGCGTGATCGCCGCCACTAACCGCGACCTGCGCCGGGAAATAAAGGCCGGGCGCTTCCGCGCCGACCTGTATCACCGCCTGTCGGTATTTTCAATCAGTGTTCCGCCGCTGCGCGAAATGGGCGAGGACAAGACGCTGCTGCTCGCGCATTTCAGCCGTTTCTACGCCGAGCGGGCCGAGCTCGCGCCGTTCACGCTGGACCAGGGCGCGATGCAGCTGTGGCGCGACTACCGTTTCCCCGGCAATGTGCGCGAGCTGAAGAACATCGTCATCCGCCTCACCACCAAGTACCCCGGGCAGAAGCTCTCGCCGCTGGAACTCGAGCCCGAGCTCGACCGGGAAGCGCAGCCGGAGGCAGGCGCCGAACCCGGTCCGCCCGACGACCCGCGGGCGCTGGTCGAGCAGGCGCAGCGCCATCTGCAGCGCGAGCGCCAGTTCAACCTGGATGACATGCTCAAAGCCTGGGAACAGGGCTATATCGAAGCCGCCATGCGCCTCACCCACGGCAACGTCAGCCAGGCGGCGAGGATGCTCGGCCTCAACCGCACCACTTTGTATTCGCGCATGGAACAGCAGGACAAGAAATAGGCGACACCATGTACCTCAATCACTTTGGCCTGAACGAACCGCCCTTTCGCATCACCCCGCACACCGACTTTTTTTTCAGCGGCGCCAACCGCGGCGCGACGCTGGAGGCGCTGCTCTACGCCATCACTCACGACGAGGGCATCGTCAAAGTGTCGGGCGAGGTGGGCAGCGGCAAGACCATGCTGTGCCGGGTGCTGATGGAGCGTCTGCCCCGGCACGTGCGAACCATTCTGCTTTCAAATCCATCGCTTTCGCGCGACGAGATTATCCACGCCATCGCCGAAGAACTCGAAATCAGGCCGCAAAGCGAGCGCCTGTCGGTGCTGCTGCTCAAGCTGCAGCAGCACCTGGTCGCTCTATATGGCGAGAACCAGCGCGTAGTGTTATTGATTGACGAAGCTCACGCCATGCCGCAGGAAACACTCGAACAAATCCGGCTGCTCTCCAACATCGAGTCCAGCCACTCGAAGCTGCTGCAAATCGTACTCTTCGGCCAGCCTGAACTCGACGAGCATCTGAACCTGCCGCACATGCGCCAGTTGAAGGAACGCATAACGCACAGCTTCCGTCTGGAACCGCTGCTGCGCTCCGATATTGAAGCCTATCTGGACTTCCGCATGCGCGCGGCCGGCTACCGCGGGCCGAGCGTATTCAGCGCCGCGGCTGTGCGCCAGATCGTCAGGGCCTCGGAGGGGCTGACAAGGCGCGTCAACATACTCGCCGACAAGTCGCTGCTTGCCGCCTTCGCCGACAACGAGCACGGCATTACCGCCAGGCACGCCAACCGCGCCATCTGCGACTCCGAGTTCTACCACCCTCCCGTGAGCAAAGCCAAGATCGGTCTGGCAGTGGGTGGGTTGGCGGCGGGTCTGAGCTTGGGGCTGGGACTGCATTACCTGTTGGCGCCATCGACGCCAGCGCTTCCTGCGCAAATGACACCAATCAGCGCCGCCCCCGCTCAACCTGCAGCGCTTGCGACGCCCGCACCTGTGGCAGATCCGCCAAGCGCGGCGACGACGCCAGTCCAGGCCGACACGATGCCCGCAGCGGCTGCAGCAAGCGCAACGACGCCGGTGCAGCAAGGCATTGCGCATGCGCCCGGCGTGACGCCGATGGCACCTACCCCGGTTGCTCCGGCCGCATCGGTCAGCCCGACGGCGCCCACGACGCAACAAACAATTACAGCGCCGGCTGCGACCAAGACAGCTACGACGCCCGTGGCAACGGCCGGACCGGCGCCAATCGCGCAAAGCGCAGCCGTCAAAGCGGCGCCGGCTGCAATCGTGTCCGCCGCAACGACGGCCGCGGTTCAGCCGCAAATGCCAGCAGGCGCAAAACCGGGATCGAAGAATTATGTGCCGCCGGCGCCGCCCACGGGCAAACTCACGCGCGAGCGCTTCGCCGCGACTCAGGAATGGCTTAAGACTGCAGCCGGGGATCAGTATTCGATTCAGCTGCTCACGGCAGGCAAGAACGATCAGCGCCGCATCGAAGAAATGCTCGCGCGCGCCGCGGGAAGAAATCTCAAGCTATCGGAGTTCTACGTCTACGGCGTCAAGATCAACGACCAGCAGCACTACCGCCTCGCGTATGGGCTTTTCCCCACGCTCGCCGATGCCAGTCAGGGTATCAAGGGCCTGCCTCCGGTGTATAGGCAGTTCGCTCCTTATCAACGCAGCGTGGAGCGCATGCGCAGCCAGAATCGCCAGTAGCTTGTTTACTCCTTCAAACGCGAAAACCGTGGCGTCCAAACACGGCGCGGCAGACGGTTCAACAAGCAGGTTGCACTAACGCGGCTGTGCTATATAATCCGGACGGGGAATCCATATAGATATCAATGGCGAACGATATGAATCTTAAAGTAGGGCTGATGTTTGCAGCTGGTCTGCTCATCGGCGGCTGCGGCATGCAGCCGATGAAGCCCTCGCCCGGCCATGTGCAGGCCGCTGCGCCGGCGCCTGCCGGCGACATCCCCGACCCGGTGCGCACCACCCCCATATTGCCCAAGCCCAAGCCCGCGACGCGGCCGGAAACCTATAGCGTAGTGGTCAACAACGTCAAAGTGCAGGAGTTGCTGTTCGCGCTCGCGCGCGACGCCAAGCTCAACGTCGATATTCATTCCGGCATCATCGGCAGCGTGACGCTCAACGCCATCGACCAAACTTTGCCGCAACTGCTCTCGCGCATCGCCAAACAGGTGGACATGCGCTACGAACTCGACGGCCCCAACCTGGCGGTGATGCCGGATACACCCTATCTGCGTATCTATAAGATCGATTACGTCAATATGCAGCGCGACACCGACAGCAAAGTCGGCACCTCGACCCAGGTGGCGACGCCCGGCGCAGCCGGAGCCGGGGGCGGCGGGGGCAGCGGGGGTGGCGGCAATCAATCTACGGCCTCGATAACCAGCAAGGCAACCAACCATTTCTGGGACACCCTCAGAGATAACGTGGTGGCCATCCTGCGCGATACCGACAAGATTCTGCCCGCGCCGGGACAGGCGAGCGCCGCGGCAGCCACGCCGCCGGCGGCGCAGGCAGGTGCGGCACCCGCCGCGGCAGCCGCGCCTGCCGTGCCCGCGCAGCAAGGGGCAACTTTCCGCGAGGCGGCTTCGGTCATCTCCAACCCCGAGTCCGGGATTCTGAGCATACGCGCCACCTCGCGCCAACACGAAAAAATCCAGGAATTCCTCGATCAGGTGCTCTCCAGCGCCAAACGCCAGGTGCTGATAGAAGCCACCATCGCCGAAGTGCAGCTGAACAACCAGTATCAGCAGGGCATAGACTGGTCGGCGGCGCGCCGGGGCTCGACCGGCTTTACGTTCAGTCAATCCGGCGCCCCTACGGCATCGCCGACCGGCATTTTCACGATCGGCTATGCGGCGCCCAATTACAGCAATCTGCTCGCCTCGGTGCGGCTGCTCGAATCCTTCGGCAACGTGCGCGTGCTCTCCAGCCCGCGGCTGACGGTGCTCAACAACCAGACCGCCGTTCTTAAGGTAGTGGACAACCATGTCTACTTCACCATTCAGGCGACGACAACCCCGGCAACGGTGGCAGGCGGCGTCCCGTACACTACTTTCACCACCACTCCCAACGTCGTGGCCGTCGGTTTCATCATGAACGTGACGCCGCAGATCAGCGACGCGGACAGCGTGCTGCTCAACGTGCGCCCCAGCATATCGCGCATCGTCGACTATATTAACGATCCCAATCCGGACCTGCGTTTGATCCCCAGCAGAATTCCGATCATTCGGACGCGCGAAATGGAGTCGCTGATCAAAGTCAACAGCGGCCAGATCGCGGTGATGGGCGGGCTGATCCAGGAGGAAGTTTCCGATCTGGAGGACAGCGTGCCCGGCGCGAACCGCCTCGCCGGGATCGGGCGCCTGTTCGAAAACAAGAATCAGAAAAACAGCAAGACCGAACTGGTGGTGTTCATTCGCCCTATCATCATCCGCGACGCCAGCATCGACGGCGATTATCGCGGTTACCGCAGCTTCTTGCCGGACGATAAATTCATGGCGACGCCCAATCCGGGCAAACCGCCGCTCCTCGGCGATCCGCAGGGTACGCCGCGATGAGCCTGCTGCTCGAAGCGCTGAAAAAGGCCGAGCTTGCCAAGCAGGCAGCGAAAGAAGCGCCGCTGGCTACGGATAATCCGCCGTTCACACGCGACCAATTGCCTGACATCACGCAGCCGATGGAAATTCATAGCGAGGATCTGCGCCTGGCCGACCCGAAACCCGCGGTCAAGCGCGTGGAAAAACCGGTGCTTGAACTCGCTCCAGAGGAACCCCCGTTGCGAGAGCCAGCGCCGCAACCCGCGCCGGCAACGCGGGCCGCGACTATTGGAACCAGCTATTCGCCTCCTGGGGAAGCCTCCTATTCGCCGTCCGGCGAAAGCATGGAACGCAAGCAAGCGCAGCAGTTGTTCGAGGCCAAGGAACTCGACGTCAACCCGCGCATGCCGTTTTACATCACCGTGGGTGTGCTGGGCCTGTTCGCCCTGGGCACGGTCGGCTACTTCTGGTACCAGCTGCAGCCGAGAACCGCGTTCAGGGCTCCCCCGCCCTCGGCACAAGCCGCCCCGCCGCCGCTTGCCGCTGCGCCAACAGCGCCCGCAGCACTTCCGGACGCGCAGGCAGCAGCCACCGTGACACCCCCTGTGGGCACCCAGCCAGCCGAGCCGGCAACAACCGCCCAGCGCGCAGCACCGGCTGCCGCGCCGCTTGCTCCTCCGCCTGCGCAGCGCAATGCCGTCTTTGCGCGTCAGAGTGCGCCCGCAAGCTCGGCTACCGATGCCGCGGCGCCACAGCCCGGCGCGGAGAGCAATATCACGATCACGCCAGCCCGCGTGCAATCCGACCCGATACTGGACGGTGCTTTCGCGGCTTTCAACGCCGGCGACCTGGCCAGGGCGCGCGCCGACTACCAGCAGGTGCTGCGCACTAGCCCGGACAGCCGCGATGCGCTGCTGGGACTGGCGGCGGTCGAAACGCAGGCCAAGCGCCATGACGCAGCCGATCGCTATTACACGCGCCTGCTCGAGCTCGATCCGCGCGACGCCTACGCCCAAGCCGGTCTCATCGGCCTGCGCGGGCAAACCGACCCTTTGGCGGCGGAGTCGCGCCTGAAAAGCATGATCGCGTCGCAGCCCGGGGTGAGCTTCCTGCATTTCACCCTGGGCAATCAATACGCGGCGCAGGGCCGCTGGGCCGAGGCGCAGCAAGCCTATTTCCAGGCCTATACCAGCGACTCCGAACAACCCGACTTTGCCTACAATCTTGCCGTCAGCCTGGACCGGATGCACCAGACCAAACCCGCGCTGGAGTATTATCGGCGCGCGCTCGCGCTCGCCGCAGACCGCCCGGTTTCCTTCGACAAGGCGCAGATAAGCAAGAGGGTATTGCAGCTCGATCGTTGATGATGAGTTCCCCGGCCTCTACGACCACCGCGACCACCGCTACCGCGGCCAAGCGCCATATCGGCCAGATCCTGATCTCGCAGGGCATTCTGACCGAGGACCAGTTGCGCATCGCGCTGCTGGAGCAGATGAAATCCAAGCTTCCGGTAGGGAAGCTCCTGGTCAACCTGGGCTTCGTGTCCGAAGCCACGCTGCGCGACGCGCTGTCGGAAAAGCTGGGGCTGCAAAGCGTCGATCTGTCCCAGATCATCATCGACTCGCAGGCGATGAAGCTGGTGCCGCGCGATTTCGCGCTGCGCCATCACGTATTCCCGATTGCGCTGGACCGCGGCCGCGGCACGCTCATCGTGGCGCTGTCGGACACCAACAACCTCGTCGCCCTGGACCAGCTGCGCGCGCGCCTGCGCGGCGAACTCGAGCTGGAGTCGCGCCTGGCGGGCGATACCGAGATCTCGCGCGCCATAGAGCAGTGCTACGGCCACGAGTTGTCCATCGATGGCATCCTGCACGAAATCGAAACCGGCGAGGTCGACTACCAGAGCCTGGCCGGCGCCGGCGAGCAGTACAGCCAGCCGGTGGTGCGGCTGATTGCGGCCTTGCTCGCCGACGCGGTCGGAAAGAATGCATCCGATATCCACTTCGAGCCGGAGCAGAACTTCCTGCGCATACGCTACCGCATCGACGGCGTGCTGCGCCAGATCCGCTCGCTGCACAAGACCTACTGGCCGGCGATGGCGGTGCGCATCAAGGTGCTGGCGAAGATGAACATCGCCGAGACGCGCGCCCCTCAGGATGGACGCATCTCCCTCTCACTGACCGGCAGACCGGTGGATTTCCGCGTCGCCTCGCAGGCCACCAGCCACGGCGAGAACGTGGTGCTGCGGATTCTCGACCGGCAAAAGGGCATCGTGCCGCTGGACGGGCTGGGACTGGAATCGAGCCAGCTCGACTTGCTGAAGCGCATGATCTCGCGTCCCGAAGGCATCATCCTGGTGACCGGCCCGACCGGCAGCGGCAAGACCACCACCTTGTACTCGATCCTCAATCACATCAATTCCGAAACGGTCAACATCATGACCATGGAGGACCCGGTCGAGTACCCGATGACGCTGATCCGCCAGACCTCGGTGAACGAGGCCGCGAAAATGGACTTCGCCAACGGCATCCGCTCGCTCATGCGCCAGGACCCGGATGTGATCCTGGTGGGCGAGATCCGCGACGAGGAAACGGCCGAAATGGCGTTCCGCGCCGCGATGACCGGCCATCAGGTCTATTCCACGCTGCACACGAATTCCGCGGTGGGCGCCTTTCCGCGCCTGCTCGATACCGGCGTCACGCCCGAAGTCATGGCCGGCAACATGATCGGCATCGTCGCCCAGCGCCTGATCAGGCGCCTGTGCAAGCACTGCCGAGCGCCCTATACCGCGACTTCGGCCGAATGCCGGCTGCTCGGGATCAAGGCCGACCGGCCGCCCAGCGTTTATCGCGCCGTGGGCTGCGACCACTGCGATTACCAGGGCTACCGCGGGCGGCTGGCGATCATGGAGATACTGAAGCTGGATGTCGACATGGATGAACTGATTTCGCGGCGCGCCACCGCGCGCGAGATTCAACGTGCCGCCATAGCCAAGGGTTTCCGCACCCTCGCCGACGACGGCGCGCGCCGCGTGCTCGAGGGCACGACCGCGCTGGACGAGCTGATGCGGGTGGTGGACCTCACCGACCGCATGTAGCGCGCCTGCCGCCGCCCCCCCACCCGCATGGCGCTGTACTCTTACAAGGCAATCGATGGCCGCGGCAGGTCGCTCATGGGACAGATCGAAGCCATCAACCCGATCGACCTCGAACTGCGCCTGCAGCGCATGGGGCTGGACCTTGTCATCGGCGGTCCGGCACGCAGGCGCTCGAGCATGTTCAAGGGCACGATCGGGCGCCGCGATCTGATCAACTTCTGCTTCCATCTGGAGCAACTGACGTCCGCCGGCGTCGCCATCATCGAGTCGCTGACGGACCTGCGCGACAGCGTGGAGAACCCGCGCTTTCGCGAGATCATTGGCGGCCTGATCGAAAGCATCCAGGGCGGGCAGGGCCTGTCGGCCGCCATGGCCGACTATGCCGACGTGTTCCCCGCGGTATTCGCCAGCCTGATCCGCGCGGGCGAGGAGACCGGGCGCATGTCCGAGGTTCTGAAAAGCCTCGCCGAAAACCTGAAATGGGAGGACGAACTCATCACGCAGACGAAAAAACTGCTGATGTACCCGGCCTTCGTCGGCAGCATCGTGCTCGCGGTGACCCTGTTCCTGATGATCTATCTGGTGCCGCAGATGATCGGCTTCATCAAGGGCACCGGTCAGGCGATCCCGCTGCAGACACGCGTCCTGATTCAGGTGTCGGCCTTTTTCATCAACTACTGGTGGCTGATCCTGCTCACGCCGGTGGTGGTATTCGCCGGCCTCAAGCTTACCCTGGCACGCAGCCCCGCGTTCCGTTATCGGTTCGACAATTTCAAGCTGAACGTGCCGCTGCTCGGGCCGATCCAGCGCAAAATCATCCTGTCGCGTTTTGCCAGCGTCTTTGCCATGATGTATTCCTCCGGCATCACCATTCTCGACTGCATCAAGAGTTCCGAGGAGATTGCCGGCAATCTGGTGATCAAGGAGGGCCTCGCGCGCGCCGGGCAGGAGATCGCCGAGGGCAAGAATGTTTCCACTGCGTTCCAGGACGTGGGCCTGTTCCCGCCTCTGGTGATACGCATGCTGCGGGTGG
>ERZ1292633.5660-Hain-H41-02um-R1-5660-length-11206-cov-5_pt1 | contig 11206 bp, 7 predicted proteins | sample MGYA00564406_ERZ1292633 | MGnify/ENA primary metagenome ERZ1292633 (study PRJEB36523, sample SAMEA6512639) | groundwater metagenome | collected 2019-01-08 | study: AquaDiva: Metagenomics assemblies of 32 groundwater samples
GAATGCGCGCCGTCTCGACGATCTGCGGCGCGGCAAGGAGAGTGCCGGCGACGAGGGCAAGGGCGAGCCTCCCGTCAGCGAACAGACGCCGGCCGTCGCGGATGGCGCGCGCGGCAAGCGCCGCGAGGAGAGCGAGCAGCGCCAGGAGCGGCTCTCCAGCGAGAATCAGAAGCGCCCACGAGAGTCCCGCGGCGAACAGTCCGCGACGGCGGGTCGCCGGCGCGCCGCTTTCGAGCGCCGCCGCGACCAGCGCCGGCGCGAGCGCCGCCCCGGCGACCATGTTGTAGAGGTTGAGCGTGCTCGCGAAGAAACCCGAGGTCGCATAGACGGTCGCGGTCGCCCAGGCCGCCGGCCGCTCGAGGCCCCACGCTCGCCCCATCCAGAAGGCGGCGCCGAGAGCCACGAAGGCGTGCAGCCAGAAGTGCGCGTTGAAACCCCAGAACAAATCGTCGGCGAGCGCGAGAAGGTTGCCGGGATAGAACGGCAGGGCGTTCAGATTCCCCGCCAACGCCTGACCGCCGGCGCGCAGCGGATCGACCCACGGGATGCGGCCCGCGCGCAGCGCCTCGACGAGCGAGATTCGATCGAGGAAGTGCGTGTGCAGGACATCGCGCAGGACAAGCGTCCTGGCGCCGGTGATGAGCGGCCAGAAGGTCACGCCAAGAAGCGCCACGATCGGCAGCACGAAGAGCGGGAAAAACCGCTTCACGGTGACCTCCAACCCAGGAAACCCAAGATCAGCGCCGTCAGGAGAGCGATCGCCGCCGCGATCGCCTCCGGCCGCATCGAAGTCTCGACGGTCACCACGTGGCGTCCGGGGGGAATCTCGATTCCCAGGAGGACGAGGTCGGCGGGCTGGGTCGGCAGTCGCTCGCCGTTCTCGAGCCGCGCCTCGACGATCGGAAAGTAGGCGCGCTCGACGATCGCAAGTCCCCCACCGCCATCGACCGCGAACCGGAGTCGATCGAATCGTCTCGAGAGGAGCTCGAGCGAAGCCCCCGCGACGTGCGCTACGGGCCGGCTCGCGATGCCGACCGACAGCGCGTCGAGACCGGCCGCCGCGCTCGCGAGGTCAAGCGCGAGCGCCGCGATCGGGGAGTCAGCCACGACCAACTCGCGCGGCCACCGTACCGCGGGTGCCGAGCCGGGAACGCGGTAGAGCTCGCTCGCGACGCCGAGTCGTGTTTCCGAGGCGATGAGCGGCAGCGGCGGCGATTCAGGCTCGCCCTCCCGGCGCACCAGCCAGTCGGTGCCGAGCCGGCGGAGCCACCGCACCCGCATCGGCCAGCCGTGCGAGGCGAGATTCCTGTTGAGCAGGGTCGAGAGCGGCGAGTAGATCCCTTCGAGATCGCTGGTGACCGGGTAGGCGAGGCCGTGCAGCGCTCCGGTCGCGGGATCGAGATCCAGTCTCGCGTCGCTCCAGCCTTGCGTCTCCGAGAGAACCGGCCGGTCCTTCTCGTCCTCGTCCCAGGCTGGAACGAGGTGCCAGACCGCCGCGACATCGCGCTCGCCGCCGAGCTTTTCGATCCACGGCGCCGGCGGGGCGAAGGTCGAAAGTCTCGCCGTCGTCAGGAGCGGAGTGAGCTGCAGCAGCGCCGCCCCTTGCGCGATCACGAAGAGCGCCGGACGGCGCTTTCGAACCGCGCTCGAGGCGACCCACAGGAGCAGGGCGCTCAGGAGCGCGGCCAGCATCCACTGCGTCTGCTGGGTGGCGGCCGCCGCAGGGTCGCGCGCGCCGAGCCTGCCGATGAAAAGGTCGCGAACCGCTTCGCGGGCGATCCACAGCAGAAGCGTGACCGCCCCGAAGAGACCGGCGAGAACGCGGATCCCGCGCGCCTTCGCGGGTGCGCCCGCGGCGGGAAAGAGCCGATCGAAACCCCAGCCGGCGAGGAGGGCCAGCGCGACCGTCGTCCACAGAATGAGCTTCTGCGGGAAGCGGAACAGCCCGCCCGTGAGGGTGAGCACCCAGTCTCCCGAGAGGCCTCCCGCCCAGCCCAGCACGAGCCCGGCGACGGCGAGCCAAGTCCAGCGCATTCGCCGCACCGCCGCGGTGGCGGCGACGAGCGCGACGATGCCGCAGTGGAGGGAGTAGATGTAGGGCGTGGTCGGCGTCACTTTCGACCAGAACGCGAAACGTTCGAGATTGGAGGGCCAGCCCCAGGGCAGCGGCAAGAGCAGCTCGAGCCAGCGCGCCAGCGGCAGCGAGTGACTCGACGCTTCGATCGGGGTCACCCCGTGCGCACCGCGAAAAGTAAATCCGAACACCCGGACGACCGCCACCAGCTGGGGAAGCGCCACGGCGAGCCCCAGTCCGCCGACCGCGAGACAAGCGAGCAGGCCACGTTTCAGTCCGTGCCGCTCGGTCGCCACGAGCACCATCGGCGGGATGCCGAGCGCCGCGGTCAAGGGCTCACCGGAGAGCAGCATCATTCCGCAGGCGAGACCTCCCCAGAGGAGGCCCCTGCGGCCGCCGCGGGCCAGGCCCCAGAGGACGAACGGGAGCCAGGCGACGACGGCGAGCAGATTGTAGAAAGTGAGCAGCGTGAGGACATACCCCGACGCGGCGAAAGTCATGGCCGCGAAGCTCGCGGCCAGCGGACTCTGCCCGAGCTCCTTGCCGAGCAGGCGGAAACCGACGAATGCCAGCAGCCAATGCAGCACGTAGTGGGCGTTGAACGCGATCCAGAACGGGAGCACAAGATAGAGGAAGTTGCCGGGATAGAAAGCGAGCGAGTTCGGGTTGCCGGCGAACGGTTGACCCAGAGCGCGCATCGTGTCGAACGCCGGAATCTCGCCCACCGCGAGCGCCTGGGCGCCGAAGTACTTGGCCGTGAGGTGGGTGGTGAAGACATCGCGCACCAGGAGCGTCCGATCGCCGAACAGGAGCGGCGCCGAGAACGCGAGCCAGGCGACCGCCAGGAGCGTCAGGAGCCAGCGATCGGTCGTCGTTCCGGGAGCCCCGCGTTCGCGACGAAGCCAGGCCGACATCGCGCTTAGAATACGGATCATGCCGCTCGCCCTCCTTCGCTCGCTGCGCCCGGCGCAGTGGGTGAAGAACCTTTTCGTCCTGGCGCCGCTCATCTTCGCCCACCGCGCCGACGATCCCGACGTCGTCCGGCGCGCGCTCCTCGCCTTCGCCGCCTTCTGCGCGGCGTCGAGCGCCATCTACCTCGTCAACGACCTCGGCGACCGCGAGAGCGATCGCCGACATCCGCTCAAGCGCCTGCGGCCGATCGCCGCCGGAGCGCTCGGCGTGGGAACGGCGTCGGCAACCGCCCTGCTGCTCCTCTCCGGCGCCGCCTTCGCCGCCCGCGCGCTGGGCCAGCGTTTCATCGTCACTCTCGTCGCCTACGTCGCGCTCAACCTACTCTACTCGTTCGTTCTCAAGCAGCTCGTCATTCTCGATGTGATGTCGATCGCCGCCGGCTTCGTCCTGCGCGTGCTGGCGGGCGCCATGGCCGTCGATGTCGAAGTCTCGAACTGGCTCCTGCTGTGCACGACCTTCGTGGCGCTTTTTCTCGGCTTCTCGAAGCGCCGGCACGAGATCGCCGTGCTGCCGCCTGGCGAGCTCGGCTCGCGAGCCGTGCTCGAGCAGTACAGCGCCACTTTTCTCGACCAGATGATCAACGTCGTCACCGCTTCGACGGTCGTCGCCTACTCGCTCTACACCGTCGATCCAGCGACCGCGGCGCGGCTCGGCACATCGCATCTGGTCTGGACCGTCCCCCTGGTGTTGTTCGGCATCTTCCGCTTTCTCTTTCTGCTTTATCGCAAGAGCGACGCGCGCAGCCCCACCGACGCGATCCTCCGCGACCCGCCGTTCCTCGCCAATTTCGCAATCTGGGGCACGGTGGTCCTCGTCCTGATCTATGGCGGCTGAACGGCGCCTGCGTCTCGCTCTCGCGGCGCTGCTCTTCTTGTCCGGGGCGGCCGGCCTCGTCGACCAAGTCGTCTGGCTGCGCTACCTCGCGCTCATCTTCGGCAACACGACGCTGGCGACGGCGACGCTGCTCGCGGTCTTCCTGGGCGGCCTCGGCGCTGGCGCCTGGATCTTTTCGCGGCCTGCCGAACGCCTGGCGCGGGGCGGCCGAGCGCTCACGGTCTACGCTCTCCTCGAGTCGGGGATCGGCCTCTTCGCGATCGCTTCGCCGCGACTCTTCTCGGCGATCGACGCCGCCTACGTCGGCGCCTACCGCGCCGTGGGCGATGAGCCGGTCGCTTTCGCGCTCTTGCGCGCCGGGCTCGCCGCGCTCTGCCTGCTGCCGCCGACGCTCCTCATGGGCGGCACCCTGCCCGTGCTTCTCGCGGCAGTGTCGGCCATCGGCGACCACGGCGATGGCAGCGATAGCGGCAATGGCAGCGATGGCCGCGGCCGTCGCGAAGAGGGCCGCGACACCGCGAGCCTCTACGGCGCCAACACCCTGGGGGCGGTCTTTGGCGTCGCCGCCGCGGGCTTCTTCACCATCCGGCTCTACGGTCTCGAGGCGAGCCTGCTGCTCTCGGCGTCGCTCAACTTCGCGGTGGCACTCACCGCCATCCTGCTGCGACCGCGGAGAGCCACAGCCGAGGAACCCTTCGCGTCAGCGCCGCCGAACGCGGCCCGCTCGCTGCTGGTCGCCGCCTTCTTCATGGGCGCGACAAGCATCGCCTGCGAAGTGCTGTGGACGCGCATCCTGGTCTTCTACCTGGGCTCGAGCGTCTACGCCTTCAGCCTCATGCTGCTGCTCTTCCTCGCCGGCGTCGCGCTCGGCAGCCTGGCGGCGGTTCGCCTCGTCGAGGGCGTCGCCCGGCCGGTGGCGCTTCTCGCCCGGCTGGAGCTTCTGCTGGCGCTCCTGGCGCCGCTCTCGATCTGGCTCTTCGCCACGCTCGACCAGCGACTCGTGGCGCTCTCCGTGGCGCTCGAGCCCCGTCAGTACACAACCGCCGTCTTCGCCCAGCTCTTGGCGATCGCGCCGATCCTGCTGCCTCCGACCCTCGTCATGGGCTTCACCTTTCCCGTAGCCGCGCGCGCCTATTCGCGGCGCGTTGGAACGCTCGGCGCCGACGTCGGCCGCCTCTACGGCGCCAACACCGTCGGGTCGATCGTCGGCGCCCTGGGTGCCGGCTTCGTACTCATCCCGGCGCTGGGCAGCCAGAACGCCCTGCTCGCGGTCGGCGCCGGCAACGCGCTCCTCGCCTGTTGGCTCGCGCGGCGCTCCGGCCGCCTCGATCCGGTTTCAGGCCAGGACGGAAAGCTCGCGTTCGCGGCCGTCGCGGTCATTCCGCTGCTCGCGGCGCTCGGCGTCGGGCTACCGCGCGATCAGGTGATCCTCGCCGCGGGTCTGTTCGCGGACGACCGGCCGGGCGACCTGGTGCAGTTTCGCGAGGACGCCAACGCCGCCGTGGCGGTGCGCAAGAGGCGAGAGCCGGGAGGAGAACACCGCGACTACCTTTCGCTCGAGCTCAACGGCGTCAATGTCGCCGGCACCAGCCCCGATCTCTACGCCGTGCAGAAGATGCAGGGTCACCTGCCGCTGCTCCTCGGCCGGCGCGACGGGGCGCGCGTGCTGCACATCGGCTTCGGCAGCGGCGGCACGGCGCACGCCGTCTCGCAGCACCCGGTGGCGGAGATCCGGATCGTCGAGATCAGTCCCGCGGTCCTCGCCTCGTCCGACCGGTATTTCGGCGCCATCAATCACGGCGTGCTCGCCGACCGCCGTGTCAGGGTGGAGATCAATGACGGCCGGAACTTCCTTCTCGCGACGCCGCGGGTCTTCGACGCGGTGCTCTCCGATTCGATCCATCCGCGCTACGCCGGCAACGGCTCGCTCTACAGCGAAGAGTACTTTCGCCTGGTGGCGAAGCGGCTGGCGCCCGGCGGCGTGGTTTCGATGTGGCTGCCGATGTACACCCTGACGCCGTCCAATTACGCGATGATCGTCCGCGCCTTCAAGAACGTCTTCCCGGAAACGGTCGTCTGGTACGAGCCGTCGGCGCTCAACTCGTTTACCATCGTCAGCGGCCGGCGCGAAGGCGAACCGTGGGATGCCGCCGAGCTGGCGCGCAATTTTCAGGACCCAACGGTTCTCGAAGCGCTCACCGACATCGGGGTGCGCGGTCCGGGCGACCTCCTTGCCTGCTACCTGGTCTCCGGAAGTGAGCTCGACACCTTCTTGGGCGACGCGCCGCCACACGTCGACGACCTCCCGGCGGTCGAATACGAGAGCGGCACCCTTCTCGGCGCCGACTGGACCTGGCTCGAAACGTTCTCGAAGCTCCTCGAGCACCGCCCCGTCGAACCGCCCGCGGTCATCCTCGCCGCGCTGCCCGCGAGCGAGCACGAGGCGTTCCGCGCTGCCTGGCGCGCGCGTGGCGGGCGCCTCGAGGATCACCGGCGGTTCCTCGCGGCGAACGTCTCGCGCTGGCGCTGAGGCAATGCCCTACCCGACCGCCGGGAACCCGGCCCCGAAACCGACTCGCGTTCGAACTGCCGCTCGCCTCCTCCGTCTCCTTCGGTCGGCACGCTATCGTCGACCTCGAACCTGCCATCGGGCGTGCTGGTGGGTGTCGGGGTGGGCACCGCGCCGAAGTAGAGTGGCGGCGATGTGAACGGACGAGCACTCGGAAGCCGGAGTCTCGCGATCCTTGCCGCGGGCGTGTTCCTCGGTCTCGCCTTGTCCCGTCGGCTGAACTTCGACGAGTCCTTGGCCCTGCGGGCCGGATGGCTCGACGTCGAAGGGATTCGCGCCTCTCCTGCGTTCCTCATGCCTTGGACGCTCTTCGCCGGTCTAGTCGGCCATCTCTTTGGCGATCCCGGCACGGTGCTGGTCCTCCTTCGCTTAGCGGTCGCCACGCTAGTCGCCGGGGCATTCGCTCTCGCGACACGTGCAGCCGCCCTCGCGTCGTCCGGGGTCGCCACGGCAGCCTGGCTCGCGCTAGGCAGTGCCGCGTTCGTCGCTCATGGACTGGAGTTTCGCTACGACGCCGCGATCCTCGTCCTGCTCCTCTTCGCCTTCACCCTTATCGCCACACGTAAGGATTCGGTCTACGTCGGCGCCGTCGTCGCGATGATCTCGCTCCATCACCTCAAGGGCGCCTACTTCGGCGTGGGTGTCGCCCTGATCTGCGTTACCTTCTCGTCCGACCGCCGACGGGACGCGAGGCGCTTCGGTCTGGCCGCCGTTGCGGTCTGGGTGGGATGGCTCGCCTGCATCGCGGCGCTCGGGCTGACGGACCGCTTCCGCGAGAGTCTCGTGACCTTCTTCGATCTCGCCGGCGGGACGACGCGCACGGCGCTCGGAGAGACGATCGGGCCGACGCTCTTGCGCGATCTCGCATGGTGGTCTTTCATACTGACCGCAGTGAGCGTCGGGGTCTGGAATCGGCGCCACCGAGACGGCGTCCGCACCCTCTCGCTTGCTTACGCTTTCAGCGGGCTGGGGATCGCCTTCTGGCTCGTCCACCCTCACGCCTGGGCCTATCTGGCGGCCCTGCCGACTCCGTTCCTGGCGATCGCCGCGGCGCGCGAGATGACGGGCTCAAGAAAGGTACTCGGTATCGCCCTCGCGACCGGTTGCATTGGCCTTCTCCTCCAGGTTGCGAGCTCGACTCCGCTCCAGGGCTCACACCTGATCGCGGCCAGCAGAGCGCCGATGGCGCCGGAGGTCGAGCTGCTGCGCGCCGCGAAACTCGCGCTGACCCCGCAAGATGGCGTACTCGATCCGTCCGGGCTGATCTACTTCGGCGCACCCTGCCTGCGAGAATGGTACATCGATACCCTTTTCATGGAGAGAATGGAGAAAGGCACCTGGATGCAAGAGCTCGCAGGTGGGATCCCCGCGCGTTGCACGATGGTTCTCAATACCTATCGCCTTGGTGCGCTTCCATTGGAAGCACGCCGCAGCCTCGGCGCTGACTTCCGGCTCCTGCGCTGCGGTGTCGCCGTCCGACCGGACCACGCGAACGTTGAATCGCTGGCGAAGGTTTCCGGCGTCGGTCATGTGGAGAGCTACTGGTGAGTTGATGGAGATCAACGATCCGATCACCCGCGCATCGACCTCATCGGCCGCGAGAATGGCACGCGCTCATTGCTTCAGTCTCCTCGTAGCGTTGGTGGCACTCGGCGTTGCGCTCACTGTCACAGCAATCCCCGGCGTCTTCACGGTCGACGAGCCCAACTACCTCGTCAGCCTGCTCTCCCTTCGGGATGGCCGTGTCACCGTGGCGGAGTTGGACGGCCTCCCGGAGAGCAGGGAACTCGCCTGGTTCGATCCCCAGGGTGCCAGTCGTAAGCGCTCCGTTGCACCTATCGCGTCGACCGCGCCACCGCTGTGGGCGATTCTCGCGTATCCGTTCGCCCTCTTCGGCTGGCGCGGGCTGGTGCTGCTCAACACGCTGGCCTATCTCGCGACGACGGCAATGGTCTTTTTCCTCGCCGCACGAACGGCGCGGACGCAGCCCGCCGGGTGGTGGGCTGCGGCGGCCTTCGCATTCGGGGCTTTCAATCTCGAGTACGCACAGGGAGTATGGCCACAGAGCCTGAGTCTCGCTTTGGTCTTCGGTTCGTTCGCGCTCGTGATCGCCGCGATCGAAAAGGGGTCGGTCGCTCTCGGCATCCTGGCAGGAGTCAGCGCCGGATTGGCCACCGGTGTCCGCTATCCGAACGTCGTCACGGCGGCGACAGTTCTTGTGCTTCTTCCGTTCCTGGAGCGCCGGCGGCTCCGACTCACGCTCGCCTTCGCGCTCGGCCTCGCGATTCCGCTCGGCGCTTCCGCGACGATCAATCACGCCCGGTACGGGTCATTCAATCCGATCAGTAAAGGTCCCGGCTACCTAAAGGTTGGAGCACACAACGAGAATCTTCTGGCCGACACGGCGTTGCTCGTCTGGTCCCGCGTCGTCGACTACTCGGCGAGACCGCCCAGCTCGCCGGACTACGGCGAGGGCTGGCAGTACCGGGATAGGCGAACCGGAGCGTGGATCGTCGTCGGCGAAGTGAAGAAGGCGCTCCTGCAGTCGGCGCCCTGGATGGGGATCGCGATCCTCGCCGCGCTCGCGCTGATCTTCCGACGCCCCAGCGTGGGCACGCCCATGTCTTCCACGACGCTGCTCGCCGCCTGGATTCCCGTCGCGATCGTGCTCGTGTTTTCGCTCGCCGGGCGCGGCCGGGACGACGGGCTTTGCTTCAACCAGCGCTACCTCCTCGAAACGGTGCCCTTCGGTGCGCTGCTCTTCGGAATACAGATCTCCTCCGTCGGCGCACGTCGTGTCTCGCTCCTCGCCGGCGGCACCCTCGGCGCTGCACTCGCAGCCGCTGCTCTGGACTCCCCTTTCGACGACGTCGCACTTCAGCGAGCGATCCTCTATCTACCGCTGGCCCTCGCGCTCGTCCTGACACTGGCCGTTCTTGCTAACCGTCCGCTTCGCCGGTTCGCACCACCCATTGCTGCGGCGAGCATCGGCTGGGCGCTCATTCTGCACCTCGGAACCGACCTCAGGGCGTCACGCGCCCATCGCGAGACCAGCTTCCTTATGGCGCAGCAGGCGCTCGAGGTGATCCCGGAGGGCTCCGCGATAGTCACCTGGTCGGGTTCGCGCGACTTTCTCGGTAGCGTCGCACTCGACCGGCGTATCACCGTCGCGCACGCCCCGTACGACGACGGCGCGACCGCACCGGAGCTCATCCGGACCTTCCTTGGCCAAGGTCGGCGGGTCTTCGTCTGGACCCAGACGATGCCGCGATCGACAGCGGACTCCATTCTCCGGGACTTAGAGCACCGTCCCCTGATCCTGAGCGCCGATCATCCCGTCGTCGTCGAGGTGCGATGAGGGCGAGAATGAGCAGCAGCGGGAAGAGGGGCACGTAGCTGCGCGGGACGATGGTCTACTGGAAAGCCACAAAGAAGGTGAACGGCAGGAGCAATCGGACGACGAGCGGAACAGCTCGCTGGCGGAGAAACAGAAAAACGCCCATCGAAGCAATCGGCCTTCTCCTCGCAGCGCTAGGCGCGTGGAGCCCGTTCTGGAACCAAAACGTCGAACTGCCGATCCACTGGCAACGATTTGAAGCGGGATTCCCGTTGTCGAGATATCTCGGCCAAGAGCTGCTCTCTGCTCCGGTCTGGACGCTGGCCGCGATCTTCGGAGTCCTCGGAGTCATCTTCCCTCCAGTTCGCGACGCACGATGGCTCGCGCTCCTTCTCCTCGCCGCGGCAGTCTCGAGAGTTCTCGTCACGCTCGCGCTGCTCTCGATTCCCTGGCCTTACAATTTCCTATCGCTCTTCGCGGTTGCGACGCCGCTCGCGGCGAGCGCGATCGACAACCTCGTCGGTGCTCCGGGGCGGAGGCGCCGGACGCGAACCGGGCCCTGCGCTCTACCCGTACTTCTTTTAGGGAATCAGTCCCGGGTGCCGGTAGTTCTGGCGAGCTCGCGCTCGAGATGTGGCGTTCCGGTCGCGAGCGCCACGACGCCCGCCTCCTTGAGGACGGCTCCCGCGGCGTAGAAAGAGAAGGCGATTCGGACGGAATGAAAGGGCGCGACCGGAAGCCAGGACTCGAACAGAACCAGCGCCGAAAGGACTACCCAGACGTTGGTCTGGTAGAGGAGGCTCTCTTCGACGAACTTCGTGAATCTGGAAGCGAGACCGCGCTCGGCGCTCGCGAGAGCGGGGGGAGCGGCGCTCCGCGCACGCGAAGCCACCTTCGCCTCGAGCAGCGTCCTCCGGATCGCCGGCGCCGCCGAGCGGCCGAAGGCCGCGATGCCGAGCGCAACGGCGAGCGGCCAGACTCCGTCGCCACGCCGGAACAGATAGGCGCCGACCGCGATCAGAAACCCGTTGATCATCAGGTAGGCGCTCCAGTTCTCGAGGAAGACACCGACCAGGGATCGTCGATCCTGCAGCCGCGCGAGCTCGCCGTCGACCGAGTCGAGAATCGCGTAGAGGTGGATGAGGAGCGCCCCGGCGACCACCTCCCCCCCCTGGCCCAGGCCGATCAGAAGGCAGACCATCACGCCCACCGCGAGATTGATCCAGCTCACCGCATTCGGCGAGATTCCCGTCGGCGCGAGCGCCGCGGTGACGAAGACCGAAACTCGACGCGTGAAGTAGGTGTCGTAGAGATTGCCCGTTCGCCGCTGGGCACTCCCTCGGATCCTCGCGACGCGTTCGCCGTAGCTCATTCGCCCCGCCGCGCCAGCTCGCGCGCCGCCTGCGCGGGCATGGCGGCG
>ERZ1292633.5661-Hain-H41-02um-R1-5661-length-11206-cov-5_pt1 | contig 11206 bp, 9 predicted proteins | sample MGYA00564406_ERZ1292633 | MGnify/ENA primary metagenome ERZ1292633 (study PRJEB36523, sample SAMEA6512639) | groundwater metagenome | collected 2019-01-08 | study: AquaDiva: Metagenomics assemblies of 32 groundwater samples
GGATTTGATGCCCATGTTTCAGATAGACCTAGCACTACAGCAGCTATTTTTTGGAGTGTAAAAACCTTAACTCTAACTGGTGGAATAATGATTACAGCAGGTGATTCACCTTATGAATTTAATGGAATAAAAATATGTAATAATCAAGGTGCTTTGCTAAGAGATAAAACTACCGCAGAAATTGAAGAAGATATAGAAAATATAAAACAAGAAGGAATTCCAGAATTACCTATTACATCAGGTGAAATTATTGAATTTAATCCTAAACATTATTATTTTCATCAATTAAGTAATATTGTTAGTCTTTCAAAAATAGGTAAAGCGGGTATAGATATAACAGTTGATACATTCAATGCATCTCCTTCAAATTATTTAAGAGATATACTTATTAATTATGATTGTATGGTTAGAGAAGTAAATAATAAATTATCTTATGATTTTGGTGGACTTACTCCAGATTTACATAAAAAAAATCTTTTTAATCTTCAACAAACTGTAATTGCACCAAGAAATAATTTACAAGTAGGTTTTGCTATAGATGGAGATGGAAGTAAAATAAAAGCTATAGATATTTCGGGTTCAATTTTATCTGATGAAGCCGTTTTTTGCATTATTCTAAAACATCTATTTGAAAATAAAGGAATAAAAAAAGGGGTTGTTAAACCATTATCTGAAGGTAAATTAATTGATAAATTAGCTGCAAGATATAGTCTTCCTGTAATAGATTCAAAAACAAAAGATGGAAGAAGTATAAGCGAGGCATTGAGAGTTAATGATTGTGTTTTAGGTAGCACTTTGGATGGTGATTATCATATAAATTTACACCATATATTAGAAAAAGATGGTGTTTTAGCTATTTTATTAATACTTGAAGCAATGTCATATTATAAACAAAATTTAAACTCTATTTATAATCAAATTTGTCAAGAAGTTGAATAAATGCACATAAATTGGGGCTTAATAAGAAAGCCTAGCTCAAGAATAATATTATTAGATATTATTATGCTTTTTATTGCCCTTATTAATTTAGCATCTTTTTCATTTGATTTTACTTATATTACATTAAGAAACTTCTATTTTAATTATATTCCTTTTGTTATTTCTTATGATGCGATAAAAGGAATGGAACCACACGATTTTACTAAGGATTATTTAGAAAAAGCTGATGTTTTTTTTAATGAATCTTATCGATTAGGTTCTGAAACAGATCCTAATTTAACTCCTTCTTATGTTTATACTTTAGATCAAAAAAAAGTTGATGAATTAATAAACTTATCATTCAAAATGATAGATGAAGATCCTTTCAAACCTGCAAATAAAAGTGGGGAGCTAGAAGTAATAAAAGAACGTATAAAAGATTATATGAAAGTTGACATAAAAGATAAGTCAATGAGACCAAGTAAAAAAGGGTTTCAAGCCTTTTGGAATATGAATAAAGATAATATTAAAGAAAGAAAAGAATTTTTTTATAGTGAGCTTGAACCCATAATAAAAACTAATTATTGGAGAAAAATAGATAAAACAGGTAATTATGTTGATTATTATAGATATATTGATTCGGTTTTTGTTTTTATTTTTATAACTGAGTTTTTATTAATGTGGCGTTTTTCTATAAAAAGATATGGAGAAGATGAAAAAGTTTTATACCCTGTATATCATTGGTATGATATTGTAAGTTGTATTCCACTACAACAATTCAGATTTTTAAGACTTTTAAGAGTTATTTTTGTTTATATGAGATTAGTTAAAAAAGGTATTATTATTCCTACAGATAATCCAATAAAAAGATTAATTGAAAAATATACCCAAATCATAACCGAAGAGTTATCTGCAATAGTTTCACTCCAAATATTAACTGATATAGAAGAAAAAACTAAATTAGGAGTAAATAAAACAATAATAGAAGAAAGTATTGTTCCTCATAAAGATTTGATTAGAAATGTTTTAGTAAAAAATATCCAAAAAATTAGTATAAAATTAGTTAGAGAAAATAAATCTAATATTGTTGATTTTGCTACTATGGTTACCAGAAAAACTATTTTGGATATGCCTGAATATAAAACCCTTCATAAGATACCTTATGTTAAAGATAAAATCGAACAAATTATTTCTGAAAAAAATTTATCAAAAATGATTAATCAACATTCTGAAAATATAACTGACAATTTAGATGAAACCCTTCATAATCCTATAGGAGAGAAATTTTTAAATGATTTAACAGATGCTATTTTAGATGAAATAATAGATACTATGAAAGATGATGTAGTACAAGATTTGATGGAAAAAATTAATCTTCAATTTATAGCAGAATTAAAAGAAAGTACTAGTTTTAGAAAATGGAAATTAGATAAAGAATTAAAAAAGAAAAATACTGATAAACTTGTAGAGAATAAAAACATTTAAGAAATTTATGCAAAAAGAAATAGTAAATAAACTCATCCCCCTAGCCCCCTTCTCTTTTAAAAATAGAAGGGGGGAAATTTAAAAAATTTAATTGTTTTGAATTATAATAGTAAATAATTTTGGTTATGCAAAAAGAAATAGTAGCAAAAATAAAAGAAATACAAATAAAAGCAAAGTATATCGTAACAGATGTATTATCAGGAGAATATGAAAGTGCTTTTAAAGGTAGGGGGATAGAATTTTCTGAAGTTAGAGAATATATGCCTGGAGATGACATAAGAACTATAGATTGGAATGTAACAGCCAGAATGAATACTCCTTTTGTAAAAGAGTTTACAGAAGAAAGAGAACTTACAATCATGATTTTATTGGATCTTAGTGCCTCTCAAGAATTTGGCTCTTCAGACGATTCTAAAAAAGAAACTTCAACAATGTTATCATCAATTTTTTCATATTTAGCACTACGAAATAATGATAAAGTAGGACTTATTATTTTTACAGATAAAGTAGAAAAATATATTCCTGCAAAAAAAGGTAAAGATAATATTTGGAAAATTATAAAAGAAATATTGACTTTTGAGCCTCATAGTAAAAAAACAGATATTTCAGTAGCTTTAGATTTTTTTAATAAAGTAACAAAGAAAAAATCAGTTGTTTTTATTATTTCTGATTTTATTAGCAGTGATTTTGAAAAATCTATCAAAAAAATATCAAAAAGGCATGATGTTACAGCAATAAAAATTTTTGATGAAAAAGAAAAAAATATAGAAAACCATGGAATTACTCTTTTACAGGATTTTGAAACTGGAGAAATAATAGAATTTGATTCTAATAATAAACAAGATACTAAAATGTATAAAGAACTCTCTATTTTTGAAGAAGAAAGTCTAAATAAATTTTTTAAAATCAATAAGATAGAATATTTAAATATAAAAAATAATTCAGATTATATACATACCTTGGCTAGTTTTTTTAAAAAAAGAGAAACAAGATAGAATGTTTTTATTTCATAGTATTTTATTACGAAAATTTATTAATATTAGATCTATACTATAATTTGGTTCTAAAAATTTGATTTTTTTTAAAAAGATTAAAAGATTATCTATTGTAAATCCCAAATAGCATCATAACCAAATTCTTTTTCTTGCTTTTTCATTTCTTTTATAGAATTTTTAAATAAGCTCATTATTTGATCTTTTTTTATTATTTTATTTAGAGCATTAATATTAGAAAGTTCTTTTTCACTAAAAGGAGAGCCATTCCCAATTATAGAACCACTCATATATTCTACAGGACCAACTGTATAACCATTTGCACCACCAGTTATTTTTACAGATAAAATTGGATTTAAAATTATTTTTTCAGATTTTGGGTCAATATTAACATCAAAAGAAAGCCCAATTAATCCATCAACATTGAGTTCATTGAGTAATTTTATTTCTGCTCTATCTGTTGGGATTGTAGCAGAAAGTTGCTTTATTATAGTATCAAATGTTGGCATTAAGCTTTTTAAACCTTTATATGTTTTTGATATTTTATATATATTATTTTCTTCATCTATTGTACTTAGAAATTTATACTCTTTTGCTTGTAATGTTTTTTCAACAGGTATAAGCTCAATATTATTTTCTTTGAGAACTTTTATTAGGTCTTTATAAACATTATTTAATAGTTGATCCCAAAAAGCATTTGGGAGATTTGGAAACTGTCTAACAATTTTAGTTGTAGTTGTAGTTGTTATACCGCCAACTGTTTTATCATTAGAAAAAGATTCAACATGCCTCAATGAACCTCTAACACTAAGAGATGTGAGTGCAAGTTTTTTAGCTTTTGAAAATGGTTTACCATAAAAAGCATTTGGTTTAAAAAAATTATATCTTAAACCATCTTGAGTATTTTTTGAAAAACCTTCTATTTTTATTCCTCTGTTTTGAATAGTTTTACCTTTTAAAATTACTGGCATAGTTGACCAAGACATAGAAACAGATTGAGATACAGGAATAATTAAAGGCTTTTCCTTTTTTACTTTATATCTTTCTACTCTTAAAAAATTTTTACCAGAATTTATTTCTGCTACTCCAGAGGCACTTGCAGTTACAGATAGATTTTTTAATGCAGCATTTGGGATTTTTAACTTTTTAACTGGTTTAAAAATACCAATATCAACAAATTCTCTTACTCCTAAAACATCCATCAAAAGAGATACTTTAATTTTTTCATCTTTTTCTAAATTATTAAAATTATCAAATTCTAATTCTAGATCTGAGGATAAATCAATTTCTGGATTTTCTTTTTCACCATTTATAGATAAAAGTTTTACAGATTTTGGTGGGTCTATTGTTATACTTGATTCTTCGCCTGATTTTGATTTTATCGTAACAATTTGAGGTTTATTTTCAAATTCATCTAAATATTTTGTATAAGAACCTGCTCCAATATATTTTACAGGATCTCCATTTACTAAAATTTCACCATTTAACTTATATAATCCTAAACCTGTTTTTTTTAATAGACTTATAGTAACAGCACTTTTACCTTCTTTCCAATTTGAACCAGAATAATCTAGGCTTGTAGTGTTTGTTTCAGTTGGATATAAATTATTAACGTAATATGCTTTCAAAGCTAAATTCTTTATACTATTTGTATTTTCTGTTAATGAATCAGCAACCATTTTACCTATTGCAGCACAACCAAAAACAGAAAAAGAAATTGAGAGCGATAGGAAAAATATTTTATATTTTATTTTCATAATTTCACGAGAAGTATAATTTTATATTAAAAATAATTATAACAAAAATTTAACCTTATTAATCTTATAAATACTTTGAGATAAAATATTTTACTATTTTATCCCTTAAAGTATATTTTAGATATTTCTAATCAATTAACAGTACAGGTTTATTAGTATGGTGTATAACATAATTGCTAACACTTCCTAAAAGAAAACTTTCTACGCTTCCCATACCTCTGCTACCTATTACAACAACATCACATTCTTTATCTTTAAGTGCTTTTACAATCAAAGAACCTGCATCTCCATTTTCATGTAAAACTTCAACTTTTATATTTTCTGCTTCAAAAATATTTTTTGTGGAATTTAAAATTTTTTCTCCATATTCAATTAAATCTTTTCTTATTTCATTACTATAATGATTCACTCCTATTGCTGCTGTAGGATGTCCATAAAATAAAGAAATAAACTCATAAGTATGCAGTATAACAACTTCAGAGTTAAATTTTTTAGCGATCTCTAGTGCATAATCTAATGCTCTTTTTGAGTTTTCTGAACCATCTGTAGGAAAAAGAATTTTTTTAAACATAGTAACCTCTTATTTATTATAATATAATAAAATCTCAATATATTTTTCAAAAAATAGAAATATACAATAGTATTTTAACATATTTTTTTTCAAAGTTTTTGTTTTTATAATTTCAAATAAATTTTTAAAATAATAGTTTTTTACTATCTTGATTTACTCTCAAATACTTATAAGTTTTTTCAATAAAAAGATCAAAATAGCTTAAAGAATTTTCTATTCTAGAATAAATCATTGCTCCTTGATAACCTAAAAAAATATCTTCAGTTATATCTTCGGAGCTTTCTCTTATTGATATATTTCCATTTTTTTGACCTTGTTCAATTTTTTCTTTTATCATAACTTTAAATTCTCTAAGACAAAATAAAGGAATATCAGCAAGTTCTGGATTAATATGCCTTAATTCAAGAGCTGTATTTGAGAAAACACAACCTATGACTTTATTATCCCAATATAACCAAGTTTTAACATTCTTAAAAAAATTAATTAATCCTTCTAATTCATTATTATTTTTTTCAAATGAAGGTAAAAAAACATTTTTTTTAAAGTATGATGATGATACATTTATACAAGCTTTGAAAAGCTCTTCTTTTGTAGGATAATGATATGTAAGATTACCTTTAGAAATACAACATTCTTTACTTATCATATTCATAGAAGTAGAATGATAACCGTTTTTTCTAAGTATTTCTATTGCTATTGTTAATATTTTTTTTTGTGTACTCATAAAAAACCCAACCTTGTGGGATATATGCTTTTAACAAAAATAAATCCACTACGGGGATACACCATCCTAGTTTTAATATAAAACTAATAAGGTTAAATAATTATATCATAAATTATTTTTTTTTTCTAATAAGTCAACTATAATTACTTTTTGGATATTATTTTAATTTATATTATAAAAAAATGAAAAGTAAATTTGATTGGCAAGATATAAAAGTATATAACGAGATTCTTTTTCAATATTATGAAGGTATTGCAAAGATAAGTATTAATCGCCCTGAAGTTCATAATGCTTTTACTCCTTTAACTGTTAGAGAAATGATAGAAGCAATGGAATTAGCAAGACAAGATGAAAGAGTTGGAGTAATAATTTTAACTGGAGAAGGTGGAAAAGCTTTTTGTAGTGGTGGAGACCAAAGAGTTAGAGGTCATGGTGGTTACATTGGAAATGATGGTGTTCCTAGACTTAATGTAGTAGATCTTCAAAAACAAATTAGATCTTGTCCAAAGCCTGTTGTAGCTATGGTTGCTGGCTGGGCTATTGGTGGTGGTCATGTTTTACATGTAGTTTGCGATCTTTCTATTGCAGCAGAAAATGCAAGATTTGGTCAAACAGGACCTAAAGTTGGTAGTTTTGATGGTGGTTTTGGTGCATCTTATTTAGCAAGAGTAGTTGGACAAAAAAAAGCAAGAGAAATTTGGTATCTTTGTGAACAATACGATGCTCAAGAAGCATTAGATATGGGATTAGTAAATAAAGTAGTTCCTTTAGATAAATTAGAAGAAACAACTGTTGATTGGTGTAAAAAAATGCTTACCAAGAGTCATACAGCATTAAGACTTCTTAAGTCTTCTTTTAATGCAGAATTAGATGGTCAAGCTGGTATTCAAGAACTTGCAGGAAATGCAACTCTTTTATATTATTTATCTGAAGAAGCAAAAGAAGGTAAAAATGCTTTTATTGAAAAAAGAGAACCTAATTTTGATGATTATACACGTTTTCCATAAAAATATATAATAAAAAATGTTTTTTACGAAACAATATTGTTAATAAAAGTGTTTCCTTTTGAAGGCTTCTAAAAATTGTATTTTTTTTAAATTACAAGGTTAAAAGTCAAAGATTGTGTATGGAACGCTTTAAAAGCGTTCCTTTTTAGTGACGAGTAGTAAAATAAATATTATCTATTATTTGTTATAAAACTAATTGCTAACGGGCCAAAAATAATTATAAAAATCGTTGGAAAAATAAATAGAGCAATAGGAATAATCATTTTTACAGGAGCTTTTTGTGCTATTTCTTGAGCTTTTTGCCATCTTATATCTCTTATAATATCACTTTGTATTTTTAAAGTTTTAGCCAAACTAGTACCCATTTGCTCGGCTTGTATAATTGCTATTATTACAGAAGATAACTCTGTTAAATCAACTCTTTTTGCCATATCTCTAAGTGCTTGTAATCTGGGTTTTCCAATCTGAACTTCTTTTAATGTTCTATCAACTTCGTCTTTTAGATCACTTGGTTTAGACTTTTCAACAACTTTATTTAAAGCTTCATTTATACCCATACCTGCTTCAAGACAAATTGTTAATAAATCTAAAAAGGTTGGTAAATGCTTAAATATTTTATTTTGTCTTTCATCTATTTGTCTGTTTAATCTTGCCATTGGATAATAATAACCAGCCAAAGCTCCTAATGGTGTAAAAATCATTATCTGAGTTATACTAAATTCAAAAAGGATAAATAATAATAAAAAAAGAATCGGGAATACAATAGCTAATAAAACTCTATTTGCAACAAAAGAAGTTGGATCTTTATCATATTTACCAGCTTTAATTAATTTAGCTTCAAGATCTGCTTTAGCTGATGCGTTAAGTAATCTATCTGCAACAGGATTAAAATTTTTACCTAATCTTTCAACTTCTTGTCTTAATTTATTATATTTTTTATCAACATCTCTTTTTGTTTGTTCTACATCATGAGTTAGTTTTATTTTTTCTAACCTGTTGGTTATTTCTTCTTGTTGTTTTGGTTTGGCAAAAGCCAAAATAAACATCGTAATACTTACTAATACAAGTACGACAATTATTAATATGTTTAAAAGATTTCCCATTTTTAGTATTTAGAGTTTTTATCAGCCGCACTATTATTTACGATAGCAACACTAGCACTAGCTCCAACTCTTGTTGCACCAGCTTTAAGCATTGTTAAAGTTCCTAATGTATCACGAATTCCGCCAGAAGCTTTTACACCTAAATTAGGGCCAACGGTTGATCTCATAAGAGCGATATCTTCTTCTGTTGCTCCACCAGGGCCGAAACCAGTAGAAGTTTTTACAAAATCAGCGCCAGCTTTTACAGATAATTGACATGCAATTACTTTTTCCTCATTAGTTAATAAAGCTGTTTCTAAAATAACTTTTAATATTTTACCTTCACAAGCTCTTACAACTTGTCTTATATCATCTTCAACTTTAGAATAATCTTTACTTTTTATTGCACCAACATTTATAACCATATCAATTTCATGAGCACCATCTAAAATAGCTTTTTTAGTTTCAAATACTTTAGTTTCAGTCGTTGTAGCTCCTAAAGGGAAACCAATAACAGTACAAACTTTTACAGGACTACCTTGTAACAATTTTGCACATAAAGAAACAAAATGAGGGTTTATACAAACAGACGCAAAAACATATTTTCTAGCTTCTTCACAAAGTTTTTTAATTTGTTCTTCATTAGCTTCTGGTTTTAATAAAGTATGATCAATATATGATGCAAGATTTATTGGAATGTCTTTCATATTAAGATTTGCAGCAACTCTATCTGCACCAGTTTTCATTAATACATCTACTTTAGATAAACATCTTGAAATACAATCATGTGTTGTACAAGTAAAACAGCTATATTCTTCAGGAGTTCCTTTATTGTCAGTAGCACAAACATCAGCTTTGGCCTTTTCATAAAAACTATTATTTGTAGCAGGAGATTTTGTAACTTGAGAAACAAAACTTTTTTGAATATCTAAAATATTACAAACTAAAGCTTTAGTTTTTAGAACATCTGCTTTTATATTTTCACTAGGATTGTATTCACCTGAAGGAACAAGAAAAACTTTAGAATTCATAGCTAAAGCATTTACTAAGCAAGCCGTAGAAACATTTGTTCTATCAAGCTTTGATACTTTTTTTAGATAGTTTTCATTATTTACTGGAACTATAAAAATATCACCATTTATTAATTTAGCATTTTGTATATTTGAAAAATCAATAAAATTAAGCTCTATATTTGAATTTCTGAGTTCTCCATTATCTTGCATTGTTCTTCCCCATTTAGGAAAAAAAGCTTTAACATTATTTTTTTTCTTAAATTCAGATAAAAGAGATGAAAAAGAAGATAAATTAATATCTACGTTAGGAACAAGAAATATTATAGTCTTTCCAGATATATTTACTTCATTTCCTATTGAAATAGATGAACCTTTTGTTCCTGTAAGTTCATTCATAACTTCTTTTACTGCTACATTTACAAGCTCTTTATAATTCATAAGAAACCCTGAAAAAAATATATTTACTACCTTGTTTTAAAACATTATAACAGTATATTTTTGTATTATATTTAAGTCAACATAATTCTAAGTAAAAAATTCAATAATGATTATTATTTGTATCTATTAGTTGTATTCATCAAGAACAAAATCAGGTAATTTTAGCAATAATTCTTTTAATATATTACTAGTAGCTTCTTTTTTATGCATATTTTCACTTAAATATCTCTTCCAAATTTTTGTACCTTGTTTATGATTAAAAAGATTAACTAAATGTACTAATAATTTATTTGCTTTTATTTGAGAATTTGTAAGATTATCGACATAAGGAATTAAATTTTCTATTATTTCTCTTCGATTAAGCTTTTTTGAATCATCATCAAAAAATATTTTATCAAAATCTGAAAAAACATAAGGGTTTTCATAAGCTTCTCTTCCTATCATTACTCCATCTGTATAATTTAAATGATTTTGAATATCTTCTACAGTTTTTATACCACCATTTATTTCTATTATTAAATTAGGAAAATCTTTTTTTATTTTATAAACGTAATCATATCTTAAAGGTGGAACAGTTCTATTTTCTTTTGGGCTTAATCCTTTAAGAATAGCACTTCTTGCATGAACAATAAATTTTTCACAACCTGCTTCAGAAACTATTTTTATAAAATTATAAAGGTCTTCATAACTGTCTTTTTCATCTATTCCTATTCTATTTTTTATTGTTATGGGAATTTTTACATTTTTTTTCATTTCATTTACACATTCAGCTACAACTTCAGGTGTTGTCATTAAACAAGCTCCAAAATTTCCATTTTGAACTCTTTCACTAGGACAACCAATATTTAAATTTATTTCATCATAGTTCCAATCTTCACAAATTTTCGCACATTCAGCTAATTTTTGAGGATTATCTCCACCTAGTTGTATTACTAAAGGCTTTTCTATTTCTGAAAAATCTAATAAATGGTTTTTATTTCCATTAAGAATTGCGTTCATCGTTATCATTTCTGTATAAAGAAGGGTTTTTTTGGTAATTTGACGCATAAAAAATCTATAATGTCGATCAGTCCAATCCATCATAGGTGCAATGCTAACAGGGTATTTTTTTATCATTATTTTTTTATCATACTCAGCCCAAACCCCTCTCTATATATATAGAGATGGGCTTTATAGGATACTCCCCTTCTATTTAAAATAGAAGGAGATGAGTTATCTT
>ERZ1292633.5665-Hain-H41-02um-R1-5665-length-11204-cov-5_pt1 | contig 11204 bp, 9 predicted proteins | sample MGYA00564406_ERZ1292633 | MGnify/ENA primary metagenome ERZ1292633 (study PRJEB36523, sample SAMEA6512639) | groundwater metagenome | collected 2019-01-08 | study: AquaDiva: Metagenomics assemblies of 32 groundwater samples
CTTTTCTGTAACCGGATCCGGGAGAGTTGAAGCACGTTCTTTGACGAGACGCCCAAGATCAGTAAAGGTTTTTTCCGGCGTGACCAGGAATAACAACGCAACAAACACAGCGAGGAAACCAATCTGTAATTTCGTGGGGCGAGTCATAAAAAAGATAACTGTGAATTTGCACGAAGCATAGCAAGAACCCCGCTGGAAATCCAGCGAGGTTCTTGTGAACGTATCTCGTGAAACTAAGACGCTCCTAGTACATTCCCATGCCTCCGCCGCCATGGCCGTGGCCATCGTCGGCTTTTTCTGGTTTTGGGATATCCGTGACTGCACATTCGGTGGTCAAAATCATCACAGCAACCGAAGCGGCGTTTTGGAGAGCCGTGCGGGAAACTTTGGCTGGATCAATGATTCCGGCAACAACCATATCCTCGTAACGATCAAGCAAGGCATTATATCCGTAAGCACCGGTTGATTCGCGGATTTTGGCAATCACCACCGAGCCGTCAGTGCCAGCGTTTCCGGCAATGAAGCGAATCGGGGCTTCGACGGCTTTGCGCAAAATATTGAGACCAATCTCTTCCCCTTCTTCTGTCTGGATCGCTTCAAGAGCAGAAGCGGCGCGGAACAAAGCTACTCCACCGCCTGGAACGATCCCCTCTTCGACTGCGGCACGCGTCGCGGCCACCGCGTCCTCAACACGATGCTTAATTTCTTTCATCTCAACTTCGGAAGCGGCACCAACGTTAATGACCGCAACGCCCCCAGCCAACTTGGCCATGCGTTCCAGCAACTTTTCTTTGTCGAAGTCTGAATCGCTTTGTTCGATGAGCGCTTTGATTTGTTCAACGCGTGTTTTGATCGCTTCAGCACTACCACGACCTTGCACCACAGTAGTCGTTTCTTTAGTGGAGACAATTTTGTGAGCATGTCCAAGGTCAGCGAGCTCGACAGTTTCTAACTTCAATCCCACTTCTTCACTAATCACTTTTCCACCGGTCAAAATAGCAATATCTTCGAGCATAGCTTTGCGACGATCGCCGAAGCCAGGGGCTTTGACGGCGAGGGCAGAGAATCCGCCGCGGAGTTTGTTGAGCACGAGTGTGGTCAACGCCTCCCCGTCGACATCTTCGGCAATAATCACGATTTGCTTTTTGCCCGAGGCGGCAAGCTTTTCCAAAATCGGCAAAATATCTTGCACGGAGCTAATCTTTTTGTCGGTGATCAGAATATCGATGTCTTCATACACGGCTTCCATCCGTTCCTGGTTGGTAACCATGTAAGCTGAAACGTAACCTTTGTCGAACTGCATCCCTTCGACCACTTGCACGTCAATGCCCAACGTCTGCGCTTCTTCTACCGTGATCACCCCATCCTTACCAACTTTTTCCATCGCTTCAGCAATCATCTTGCCGATTGCTGGATCGTTCGCCGAAATCGCGGCCACGTGCTCGATCTCATCGTCTTGCACTGGCTTCGCAATCACATCTTTCAAATGAGCAACCATGGCGATCACGCCTTTTTCAATGCCGCGGCGAATGATTTGCGGATTGGTGCCGGCGGTCACGTTGCGGAGTCCTTCTTCCACCATAGCTTGAGCGAGCACGGTTGCAGTGGTGGTTCCGTCGCCAGCAATATCCGCCGTCTTTGAAGCCACTTCTTTCACGAGCTCTGCGCCCATGTTTTCAAACTTGTCTTCAAGTTCAATTTCTTTTGCAACCGTCACGCCATCTTTGGTGACCATTGGTGAACCAAAGCCGCGATCCAAAATCACGTTGCGGCCTTTAGGACCCAAAGTCACTTTCACGGCGTTGGCGAGCTTGTCGACACCAGCCTTCAGAGCGTGGCGCGCGTCTTCATTAAACTTAATTTGCTTGGCCATAGATTATTCGATTACAGCGACTACATCATCCATGCGAATGACGAGGTACTCTTCTTTATCAACTTTGATTTCATCTGGCGAATACTTTTTGAACACCACTTTGTCGCCAGGTTTAACATCAATCACCGAACGGGTGCCGTTCTCGAGCATCTTGCCGGGGCCCACTGCCACGACCTCCCCGCGTTCAGGCCGTTCTTTGTCAGCAGTGTCTGGGAGAAAAATCCCAGATGCCGTGACCTCTTCCTTGGACAGGCCGCGGATAATAATGTGATCTCCTAATGGCTTCAGCATAGAAACAGTAGATTATTAGCACTCCTAAAGCATGAGTGCCAGGACCCTATTTTTACGCTTCCTGTGGATAAGTGTCAAGACAATAAAAACGGAGAAGCACGAGGTGTCGGCCTCGTGCAGGAGCGCGGGAGTAGAGCGTTGGGTCAGGCGTGGAGACGCGGGGTGGCACGCCGTCCGGAGCGACGCGGCGGTGATGACGATCGCGACGGCATCTGTTCTTCGGGGGGGATGTACGAAGTCGAGATGAAGAACTCGGCCTCTCCCATGTTGTCCACCCGACGGAGGGTGATTGCCGTGTCGGTCTCCCCAGCAACCGCGAGAAGCATGGTCCCACGCAGGCAGCAGGTCTTGAAGATCACGACCTCCACCGGCCGCTGCTCTTCCGTGCGCGGCGCCAGGGCCGCTTCGATCAGCATCCGCTCGTGCTCCGGCGCGTCCCGGATGGTCTCATCCGGCACGGCACCGTTGACCTGCTGGAACCGGGCGAGGAGCTCGATCACCACCAGCCGGCGGTCGGTGTCACGGACGTTGAGCTTCAGAAGCCAAATGTCGTGCATGGGTTTCCCAGGTGACCCAAATTTCCTTAGAGAAACTCGAGTCAACCGAGAATGCGGAGGAGCCTACCCGATCAGCGCTTCCCTGTCAAGCGTGCGCGGCCTTCTCAATATCCTCTTGAAGTTCTAGCCAGCGGCGCTCGAGGTCAGCGAGTTCATCGCCAATCTGCGCTAATCGTTCAGCTTTATCTGGAGCGTAATCGGTAGGATTTTCAAAATAGTAAGCCAAAATGGCGCTCTTCTCTGTTTCGAGCGCTTTGACTTCTTCTTCCAAGCGACTGACTTTGCGGCGTTTCTCTTTGATGAGAGCCCGCCGCTCAGCATTTGATTTACCATCATCCTCTTTGGCTACCGGAGCGCCGGCTTCTTCATCAGCCATCGCTGAAAGATCCCCAATGTATTCTTCGTACGTACCGTGATACGTGCGCATTGTGCCGCCGCGAATTTCAAATACGCGATCAGCAAGCGCATTCACAAACGTCCGGGCGTGAGATACGAAAATAACTGTGCCGTTATATTCCTTGAGTGCTTCGGCCAGAGTCTCGGCCGTCTCAACGTCCAAGTGGTTAGTCGGCTCGTCGAGCAGCAAGGTGTTGTGCTCACCAAGCAAGAGGCCGGCAAGACACAGCCGGGCCCGTTCGCCGCCGGAGAGAACTTTCGACGTCTTCTCAAGATCATCGTTGCGAAACAAAAAGTTGCCGGCCATCATCAAGAGCCGTTCAGCAGATGCATCAGGTGGAGCCATGCGCGACAAGTAGTTGAGCACGGTTTCATCGGGGACGAGTGTGGCCGCCGTGTCTTGATCGAAATAGCCAATGTCACTGCGGTGCCACCACTTAATGTTTCCACTGATGGCAGGAATCTTGTCGTAAATCGTTTTGAGAAGTGTAGATTTCCCACGACCATTTTCACCGGCGATGACGGCTTTCTGTCCGCGCTCAACTTCAAAGGTTATATCTTTAACAACCGCGTGGCCGTTATAACCGACAGAGATATTCTCACAACGAATAGCAATGCCGCCCGGAAGCGGTGGGCACGGAATAGAAATGCGAGCGGTCGCCAGCGCATCGTTGATCGTTCGCAGCTCGCGACGCAATTTAGCAATGTGTCTGATCTTACTTTGAGCGCGCGTCGCAAGACTGGCTTTGTAACGAAACCGATCAACGAAGACTTGTGTGTGAGCAATCTCGCGCGACAAGCGTTTGTTATTTTTGAGAAGCAATTCACGCTGCTCTTCTTTCCAGACTAAAAACTCTTCGACTCCTCCTGGAAACTGGGTGATCTTGGCCCGCTCAACTTCGATTGTGTCGGTGCAGGTGTTTTGTAAAAACTCACGGTCATGGGAAGTCAAAATAAAACTGCCATCAAATGTTTGCAAAAACCGTTCGAGCAACATCTGTGTCGGCACATCCAAATAGTTGACTGGCTCGTCGAGGAGTAACAAGTTAGGATCCATGAGCAACATCGCGATCAACTTGACGCGCATTTGGTAACCGCCGGAAAGAGCCGAAGGAGGCATGGCAAGCTCGGTAGCACTGAGTCCAAACCGCGCTGCCAATTTGGCGATCTCCCACGATTGCTTTCCGCATTTCTCTTCAAGATATGCCTCAGCGGTGACGTCCGCCGGCAAAGCTTCATGCTGAGTCACCGTCCCCATCCGCGTCCAGGGCAGCAAGGTGACTTCACCTGAGTCTGCCTCTAAGGCGCTCGTAATGATACTCAACAGCGTCGACTTCCCTGCCCCATTGCGGCCAATGAGCGCAATCTTCTGGCCCTCAGAAATATTAAACGAGACGTCATCCAAAACGATTTGACGTCCGTATTCTTTGTTGAGGTGTTTGATTTCTAAAAGAGGTCGCGGCATGCGGTACGAGAATAGCAGAAACCTATCCCGGACGCCATTAATGAGCCCCTGACATTTCCCTGAATTCACGCATACTTTAATTGTTTTTGGGGCAACCCACCGATCCGAAGCTGAAGCTTCGGTGATACCTTACTCGTTAAACCCAAACCCCGTCGGTATTTACCAACGGGGTTTGTTGATCCCGGAAGCGAGCCTTCGCTCGTGGTGGAGCGGACGGGACTCGAACCCGTAACTCTTAGTGTCAAGTTAAGCGGAGTTACCTTTACTCCCACCGCCCCACGCCTTCCGGGCCAAAAACAGAAAAGCCCTCGAGATCATCCCGGTAGATGATTCTCGAAGGCCACATCTGTGACACTAAGAGCTAAGGTTCATCGATTAACCCCGCTTAACTTGTCTTTATTTAATCACGGAATAATAATTTTGTCAATGTCAAAATGTGTGTAACTACTCGGAAAGCCGGAGTGTCATCGCCATCAAAAACATGAGCAACGCCAGACCTTGCCACGAAGACCACAGGTAGTGATCAAAAAAGATAATCACGAGGGGGACAGTGCCGAGGACGATGCCTCCGATAGCGGTGACACTTCGACGACGAATAGCAGCGTAGTTCACCCGATCAACAGTGACGGCCCAAAAAATCATGGCTAGTGCTCCCACGATCCCCACTTCACCGAGCACGAGAAGTGGCACGTTGTGAATGGGTTGATAAGACCAGGCTGGTTGACTCGGCTTTATCTCAGCAAGGGCCAAGGTGTAGGCGCCAACACCGACGCCAGTTAGCAAGTCATGGTTCACAACTAGAGGAAAGGCTTGGTATTGATGAACACGCTCACTGACCGAGATTTGCTCAAGCCGCTCATTCGGATCAAAACGATTAACGAACGGGGTGATAAATATCAGTGAAGCAGCAGCAAGAAGAAGCGCCGTTAGTCCAAGACGCGGAGCGTGGGTACGAATAAGTGCCCGATGTTGGCGGACGATAAAAAAGATACCGACGGCAGCAGCGGCGAGAAAAGCTAGCCACGCGGAACGGGAAAATGTCAGAATAAAGGTGAACGAAAATAGAGAAACAAGCGGAAGTTGAAGGAAGTAGGTAAAGCGGGTTTTGTGCCGTGAAGCCAGAAAAAAGGTGAGCAATAATCCAATGGCTAAATAACCGCCAAAAACGTTGGGGTGAGAAAAACTGCCGTAAGCACGCAATTGACGCCCGGCTTCGGATTCAATCACCGAAGCACCCAGCTGTGAGGCTTCGTGGAAGGCAAGTCCAAAAATAGTTGAAAGCGGCGACCAGCCACTAAAAAACTGGAAGAGCCCGAGAACGGCAGGACCGATGAGACCAAGAACGAAAGCCGTCATCGCACGGGTGCGATCAACACGCTGGTCAAGCAGCAAGCAAAAAAGCGCGCCGGCAAAGACCAGATGCATCCAAGCATTCAACGACAAATCGGCATTGAACGAAAACGGAATAGAGATGGCGACAGCAAGGAGAACGATCCCTATCGTTTTCACACTCACCTGATGTTCACGACGAATCATCAGGCGTTGACCAAGAAAAAAAGCAGCGAGAACGAGGAGCTCGACCGCGTACACCGACAGCGTGCCGTATTCAAATGGCTCCCCACCAATCAGCTTCTGATCAAAGATGTAACGCGTCTGCCACGGAAGCAAAAACAAGGCGACATAGACCAACCAAGGAAAGAGGTTTGCTCTTAATGCACGCATAGCGTTTCTAGTTTCTCTAAAATCTCGCCCCGGCGATCGTTAGGGTGAAACTTGAGCATCGTATCGCTGACGATCACGCGCGTGTCTTGGTTGGCTAACTTCTTGATCTCGGCAGGTAGGCGACGGCGTTGGATAACCTTGGCCAGGTGTTCCACGGATCGGGCCACGAGCCCGGAACCCTCCTCGGCAGGTAGGCGAGAAGATCGAACAACAAAACGGTGGGGGCGAGCAACGGTCACACCAAAACTATTTGGGAACGCCCGCTTCACCCAAGAATTTGCGTCCGACATGCGTTCGACATCACCCCGATTGACCACGGGCACCAACGAACGAATCCAGGCCGCTAAGTAGATATCGTCTTTTACCAGGCGTACGGGACGGAAGTCCAGGTGATCAGCGGCCGCAAAAAAACTAAAACAAACCGGATCGACTGCTCCTTGCATGGGACGCAGGCCAAGTAATTTGAACGGCAACACCGTGAACAGTCGGGCGGTCCAAATGCGTCCAGGTTTCACGACAATAAATAGATCAATGTCACTTTCGGGTTTGGTGTTCATCCAGGCAAGGGTGTTGCACACGGCGAGCATCTTGATCGTCGGGAGCAGAGCGAGATAGCGACAGGCACGGCGCAAGCGCTTGAACTTGCGGGTCGCGTCAAGAAACCGCTCGTGGCGAGTAGCGACCATATCGCCTCGCCCAGTGAGTACAAAAAACCCATCTTGGGTTTCAAGACGAGTCTTCAGCCACTCACTTATTGTGAGCGTCTCGCGAACATCAACCAGTTGATAGCCAGCGCTTGGCATCAGTAACCATTTCCAAATTTCGAATGCAGTCACGGGGTAATCAAACAGCGAAAAATAGGCAATGGTGCGAAAAATCGATTGCTCGAGATCGGTCGGCATACAGCCCCCTGATTATTTTTCGACCACGATGTCCGCGCTCGCCTGAGTGCTGTCCTGTTTTCGAAACACGAATATTTGCTGACCAACCATGAACAGGTTGGACACTAACCAATATAACGCGAGGCCTCCAGGAAGTGAAGCACCGATCACGACCGTAATCACTGGCATGAAGTAAAGCATTGACTTGTTCATGGTCGCGAGCATGGCTTCATCTTTAGCGCCAGGAGTCACCGGTTTCGATCGCTTAGTGATCATCATCCGCGCCTGGAAGAACTGGACAATACCAGCAAGCACGGCAAGCACGACGTTGGGGGTCGCAAGGTCGACCTTGCCGAGGAACATGGCGTCGAGATGTCCTGGGTTATGGACGAATGGGTACAAGGCATCGAGCGAGGTCGAATTGAGCCCAGCAGAAAGCACTTGATAGAGGGCGATCAAAATAACCAGCTGGACCACGAGCGGCAAACAGGAAGACAGTGGATTGACCTTCTCTGTTTTGTAGAGCTGCATCAGTTCTTTGGCCTGCGCTTCTTTGTTGTCTTTAGTGCGCGCTTTAACCTCTTCGATCTTTGGCTGCAGATCTTGCATCCGCTTTTGTGATTTGAGCGACTGCCCAGACATCGGCAACAACAAAATACGGATGATCGCAGTCATGGCGATAATCGCAATCCCGATGTCATTGCCTGGCAGGACGTCGTAGAGCCAGACGAGTAAATTAAAGAGCGGTTGGTAAAGGAGCGTGAAAAAAATGTTCATAATCTTTATTACTCGGCAGCAGGCTCGGGAGCAACAGTCTCGGTCGATTCTTCGGCAAGAACCTCATCCGCTGGCTTGCCTTCTTCTTGAACGTTGATCTTCCAGCCACTGAGCTTAGCGGCGAGGCGGACGTTTTGTCCTCCGCGACCGATCGCGAGCGACAATTGATCTGGACCAACGGTAACCACGGCCGAATGCTCGTCTTGATTCAATTCCACTTTCAAGACTTTGGCTGGAGACAAGGCGTGGGTAATGAACGAAGCGGCATCATCACTCCATTCAATGACATCAATTTTTTCTCCGCCTATTTCAGAAATAATCGTTTGAATGCGGGTCCCGCGCTGACCAATACAGGCGCCGATCGGATCAATCGAATCATTATCGGTAGCCACGGCAATCTTAGTGCGCGACCCAGCCTCACGAGCGAGGCCCTTAATCTGCACGTCACCATCACCGATCTCCGGAATTTCGGATTCAAACAAGCGCCGCACAAAGTCTTCACTTGAACGCGAAAGCACCAGCTCTGGCCCACGAGGGCCAATCGCCACTTCCTTCAACAAGAACTTCATGCGTTCGCCCGGGTTGTAACGCTCGCCAGGAATTTGATCCTCGCCACGCACCACCGCAGTGGTACGACCAATATCGACCAAGACAATGCGGCCTTCTTTGCGCTGCACTGACCCCATGACCACTTGGCCTTCTTGATCTTTAAATTCAGCAAAAATAATTTCGCGCTCGGCTTCGCGCAACTTTTGAGTGATCACCTGCTTGGCGGTCTGAGCGGCCATGCGTCCAAATTCCCCAGGAACAGGAAGTTCAATTTTCATCACTTCCCCAAGATCCGCATCAGACTTCATCGTTTTGGCTTCGGTGATCATGATGTGTAACTTCGGATTGAAGCGATCTTCGTCTTCTTCACCTTCCACTGGCGCAGCTGGAATTTGACCCGCTTCACGCGCTGCTTTGGCTGCTTCGCGCCGCTCGATTTCTGCTTGCTTAATAGCTTCGAGCTCTTCTTCACTAATATCTTCAACAACAGTCTTCACGTCGTACGCTTTTATTTCACCTGACTCAGGATCAAAAGTCACCTCTACGTTTTGATTTTTTTCTCCGAAGTCTTTGCGATAGGCCGCAGCCATGGCAATTTGAATCGTCTCGAGCACTGACTCGTAAGCAAGACCTTTCTCTTCGCAGATCTGACGGATAGCTTGTTCAATGGGGCTTGGCATAGCGTAGCGTTCTTTTAAGAAATGAGACCCGTCTATTCTGACGAGTCCTACATAGCTACAGAATATCACAAGTCCATGACTTTGTCTAGGGCACACTTTACGGACCTTTTATTGACATGGTGGGGAAAAGTGGTTTAGGGAAGGGTGTCTCTCCAGCACTAAAAACAATTCGATTGAGCACAAGTTGGCGTCAATCTAATTGTTTCGGAGGCTATGAGGTACTGCCCATTTCTGTACCACCGGAGAATCACCGCCTAAACACCACTCAATAGCCGCAGAAACACCGGTTGAACACCGCTGGTAGAAAAACCTGCTATCCCGAGGCTATCCCGCCCCCCCATCTTCATTTAAAAGACTCCGAAATTACTTGGTCGCTTCTGCAAAAACCTCGCGAGCATGCCTGGCTTCAATGCGAGCAACGTTCCAGGCCTGCCAGGCATTGTTATAAACGTAATTTGTTTGCCACTCCACAAAGGCACGATAGGTAGGCGTGCCGATCTCCCCAATCTCCTTTCGTAACGCCCGAAGCTCTTTTTGAATCTCCTGATACTCCAAGTCTCGAATAGTAAGCTTCATTGATTTGATTGTCTCTTGCAAACCGTTGACCTGATTTTGTAGATCCTGCAAATGGGCAGCCTGATCTTGGTACGTCTTTAACTGATCCTGCAAGTAAGGCAAGACAATGGGGGTGGCGTCATCTGAAAGCGACAATAAGTGTGGGACGTCGACTTCGTAGCCCTGAGCGGCGCGGGCAATATTCTGTCGAGCAATAAAGGCATCGGGGTTCACGAGGTTCATTCCAAGCACTGCCAAAATGAACACCGCGAGGGTGCTCTGCAGCAACACGTAATCTTTTACCTTGGCACTCAAGCCAATGAGGAGCAAGACTAACACGGCCGCGACCACTAACAAGAATGAATGCGAGAACAGACGATCGTGCGTAAAACCAAATTGCTGCTCATATAACGAGAGACGCATCCACGAAGATACCAGCACTCCCCCGGTCAGCAAAATGAGCACCACTTGCAACGTCTTCACGACCAAACTCCAGGCACCAAAGGTGAGGTAGCGCAAAGTCCAAACAATCACCGAGACGAGAATGGCGACCGTCAACAATTGGAAAAACCCTTGGCGCGCATATTCAGCGAAGGTGGTATGGAACGCCTCGAGATTTGCTTGGCCACTGAACAAGTACACGGATTGAACAATAATGAACAGGAAGAACAACACATCAATGAGTCCGAGAACGATCACCGACTCAACCCCAACATCTTTGGTGCTTTGAATGGGTTTGACCTCACGAATGGTGGCTCGACGCCAAAAGGCTGGCGCAAAAGCGAGAAGCGCAATCACCCCCACAAACAAGACGACGGCTAGATCATCAAATCCATCAATACCGTTTAGGGCATCATGCACAATGGTTTGGAACACTTGATCAGCCCCGGCAAACAGCGCGCCGAAAATCACCAGCAGAATCGCAGCCACAAGAAGCGCCCCAAAAACCCGAGACTTGCCAGAGCCGCTCGGCTTCAAGTGTTTAAAGATCCCGGCAGAAGTCATGAGCGCGGCGTAGAAATCAAAGGTCGGAAAGATAAAGAAATCCCAAGGACGAAACCCCTTGATGTTAGCGCCGTACAAACTCACGAGCATAAGACAGGTGAGGTAGAGCATCACAAGCATGTTCAACACAAAGAGCATTTCGCTGTCGCGGATCGCAAAGAAGATAGAGATGATCAACACCGAAACCATCACGGCGACATCAAACGGGCGCATGCGCTTCTCCGCCTGGCGATCGAGTACCGCGACCATCGCGAAAAAGATCACGGTAAAGATCGGGACCACAATCCCCCAATCTTTGGTCATGAAAAAAATATCGGCAACGATTCCGAGGACCAGGGCAGCGAGGGCGAGATAGATCGGCTTTACCGGCTGAGGGATAGTCATATTAGACGCCAATTAAGTGCACAATCTCTGGGGCGGCCTCGGTGATAATAATCGCGCCGACATCGAACC
>ERZ1292633.5666-Hain-H41-02um-R1-5666-length-11202-cov-6_pt1 | contig 11202 bp, 2 predicted proteins | sample MGYA00564406_ERZ1292633 | MGnify/ENA primary metagenome ERZ1292633 (study PRJEB36523, sample SAMEA6512639) | groundwater metagenome | collected 2019-01-08 | study: AquaDiva: Metagenomics assemblies of 32 groundwater samples
CCACTCCTCCCTTTCAGCCGATTCCTGCCACGTGCGTGACGCAGCTGATGCGCTATCATGCGCTCATTCCTGCCGCGGCGTGGGGCGTCCAGCTCGGTGCCTTCCCCGTGTTCGTGAGGGTCCCGATGTTGGTGCACGCTCGAAGCGTGCCGTTCTGGGCGAACTGCGAAACGTGCGACGCAGCCCGGATCGTGTCGCGCGCACCTCGATTCCCGCCACCGGCCACGAATGCGACGTCGGCGAGGTATCCGCGCGTCAGCGACGCGGTCAGCACGGGCGACTTCGCCCGTTGGCTGGCGCGTAACGGTGCAGGCGTCGCGCCGATGGACGCCGAAGCCGACTGTCTCGAGCCGTCCGTGGCTTCATTCGCAGCTTTTCAAGGCGTCTACGTCGGCAACGTCACGTCGCCGAAAGGGCTTGTCTTTCCGTCACTTGACGTGAACGGCACTGTGCTGCACACGGAAGGTCTTGCGGCGTCGGACAGCGGTGAAGGATTGGTGGTCGTCGCGCTACCCGGCCCGATGGACGCCCCCTCATCATCATCGCTCGATGACACCTTTTCGTCGTTGCCGACAACCATCCGTGAGAAGGCCACCACTGTCGCTGCCCCACTTCCTTCACTTCCGACGAGCGTTGCCGGGTCACCCTCCGACGAGGGAGTCTCCTCTTCGTTCAATTCGAAGCAGAATTCAACAGTATCGTCGTCGTTCACTGCTGTTTCCCCAGTAGTTGCCTTCACTGTCGTGGCTGCGTCGGTATCGATTTGGTCCTTCGCCGTGGTCGCCGCCGTGCTTCACCTTCCTCTCACACGCAACCAGCGCGTCGCCATGTTCCTACTGCGCTGTGAATTTGCGATATGGGCGTTGGTGTGTTGTGCGCGCATCACCCTTGCCGGATATTGGTTGGCCCGGCCTCCCGTCATTTCGGCTCCTCCTACTATCGAGATGGAGGCGTACCATCTCTTGACGGCATCCGATCCTGTTTACACGCTGATCCTGGCTTCGTTAGCGCTGGTAAGCCCATTTGTCTCAGCTATGTTGACTCTGGAGATGTAGCGCGCCTTCTCGACACAAGAACGAAGGAGCGGGGGGGGGTATCGTGTTGTTGTTCGCTGACGGACTGTGTGCCCACCTGTGGGATCACTTTTGTTTTTTGCACCGCCGCGAGTGGTTTGATGGTTTTGATTTGGCGACGTCGTGCGGGGTTTTTCCTCCCCTTCGGTCGTCATCTCGCCTTTTCCTCAATGCTTTTGTATCTTTGACTCGGGGGGCTTTTTTTTTTGGTCGCTTGTGGTTTTTGCGCTGTCTGTCACTTCCTCTTCGTTAATTGGGTGTTTTGCCAGTTGAACAGATAAAATACTTAAATTATCTCATTGGCTTTTTGGTTGTGTGTGGCGACTTTGATGCGCGTGCAGAGGTGACCATTTCAGTGTGACGGACGAAACCACCGGGTTGTCGGTAAAGGTCGTTAACGACGCGTTCTTTGGTGTCGGAATTTTTTTCCAACGCGTCGACTTTAACAAGAAAGTTTAATCTCATAAGTTGTTCGGATACTTTTCGTTCGTCTTCGTTATTTTATTTTTATTTTTTCTTTCGTTTCTGTCGAAGAGTGGCCTGCGATGCTTTCCGGAACGCCTTTGCACAGTGCTCCGACATTTGGGTCAGTGGCGACCGGTGGAGGCCCCGGAGACCGGGAAGGAAAGCTCAATAAAGGGCGTCAAATGCTGGACGAATTTCGCCTTCGGCGCGCCAACGGGACCCCTTCGCCATACCGAAGGGGAGTCGCAGCAGCGGCCATCCCCAGTGGTGGCGAAGGGCGTGCCGCCCCGACGTCGACCGCCATCCCCGCGGCGCCCGGTGATGACTGTGTGAACGATCGTACCGCGGAGCCGTTCGAGGGCGTCGATGCTTCGACAGCCGGCAGCAACGTGGTCGCAACGGGAAGTCGGCCTCCATTGGCGCCCGTCATCACCGCGGTGTCCAGCAGCAACAGCACCGTCGAGTTGATATCCGGGAAGGAAAATCCTCCTGCCGCGATACGAACGGCAGGGGGCAGTAATAATGTTACAGGGAGTAGTAGTATTGACATGTCGGTGCAGCCGCCCCTCCCACCGGTTGGGGACGACAACGGTCCGGAACACGCCGTCAACAGTCACAGCAAGGGTGGCAACGTGGCGGCGGCTAGCGGCGAGGTGCGCGACGGCGAGGACAGCGCTCTACGGGCTCAAATTGAAACTCTGACCGAGCGGCTCGCCACGGCCGATGAGCAGCTTGCGGCCAAGCGCGAAACCGAAAAGGAAAAGGACTGCCGATTTCATGAAGACTTGAACCAGCAGCAACTCCGCCTCGTTGAACTCGAAGCGAGGTGTCAGGTGCTCGAGGCGGAGTTGCGGAGAGTCAACGAAGAAGGAGCCATTATCGTACATCGGCATGATCATGAAGCACAGTCGCTCCAAACGTCCATTGAATTGTTGCGCGCCGAGAAGGAGTCCGCCATCGCGGAGCATCAACGTGCCGTAAGCGAATTCGAAGTTGAACGGGCAAGCCGCGAACGGCAGCATGTCGAAGGGGTCGCCAAGTGTCACACCGAGGAAGTTGTCATGCGGCAGAAAATAGAAGACTTGACAAGGATGCTCGGTGAAGCTCACGAGACTATCGCGGCAGCGCAAGTCTCGCACTCGACAGAGCTGCAGTCCCAAGCACTCGAATACAAGCGACAGATGGAGGCTCAAATCCATGCCGCTCGTGACGCGGCGGCCATCACCAAGTCCGACTGGGACCGGGAGCGTAAAGAACTGACTGGTGACCTTCAGCGGTCAGTTCGCGAACTCGAAGTGGCGCGAAGCATCATCGATCGCCACGTGGCGCAGCCGAGCACAGCGACGAATCCTCCTCCTGATAAAGTCACGGCCGAGCGGCTGAAGAACGTTGAGGACCAGCTCGAAGCCACGACCGTGCAGATGAAGCATGTCAAGGGCCAACTGGACGCCACGCTCGCGCAGCTCGACGTCGAACGGCGAGGCCGCCTGGAGGACGCCAAACGTCACGAGTTAGAAATCCAGCAGCGAGCAGGGGCCGAGGAAGACCGGATCGCATCGCTTCGCCATGATCATTCGCGCGCAGTCGCCTCAGCCGTGCAGGACATCGAGGCTCAAGCCACGGAGCGACTGCGGATCCTGGAAGCAAAGACGCACGACGCCCAAGTCGAAGAAGACGGACGTCGAACAACTTTTGTCGAAGAAACAGCTGACCTTCAGGCCAAGCTAACGGCGGCTGATGGCGCTCTAAGGGAAGAACGGACGGCCAAGACCGAATTGCAAGGCGACGTCGCTTCCCTCGAGGACGAGGTCACAGGCCTAAAATCGTCGCTGTCGAAGTTGCGTGAGGAGCACGACACCGTCTGTGACGACGTGCTTCGAGTCGCCGATCAACTCCGCAGCGCGCAGCAGTGGGCGGCGGAGTGGGAGCATCGCGCGGAGACCGCGACGAGGTCTGCGGAGTGCATCACCTCCGAGTTGAAGGGGCAACTCGTTGGGCTCGAAACGTCGCTCGCCATGGCAACGAACGATTCTATCGTGGCCGCGAAGCAGCACGAGACGCTATTATCTCAGATGCGATCCGATCTCGTCGAGGCGGGGAGGTCGTCGTCGTCCTTTCAGCGTCGCTATGAGCTGTGTTGGACGTCGCTCGAGACATTGGCGGCAGCTGTCTTCTCTGATTGGGGAGTGGCGTTTGCGCGAGACGCCGCAAATCTGTTCCTTTTGTCATCCCCTCCGGGTACCGCTGCGTCGTACTTCACGACGACGCCGACAGTTGTGGTCGCCTCATCGACTAAGCCACCCGTGCTGTCTGTGGAGAGAGCGTCCTCCGGAACGCCGCCGCGGCTCCCCCCCTCTTCGTTCTTCGACCCTCATTCCCCACCACCCACCAAAGACGCGGCGACGACCGATGGGGAAGGGTGTCGTCACGACGTAGCAGCGGACGGCAGCGCGCCGTCCACCGACTTGGTGCCGTCGCCGGCGAGTGCCGAGGACGACGACGCGCTGCTGTCACCTGTACGAGACGACGACGCCCGCGTTGCGGTTCCTGCCGCGGCGGCCGCCGCCAACGCCACACCCGCACATCAGTCACCTCCGGAGACGGGTCATGCGCCAGCGGCGTCACATACCATGCCGATTACCTCCATGGGAAGGAGCCCGTCAGCTTCTGGACACGAAATTGTCCGTTCAGACTATTTCGAGCTGCTGCCGCCGACTGCTTCTTCATTCGCGTCGGTCCTGACGCAGGCCATCTACGACCGTGTGCGCTGCGACGCAAGGGCGACAACTGACGTCTCTCAACTGAGCGTCACAGTGGCCGCGGCGGAGGCCTTGACACGGTCGTTGCTCGCGGAACGAAACGAACTCGTTGCAACATGCGCCAGCCGTGCGCAGAGCCTCGCTTCCCTGCAACGCGCGTTGCAGGAAATTTCCGACAACCACGTCGCGGATCGTGCGATGTTCACCTCTCGCATGAGCGATCTCGACATTTTGTCGCAACAAGCAGCCGAATGGCAGCAGGAGTCCGAGCGGTGGCGGCACCTTGCCGTGGCCAGAGGGGATGAACTCGCCGAAGTCACGATCATGTTCCACCAGGAAAAAGAGGAGCGACAGATGGCGAGCGACCGACTTGCCGAACTAGAAGAGATCACCGAGTTGACGCAGCGGCAGCTTGCCTCGACGGAAGGAGAGATAAATGACGTGCGCCGACGTCAAGCCGACGACACGGCGGCCTCTGAGCTTGCCAGGTACACGTCTTCAGGGTACGCACAGCAAGTCGACACGCTTCAGAGAGAGCTGGACGTGGCCAACGCCGCAAGTACGATCCTTCTGGACGCTGCCACCGCGGGGTTGCAGATTCATCAGGAAGCATATCTCGCCCTGATGTGCGACTATGTCGTTAGTGGATCGGGGCTTCACGACTCATCATCGGACCGGTCGGTGCAACCCGTCGCGGTGTCGTGTTTGCTCCCCGTGCTGCATCGAACACAGCGGGCACTCCAAGCGACTACCGCGGAACAGCGGGAGGGCGAGTTGCAACTACACATACTGAAGGGTCAGCTGGCGGATCTCGAGAGTTTGGCGACGAAGCTCACGCGTCACGTCGACAACGCCTCCTTACGCGAGGAGCAATGGATGCTCGAACAAGTGGAACACGCCGAGGAGGTATTCCGCCGGGCATTGGCTCTCTCGGAAGTGAGTCAAAAGCTCGATGGTATCGTGGCGCCTGTTCTCGCGGTGGCTCTTTTCCGCGACAGTACGACCTCTCGTTCCGAAGCCGTCCTTGCGGAGCGCACCAATCAATGTGAAGAACTTCTCGAAATGATCAAGCAATACGAAACGGCGAAGCGGGATCAAGATGCAAAGCGAGAAACGGCACAACGCGAACACGACTTGCGTGTGGAATCGCTCGTGTCCGATGCGGCGGTGGCGGAGCGAAAGGCTCTTCACTGGGCCGCCATTGCGCAAGGCGTCACTGTGGAAAACGAAGGACTCAAGTCGCAGCTGGAAGGCACAAAAGGGAATCTTGCCGAACTCCGGCGGCAGGTCGATCAAGACCAAGAAGCGTCCAAGTCGGCCGCCGAGCGGCAAGGCACACTGCAACAACGGCTCGCGCAACTCGAACGCGAAAAGGACGATGCGGAGGTTAAGAGCCGCGAGGCCCTAAACGCCATGAGACGACAACTCGAGGAACGCGCGGCCACGGCCATGGAGCTGGAAGCGTTGCTTCACCAACTGAATACCGCGTCGACGCGCCATCAGCAGCGAGAGGCGCAACTCTCGAAAGAGATGGCGACATGTGCGTCGCAGTTGGAGGCTCGGGACGCCCAGCTTCAGCTGCTTCAAGACGAATTGCTGCTCATCCGGGCCCAGCGCGATACCTTACAGGAGGCGGCCAGCGTCGACGAGCGGAAGGCGACAAAGGCTGCTGCGACGATACGGCTCCTCGAAGAGGATCTGTCCAAGGAACGCTCTGCTCTCGAATCGCAGCAAAAATTACTCGAAGAACTTACCGTGCAAGCCCGGATGTTCCGTGGACGATCCCAGCAGCTCGACGCCGAACTGCAAGATGCCCGGCAGTCGCTCCAGGACACGACCGCGCGGGCGGAGGACCTCCAGCGACGGCTGACAACCGCAACGGAATCGATGCAGAGTAGCACCTCACAGGACACGCATTTGCGGCACACCATCGAGCAGCTCAAGCGACAGCTGGAAGCAAGCGAGTCGGAGCACGAGCGTTACGTGCAGACGCAGCGCGACGTGCAATCCGACCTCCAATCGAAGCTCCGCACAGCGGTGCAGGCGCTCCAGGACAAGCAATCCGAGGCCGAAACGCTGACGCTGCGCACCTCCCAGGCGGAGAGTCGAAGGGAGGCCGCGAGCCGGAAGGTGCAAGATCTGGAGGCCGAGGTGGCGGCGGCTCAGCGGGACCACGCGCAAATGCTTGCTCAGCAGCGGTCCGAAATCGCCAACGAGCAGAAGGAACGCCTTGCGGTACAGGCGCAGTGCCAAAAGCTGTCAGGGCGCATTTCTGAACTAGTCGCTGAGGTCGGAGCCGTAAGGATTGATTTGAGTCGTGCGGAGACCGCGCGCGACGAGCATCAACTCGCCTGGAAGTCCGCGGTGCAAGATGGTGAAAGGGAAGTTCAGCGAATCAGGCAGTTGCTCACCCAACGCGACGCGTCTCGCGCTCAGCTGGAAGCGTCGGTCGATCAAATTTCCGCTGCATTGCAGGACGAGCAACACCAGCACCGCGCCACGCAGCAGCGCCTGCAGGACGTGGCAGCCGACGCTCGACGCGCGGCGCTCGAAGAGACGAAAGTATCGACGGATGCCTTGTCCAGAGCACTGGAGATAGAGCGCAGTTACCTCCTCGAAGCGCGGCACTCCCGCGAAAGCTTACTCAAGTTCGTCGAAACCTTGCGAGAGGAAAAGGCCAAGTTGACGTCCAGACTTGCCATGCTTGAAACCTCGCAACAACAACAACAGCGCGGCGGAGGCGGCGGTGTGAACACCCTGGTCGCATTCGCAGAGCAAACGACGGCAGCCGTTGGTTTACCACCACAGACTCCGCTACGTGACGTGCTGGGCTTCGTCCGTGATTTGAGCGAGCAGCGCCAGCAGCAGCCTGGAGGACGTGCGATACCAACGCCGTCGGGTCGAACAGAAGAAGATGTTGCGGCGGCTGCTCCGCAACACCCTCACCGGGAATCGCCCGCGGACGGTCCTCCCGTCGTTGAAGCCTCCTCCCGTCAGACGAGACGACGCGATAGCGCCGCGTTGCCACCCCCTCCGCAATCCCCGTATCAACAAGAAGGGGACACTGCTGTCGTCAATACCAGCCATCAGTCTAACGTCCGCGGTGTGGCGGCGTCCTCCTCCTCGACACCTCCTTTGCACAGCGCGGCGTTATCGCAGCAGCCGCAACAAGCCGCCACCTCCGCCATGGGTGGAACTAACGCGGCCGCCGCGCTGCTTTTTGCTGCTTCTTCTTCTTCGGCCTCACGGAGGGCAGCCGCAAGCCCAACGACGGCCGCCACCCCGTCGCCGCAGCAGCAGCAGTACCTGGCGCTCGTGAAAAAAGCCGTCGATCAAGACTTGTCTCTTTTGACGGAGTTCGACGGCGCGTTGGCAGCCCACAAGGAGCTCACCGAGCATGTTGCGGAGGTGGCGCACCACAACCACAGTATGCTCGTCCGAGTGATTGATGATCTTCGGAGGCGCAAGCCTTCCCGCAGCGCCGCCAATAGCACCGCCGCCGCGGCCGCACACTCCAGCAGCAATTTGCGAGCGGAGGCCGAGGCGATGGCGGCGTACCGTGCTCACAAAGCTATCGTCAGCCACTGGGAGCAGCAAAACATCACGCTGGATAAGTGCAGCCGGAGCGCGGACGCGTTCCACCGAAGCCTCGCGGAGCAACGGGTGGTGCTGCAACGGTACGTCGAGGACATCCATCGTCTCCTGCCGAGTAGCAGCGGCAATCAACTCCTCCATGCCTCCTTCCCATATTATTCGCATCATGGCGCTTCTTCATCGTCGCGACATCATAGCCCCTTCATGGCCTCGCTCATCGGCGCGCAGCGGACCCAAGGAGGCGGCCCTACCTTCCTGGGGAACGGCGGTTGGCACTTGGCGCTCGACCGGGTCCGCAGCGCCCGCACCGCGGCGCATACGGCCATCAACACGTTGCTCCCTCGCGTGTCGCAGCAAGTTCATCAGCTCGTGAACATGCGCGACGCGAGCCTGACATGGCAACGCCGCGTCGTATCAGAGATGAGCCGTCCGCCGCCGCCTTCGCGATCCGTCAACATTGGTGATGCGGCAACGGCGTCGTATGCTGCCGCCACGGCGTTCCCAAGCCCACAGATGGCCAATACGCCGCTGGCGGTGAATCTTGTCGAAGCCATGGCAGTGTTCGCGTTTGGCGACGAGTTCATTCAAACCCCAGTCACGGCGCATCTTCCGGCGCTGCCTTCTCCTTTAGTCACGGCCGACACGATTCATTCGCCCTTTGGGACCGCTCGCGCAGCCACGGTGTTTTCCCACGGCAACATCCGATACACAGACAGCGGTTCTCATGACGCGGTGCCTCCTACGACGCAGGGCACCTTACCTTCCGGAGGCGCACCGCTCGAAGATAGCTACTTCCTGCCCCACCCGGACGACGCTATGTTTGCGCCACCGCCGCCGAATCGATATCCGCGAAATAGTTCGCGGAGCGGTACGGACGCACAGCAGCAACACCTGATGATGCCGCCTGGGGCGTCCCCACCAGTCGTATTCCCACAACGGCCATGGGGCGGCAATGATGCAGAGGGGGGAGTGTCCGACGAAGAACGCGGCGCGGAAGATGACGAGGCCTACGGCGATGAAGAGTACGGCGGCCAACCGTTCGCCGCTGGTATGGAGGACGGCCGGCATGATAACGAGGACGGGGATGATGCCGATGAAGGAAGAGATGGCCGCCAGGTTCGATCCTCCACGTCGAGACAAAACGATCGGTCAGTCAGCAACAGGCGGCAGCAGCGACCCATGTACGGCCCCTCCTCGTCGTCGTACCAGGAGCGACCGCCGCAGCGTGGCCCGACGGTTGGACGACGACGCATCGATGAAGCCCAGTCTGCCGGAGGAGGGTACGAGGAAGATGAGGACGACCTGGAGCTCGACGTCGAAGCGGACGAGGAGGACGTTCACGCAACTAGAGCTAGAGGGGGCACCACAAGGGGCTCTACTCGTGGTGGTGTGATCCATGACGGCGGACAGGGTCACCACCACCTGCAACCACCGCAGCCGCAGCCGTCCCAAGTCATCGCCACGCCGCATGCTCACCACCACGAAAATCCGGCAGATTACTTAAAATTACGGCGGGAAAACCAGCGATTGTACCGCGTCGTGAGGGCGCTCACGGATAAGATGGATCCCTTGGCGACGTCACCGTCTCCGTTAGCGATACCCTCCGCCTCCGTGAACCGGAGTAGCAACAGCGGCAGCGACGCGGTTGGCAGCGTTGACCTGGGGACGGGTGGTGGGCGAGCGACCCTGTCTTGGGGTCGTACCGGCAGCAGCGGCAGTGGCTCCGTTGGGCGGCCTCGGTCCGCCGTCACCCGCGGCGCCGCGACCGGGACGATGATGTCCGCCAGCGGCGTCATCGCCACGCCGGCGTCGCGGGGAGTGGCGACGACGACGAGCACAACAATGCCGCACAACAATGCCGCAGCCCACCGGTTGGGAGAAGGTGACTCCACCGCGGAGGTAGGAGGAGGGGGGCCACTGCCCCTCGGGACGGGGCGGCGGATAGCGGATGGTGCCGCGACGCAATCTCTCGCCGACATCCTCGCCGCAGCCGGCGAGGAGGACACGAACCGACCTCGCAGCCGGGGCGGTGGTGGCGCACCGTCAGTGAACAAATCCACAGCACCACCACCGCTCGCGAAATCAGCGCCGCAGCCATCATCTTCCACGGGAACCACATCCGCGGCCAATCTTGACCGTGGCAGGCACCACCCCCCGTCGACCGCTTCCACCCGGCGCAACGTCGCGGCCGGCGCTTTGCCCGTGCGGCCTCCTCCCGCGTCGCCGCCGCCGCCTTCTTCAGACGTCGCCTCCTCCTCTTCGTCAGTGGCCGCGCGTTCCACGGAGGCCGCTAGTGGTTCCCGAGGAGGAACAGGCGGCGGTGGGGGGGTGTCGAGCCGCCGCAGCGACGACAATGACAAAGTGGGAGGGGAGGAGGAGGAGGTAGGATCACCGCCGCCGCCGCTAGATGATGAAGGTGACGACGATGGGGAGGCGTCCCCACCCCCCTCAGAGTGATAGAGAGAGACTGAGTGAGAGCGAGAGCAAACAGCGGACGGAGAAAACTGGAGATCTATTCCGGTGGGTCGGCGCTTTTTTCGCTGTGTGTGTCGGTGTTGCTTTCATCCTCCTCCAAACCCTCACTTTGCCGCCTCATGGTTTGCCCCTGTCATCGCTTTAATTGTTGCGTGGCGCTCTCACATCGAAACCTTCACTAAGGACAACAAAGCAAAGGTCACTACCATTTATTTCCCGGTTTGTGGTTCGGGGGAGCCCGAAAAAAGGTGCGCCGTTGGAAAAAAAACAAAAACGAATATGCTGCAACCGACACAGCTGACGCTCATGATGCGGGAAACCCCGATCCTCCACAAGGCAAGCCGTTACAGCACCGGCGTGAATCAGTTTGGCCTCAAACCCGACAGCACTTACGACGTCATGAACCCAACGAACCTTATCAATCACGGTAAAGGGACGTCTTTCGACCGGCTCGACGTGCGACGGGGCGAATTCCGCTTGCGTCGTTCGGCCACGTCGCTACATGGCATGGCCCTTGGGAAAGGGGTAAACGACTTGCTGGGCGTGAACCCTGCCGCCACGCAACACTCCTTGAGCTTCTGTACCGCGGAAGCGGCGGCGCTCCGGGCATGCATGGCCAAAGGAGATACGTGTGACAACGAAAGCCGCATCTACGATGCCTGCATTGACCGCGTGGGGGCGCTGCGCGCCGAGTTGCAAGGGGCCTCGTCGCGGTTCTATGACTGGTATGTGGCCAATGTGTCGGATAATTTCACGAAACCGTTTCAGCACCGTCGGCACGACCATCGGCAGCACTATGCGACGGAGCAGCTGGTGATGGCTAGAAAACAAGGCGG
>ERZ1292633.5667-Hain-H41-02um-R1-5667-length-11202-cov-6_pt1 | contig 11202 bp, 3 predicted proteins | sample MGYA00564406_ERZ1292633 | MGnify/ENA primary metagenome ERZ1292633 (study PRJEB36523, sample SAMEA6512639) | groundwater metagenome | collected 2019-01-08 | study: AquaDiva: Metagenomics assemblies of 32 groundwater samples
CCCCCCCCCCCCCCCCAACGGTCCATTTCTCACAACCGCACCCCCCGGTACCCAGGGCACCCCCCGTCGCAGTTCATTCTTCTGTCACGCGGCGGCGGGAAACCCTTCAATCAGTCATCGGAAAAATGTGCCGTTATTGGTGATGGTACGCCTCTCCACAGACGGTTCCTCTCTCTCTCTCTTTCTCTCCCACTCACTCAGTCGAATGGATTTTGAAGCCGCGCCGGCCATCGACGCCGCCACCGCGGCTCGGTTGCTCGAGGAATCCGAGTCGTCTGGCGGCGCGACCCTCACTAATCCACTGCGCGCTGATGTCCTCGACAAGGAGGGATCGCGAAGCCCTTCCGCCTTGGTCGTGAGGAGTTCGACGGCACTGGCGCTCGCCGTCACCAGGAGCACTGAGGGCGCGAGATCCGCAGGCCGCGTGCCGTCAGCGTTGGTCGTTGCGCAAGCACGGGACGCCGCGGCATCGTCGACGGCCGTCGCGGCGGCCTCGACCGCGCTTGCGGTGTGCGGCATGGCGCGCGCGCCGCTGGTCGTCAATCTGGCGGCGACGGGTGCTCAACGCGAAGCCGCCGTGGCGTCTGCCCCTAAATCGGCCATGTCGTACGACACGTTCAAGTTCCAGGTCGCGAGGGGAGCCGCCTCGATGTCGAAGCCGCTGTTTGCCAAGCCGGGATTGGAGGCAGCCGATGAGCAGGCCGGAAAGGATGCCGGTCCGGTAGGAGACATCGTGCCTGCGTCGGCGGCCGGCAAACGCCCCCGGGACGGCGGCGAGCCGGCGGATGAAAGGAGTCACGGGACCCCTCCACCAGCACCCGAGAGTCTCGCGCCCGTCGCGGAAGTTGACTCTAAGCGAGATTTCCTCGGTCGGTCGTTTCTTCACACGACACTTCGGCTAAACAACCGCCCTGCCCTGCTGCCGGCCGCCATGATCCACGCCTTTCCCGCCGAGCACCAAGGGGGGAGCGGCGTGCAGACCATGGCGTGGCTGCCGCCAACAGGCCATCTGCTCCTCACGGGCAATTTGGCCGGACGAGCTGTGCTCTTCGATGTGATGTCCTCTGAGCGTCGTCGGGTGGCGACCTACACGGGCCACACGCAGCCGATCCGGGCCGTGCGCTTCGCGGCGGACGGCAGTCGATTCACCTCGTGCAGCTTGGACGGCTTCATTCGAGAGTGGGACACTGAATCGGGCGCCGTCATTCGAACGCTGCTGGGCGGCAGCGACGGCACCACCGCGTTGGGTTACTACCGGCCCGTGCTGGACCACGAGTACCTCCCGACGGCGCCGAATACCGGACTGATCGCTGGCGTCGGTCGTCGGCTGGTTCGTTTCGACCTGCGGCTGTCCGAACCGCGGGTGAGGACGTACGACGGCCATCTCGGAGATATCATGCATGTGTGCTTCGCGGCGAACGCCGGCCAGAGACGATTTTTCTCCTCGAGCGAGGATAAGACCGTACGGCTGTGGGATGTGGATTCCCAGGTTGCGGTCCAGGAGTTTGCGGATGTCGCGATGCACGCGATTCCTCACTTCGTGTGTCGTCCGGGTGACCCCACCAGCGTTTTCGGCCAGTCGCTTGACAACCGAGTGGTCCTCTTTGACGCATCCGCAGCGGCCAACGTGCCGCAGCACGTGATTACTCCCTTCCGCCTGCGTCGCGACTACGCCTTGACAGGGCACGCCGTGTCGGGAACTGCCTGCCAGCTGGCGATGAGCAAGGACGGGCGGTACGTCAGTTCGGGTGACGCCCAGGGCATGCTGCACGTCTGGGATTGCCAGACCTCCTTACAACTCATCCGAGCGAAAATGTTTCAGCACGGCACGAACAGCGTCGAGCTGGCCGCTTCGCAGAGACCGGTCAGGTCCTTCCGTGCGCATGGCCGCGTCGTCACTACGCATCTGTGGCACCCGGTCGACGAGTCGCTAGTGGCGACCTCGTCGTGGGATGGGGTCGTGAAGCTGTTCGGGTGACGTAACGGGGGGAGAGACGGTCTCGGATGGCGCTGGTTATTCTTTTTTTTGCGCCAGAATCAGTCATATCCACATCGCTGTTTGTTCACCTCCTTCTTTGGTGCAGTGAGACAGTCACTATCACCAACACATTTTTTTTTCGTTGTCGCGGCAAGAACCATCCGTGATCGCTCGCCATCGTCGTGCAAACAATGGCGAACCAACGGAAGGTGCAGTCGGAGATCGACAAGCTGCTCAAGAAGGTACAAGAGGGCATCGAGGTGTACGATGAGGTGTACGACAAAGTGCAAAGCGCACCGAACCAGATTCAGAAAGAAAAATTTGAGGCTGACCTCAAAAAGGAAATCAAGAAGCTGCAAAGGTTACGCGAGCAAGTCAAGGCCCTCGTCGCGAACCCCGAAGTGAAGGACAAGAAAGCGCTCGAAACGACTAGGCGCTCCATTGAAGTAAAAATGGAGAATTTCAAAGTGTGCGAGCGTGAGACGAAGACGAAGGCGTTTAGCAAGGAGGGCTTAGCGGGTGCATCCAAAACAGATCCCGCCATGGCCGCCAAAATGCACACCGCGGGATGGCTGCGCGACAATATATCCGAGCTGGAGGAGTGCATCGAGCAGCTAGAATTCGACCTCGAAAACGATGGTGGCGGCAAGCGCGGAAAGAAAGGCCAAGTCGACGAGCGCGAGGAGCGCATGACGAAGCACAAGTATCACGTGCTGCGTATGGAGCAGCTGCTCCGGCTAGTCGAAAACGGCGACCTCGAGCCATCCGAAGTCGACGATATCGAAGACACCATGCAGGCATACGTCGACGCGTGCAAAGAGGAGGGCGGCTACAAGTACGAGGAAGAGGGGGACCCTGAAATGGACATCTTCTCCGTTTTCGGCATGCCCGATGTGTCGACCGCGAACTACGCCGCGAATCGAGGAATGTCGTCGTCGGATGACGACTCGGAGTCGGGATCCGCGGCGCCCGCCGCCTCCGCCAAGCCGCCCCCGCCCAGGGAGGAGCCCAAGAAGGAGGAGCCGTCCGGCGGCCGGGTCATTGACAAGCGGCCCGAGCCGAAAAAGGCGGAGCCCCAGTCCCCTGCCACGGCCAAGGCACCCGTCCCGGTCGCCACCGTGAAGCAGCCACCCGCGCCACCAGCGGCCGTGAAGGGGAAGGAGGCACCGCCACTGGCAGCCATCGTCAAGGGCACCGCGGCAGCAGCAGCGGCGGGCCCCCAGTCTCCGCAGCAGCCCGCCAAGCCAGCCACAGCAGCGGCTGTTGTCGCTGCCGGCCGGAGCCCCAATATCACTTCTCCACAGGCCGCCGCGCCACAGGCCGCCCTGCCAGCCAAGCTACCCATGAGCGCCCTGGTTGGCGGGAAAACCACGCCAGGAACCCCCCAACCGTCCTTTGCCGCGGCGGCTGCCGCAAAGCCCTCGCCGTCGACCTACACTGGGCCCACCCCAGGGGCGTCAGCCTTCCTGTCGACGCCTCGGGGATTGCAGCCGCAGCCGGCCGCGCCCACCGCCGTCGACGAGGCGGCCCCTTTGGACGACGAGGACGACGCGCTCAACGACGACACCTTTGGGGACGACGCGTTGCCCCCGACCGACGCCTCTTTAGCCGACCTCTCGTCGATGACGCGACAGCGCGAATGGGCCGCTGCCAACGCCGCCGCCGCGGCTACCAACGCGCAAGGCTTAGCACCTCCGCAAGCGGCGGCGGCCAACAGTCGTCCAGCAGCACCCTCGCAGGCACTGCCGCCCCCGCAGCCACCAGCAGCAGCGTCATCCTGGGCCAATCGCGCGGCGCCCACGGCCGTTGTGACCGCACCACCACCGGCGGCTCCCCAAGTAGCTCCTCAACCACAGCCAACCGCCACGGCCACGCCACCTTCCGCTGTGTCGGCGGCAGTGACCGCGGCCGCTGAAGCCGCCGCTAATCGCGCTCAAACGATCCGGATGCTCGACATGAGCCTGAGGAACCTGCCCCACACGAGCGACTGCGAGCGCCTTAAGCCCTACTCGCCGCCCAATCCTTGCACGACGCCCGCGTACTATCCGCAGGTCAGCCACCCGACGTTCAGCCTGCCGGAAACGTTTCAAAAGTTCTGCACCGACATCCTGTTCTTCATCTTTTACTACCAGCAGACCACGTATCAACAGTATCTGGCGGCCAAGGAGCTCAAAAGGCAGGCATGGCGGTTCCACAAGAAATTTTGGACTTGGTTCCAGCGGCACGACAAACCTAAGTCGAGCAACGAGGAGCAGGAGACCGGGACGTATCTCTACTTCGACTTTGAACGCGGCTGGTGCAACCAGATCAAGACGGACTTCGTGTTCAAGTATAGCTACCTCGAAGACGAATTGGTCTGAGTAGTCGCCTGATTTTGTGTTGTCAGCTGTGTTGTCGTTTGCACTCTTGCCGCGTGCCTTTCCCTTTTCCTGTCGTCCTCCCTTCCCCTGCTGGACTAGTTTGTGCGCTAAAACCGACCGCCCACCGCCGCCGGGCTCTCCTGACGACCTCTTAACAGGAGTAGTTTCGCCCGGACGGTTCATAGAATCGAGAGCGAGAGAAAGAGGTCGCAAACTGTTATTACGTACTTGTGAGAAAGCCAATCGAATGGCGGCCGCCTACTAAACCCGTTGTCTGGCTGCCGCTGATGCCTTCCATTGCCATAGCTCTCCTCCTCTCCACTTTGTCCAACTATCCCCGTTCGCGGCCACGCTACGCATGGCGACACCCGCACCCGCTTCGCCACAGCCGCAGTCGCCGCCTGCCAAGCAACAGCCGCCTTCCTCAGCGTCGCAGGCCCCGCCTCCGCCGAAAACGAAACATGTCGCCCCCAACCCGGCCACCGACGAATGGGCGACCAACCCGTTTAAACCGACGGACCCAAAGTACCTCGCCTACGAGGAAAAGGCGCTGCGTGGACCGCGCGATCAACTTCGTGCGCGTTTCAGCCACACGTGCCGCCTGCGTCGCGCGGACTATCTGGCCGGGAAAGCGCACACCGCTTCGCACCTCAACGACGCCGCTTCTCGAAGTTCGTCCCCTACGAACGCGACCATCGTCGACGGCCATGGTGTTCCTCAAGGCCGACCACCCGCGCCTCCTGCGCCGGTCGCCACGTCGCAGTTCACTGCTCCGCTGGCGGGAGCTCGCGCCATCGTCACGCCGCTCGAGGGTGGCACTGTGCTGTGGGTGGGCCACGAGGACGGCAGAGTTTCGGAAATCGACGGTGTTTCCGGTCGTGTCCTCCGCAGCTTCGACGCGACCAAGACACAGGAAAAGACCGTCCCGTTCCGTCGAAACGTGACGCAACCGGTAAAAGTTAGCCAGGAAGTGGTCGTGGCTGAGCCCGCCAAAACGGCTGAGCCCGCCAAAACGGCTGAGCCCGCCAAGACGGCTGAGCCCGCCAAGACGGCTGAGCCCGCCAAGGCGGCGGAGCCCGCCAAGACGGCTGAGCCCGCCAAGACGGCTGAGCCCGCCAAGACCGCTGAGCCCGCCAAGACCGCTGAGCCCGCCAAGACGGCTGAGCCCGCCAAGGCGGCTGAGCCCGCAAAAGCGGGCGCCGCGATCACCTGTATGGTTTCTCTTGGGAACGACACCGTGGCGGCGGGCTTCAGCAACGGTGCGGTGCGCCTGATTAACTGCATGACCCTACTGTCAGTGTCAGGGTATGACCCGCAGACACCACAGAACACGGACGGAACTGCTGGCAAGCCACGCCCAGAGGGCCCGCTGAGCTCGGTCGCGTCGATCCTCTTTGTCCCCAGCGCTTCTGCCACGGAATTAGGCCACTTGTTTGTCTTTGAACGGGACGGCGTGGCGCTGAAATTTTCGGTAGTCTTTTCCCCTCGGCCCCCCGTGCCGACGGACCAGTCGCAGCTGCGCGAAGAGCCGGTGTGCCCCTTGTCGGTCACGAAGATTCACTCCCGGTCGCTCGGCGTCAGCGTCAGCGCGGCGGCGGTCAACCTGGTGGCCGGAGGGCGCCCGCAAGACGATCTCTGGATCGTGGAGGCCGGGGACAATGGCCGCCTTTATCACGTGGACGCGCAGGACCTCGGAAAGACGCCGATGGATGTCATGGAGTTGACGATCCCCTCGCCGCCCCCGACGGAAGGCGAGCAGAAGCAGCCCGACCGCAAGGACCGTCCGTTTACCGTTGTGGGCGGACTCCGTGGCGGTCAGCTGTTCGCCGCCGTTGGCCGCGTCGGCGTTTGGTTCGTATCCGTGAAGCAGACCGCGACGGCGCCGACTGTCGTCAAACCGTTTGGGGATGACGCCGATATCGACATGGCAGCCTACGATGACCGGACGCAGTGCCTCATGCTACGCTGCGCGAAGACGGGGAGCCGCGCCAGCATCGCCCTACAGGCGGAAACGAACTTCGCGGTTCGCGGCCAGGGGTCAGGGACGCCAGGCAAGCGGGCCACCGCCGCGACCCTCATCACCCACGTGGACTCCCAGCGGCTGTGGACGTTGGCATCGAACGGCATGAACGTGGCCTGGATGACCGAGTACGGCAAGGCACAGTGCGAAGCCAATGACGCCGCCGACACGTTGCGCGTGCTCGTCGAGGAGCAGGTCCAGGCGATCGAATCCATCCGCCAGCGCATCCTCAAGTACCGCACCCGCGTGGCCAAGGCCCGGGGGGCGTCGGGCACCGCACTGGCGGCCGGCGAGAATCACGCCCTTCTTGGGGGATACCTGACGCTGTGGATGAGATTCCGTCTGCGCCGACATTACCAGCGCAAGCGTCCCTTGCTGGTATCGCTCCTCGAACGTCACGCCCATGCGCGCATTTTGGCGCCGAGCTTTGCTCATTGGGTGCAGGTTCGCAACGTCAAGCGCGCTCAGCGTCAACGACAGGCTGCGAGCGAGTATGCCCTGCGCGAAACCAACTTGATCATGACCCGCCGCTTCTTCCATTTGATCGCTCACCATCGCGTACTGCAGAAGGCGGCTCGGCGACGCACGCTGTGTTGCGCTTCGTTGACGCGGAATGTCGAGGCGTCACGCATGCGCCGCGCCTTTCTCCGCTGGCAGCGTCTTCGCGCGAGGCGGTCCATGGCCCACAAGCGCGCCGCCCTCGCCGTGACTCTGCAACAGCGCTCGAACGGAAGCCTTGCGCTGCTCGCCTATCTGAAGTGGCATCGCAGGGGCGTCGAAATGACCGCTTTCCGCAGAATGATGCGCATCGTGGTCACCCTACGCCGGGCCGTGGACACACTGACCCGCCGCCAGGTGTTCGCGCGCCTGCAAGGCTTCGTCCGCCGCAAAAAGTTGGCGCGTCTCGCCGCCAAGTGGGCTCCAGCTTTCTGTGCACAGCTGGAACAGAGCCTGCAACGCCGCTATCTGGTCGGCTGGGGCACGGCGCGGCATCAGCGCCAAATCGCGCGCATCGCCGAGACGGAGGCGGCGAAGGAAAAGGCGCTGGCGGAAGTCAACGCTCGCCATGAGCTCGTCAAGCCGCGCATCGCCAGGCAAGAGGAGCTGGGGCGTTTGAAGGCGCAGCTGGAAGAGCTTACGAAGCGCCGCGATGTGCTCCGCCAGCAGAGCGCCGACTCTGAATCCCGCGTGAAAATCGCCGTGGACAAAGAGACCGAAATTCGCGCTGCGACCGCGGGTCGACCGGCAATGGCAAGCACCGCCGCGTGGCTGGCCGCAACGTCGCTTTCTCCGGAGACGGATCGCTCCGTGCTCCTTCAAGCGTCCATCAGCAAGGAGGTTTGGGCCGACTGTGACAAAGCCCTGGCCTCGATTAAGAGCGCATTCACGGCTTCCCCCGCGGCGGCATCTGCACCACCCGCCGCCGACGGTAGCAGCAACGCGGCGCAACCCGCCACCGACATTCTGGCTCCGTCCTCGTGGGGCATCCCCATCGCCCAGTCGGCAATGCGTCGTCTGTCCGACACGATGCCATCCGAGTCGCGTGCGACGGTCGTCCGAAACGCCAAATTGGTCGCGGCCTTGGGCGCCACTATCGCCTCCGAGGAAGGCGCGACGCCGCTCTCGACGGAAGCGGTTTCCGGTCGCAATCTGCGTCATCTTGAAGCCCTCCTGAGCTATTGGCACGCGCACCCCGCGCCTCCGTCGTCGCCGAAACGCGCTCCCTCCGCATCCGGGCCGTCGCCAGCGGCCAGTCCAAAAACGACCGAGAAGCCTGTGGCGCAAACGCCCCGTGGACAATCCCCCAAGCCGGGTGCAAAGCCAGCCGCCAAGCCGGCCGCAAAGCCCGCCGCAAAGCCAGCGGCTGCCCGTCCGGCGTCACGGACGCCAGCGACTCGACCGGCCGCGACAGCGACGAAGCCAAGTAACACACCTCGGACCGCAGCGAAGCCGGTGCCTAAGCCGGCCCCGAAGCCGGCCCCGAAACCCACGCCGAAACTGGCCCCGCGCACACCCCGGCAGACGGGGACCGCCTCGCGTCCCACCGCGGCGTCCTCCTAACTGGTCCAGACAAAACAAAACCCACATTTTTTCTGTCCACGAAACGATTCTGTTGTAATTCTGCGCCTTTTCTCTGCCTCATCGTGCCCCTCCTCATTCAGGGCGGCAGCGGTCCGAGCCGCGCGACACGGGCGCCAAAGGTGGAGGTGATGGTGCAATTTATCTTTGTGTGCGCGAGAGACATCTAATCTGGTGACTTGGATCAAACACCGTCCATTTAGGCCCCGTCCCAAGGGACAAGCTGCCTCCAATAAAGACCAAATCGGCCCATGTTTGTCCCTCAACCCCCCACGGAGAAGCACGCCTCCCCGACGGCCCAGAATGGCCGCGGTGCCGTACCGTCCGCCGTACATCGGGTCGGCCATGGTTGGCAATGCCCACCTCTTCGGCTACGAGCAGCAGCCGGGAGAAGACGGGGACGACGACCAACCACAGGCGTGGCGTGGCAAGGCCGCTCCGCCGCCGCCGCCAATCGTCGACGAGCGCCCGAGAGGGTCGGACGACCGACCGACGGCGTCGGCCATCCACCGTGCGACGGCAGCCTCGTCCAACTCGGCCTCGTCGTCCTACAGCGAAGCCTTCCTCCACCAACTCCAACGCACGCAACACCGGGCCTTCATTCAAGACTTTCGCGAGCAGCAGCGGTTGTATGTAGGCCGATACCAGGAAATGCTCGCCAGGCTCGAGGGAGATGCGGAGCTCGACGACGTAGGCGGAGGACCCACCGAAGGGCGGAAGGATCGAACGGGAGGAGACGCGTCGCCGTCGGGCGGCAGCCAAAGGAAGCTGAAAAAGAGCCTTCCCCCCGGACCGCCCTCGCGAGCCTCAGCGGCGGCCGCGGCGCTTGAACAGCGATGGGCTGCCGCGCAGGAAAAGTGGGAACAGCTGCAGCGTCGCCACGACGCCGCCGCGGCTGCGCTCGCCGCACTGGGCCCGGCGCCGCATTGAGGGAAGCGGCCTTGTAAACAAAACAAACACGCTCACAGTAGTTCTCGACCCCCTCTAACTTACTTCCTTCCCCAATACCGGATCCGTCAAGCATTTGGTTTCCGTATCGCGGCGTCGTCCTTGTGTCGCCACGCGCACAATTGTGTCCTTCGCAGGGGAAGCCCCTTCACATACCCCCCTCCCGCTCCCCCCCACGTGTGCCCGGAGCTGTGGGGACACCGGTCGGTCGGTCATTGTTCATCGTCTAACTAAGGAGGATGACCGCCGTCGTGGAGGGCTCGACGCCGCCGACGGCTCCGAGGGCGCAACCATCGCGTGCGGAAGCCGGCACTCCCGGCGGCGCCGTCCGGCAACACGACCCCTACAAGCCACTCGATCCACCGGCCGGGTTCGGCGTCACGTCCTCCTTCTCCTCGCAGCCAGCCGCCCTTCACACGCCCGTTCGACCTCCAAGCCGCACGACGCCCTTGTTCCACCAGCCCAGCAACCTTGCCGGCGGCGGCCCTAACGGTGGTAGCGACGCCACCCCTCGCGCGAGCATCATGGCCCATCCTTCGGCGGGTGCCGCCGACATCTTCCTGTCGCCGCAGGCGTTGACCCTGGGTCTTGCTGCCTCCAGGGCAGGGATCGTGTCCTCTCCGATGATGGTGTCGCCGCATTGGAGCTTCGGCGGCGGCGCTTCGCACCACCCTGCCGCCTCCTCGGTGCCAGGCGCCATGTTGAACGTCGTCGTCGGCGGCGTGCGCACGGTCTATCCTCTGGCGAGTAGTGGCGGCGTCGTGGCACCCCCGGCATCGTCACAACACTCGTCGAAGCAGCCGTCTCCCAGTGCGTCTACGAGCTGCCGTCCCACCTCTGCCGTGCCGCTGTCGTTGAGACCCACGACGCCGGTGCATCTCGGGTTTCCGGCCAACGTTTGCACTCCCCCCACCGCGCTAAACGTCGCGGGGGCGGTGGTGTCGAGCCAGCACAACGACTGGCGAGCCAACACTGCCGTGGCGCGGTCCGTCTGTCTCACCCCGCAGCAAGGCAGCATCTGCGTGGGCGTTGCGAGAACGGGCGGGCTGCCTCAAGCGTCTCGCCCGCGTGGCGATGCCCTCTCTTTTGGTCAGACGACACCCTTGCCGCCCAGCGTGACCATCCACCGCCCGCTCACGGCTTCGGAGCCGCCATTGACCGTGTGTGCTGCCGGCCGCCCGACGAGTCACTCTGCCTCTCCGCAGCCGACCGTCGCGTCCACCGCGCCGAAGACATCGTCCGCCGCTCCTGCGACGCAACGCTCCTCCACAGCGGAGGAATCGCCCAGCATTCACCGACGTCTGTTTTCACAGCCGTCCCAAAGTGCGGCTCGCGCCGATCCAGCGCTGGACAGCCGCAGCCCAGCTGGCCTGTCGACGTCGCTGTGCGGCCCCTTGCCGGCCGCCGCTGAAAGGGCTGGTGCAACGACAGGCAACATGTCCCAGTCCGTCAGTCCTCACGACTCATCTGATGCGCCTCAAAACGTTGATGTGGCGACCGCCGCGCCGGCCGTCGCCGCCGCCGCCGGGGCGGAAGCTGGCAAGACCCGGCGTGGCGCGAAAGCCTCGACCGCCAGCCGTCCGCGTAAGCAGCAGCCCCTGGCGGGGCCGCAAATTTCACCCCAAGACGTGCAACGGATGAGCACGGATCCCTCTCACGCTCATCGGTTGTGCCACCAATTTTACTTCACGCCGCACGACTGCCCTTCTTGCGTCGCGGCGACGTCTCATGAAGGAGCGGGCGAGGACGCCGCTGCCAGCAGCCTGCCGCCAATCCACAAAGGTGCCGCTGTCGTCACCATGGGCGAAGAGGAGAAC
>ERZ1292633.5671-Hain-H41-02um-R1-5671-length-11194-cov-6_pt1 | contig 11194 bp, 12 predicted proteins | sample MGYA00564406_ERZ1292633 | MGnify/ENA primary metagenome ERZ1292633 (study PRJEB36523, sample SAMEA6512639) | groundwater metagenome | collected 2019-01-08 | study: AquaDiva: Metagenomics assemblies of 32 groundwater samples
AGGCGAGATCCATCCTCGCGATTTCGTCACGGCGCCGCCTTCTTCTCCGCGGCTCGCGGCTCGATCGCCACTGTGTACCTCGCGAGGAGCGATTCGTACATGCTGGCAAGCTGGCGCTTGCGCGCGTCGGCGACGACGTCGCGCTCGACCTCGGAGCGCACCTCATCCAGGGCGGGACGCCGCGCTTCCTTACGCTCGCGCACGAAGATCAGGTGCAGGCCAAATCCAGAGCGCAGCGGCCCGACCCAACGGCCGACCTCAGCCACCGCCACCGCTTCGGCGAATTCCGCTCCGAAAGCGCGCGCGATCTGATCTTTCGGTGTGCGCTCGAGCTCGCCAGGGAGCATCAGTGCATCACCGAGCTCCTCGAGCCTGGCGTCGGCGCCCTCTCCGCGGAGTTTCTCGAGAAGCTCCGCGGCGTCCGACTCGGCCGCGGCGCCCCGCCGATCCACGCTGATGAAGACCTGCCGCAGCGCGATCTCCGGCTCGACGGCGTAGTCCGAAGCGTGGTTCTCGAGCCAGGCCGCGAGCTCCCCTCCGGTAGGCGGGACGGCGGCCGCGGCGTCCTCGGCCAGGAACTCGAGCTTCTGGCGCAGGCGCCGGCGGATCACGGTGTCGTCGCGATCGAGGCCCATCGCCATCGCCTCGCGGCTGGCGATCTCCTCCTTCACCCAATCATCGAGGAGCCCTTTGAGCTCCGCTTCGCCAGGCGGCCGCTGCCAGGTGCGCTCGAAGCCCGCCGCGAGATGTTCGATCTGACCGGAGCCGAGGGCGATGCGGGTCGAGCCCGAACTACCGCCGCCGCCGCGCCACTCGTACCAAAGGAAAAGCGCCGCGCCGAGGAGGAGGAAGTGGACGAGGGGCTCCCGCAGCCAACGCTTCACGTCGCGGAACCTATGGCATCGCCTGCGATTCGATCAGCTCCGGCGCGCCGATGGTGTTGCTTCAAGTCGCGTTCGAAACGTCCACGGTGTCGCCGACCGGCGGGAGCTCGGCCGTTCGAGATCCGCCTCACCAGGCGGCGCGGAGGTAGAGGTTCCAGGCGTTCTGCGAGAGGTCGATATCGCCCTCCCAGTTCGAAGTGTCGATGCCCGCCCTGTAGTAGGTGCCGTTGAAACTCGCGCCGACGGCCAGCGGTCCGAACAGGAAGTAGTTCGCGCCGGCGCCGAAGGAGCCAGCCGAACCGTCGTAGTCGCCGACCGAGACGGAGGGGAGGATTCGTCCATAGGCGAAGAGCACCAGCCGACGAAACGGACTCCCCTTGACCGCCATGCCGATCATCGGCACCGGCACGTCGGTGCTCTCCGAAATGCTCCTCGAGACCGTGCTCCCGCCCGGGCCGAACTGGCCGCGGGCGCTGACGCCGGCGTCCAGGCCCAGGTAGACGAGTCCGAACGACCCGCCCAGACCGAAACTTTCGTTGCGCAGGAACCAGTAGGTGTAGGACGACTCGATCGTCGTCGTCTTGAACGACGCCGACGCGCTCGCTCCGATCGGGAACTCGATGTTTCCGATCTCGACTTCGCGGAGAATCGAGCGGGAGGCGTCCCGGTCGAGCGAGTAGTACTGCAGGTCCACCGAATGCCGGTCCGCGAAGGCCCAGTCGAGCCGCAGGCCCAGGGCCGTCTTCGAATCCGGCAGCCCGAAGTCGGTCTGAAAATCGACCGGGCGGCCGAGGATTTCGAGCTCGCCATTGAGCCGGATCTCGTCCTGGGTCGAGAGACTGAGGGCGCCTGCGTCGACCGAGAACCGCGGCCATAGGTAGTCTGTTTCAGCGTGCGCGGCCATTCCGGCCAGCGCGAAAATTGCAATCGTTCCTGCGGCAAGGCGCGAAGTCGGGCTCATGTTCGGTCTCTCCCTGGAGATTACTCTCGGATGCTATTCGAAAGACGATCGGCAATGAAACCTGGAGCTACTTCCCTGGCCAGAGGAGCGCCCCGAGGAGGACCGCCGCCGCCGCGATTCCGGAGAGCGCTTGACCCCAGCCGCTCCCCACCAGGGTGAAGAAGAGGGCCGCGCTCGCGATCGGCAGGAGCCCGCAGAAGACGATCGCGGAGCGCGAGATCGAGCCCGGCCGCCACCCCGCCAGCGCCAGGAGTCCGGCGAGCAGCAGCGACTGCAGCGCCGAGCCGAGCCAGTGCGCGCGGAACGACTGCGCGAGTTCCGGCTTGAGGCCGCTGTTGCCGACCGCGATCGAGACCGAGACGTAACTCATCAGCCCGAAGATCGCGGCCGCGGCCAGGCAGGCGGCGGCGACGTAGAGGCACCACTGAAACGCGCGAGTGAGCATGTTGAATCTCCTGCCCCGTTCGACATCGAAACCGTGACGCTAGCCCGAGTAGCTCACTTCCTTGACGCGAATCGCCGTGCGGGTGAGCCTGGTGCCCTCCTTGAGCTCGTAAACGGTCATCTCTTTGCCGTCGATGTTGAACTTGAAATCGCCTTCGACCACCACCTTGATCATCCGCCCGCTGGCGTTGCGGATCATCAGGACGTTCTGATTGCGCTTGACGATCTCACCGCTGTCGATGACCAGCGTGCCCACCTTCATCGTCGCCTTGGCCTCCTCGCCAGGGGCCATCGGCCGAAGGCCGCTGACCAGCGCCTCGGAGTAAGTGATGTCGACCTGGTCGCCCGTCTTCAGGTCCTTGAGCTTGGCCTGGAACTCCGGCCGCTGAACGGTCACCGGGTGCAGCGTGCCGTCGGCTCCCTTCATCACCACCGTGTTCGCCGGCAGATCCACGGAGAAGACGGTCACCGTCCTGGTCACCGAAGTCGAGTCCGGTGTGCCCATCTGCGCCTTCGCCGCCACGTCGGCGGCCGAGAAGAGCGGCCGGGCGTCCCCCTTGCGGTGCAGGCTCGCGGCGATCGCCTCGTAATAAGTGGCGCTCACCATGTCGCCGACCTTGAACTTCGTCAGGTCCTTGACCTCCTCGGTGAGGACGCCGTCCACGGTGCCGCCGAGCGGCCCTTTGAGCGAGATCTTGCGGGTGGCGGCGTCGAACGCCACGATCTCCGCCGAGATCGTCAACGACTGACCCGTGGCGACCTGTGTCCGGGGAACCGGACCCTGAGCCGCCAGTGGCGCGGTCAGCACGAGGCAAAGTAGAACCATGGAAAAAACCGCGATTCGTTTCATCTTTTTCTCCGTTTCAGTTCTTGCCGAAAAGAACGACCGTCGCCTTGCGTCCGCCCAGCGACTGGCTGTCGTAGACGAACGTGACCCTGCGGATGACCCGGTCATTACCGGCGATGTCGATGACCCGCGATTCCCCTCCGGCCGGAATGACCGCGCGGAGCTCCACGTCCTGCGTGCCGCCGTTGCCGAAGTGGATCTTCATGTCGCGGAACTGAACGCCGTGGTCGCGCACCGCGATCTTGAGGCTCCTGAAGTCACCCTTCGCCGAGGTCACCACGATCTCGTCATGGTCGACGCGATCGGTCACCTTGCGCGCGCCGAGCTTCTCCCAGCCCTGCTGCTTGCCCGCCGAGGCCACGCCGGCCGAGCAGAGAGCCACGACGACTCCCGCGATCCACCAGTTTCTGGAACGAATCTTCATTTCACTCCCTCCTCGTCAACCAGTTCGTGATCCCTGTCGTTCAGGGCGCTTCGACGTACTGCACGTCGGTGACGCGGAACGCGGTCCGCGCGAGGCGCATTCCGGGCTTCAAATCGGTGACCGACGTCTCCTGGCCGTCGATCAGGAACTTGAACGACGGATCGACTTTCACTCTCACCGTTCGTCCCTGCTCGTTGCGGACGAGGAGCGTGGTTCCCATCACGCGCAGCACCTCGCCCTTGTCGACGATCAGCGTTCCGGCGGTGTAGGTCGCGGACGGCGCGGCTCCGGCGGTCGCCGGCGTGACGCTTACCGCCACCGCCTCGGTCACGACGACATCGAGCTGGTCGCCGGGCTTGAGCTGCTTCATCTTGGCGACGAACTCCGGTCGCTTGACCTCGGTCGGGAAGAGCGTGCCGTCGGACCCCTGGACCACGAGCATGCGCGTCTCGGGGTCGACCGAGACGACGGTCACGGTGATCTTCTCCTGTTTCGACATCTGCGCCGCGGGGCGCTCACCCGGCGCCGCGGAGGAGGCGTCGCCGCCCTCGAAGAGCGGATTCGGCTCGCCCTTCTTGTGCACCGAGACCGCGATCGACTGGTAGTACGCGAGCTCGACCAGGTCACCCACCTTGACCTGGTCCAGGTTCTTCACCTCGGGAGCGACCTCGGCCTCGATCTCGCCGCCGAGCGGCCCGGCGAGCCGGACTTCGCGCGTCGCGAGGTCGAGCGCCAGCACCTGGCCGACCACGGTGACGAGCTCGGCCTTGGTCATCTGGGAAGGCGTCGGTTCAGCGGCGCGAACGGGCGCGACGGCGGCGGTAACGAGCACGGCGACCACTGCGCACATGAGCCCGGAAGGTTTCTGGATCTTCATCTTTCTCTTCCTTTCGGTTGTTTCGAGCGCGGCGGCTCGAAGGGCATCGGATCTTCGGTCTTCGTCCAGCGATTCCGCCGAGCGACGAGTCGCCGCGACGATCCACGCGAGGAGCGCGCCTGGATCCTATCGCGACGCCGTAGCGACACGGGAATCATCCGGAAACCGCATCGAGGAATCTCGACCAGGGCATCTCGCCCCAGAGCAGGACGAGCGCCGCGACCGCGGCGTGCGCCTGCCGCCAGCGCGGCGAGGCCCCCACGGGCAGAGCGGCCAGACTCATCAGCAGAAGCAGCCAGGCGAATCCGGACACGGGGGCGAGGGCGTAGACCGACATGCAGAAGGCCAGCAGCAGCAGCGGCCGGGCCAGCTCCACCCGGCCCCGCAGCGGCAGGAGGAAAGCGATCGCGATCAGCGCTTCGAGCCCGATGCCTCCCCACCAGGTGAGAAAGGTCGCCAGCCGCCGGAGCACCGGGGGCTCGTCGACGCGCGGCGGGTCGACCGGCTCGACGCCGGCGGGCCACGGCTTCAGGGCCTCGCGGTTGGCCGCGATGGTCGGCTCGTCGAGGCCGGCGAGGCGCAGCGCGTGGGTCATGCGCGGATCTTCGAGCAGGGTGACGCGAAAAAAGCGGCCGTCGCGGTAGTCGGGCGAGAGCGCCGCCTTCCACAGCACGGCGAAGGCGAACGCGCCGCCGATGAGGAGCCGCGCGCTCCGCTTGAGCACCTCCGCCGGCGCCGCCGCGCCGAGCGCCAGGGCGAGCGCGAGCGCCCAGTAGGACTCGAGATAGAGATGGTTGTCCGCGAGCGGCCACTCGACGATCAGCCGAATCCCGAGGAGGGCGGCGAAGCTCCACCAGAGCCCGGGGCGCGGCAGCCGCCGGGGCCCGAGGAGCGCCAGGGCCGCGAGAAGGATCAGCCCCAGCCGCACCCACCAGGGTCCCCCGGGGCGGATCAGGAAGAGGAGGGAGGTGCCGGCGAGGATCCAGCGGTCGACGGCGAGCTCCTCGCCGGCGAGCGGCCCGCCTGCGCGAGCTTCAGCGTTCGTGGGCGGCAAACCGATCGTCCTGGTATTCGTGGTGGCCGAGCCGGAGCTCGCTCGCGAAGAGAGTCTTCTCGGAGTAGCTCCTTCCGAGGACCTCGAGCTCGACCGCATCGACCGGCCGGCCCGCCGCGCGCTCCTCGCGGGCGATCGCCCGGGCGAGGCGCTCGAGCCGCGCCGCGTCGGGAAGGGCGAGCGCCCGGGCGGCGAGCTTGTGGAGCCCGGCGGGAGTCTCGATCTCCTCGCCCCGTCCGGGCGCGCTGACCACGATGCGCAGGCGCCGGGTGCTCAGGGAGTCGGTGGTCGAAAACATCCCGAAGCCGCCCCCCTTCCAGGGGGTGAGCGGCGCCGTCCGAGCGAGCCGGATCTGGTGCATCGCCACCAGGGCGAGCACCAGGAGCGGCACGGCCGCGCGGAGCCGATCCCCTGACGACATCGAGACGAAACCCGGCCTGCGCTACAGCCGGACCACGACCCAGGAGGAGCCGCGCGGCTGGTAGTAGTAGCCGCCGCAGTTCCGGTAGACCACGTTCCCCACGCGGTGGTCGACGCAACCGCCGGGCAGCACCGTGACTACGGCGCCGATCGGCGGCGCGATGACCTGGTAGACCACTTCGCCGCCGTTGTAGACCTGGGAGTAGTAAGCGCCGTCCGAGTAGTAGTAGCTCGAGCCGGAGACCACGACGGTGGTGTAGTGCGGCGGCGGCGAAGCGATCATCGCGCCGATGACGATGCCAGTCGCGAGGCCGACGCCGAACCCTTCGCCGTTCTCGAACACCTCGCCCTCGCCTCCGCCCACCCAGACGCGGTTCTCTTCGCCCTTGACGTAGACGTGCTCCTCGCCGACGTAGACGCCCTCGACGTTTCCGCCGCCCTCCCAGTCGCGGTTGTGGACGTTGACGTTGGTGTTCTTGTTGACGTTGACGTTCGTGTTGTTGATGTTGTTCTTGTTGACGTTGGTGGTGTTGACGTTGGTCCGGTTGACGTTCGCGGTGTTGGCGGTGTTCTTGCTGACGTTCTTGTTCTGCACGCTCGAGCGGTTGACGTTGGCGCCGCCGCTCGACTGAACGTGCGACTGTCGCACCGACGAGCCGCTCGAGGCGGCCTTCTTCGAACCGCCGCCGCCGCCGGCTTTCGCGCCGCTCGGGCGCCCGGCGGAGAGCTCGGCCGGAACGAGCAGCGCGATCGCGAGCACCGGGGCGACCGCCCCGATCAGGAATCGTCGAATGCCCTGGCTGTTGCTGGTCATGTCTCGTTCTCCTCTCACTTTGTCAATTGCTCTTTTCGGCCGGCGCCGGGGTCGCGGCGCCCACGCGCACCAGCTGCTCTTCCTCCGCGGACATCTCGGCGACCATGCGGATCTTGTTGTAGCCGGCCGGCGCTGAGTACGCGAAGAGCTTGTCGTCCACGGCCGGCGCGAGGTTCCAGTTGGAAAAGACAATCGTCGCGTGCGGCTTCTGATCCTGTTCGGTGTAGATGATGTCGAGCTTGCACGGCAGGGCGCGATCCCCGGCCTCGATCCAGATGTCGGCCTCGACCACCGGCGTTTTGACGATCACCTTCTCGCAATCGACGCCGTTGATCGACTCTTTGCCGCCCGACTTCGCCGCGGTGTCGTCGGCGACGAACGAGCCGTACGGATCCGAGTAGAGGAGATCCGCGACCGGCATCGGGAAGCGATAGACCTCGGCCGCGTAGTCGAGCGCCTCGTCCAGAGTCGGCGGCATTTCGACCTGCGACCAGACCTTCTCGGCGTCCGACTGCAGCGAGAGCGTCGTGCCGTCATACACCCCGAGCCCGCCCGCTCCGTCGCGCACCCGCTTGTTCCAGAACCGGTTCGGCCGGGCAACGACGAACTCCGACGTCGACTCGCGCGCGACCTTCTCGCCCTTGGCGTTGACGCGCTCGATCCGCGCCGTGGTCGAGAACGAGAACGACTGCGCCGCCGCGAGCGTGGCGCTCATCGCCTTCAGGCGGGCATCCGCCGCCGCCTCCATCTTCGGCTTCTCCGGCTCGGCCGCGGCCGCCGGCGGCGCCTCCTGCTTCGCGCAGGCGCCCGCCGCGAGCAGCACCGCGAGCGCCGTCCATCCCTTCGTCGATCCCTTCATCCGTTTCTCCTTCGGCTGAGAGCCTGCCGCGTCATTGAGGTCCGACTCTACGCTTTTCGTGTCGTTCAGAGCGCGTCCTTACGGTCACGGCGTGTACCAGATCGGTGACGCCCAGGCGCGCTCCTGCTGCTTCATGGGCACGTCGGGCGACATCGAGATGCCGAAGCGCGCCGCGTCGTACGCCGTCCAGCGCGGGGTCGGGATCTCGAGGACGCGCGCGTAGTAGAGGGCGCGCACCGCCGGGTCGAAGTCCGGGTCCGTCCAGACGGCGGCGAGCTCCGGGTCGCCGATCGTGTTCGTCCAGGTCGCCGTCGCCACGTCCACCGTGTCGCCGACCGGCGCGAGCTTCCCGTTGGCGCCGATCTTCCGGCGGTCGGCGTCGCCCCAGACCACGTCGTAGACCTTCTCCTGGCCCTTGCCGCTCTTGTCGAGCCAGCCTTTGACGATCTGGATGCGGTCGAGGTTGCCCCCCCGCGCGTCCTTCATCGCCGCGACGAGAAAAGTCGGGGCCCTGGTCCCCGCCGGTGCCGGCTCGAGGTCGCTGCCCATCGGCACGCCCTTCTCGTAGCCGGCCTCGGCCAGATAGCGCGACCGCGCGTCGCCGGGCGCGAACTCCCAGCCGCCGAAGAAGCGCAGGATGATCCGCGAGCCGGACGTGCCGTACGCCTCGCGCCGCTTCATCGCGTCCCAGATCGCCGCGCGCGTGTTCTCGGTCGCCCACACCACGGCGTAGCCCGCCGCCATGTAGTGATAGGTGTAGAGCTTCTTCTCGGGGCCGAGCTTCGGGTCCCACGTGCTGGTCTTCGAAAGGTGCTCCCACCGGTTCGCCTTCGGCTCCTGGATGGGGTGCTTGCCCATGAAATTGTCTTCCTCGATCGCCATGAGCGAGTTGTGGACGTCGGTCGAGCCGACGAAGCCGAACTTGAACGGGTTCGTGCCGAGCTTCGCTTCGAGCTCGAGGCCGCGCAGCAGCCCGGCCCGCAGGTAGGTGGTCGGCATCATCTCCTTCGTGAGGGGCGAAGTCTCCAGCGTCAGGTTCCCCGCCTCCCACCCGGCGACGCCCATGTCGCCCGCGAACTCGTCGTTCGGCGAGATCCCGGGGTGCGTCTCGGAGTTGCCCTTGGTCTGGATGATCTCCTGCAGCACCTCGTAGCGGGCGCGCTGTTCCGCGTACTCCTTCGTGAAGGGCTTGCCGTCGAAGTCCACGAGCTCGAACATCCGGCCGTTCGAGAGGTTCGCGTTGTGGGGGATGTCGAGGAGCTGCCCGCCCGTCTTCTTCTCGTACTTCTCCATCCACTCCCACAGCTTCTCGGGGTCCTCGCTGTTCCAGGCGCTGAACGGGAACACCTGGTCGGCCTTGTCCTTGTCATCGCGGAAGATGACGTTGCGGTGGAGGTTGTTGCCGCCCGGCACCGTCGTCCACTCGTAGCCGATGATCGCCGAGAAGCGGCCCGGCTCGTTGAACTTCTCCGCCGTGGCCGTGTACTGCTGCCAGACCGACATCATGATCGGGCCCACGACCTTCGGGTCCTTGATCGCGGCGGGCAGCGTGCCGCCTGCCTGGGCCTTGACGACCTCCGTCATCGACAGGGCCCGCTCCTCCGGCGTCCCGTTCAGGTTCTTCGACCACTGGGCGATGGTCGGGTCCTTCGTCAGGATCGGGTTCGCCTCGGCGACCTGGTACATGATGCCCAGCCCCTCGGCGTGGTCCGCGATGACCAGGAAGTCGAGCGGGCGGGAGAGCCTGATCGGAATGCCGGTGGACGAGACGACCTCCTCGCCACGGGCGAAGCGGTAGGCCTGCTCGGGGCTGAGCGTGTTGCCGGCCATGAAGGCATCCCCGGAGTTCGCGGTGTGGAGGTGCGTGTCGCCGAACAGGGCAAGCCTCGGGTACGTCTTGCCGGCGTAAGGCGAGTAGGCCTTCCGCGCCGCCTCCTGCTCTTCCTTCGTCCTCGGCGCCGGCGCGACCCCGGCGCCGATCTCGTCGGTGTCGAAGGCGTCCTTCACCTGGATCTCGCCCTCGGTCGCCTGCGGCGTCGGGCTCTGGGTCGCGGCCGCCGGCTGCGGCGGGCCGCTCGCTGCGGCAAAGAGCGCGAGCCCTCCACAGAGCGCGAGCGTCGTGGACAAGACGAGGGTTCGGGTTCGGACGTGCATCGATTCCTCCTTCCGCCGGGCCACCGCGCACGAGGCGGGCGTGCCCGACAGGTTGGTCAGAACATCAGGGCCAGCTTGACCCGTATCATCTCGAGCTCGGCGCCGTCGCTCTCGGTCAGCACGTTGCCGTAGCTCGCCTGCATGGCGAGAAACCGGGTGAACGAATAGCCGACACTGACGCCCCCGCCGAGAACGTCCTGAGCGTTGTCGTCGGCGATCCCGTCGGTCGTGGTCTCGGCGCCGTAGCGGTAGCGCAGGTCGAGCGACGCCCAGAACTTGGGATGGAAGTTGTGCGACAGGTGGCTCTCCACCATGAACAGCGGATCCTGCTCCCGTTTCGTGGCGCCACCCGAAGGGTCGTCGTTGTCGTCGTAGAAGGCGACGCTCGGGAAGAGCTCGAGGAACCAGGCCGCCTTCGGGTCGCCCATCGGGAACACCATCGGCGCGCCGATCCGCAGGGAGAAGACGTTGGTCCCGAGGTTGAGCGGCCGGTCGCTGTCGTAGTCGCCCCAGGGCAGCCCGGCCGAGACGAAGGCCGAGAGCTGGAACGTCTGCGGCGTCTTCACGAACTCCGCGAGCGCCAGCGCCGGCGCGCCGACCAGTCCGAGCTTGAACGAGACCATCGGATCGGCGAGCCCCGACTCGCTCACGTGCACCGTGACCCGCTGGCCCGAGCGCGGATCGGTGAACGTCCCGCTCCCGTCGATCGAGCCGGCGATCGGGTTGATCCAGAACTGGGCGTAGCGGCCACCGAGCGAGAAGGCCCGAGTGTAGGTCACCACCCAGATGCTGGTGTCGATCTTCGCCCCCGGCACCAGGACGGTCTGGGCGAAGTTCAGATTGCCGGAGAGATCGAGGTAGGCCGGGACGACGAGGTTGATGCCGGTCGGCAAGAGCGTCTGCGAACGGGGCCCGTCGCCCTGGGCGCTCGCGCCGCGCGGAGCGAGGAGCGCCATGCCGAGCACGACCACGACCGCCAGGCATCTCAGGCGCCGCCTTGCCCTCCGTTTACCACTGCCTTCCGCTGTCAAACGCTTCATCTCCGTACTCCTTTGGGTCCATTCGACGCAGATCAGCGCCACCGGGCCGCGGCCGGTGGCTTCCAGGCCTGGATCTTCTCCGTGACCGGCCGGTACGGTTCTCATTGCGCGGATTCAGCCGGTTGCGCCACAGGAGCCTTCCATGTGCCGTCGAGAATCTCCTTGCGCGGGCGATAGAGGCGGAGAAGATAATTCCAACCTTCAACGACCGGCATGCAGTTTGGCGTTGCCTTCCCGCAACCGCCGAACTGAAGGGTCATGGAACCGTCAGCGTTCTTCCTGGAGGTCACGTTGTTGAAGGAATAGGCGTTCAGCTCGTTCTTCTCGAAGAAGCCTTTGGCGTTGTAGGTGCTGACCGACCAGAAGCCATCAACCGGCACATCCTTCAACGTCAATTTGTGAACCGTCTTGCCATC
>ERZ1292633.5672-Hain-H41-02um-R1-5672-length-11194-cov-5_pt1 | contig 11194 bp, 13 predicted proteins | sample MGYA00564406_ERZ1292633 | MGnify/ENA primary metagenome ERZ1292633 (study PRJEB36523, sample SAMEA6512639) | groundwater metagenome | collected 2019-01-08 | study: AquaDiva: Metagenomics assemblies of 32 groundwater samples
CGTTGACGCATCGCAGCAAAAGTGCGGTCAATTATGAGCGCCTCGAATTCCTGGTCGACAGCATCCTCGGGTTCACCATTTCTTCCGAGCTCTACAACCGCTATCCGGCCCTGTACGAAGGGGAGCTGACGCGGCTGCGCGCCAGTCTGGTCAACAAAAACTCATTGGCGGCAATTGCGCGCGACATCGGGATCGGAAGTTATCTGCGCCTGGGAGAAGGAGAACTCAAAAGCGGGGGTCACGACCGCGACTCGATCCTGGCGGATTCGATCGAGGCGGTGTTCGGTGCCATCTGCAAGGACAGTTCGGTGGACGAAGTGATGCGCGTGATACTGCATCTCTACCGCGAGCGGCTGGCAAGTCTCGATCCGCATTCGGTTCCCAAGGACCCCAAAACCCAATTGCAGGAACACCTGCAAAAGCAGGCCCTGCCAACGCCTACCTACGTCGTCCGGGAGATCACCGGCGAACCGCACAACCAGAACTTCGTGGTGGAGTGCCAGGTAACCGGACTCGAAACTCCCGTGCAAGGCCGGGGCAGCAGCCGGCGCCACGCCGAGCAGGAAGCTGCCGCACGGGCCCTGGACCTGCTTTTTCACGCTGATGTCTGACTCCATCACGCGTTGCGGACTCGTGACCCTCGCCGGGCGCCCCAACGTCGGAAAATCCACGCTCTTGAACCGTCTGGTCGGCCAGAAGATCAGTATTACCTCGGCGCGCGCCCAGACCACCCGCCACCGCCTGCTGGGCATCAAGACCGCCGGGCACGCCCAGGCGATCTATGTGGATACGCCCGGTCTGCACACGGATAATAAAGGCACGATGAACCGTCACCTGAACCGTGTCGCCGGGGCAAGCCTGCAAGGCGTGGATTGCATCGTCCTGCTGATCGCGGCGAGCGGATGGACCAAAGAGGATGAGTACCCCCTGCAGTTGCTGGCCAAACAGGATGTTCCGGTGATCCTCGCGATCAATAAGCTGGACCAGCTCAAGGATCGTGGCCGTCTGCTGCCGCTGATGGAACAATCGGGTCGCAAGATGGCGTTTGCCGATATCGTTCCGGTTTCCGCTCGCACCGGCACCAATGTGGACGATCTGGAAAAGACCATTCTCAAATATCTGCCGGAACAGCCGCCGTTGTACCCGGCGGATCAGGTCACGGACCGCGGCGAACGCTTTCTCGCGGCGGAGCTCGTCCGCGAACAGATATTTCGCGGCTTCCAGCAGGAAGTGCCGTATGCCGCGGCGGTCAGCATCGAGCAGTTCAAGCGCGCCAAGGGCACGCTGCACGTCGAGGCAACGATCTGGGTGGAGCGGGAAGGACAGAAACCGATCCTGATCGGAAAAGACGGCCAGCGCCTCAAGACGGTCGGGAGCCGCGCGCGTATGGCGATGCAAAAACTTTTCGATACGAAAGTCCACCTTAATCTGTGGGTGAAAGTCCGCGAGGGCTGGTCCGACAACGAGAGACTGCTGCGTAGCCTGGGTTACACCGACGAGAACTGATCGATGCGCATTCATCAACAGCCAGCCTATGTACTGCATCACCGCGACTACAGCGAGACGAGCTTGCTGCTCGAGGTTTTCACGGCGCATCACGGGCGTATCGGGTTGATCGCCAAGGGCGCGCGGCGCGCGAGCAGTCGCCTGCGCGGCATTCTCAAGCCTTTCCAGCGCCTGCTGATCGGCTGGAGCGGAAAGGGCGAGCTCGCGGTACTCACCGGCGCCGAGCCGGATGGCCCCGATACCGCGCTCATCGCCCAGGCATTGTATTGCGGCTTTTACATGAACGAGGTGTTATTGCGCTTGCTGCACCGCCATGATCCTCATGATGCGCTGTTCGAGGCATATCAGGATGCGTTGCAACGCCTGCACCGGGACGCCACCAACGAGGCGGTGCTGCGCATTTTCGAAAAGCATCTGCTGCGCGAGCTGGGATACGGTCTGGTGCTGGATCGCGATGTTGCCGACAATACACCCATTGAGGCGCAAGCCATCTATGATTACACCGTCGATCGCGGCCCCCGGCGCCTGATACACCCCGAACTGAACCGCCCGACCGAAGGGATTCGGATACGCGGAGCGAGTCTGCTGGCCCTGAAGCAGGAATCGCTAGGCGACCCGGCCGATTTGCGCGATGCCAAGGCGCTGATGCGTGCGGCGCTGGCGCGGCACCTGGGCGACCAGCCGTTGCACAGTCGCAAGCTGTTTCGCCGCGTTCTGTTGCCGCCTGCTGTGCAAACTACTGTGGAGACGGGCATTGATAAAGCTGGGTGTTAATATCGACCACGTGGCCACCCTGCGCCAGGCGCGTGGCACGCGCTATCCCGATCCCATCCAGGCGGCCCGGGAGGCCGAGCAGGCCGGTGCCGATGCCATCACGCTGCATTTGCGTGAAGATCGCCGGCATATCCAGGATCGGGATGTCGAGATGCTGCGCCATCTTCTTCAAACCCGCATGAATCTCGAAATGGCGGTGACGGACGATATCGTGGCGTTTGCCTGCCGCCTGCGCCCGCAAGACTGCTGCCTGGTTCCCGAGCGGCGTCAGGAGCTGACCACCGAAGGCGGTCTGGACGTGGTCGGCGGATTTAAAAAAATCACCGCCATCTGTGTCCGGCTGGCGGATGCCGGCGTGCGGGTATCCCTGTTCGTCGATGCCGACCCGGATCAGATCGAGGCGGCGGCCAAAACCGGCGCACCGGCGATAGAAATTCACACGGGCCGGTATGCGGATGCCGCAACCGACGAGGCCCAACGGCAGGAGCTGGTGCGCATCGAGCAGGCGGTACTGCAGGGGCTGGAATTCAAACTGCTGGTGAACGCCGGCCACGGCCTCAACTATCACAACGTCCAGGCGATTGCCGCCATTCCCGGAATCTCGGATCTCAACATCGGACATGCCATCATCGCGCGCGCCCTGTTCACGGGGATGCAGGAAGCCGTGCGCGAAATGAAGCGGCTGATGAACGAGGTGGCGACATGAGCAGCGAGCCGGGACCCCGCGTAGCGGGGATGCGAGCGTCCGCGAATGTCGCTGGCCGCCGACGGCATGACGTACTGGTTTTGTTCGACCTTACGGAGGCGGCGGGCATGAGCCGCGGAGCAGGGGCCCCTTTGGGGATGCGACCGGCGAAGGCCGCAGGACGCCGACGGCATGGAGTGGAGGTCTTCTCGGGACTTACGGAGGCGTCGCCATGATTTTCGGTATCGGCACGGACATCGTGCGCGTGGGGCGCATACGGGATGATCTCAGTCGCTTCGGCGATCGATTTGCCGAGCGAATCCTCACGAAAAATGAGTTACTGGAGTTTCATCAGAACGCCAACAAGGCAAACTTTCTTGCGCGTCGTTTTGCCGCCAAGGAGGCCGCGGTCAAGGCCATGGGCACCGGGTTCAGCAACGGCGTGATAATGCATGACATTGAAGTAACCCATGACGAGCAGGGTAAGCCCATGCTGGTGTTCCACGGACGGGCGCGCTCGTTCATGCAGGAAAGAGGCGTTGCCGTGGCTCATATCAGTCTCGCGGATGAACAGGATCATGCCGTGGCGTTCGTCACCCTCGAAACGGCATAAGTAGCCATTCTGCGGGATCTCAGCCGGCAGTTGTTGCAGTTGCATCGGTACGCCTGCGAACGCGCGGAAGTGCCGTGAGACGAGCCGGTGATGAGTCTGGCGCGATTCACGCCGGGCAATCGATTTCCTTACCGCGCATTCCATGACAAAATGCTTGCAGTGCCCACGTGGCGCATGAGAGAGACGGTATGGGAGACGAGATCATTCAGCTTGGCTTTAAGGCTATCGCGGTCTGGCCAAAGGATCAGGAAGCGGAAATCTGCGGCGATCCCACCATCCGCACGACCACCATTACCGACACGCAGGAATATCATCCGCGCCTTGTCGCCAAAATCCTTGAGTTCGAGGAGAACCACCGGCTGCGTAAACGTTATTTTCGTGGCGCGGGAGGAACGAAGATACACAACCTGGGGCAGTGGGCCAGCTCGGAGACCGAACTGATCAACGCGCGTGCCATGTCGCTGTTCAAACGCGTGCTGGAGTGCGATCAGGCGGTGGTGGATCTCAGTTGGGCCAATGTCTATCGCTCAGGCGATTACTGCATGCCGCACAGCCATCTACGTTCGACGGCAAGCGTGGTGTATTGCCTCGATCCCGGCGATGAGGATCCGGAAGACGCGCACAGCGGCCGTTTCTGTTTTGTGGACCCGCGCCTGCACAACTGTTGCCAGGAACAGGAGGGCTGCATGACAGCGCCTTTCCTGCCCGGCATGACGGCCGGTACGATGATTATTTTTCCGAGCCAGCTGGTGCATGCCGTCAATCCCTATTTCGGGAAACGTCCGTGCATCACGCTATCGTGGAACATCAACAAGAACGCGCTGCCGGGTTCACCATTGCCGGTGAACCCGGAACAAGGCGTTTAAATCAGCAGGAAATCAAACCGTAGCCCGTTTCGAAACGTTTTCATGCGCGCGTTCCATATTATCATTGGCGCGTGTGGCAGGAGATCTGTGTTTGTTACGTCGGATATATTTGATGGAACCGGCGGAGGGGGTCTCGTTATCCGGCGCGGAGTCGGTTTCCCGGATAGCCCTGCCGAATGCAATGGCGGCGAACAATCCTGCCACGGTCCACACCAGCAGAATGACAAGAAGCGTATCAGTGCTCATGCCTTACTTACCTCCATGTAGGTTATCAGCCGGCGGCAGGATTCCTTAAATAGCTCCTGATTGCAACTGTTCAGGAGGCCTTTCTGAACCAACGGCATCTGCCCGCTGACAGACGGTTTGCGCCAACACGATGGATACGCAGGCCTGTCCCATCGGAATGAGGGCCGCCGGAGCCTATGTTCTGCGCTCCAGCCACTTCACGCCAAGTACCGCCCCCGCAAATATGGCGCTGGCCGCGATAAGGGACCCGGCCGACAGGGTTGAAACCCCGCTCAGGCCCTGGCCAATATTGCAGCCGCCGGCTGTTACGGCGCCCACGCCCATCATCGCCCCGCCCACGAGGTAATTCGGGATGTAACGCGCCTCCGGCGCCAACCAACCGAACGTGCCACGGAGGAGCGCGCTGGTGGCGGCCCCCGCCGCCGTGCCCAGCACAAATGGAATCCCAAAACCAATTTCAGTCCCATTACCCGCCATCGGATAATGCATCATTCGCGCGAGTGGGCCGGAGATATTGAGGGCGGAGGGCGGGACAACACTGAATTCATCGCTGGCGAGATTTCCGGTGATCCACCAGGCGGCCACCACCAGAGCTCCGATCATGGCACCGCCTGCGATCAGGTGTCGGTTGTGTGTTCCACGCCCGACCGTCGTGAGCATGCCAACGCAGGCGATCGCGGCCAGAATACCGGCGACGCCAGGCGATATACCGAGCATGGTGGCGAGCGATGAATCACCGCTGCTCAGCGTGACAGCCGTTAAATCCGAGATGGTCATGCGGGGAGCGGAAAGAATACCGAATTGCGTGACGGCGGCAGCCAGGGCGAAAGTCAGGAGCGCGATCCAGGCGCCCAGACCGCCTTCAGCGGCGCGCACCAGCGTGCGAGCCGCGCAACCACCGGCCAGGGTGGTACCGAACCCGAATAGCAGTCCACCCACGCTGGCACCCAGCCAATCGAAGCGCGAGCCGCGGTAAACAGATTCGGCCACCGGGACAAACCCGCCGGCTTCAAGCCATAGCGTGCCCGCGATGGCCACGGCGAGTGCCGCGAGAAAGGCGTGGATATGTCGCCAGTCCCTCATGATGACGAAGTTGCCGACCGCCGCCACCATGCAGAAGCGTTGCCGCTGCACGATTGCTCCGAAAGCCAGGCCGACGAGAAATCCGCCGCCATGCAGCCACGGGCCGGCATCGGTCATTTGAGATATTTGATCGCCCGGGCGCGCACGCTGCGGTACATGTGCTTCACGGGGCGGTAGTGCGGACGGTACACGCCGCGCGCATTGTAGTAGGGATCGTTCAGCAGCCAGTCCGTGACGGTTTTGTCGTTGATGCTGACAATGACAATGGCGTCCGCCCCGATTTCCCGGGCCTTGCGCGCGAGACGGCCGTTGATTTCCTCCGGGGTTCCCCCATGGGTGTCCTCCAGGATGGCGAAGGTCTTGTGCGGACGCGCGGGACGATCGAGCAGAATTTCAACATTGGCCGTCGGCGGGAAGCTGGCGGTCTTGCTCAGTATTTCCACTTGCGGTGCGGCACAGCCCGCAAGCATGGATAACAACACGAAAATCGATACGATCCGGAACGTCATTCGGGAAAATTTACCGGACGCGGGATTAAAAAATACCGAATGTCCGGTCATGCTCAGTTCGCCTGTTCCGCCGCCTTGTCAAAAGCGGATTGGGCGCCCGGATAGTCACCGCGCTTCAGGCGTGCCTGCCCGATGATGCGCCAGTTCCCGGCGCGTAGCGCCTTGTTGCCGCCCGCCCAGCCGTTGGATCTTGCCGCCAGCCCTTCCGCCTGCTGATACTGTCCTTGCTGCAGCCGCAGCCTTGCCAACTCATGCCACAACGCCGGGTTGCGCGGTTCGATCCGCAGCGCGCGCTCGAACGACGCCGCGGCGGCATCGAGTTTTCCATTGGCGGCATCCACCCGGGCGGCGTCGGCCAGCACGGTCACCGCATTGTTATCCGATACCGGCAGTAATTCCGGTTCATCAGTCGCTATGCCGGCGCATCCCGAGATCAATGCCACGCTCAGAAGAAATAATCCTGTTAAGTAAAATCTCATTATTCAAATAGCCTCTTGAACCAGTCCTTGATGGATTGGCCCTGCGCGTGCGTGGCACAGGGCGCGGTTTCCACCGGGGCTGAACCGTGTATGAATGGCAATGACACCACGTCCTGGCAACTCTCGTCGGCTCGATGACCGGTGGCGGAATCAATCCATACCAGTTCGATGTTATCCGGTGCGGGCGGCATGAGCGGTTCGGGATCGAGACTTGCCATCATATCACCCCACACGGTCATGGCACCGCTCGCGCCGGTCATGTTGATCGGCTGATTATCGTCGCGCCCGACCCACACCACGGCCAGACGATCGCCGGTGTAACCCGCGAACCAGCTGTCGCGCAGATCGTTCGTGGTGCCGGTCTTGCCCGCGATGTGCAAATCCGGCGACAAATACTTGTTCAGACCGTCGGCAGTGCCTTCACGCACCACGCCTTGAAGTGCGCTGGTAATCAGATAAGCCGGTCCCGGCTCGATCACCTGTTCGACAGAAAGCGAATAGCGTTGCAGCGGCTGGCCGTCCGCCGTCAGCACCTCGCGTATGGCGCGCAACGGCACGCGGAATCCGCCGCTCGCGATGGTTTGATACATTTGCGTGACTTCCAGCGGGCTCAACCCATCGGCTCCCAGCAGGCTGGAGGCGTAAGCATTTAAATCACGCTCGACACCGAGGTGGTGAACGCCGTCCATCACCTGGCGTACACCCAGCGCTAATCCCAGGCGCACGGAGGAGACATTATAGGAGTTGGCCAGCGCGAGACGCAGCGGCACCTGACCGTGGAATACCTTGTCGTAGTTGCGCGGCTCCCAGTCGGCGGTGCCGCGTTCGCGCCAGACGAGAGGACTGTCGTCGAGCAGGGTTGCCAGCGTATAGGTATCCGGGCGTTCGAGTGCGGTGAGGTAAATAACCGGTTTGATGAGCGAGCCGATCGGTCGCTCGGTATCGAGCGCGCGGTTGAATCCCTCGTAGCGCGTATTTCGCCCCCCCACCAATGCCTGGATCTCGCCATTTTGCGTGTTAGTGACCACGACCGCGCCCTCAAGTGCTTTCGGTGGAATGCGCCGGGCCTTTTCCAACTGCGTCAGACGGGTGGTGAGGGCACGCTCGGCGGAAAATTGAGCCAATGGGTCGAGCGAGGAAAATATCTGTAGTCCTTCCGAGCGCAGATCGTCCTCGCGATAGTCGCGCCGCAACTGGCGGTGGACCAGTTCGACAAAGGCTGGATAAAGAGACGTTCCGCCGGGGGCCTGTTCGGCCACTCCCAGGGGTGTGATCCTGGCGGTAACATATTGTTGCTGAGTAATGGCTTGCTGTTGACGCATTTCCTGAAGCACCAGATTGCGCCGTGCGAGCGCACGCGCTGGATGCCGGCGCGGATCGTAAAATGACGGTCCCTTGACCAGCCCCACCAGCAGCGCCGCCTGCGGGAGATCGAGCTGCGACAGCGGACGGTTGAAATAAAAATGACTGGCAAGACCGAATCCGTGGATCGCACGGTTACCGTCCTGGCCCAGATAAATCTCGTTCACATAGGCCTCGAGTATTTCCTCCTTGGAGTAGTGCATTTCCAGCAGCTGGGCCATGATCATTTCCGTGAACTTGCGGCGCAGGGTGCGCTCGGGCGTCAGGAAAAAATTCTTCACCAATTGCTGGGTCAAGGTGCTGCCGCCCTGCAGGCCGGCGCCACGTAATGTCGTGACCAGGGCGCGCGCCACGCCGCGGGGATCGACGCCATGATGGGTATAGAATTGCCGGTCTTCGACTGCAATCAGGCCCTTGATCAGAACCGGCGGCACCTCGTTCAGTCTCACCAGCGCGCGATCCTCGTTGTGCGCCGGATAGATGCCGCCGATCAGCAGGGGGTCGAGCCGCGCCAGCGTGACCGGTTTGTCCATCTTGAGGTCAGTGAGGCTCCGTAAATGACCGCCACCGAAATCAGCGCGCAGTTGCAGAGCAGCCTGCGCGCCATCCCAGAATACAAACGGTCGCGTGGCGATGGTGAATTCGTCGCGCTGCTGCCGGAAACTGCCCGGATCGAGCTGGCCGCCGGCATCGCGATAGCCCAACATGGCCAGTTCGGCGCCCAATTGTTCCGGGCGCAGTTTAAGTCCCGGATAAAGCTCGAGCGGCCGCGCGTAAACCCGCGCCGGCAATGCCCAGCGCTTGCCCTCGAATTGAGTGCGCACCGTTATGTCGAGATAAAGCACAAAACCCGACAGCAGCAGCGCCAGGGACAGCAATGCAAGACGCAGACGCTTGCGCGTGACAAAATGGCGTAATTTATCGAACCAGGGATTTTCCATCGGATACCTGTGGGAAACGCATCTGGCGAGTGAACCCAGCGGCAACGAGGCCGGATTATACCGGAGAAAATGAGGAACGGTATCTTTTGGGACGAAGCCTCACAATTTGCGTCGTGCGAACTGGAATCGCGGAAACCAAAAAAGGCGGAAATCTTGTGACAACTACTTTATCTTTGAGAAGCAGGGCCATCGCGCTGCTGCTGGCCGTGTTGTTGACCGCTGTCAGCTATTTCTATCTCGATACAGGAATCGCCCGGTTCGTCTATCGGATACTCAACAGCAGCGATCGACTATTGGACGCCGCCACAGATATTCCCGATCTGTTGCTGCATATCGTCATTACGATCACGGTATTAAGCTGGGTCGGATATTTTATCCTGGTACGCCGCGGCATCCATAATCGTCTTACGGATTTCCTGCGGGCCTGCGGCACGGTAGTGCCGATGGCCTTTGTCACAAAAACTGTATTTCAATATATATTCGGCAGACCCAATCCATATACCTGGCTGCTGGAACACGAGCCGCCACTTTTTTTCTGGTTCCGCAACGACAAGGGATACGGCTGTTTTCCCTCCGGGCACATGACCGTCTTCACCGCGCTGATGACAACCTTGTCACATTATTACCCTCGCTATCGCTCCGTTTACCTCGGCTTGCTGTGTCTGCTGGCGCTCGCCCTCGTTATCACCGATCATCATTTTCTCAGCGATGTTCTGGCCGGCGCTGTGCTCGGGTCGATGTTGGCTTTCATTATTAACAAAAGACTGCGTGGAAAACCGGGGTAAAACAGACTAACCAGCTGATCAGGAAAACATGCGTATCATCTGTTGCCAACAACAATATTTTGATTTCAATCAAGGCAAGACCGCTGTGCTTTGTGGTTTGCTGAGTTTCTGCGATAGGCGCCCGAGCGCGTGGTACCGAAACGATTTTTGTGGAAATCACCGGAAGTGGCATAGCATTACCTGACCCTCGACACCGGGCCTCCAACCCAGGGGAGAAAGCGAACCATGTGTTTAGCGATACCGGCAAAGGTTGTCCAAAAGCTGGAAAACGATCAGGCGCTGGTGGAAGTCGGCGGAGTTCGCAACCAGATTTCACTGTTGCTGGTTGAGGACGTGACCGTCGGCGATTACGTGATTGTCCACGTTGGTTTTGCCATCGCCCGACTGAATGCGGACGAGGCGGAAAAGTCGCTGGCACTATTTGACGAGATCGCCCGCCAGCTCGAAGAAAACCCGCATGAAGTACATCAGTGAATTCCGCGACAAGCGGGTTGCCACGGCACTCGCCGCCGCGCTGACCGCCGAAGCCAATCCCGCGCGCGATTACAGCCTGATGGAATTTTGCGGCGGCCACACGCACGCGATTTTCCGTTACGGCATTCAGGACCTGCTTCCCCCCAACGTGCATCTGGTGCACGGGCCCGGCTGCCCGGTGTGTGTCCTGCCGATCGGACGTCTCGACATGGCGATTGAACTCGCCGAGAACCCGAATGTGATTCTGTGCAGTTATGGCGACATGCTGCGCGTCCCGGGTTCATGCAAGCGCAGTCTGCTGAAATCCCGCGCGCAAGGACGGGACGTGCGCATGGTGTATTCCTGTTCCGAGACCATCCGTATCGCACAGGACAATCCCGGCAAGGAAGTCGTTTTTTTCGCCATCGGATTTGAAACCACCACGCCGCCGACGGCGGTGGCGATTCAGCAGGCGGACAGGCTGGGGCTCAAGAACTTCAGCGTGTTCTGCAATCACGTGCTCACGCCCTCGGCGATCCAGAACATTCTCGATTCTCCGGATGTTCGCAAACTCGGCACCGTGCGCGTCGACGGTTTCATCGGCCCGTCGCACGTGAGCACGATTATCGGCAGCCGTCCTTACGAATTCTTCGCCGAAGAATATCAGCGTCCGGTGGTGATCGCCGGTTTCGAACCGCTCGACGTGCTGCAGGCTATCGGGATGCTGGTGCGCCAACTGAACGAAGGACGAGCCGAGGTGGAAAACCAGTTTTCCCGCGGCGTCACGCCGCATGGCAATCTCAAGGCGCAGGCCATGGTCGCGGAGGTCTTCGAATTGCGGCGCTCATTTGAATGGCGCGGACTGGGCATTGTGCCCTACAGCGGTTTGCGA
>ERZ1292633.5673-Hain-H41-02um-R1-5673-length-11194-cov-5_pt1 | contig 11194 bp, 5 predicted proteins | sample MGYA00564406_ERZ1292633 | MGnify/ENA primary metagenome ERZ1292633 (study PRJEB36523, sample SAMEA6512639) | groundwater metagenome | collected 2019-01-08 | study: AquaDiva: Metagenomics assemblies of 32 groundwater samples
AATGGCTCGGTTTGAATTTCCTCGGCATAATTGGGACTGACTGTGGTGATATGGTCGGCATAATAGAGTCCTGCTTTGAGAAATGACATGTTGGTGTAATATTCAACACCGTTGACATCGAAACTCTCCGGAGGTAAACCTAATTGGATGACACTGCCCGGTGGAAAGATACCCTGAAATGCGAGGTTGTGGATCGTCATCAGCGTGGTTGCTTTTTTCCCGGGATGATAATGCAAATAAGCGGGAGTGAGGCCGCTTTGCCAATCATTACAATGCGCAATATGCGGGCGCCAGGCAATTGGACTGGCGTCGCTGGATAGAATGGCGCCAATTTTCGACAGCAAGCCGAAACGTAAAGCATTATCCGGCCAGTCGCGCCCAAGCGTATCCATATAAGGGCCGCCTTCGCGGTGATATAACCCCGGGCAGTCGATCACAAAGACCGGAATGTTTTCGGATTTGCTCAGTGATAACCGCGCCGAGAGCAGTGTGGCGGGCGGAAATTGCGGCAAAGTATTGAACTCAGCCACTTTGGATTTGTATTTAACACCGGCCAAAACTTTCGGGTAGCCCGGTAACAGAAGCCTTACATCGTTTTGCAGCGACCGCAGCGCCGCCGGCAGTGCCGCACTGACATCGCCTAGGCCGCCGGTTTTGCACAAAGGAAAAACTTCAGAAGTAATAAACAGAACGCGGAGTTCTTGGGATGACAGCATGGGGGTATGTTTACTGATTTGCTTTGAAATAATTGATCAAGCCGTTAGTGGAAGCATCATGCGAAGCCACTGGGGCTTCTTGCTCCAATTCGGTCAGGATTTTTCCGGCCAGTTGTTTGCCCAGTTCCACGCCCCATTGGTCAAATGGATTGATGTTCCAGATCACGCTTTGCACAAAAACTTTATGCTCGTACAGTGCAATGAGCGCGCCCAATGTTTTAGGGTCGAGTTTTTTGAACAAAATGGAAGTGGTCGGACGATTTCCGGGGAAAACTTTATGCGGCAATAGCTGTTCCAGAGATTCACCGCTTAACCCTTGTGATGCCAATTCAGCACGCACTTCCTGTTCATTCTTACCAGCCATCAATGCCTCAGTCTGGGCAAAGAAATTCGCCAATAATATGCGGTGATGTTGCGCCAGCGGATGATGGCTTTGGCAAGGGGCCAGGAAATCAGCCGGAACAGTTTGTGTCCCTTGGTGTAATAGCTGGTAAAAAGCATGTTGGCCGTTGGTTCCCGGTTCGCCCCAAACGATTGATCCGGTCGCATAATCGACAGCTTCTCCATCACGGGTAATGCGCTTGCCATTACTCTCCATTTCCAGTTGTTGTAAATAGGCGGGGAAACGGTGCATGGACTGATCGTACGGCAGCACTGCATGCGCTGACGTACCGAAAAAATTAATTTGCCAGATACCCATCAAACCCAGCATGACTGGGAGATTTTCTGCTAACGGGGCTGTGGCAAAATGCTGATCCATTTCACGTGCGCCTGCAAGCAACGAATAAAAATTGTCCATGCCGACAGCCAAAGCAATCGGTAAGCCAATCGCTGACCATAAGGAATAGCGCCCGCCCACCCAATCCCAGAACTCAAACATGTTATCCGGATTAATGCCGAATTTCTCCACAGCAGAACGGTTAGTGGATACTGCGACAAAATGCAGCGCGATATCTTGTTCATTGCCGCCATGAGTCAAAAACCATTGTCGCGCAGAATTTGCATTGGTGAGCGTTTCTTGTGTGGTGAATGTTTTCGAGGCAATCACAAACAATGTTGTGGCTGGATCAAGATGCCGCAACGTTTCGGATAGCTGCGCGCCATCAATATTTGAGACAAAATGTGGTGTGATACCTTTTAATTGATAGGGTTTGAGCGCTTCGGTCACCATCACCGGGCCAAGATCCGAGCCGCCGATGCCAATATTAACGATATCGGTAAAAATTTTTCCAGTATAGCCTCTGCGTGCGCCACTGTGTATGGCGCCTGAAAAGCACTCCATCTGTTTCAATACCCGCTTAATCTCAGGCATGATCGCTACGCCATCCACTTCAATGGGTTGTTCGCCACGTAGCGCAATATGCAGTGCGGCACGGTGTTCCGTTGAATTGATCTTCTCTCCCGAGAACATGCGCGTAATCCAGCTTGGCAGTTGTTGCTGATGTGCCAGCGCCAGCAGTAAGTCCACCGTTTCACGAGTGATGGGCTGTTTCGCGAAATCGATCAGAATATCATTGAAACTGAGCGAGAATTTCTCAAAGCGCTGCGGATCATTTTGAAATAACGCACGCAAGTGTTGCTGCGACAGGGCAGAGTGATGCGCTTGCAAGGCAAGCCAAGCGGGGGATTGAGTAAGAGATGACATAGTTTGCTTTAATCGCTGATGATCATGAATCGTATTGATTGCGCCATTAGATGCTTGTTAAAGCGGGTAACCGAGCGGGATTAATTTTACACTGTGCACGGCTACATTTTCCTTGTATTGATCTCCAGGGTGATAACCAATTCTAGCGCTGTGATCGGCCATTCCAATAAGAGAGTGGTTGCCTGCATGATTTTCTCAAACCCACTCTCGGACTGTGAGACCGAAAAATGCGGTTGTGCAGAAAACGTCACAGGAGAAGAAGTTTTGAGTATCACGCTGCCGCCTAACGTATCATCGTCCAGTGTTATTTCAGTCAAGCCGGCCAGCTCAAGCACTTGTCCGAAACCGCCGGGAATTTCTCCCCGGTAAATGTAACGTCCACCCATGCCGTCGCAGCTTGGCATCGCGAGATTAATTTCGGTACTGAATACCTGCGCCATTTTGGCGGTAAAACGATAGGCGACTTGTAGTTGATTATGGTCAAGCATGACGTGTTTGTGAATCGGATACACGGTGTTTTCGGATTGAAAGTGACTATTTTCCAGCACTGAAGCTTTGGACCGATAGGTGATAAACACGTCATCCAGACGATCAACGAACAAACTTCTGGGGTGGTCATCCGCCTCAATATCCTCTGCATTAATCTCGTGTTTATAGCTGATTCTGTCGTGCGCCGAAGCAATGCCTGTGACAGAATGGCTGGATGTCTGACGCTCGCCCGGTTGAATTTTCTGGTAATAGTGCTCGACCTGGCAGCGTAACGTATCGCCGAAGTTATGTTTCAGCCGGTAGGCATCCAATTCACAAATACTGGCAAAACTATCCAGTTTCACAACTGCCTGAAGTATGCCATTCTGGTGATAAGCTTCTTTCACGCCATCCAGATCGGTATCTTCAGTATGAGACATTGGGCGTGGTACGCAAGCATCCAGCAATGCTTCCAGCTCAACGAGCGCTCCGTACACAGCGCGTCGCAGATGCGGTAGATACAAACCACCGAACAAGCCATGCCAATAAGCATCATTAGCCTGGGATTCGTAGAGCTTCTGTTGCATCAGGTTCGTGCGATGTTTTTCCGGCAGTGCGTTCAACCGTGCAGAAAGTCCTAACATGCGCTTATGCATCCAATTCGATTCAGGGTAACGTGAGAAGAAATTTTTCCAGATGCCGCCGCGCAGGAATGCTTTTTTGTGTTCATACCAGCCACTTGCCTTGGCCTGTTGCACCAGATCCGCGTAGGTATTGGCAGATTGGGCAGGCAGCGTCCATTCGTTCATTTCAATATAGGAGACTGTGGGCAGATAGATAATACCCCGCGTTTTTTCACCGGCATGATATTCGCTGTAATGCCGGGGACAAATTTTTGTTGATGCGAGTACGCCTTGGATAAATTGCTCAAGCCAGCCTTTTTCATAGACCCACTGGTAGGTTTCAGGCCAGATGCCAAATTTCTCAATGTCATCAAAATAAATCGCCGCAGCGCTGGAATTTGGTAAATGATTATCTGCCAATGATTCCAGATAGGCGATCGTTTCCGCAACGGGGGAAAACGGAATTTTATAGCGTAGATTTTCAGAAATAGGGAATAAATCGAGTGTTCGTGCATCTTCTTCGGTGGTAAAAAAACCATTTAATTCCTCAGGTGCTCTGCCAGCACAGAGAAAATGGTAATCATCGACAATCACATAGCGGATTCCGCAATCTGCGAGTGCCGGGACTACGGTCGATTCCCACACGCGTTCTGTCAGCCAGGCGCCTTGCGGGCGTTGGCCTAGCTTTGCTGCCAGTTTGTGGGAGAAGGTTTGAATTTGTCCGATCCGGTCACGGTTTGGAATAACTGCCAGAACCGGTTCAGTATCGCCCGCGCCGAACAACTCGACTTGTTTCCGCAGGACCATTTCATGAAGTAGCGCCATATCTTCGGGATAATATTGCATCAGATAATCGAGCAACCAACCAGAGAAATGGACTGCAAAACGAAAGTCCGGATAGCGATAAAGTACTTGTAGGAAAGGTTTGTAACAACGCAAATGTGCATCAGTCAGCACGCTGGGAAAGTTGCCAACGGGTTGATGTGCGTGAACACCAAAAAGTAGCGATACAGGTTGTGACATTCAATTATTCCGGTAATTGTTTTAAAAACCTGGGCAACCGAAGACCTGATTGATTTCAATCACTGCGCAATGCAGTTTGAAATCAATCGAGTGTTATGAAGATCGCCGCATGGCGCCGCTTTCTTCCGTTTGCTCATTCCCTTTGCTAATGGGTTCAAGTATTGCGGCAGGTGCCGGCAGTTTCAGCAAAAGATAAAGATTGATCAGATTCTTTCTGAACAGCTGATCGAAACTGGCCACCGAATGTGCTGGATTGTAATCACCGAACCACCAGAACCAATCGGAACTTTCACAAGATGCCAGTTGCCGGTTGGCAAGGATTTTTTCTTCATCAGTCAGTTGGCCGCTCTGCATCACCAAATCAAAACTATTTTTGGCTGCACAAAGCATGTCCCAGGCGCAATTCTTTTCCTTATCACCAATCCAGGTGGAAAATGTTCCATATACCCAGCTACCGGCAGTCAGCGTTGGTAATGTCGTAATGTTTTCACTATTTTCAGCGCTGGCGATATAGTCACGATAAGTTGTGGTGCGGATGAACGGGTGGTTGTCGAGTAAACTGTAGAGATCGTCAAGAAAATAGAATCCGTTATAAGGGTAGGATTCCCAAGCATTTTCTCCGTCCAGGATGATGCTGACAACCGGGTTTTGCTCGGCCGGTGTGTTATGGTAAATGCGTTCCAAAGATTGTATAAAATTTTCCGCCGCATCACGTCCAAACCATTTGGAATATTCAAAACCGATCAAATCGGATAAATGATCATCACGAAAGAAACAAGTGACTTGTTCTGCCTCTCCGGCAATCCGATAGGGGCGATATAAATAACTATTGCGATCCAGCAATGAGGTATCCGGATAAGCGGTGCGCAGGCTATTCACCAGAACACCTTCACCGCTGGCACTCCAGTGGCAATTTTGCTCTGCCAGGATTTTCAATAATGCGGTTGATAGAGAGCCTTCAGCGGGCCAGATACCGCAAGGCTTTTCATTAAAACGCTGCGTGTGACTGGTGATTGCTGACGACAGGTGAAATGCGACACGTCCGCGTCCGCCGGGGTAAATAGTATGTGCGGGTAAGGTGACATCGGGTTGACTGTCCCGGGCGGAAGAAAAATCAATCATCAACGGAGCAAGCGGATGATAATGCGGCGTGGTGGATAATTCGATTTGACCCGATTCAGAGAGTTTGCGGTAGCGTGGAATCAAATTCCGGATCAGTTCGCCGATCAGATTGAACAATTGCAGCCGATCCGCATGCGAGAATCCTTCGCTTTGCGCCATCAACTGCATCACGAATTGGTTATTCCGCCGCACACTTTCACCCATCCAAGCCAAGTGATACCACACCAGCAGATCGGCCAGATATTGCCCGGAAAAGTAGATTAGTTCCCGCTCACCGCGTTGGCTAAGGGTGCTATAGAGCTCATGCAGGCGTTTATAGGCCGGATATGGCTTCAGCATTGTTTCATGATTGCTGAGGAAGCAGCTGTCGAACACATATAACCGATCCTGCATGGTGATGTGTTCGAGCTCGGGTGCGGCTAATAGACGCAGCAGAGGGCTACGTATCTGTCCTATGGAAAATTGTTCGGTGAAATCTTCTAATTGATCCAGCAGTATTGGGACAAAATTGATCACCGCTTTGGTTTTTGGATGCGTCTCCAGGTGATAAGCCATATCGGTATAGTCCTTGATGGCATGCAGGTAGACCCACGGTAAAACAAATTCTTTGGTCACATAATCCCGGTAATCCGGTTGATGCATGTGCCATAACACGACAAGGTTTAATTGCTTCATGTAAAAAGGAAGTACTTATAAAAATTTTCTGTAGTTAAGAAATTTCTGATTAAGTGTTTCGGCAGGCTCCGAACGAACGGTAATAGATTGATTACGTTGGTAGTGAGCTTGTCGAGCCAGGAATGGAATCAACTGAATCAGAGTTTCTCTAACGCACATGGTGAATATTCTGCCCTAACATTTCCGGTGTAATCAATGTGATGCCTTTCTCAGTCACATAGAATCGTTTGCGATCCTCTTCGGCATCATATCCTGCCACCAGTCCTTCCGGGATGATACATTGTTTTTCCACGACGACCCGTCGTAGACGGGCATATCTGCCTATTTCAACATTGGGTAGTATGACGGAATCTTCCACACTGCTAAAGCTGCGCACTTTTACATTGGAAAATAGCAAAGAACGGCGCACCGTCGCACCACTGATAATGCAACCGCCTGACACGGAAGAATCCAGTGCCTGACCACGGCGATCTTCATCATCAAAGACGAATTTGGCAGGCGGTAACTGTTCTTGGTGCGTCCAAATCGGCCAATCTTCATCGTAGAGGTTGAGTTCCGGGGTCACCGTAGTCAGATCAAAATTAGCTTCCCAATAAGCGTCCACCGTGCCCACATCGCGCCAATAAGGTATTCCCGATGCCATATTCACGCAACTGTTTAAAAAACGGTGTGCAAATACGCGATAACGAGGCACCATATACGGAATCAGGTCTTTACCAAAGTCATGCGAGGACTCATTAATTTTACTGTCACGAATTAATTGCTCATAAAGGAATGCGGCATTAAAAACATAGATTCCCATACTCGCCAGTGCTTTTTGGGGTTGACCGGGGATCGGTGCTGGATTTTCCGGTTTTTCAGCAAAACTGGTCACCTGCCATGCATCATTCACACCCATGACACCAAAAGCACTGGCTTCTTGCAGTGGAATTTCAAGACAGGCCACCGTCATGTCAGCCCCTTTTTCCAGGTGTTCAGCCAATAATTTGCTGTAATCCATTTTGTAAATATGATCTCCTCCCAGGATGAGGACATACTTTGGATCGTGGCGTAGCAGGATATCGAGATTTTGGAAAACCGCGTCGGCTGTCCCTTGATACCAGGTTTCGGTGGTTCTTTGCTGCGCGGGTAGCAGTTCGACAAATTCTTTAAAGCGCCCATCGAGAAAGCTCCAACCGTGCTGAATATGACGGATCAGGCTCTGTGACTTGTATTGCGTAACGACACCGATACGCCGGACACCCGAATTAACACAGTTGGAAAGCGGGAAATCAATGATGCGGAACTTCCCGCCGAAAGGAACTGCCGGTTTGGCGCGCCAATCAGTCAATTGATGCAAACGGCTGCCCCGCCCGCCCGCCAATATCAATGCAAGCGTATTGTGCGTCGCACTGTTGTGGAAGCGTGTGCTGGTTGTGCACTCTGCTTGGGATTCGTTCGCATACACCCGTTCTTTATTATCCATAGCGATGTAACCCTCCCCGATTCATCTCAATATATAGTATCGCATTATGGCATTTTCTTATACCCTACTTTTATTTTAATTGTTAATCGCAGTATAAGTAGTATAAGGTGGCAGGCAAGCTATAATTCATTCTATACCCATTAACCAGTCTATCAAATGTGATCACCCTACATAAAACCAATGCATTGCAGAACGCACTGCTGAACGCACAACTCCACGATCCATTTGCGTATCTTGGATTGCACAAGGAGCACGGTCAGTCTTTGGTGCGCGTATTTCGTCCCTATGATGTGAATGTATGGATCAAGACAGCTATCGGGTTTGAGCCGATGCAACGAATTCATCCGCAGGGAGTTTTCGAGTGGCGCGGGGAATCACCGCCTGACATGCCGTATCGATTGCGGGTCGAAGAAAAAGGGGCAACACATACCGTCTATGAAACAAATGATCCGTATGCTTTTCCACTGCAGATTTCCGATCATGATTTGTACCTGTTTAATGAAGGTAAGTTGCGGCAGGCCTACCGGATGCTCGGCGCGCAGCAGGCCAGGAATGCCGGTGTGGACGGCATGCGCTTTTCGGTATGGGCGCCCAACGCCGGGCGTGTCAGCGTAGTCGGTAATTTCAATCGCTGGGACGGGCGCATTCATCCGATGGCGGTACACCATGCCAGCGGTGTCTGGGAACTGTTTATTCCGGGACTACTGCCGAATTCACTCTACAAATACGAGATCCGCAATCGCGATAGCGGGGAAATTGTTCTCAAGACGGATCCTTATGCCAATCGCTATGAACTGCGCCCCAATACGGCGGCACTGACGCCAGCCACTAGTGCTTATGACTGGTGCGATGCAACGTGGATAGCGAATCGCAATCATTGGGATTGGCTGCATGCGCCATTGAATATTCTTGAGATGCATGCCGGGTCATGGAAGCGGCATCCGGATGGCCGTTTTTACACCTACCGGGAATTGGCGCAACACCTGCTGCCTTATGTGCAGGAAATGGGCTATACCCATATCGAATTGATGCCCGTTTCAGAGCATCCGCTGGATGAATCGTGGGGCTACCAAACCACCGGCTATTTTGCGGTTACCAGCCGCTACGGCTCACCCGATGATTTCCGGTTCTTCGTCGATGCCTGCCACCAGGCAAATATCGGAGTGATCCTTGATTGGGTGCCCGCGCATTTTCCGCAAGATACTTTTGCACTGGCGCGCTTTGACGGCACGGCATTGTATGAACATGAAGACCCGCGCCTTGGATTTCACCAGGATTGGGGCACCTATATCTTCAATTACGGCCGCAATGAGGTCAAATCATTCCTGATATCCAGCGCGCATTATTGGCTATCCGAATTTCATCTGGACGGATTGCGTGTCGATGCGGTAGCTTCCATGCTGTATCTGGATTACTCGCGCAAAGAAGGCGAATGGCTGCCGAATAAATATGGCGGCAGGGAGAATCTGGAAGCGATTGATTTTCTGCGCGAGCTGAATATTATGGTGCACGAGGAGTTTCCGGGTGCGTTGACCCTGGCGGAGGAATCCACCGCTTGGCCGGCCGTGTCGCGGCCAACCTATGTTGGCGGCCTGGGGTTTTCGATGAAATGGAATATGGGCTGGATGCACGACACGCTGTCCTATATGCAACAAGACCCCGTTCACCGGCGCTATCACCACGATAAGCTGACGTTCAGCCAACTGTATGCGTATACGGAAAACTTTGTATTGCCGTTCTCACATGACGAAGTGGTGCATGGAAAAGGCTCTTTATTCAACAAAATGCCCGGCGACGCCTGGCAAAAATTTGCCAATGTACGCCTATTGTTTGTTTTTCAGACGACTTGGCCGGGCAAAAAGCTCAATTTCATGGGCAATGAATTCGCCCAGAAACTGGAATGGCGCGTGAGTCATGAACTGGATTGGCCATTACTGCAACAACAGCAGCACGCCGGAGTTCAGGCCGCACACCGTGATTTGAATCAGTGTTATAAAAACACCCCCGCCTTGCATCAACTCGATTTTGCCGCCGAAGGTTTTAGCTGGATCGACTGCCAGGACGCCGATCAATCCGTGATCAGCTACCTGCGGCGTGCCAAAGACGGCACCTTCGTATTGGTGATTCTCAACTTTACCCCGGTTCCGCGCAGCGCTTATCGTATCGGTGTTCCCGCCAGTGGTATTTACCGGGAAATCTTCAACAGCGACTCTACTTATTATGGTGGCAGCAACCTCGGCAATTTAGGCAATATTGCCAGCGTACCAATGCCCTGGATGGGATTTCCTGATTCGATCGCGATTACGCTGCCGCCGCTGGCGGGGGTTATTTTTTGTTTGCAGCAATCGTGAGCGTATGAATCCAGCCGGGAATGTAATCTGCTTATAATGCCGGGCATTGCAAATCACAAAAACGACGATGAACGATATTTTTATAGGTTATTCGAGAAGCGACTCCGCCATCGCTGAGCGATTGGTACAGCGATTTCAGGAAGAAGGCTGGCAAGTGTTCATCGACCGGCAAACACTGGTGGGCAGGAAATGGCACAAGGAAATCGAACGGGAATTGCATGCCGCGCGGGCAGTGGTGGTGCTGTGGGCGGCCGCATCGCGCGATAGCGATTTTGTGCTGGAAGAAGCGGAGTATGCCAAACGCAAAGACATTCTTTTCCCGGCCTTCATTGAGCGCGTGGAATGTCCGTATGGATTTAGTCGTATTCAAACTGCGGATTTGATTGAGTGGAATCATCGAATGGAACACGCTGGGTTGGTTCAATTATTGGCATCGCTGCGGGTACATTTGAACGACGCTACTGCTTCATCGCTTGATTCGATGGAACCGGCAAAGTCCGTCCAACCCATTAAATCCCTCTTTCAATCGCTACAGACGCCGGGTCAGACCTTTCGTGATAAGCTCAAATCCGGTGGCGAAGGGCCGTTGCTGACGGTCATTCCCGCAGGCCGTTTTTTGATGGGATCACTCGACAGTGAATCCAATAGAGATGATGATGAAGGGCCACGACATGAAGTAATCATTGCGCAACCTTTTGTACTCGGCGTTTATGCGGTTACCTTCGCGGAATATGGCCGCTTTTGCGAAATAACCGGTAGAAAACCACCTGCTGACAATGACTGGGGGCGAGAAAACCGCCCGGTGATTAACGTTTCTTGGCATGATACGCGAGCGTACTGTGCCTGGTTGAGCGCACAGACCGGTCAATTGTATTGTCTACCGAGCGAAGCGGAATGGGAGTACGCTTGTCGCGCCGGAACCCAAACACCATTCCATACCGGGGAAACGATTAATCCCGATCAAGCCAACTTTGCCCGGGAACATGAAAAAACGTTACCGGTCGGGTCGTTTGCGCCGAATGCATTCGGCTTATATGACATGCACGGCAACGTGTGGGAATGGACGCAGGATTGCTGGCATGACAATTATCACAATGCGCCGGATG
>ERZ1292633.5677-Hain-H41-02um-R1-5677-length-11189-cov-5_pt1 | contig 11189 bp, 15 predicted proteins | sample MGYA00564406_ERZ1292633 | MGnify/ENA primary metagenome ERZ1292633 (study PRJEB36523, sample SAMEA6512639) | groundwater metagenome | collected 2019-01-08 | study: AquaDiva: Metagenomics assemblies of 32 groundwater samples
CGATACTTCGCCAAGCCGGCCGCGGCGCTTTCGAGCGCGGAGGCCGCGGCGCTCGCGGGTGGGCTGCCGAAGCCATCCAGCTGGCATCCCGGCTCGTCCAGCAAGGTCTACCGCTCGCGCGTCACGCGGATCGAGCGCCGCATGGCGCGGGCCAGCTGGCTGCGAAACGAGATCTGAGGCCTGGCCGGAAAGTGCGAGAGGATCGCGGCGCCATGATCACCCCTCGATCGCTCGCCGCATTCCTCTTCGTGGTTGCTTCCTGCGCTGCCGGCCAAACCTCGACCGCTCCGGTCGCAGCCAGCGCCGCCAGCGCCGCCAGCGCCGAAGTGCCGAAGCCGAACGGGGTGCGCACGATCTATCTGGTTCGCCACGGCAACTACGACGCCGACGATCCGAGAGACGCGAAGGTCGGGAAGGAGCTCGTGCCGATCGGCGTCGCCCAGGCGCGCCTCGCGGGCAGCCGCCTGCGCGGGCTCCCGTTTCGCTTCGACGAGATCATGGCGAGCCCGCTCACGCGAGCGCGTCAGACCGCCCAGCTGATCGCGGCGGAGCTCGGGGCGCCAGCGCCGCGGATCGACCTCGATCTTGAGGAGTGCACGCCTCCGACCCGCCGGGCCGACATCATGGCCGAGGAGAAGCCGGAGGAGCTCGCGGCCTGCACCGCGCAGCTCGACCGCCTCGCGGCGCGGCTCTTCGTGCCCTCTCCCATGGCGGATCGCCGCGCGCTCGTGGTCGCGCACGGCAACGTCATTCGCTTCCTGGTGACCAAGGCGCTCGCCGTCGATTCCACGGCCTGGCTCGGAATGTCGATCGGGCACGCCAGCCTGACGGTTCTGGCGGTCGATCCCAACGGTTCAGTCCGGGTAGTCGCGGTCGGCGATGTCGGTCACCTGCCGCCCGGCTTTCAGACCGGGGCGTTCGGCGACCCGGAGCGCGATCTCAAGCTGCCCTGAGGTCGGGGAACCTGCTTGGAAGCGGCGAGATGGTGAGGCTGTGAGAGAATCTGCGAAACGTAGAGAGATTCGGAGGCGGCATGCGGAGACAACGACGTAGCGGAATCCTCGCTCTGCTGGTGGTGTTGAGCGCGGGTGAACTCCGGGCGCAGATCGAGGTCGCCGTCGAGGATGGAAGTCCGGATGGAACCGGCGCGGACCTGGTTGCGCAGCTGAATGACGACACCTACTTCGATTTCCAGGCCACGTTGGTGACGGCGGCCGGGATCGATTCGCCGGCGGAGCTCGCGGCATTCGACGTGGTGATTCTCGGCGGAAGCGGAATCAACAATGCCGACTGGACCGACGCGATGGCCGGCGCTTTGCTGGCCTGGGTGCAGGGCGGCGGCGGCGCGATCCTCACGGGCTGGGGAAACCTGGAGTTCGACAACGTTCCCGCCGGCGCCGCCGCCGATCTGGACGCTCTGTTTCCGACGCCAAACTCGCTGTCGATCAACGACTGGACCTTGTCGAGCGAGACGCTCGACTTCATCGCGGCTCATCCAGTCGTCGACGGGATCCCCGATTTCTCACTCGGAGCGCTTGCCAACGAATGTTGCATCGAGCTGAACGACGTCGGCGCCGAGCCGGACGACCTCGTGCTCGCGACGATGCCAAGCGGAACTTTTCCTGGCGACGGCATCGCGGTCGCGGTCAAGCCCACGGTCGGCCTGGGTTGTTCCGTCTACCTGGGGCCGATTTTCTTCGGCAGCTTGCAGCAGTACCCCGACGTGGTTCCCCTGTTGCGGTCCGGTTTGCCCGACCAGCTTCTGGAACAGGCGGCAGCGTGGGCGGGCGGTTGCGCCGGCGCTGTGGCTGGCCCGCTGGCGATCCCGGCGTTGTCGTGGGTCGGCCTGCTCGGCCTCGCCGCGCTGCTCGCTCTGGCCGGCACCTTGGCGCTCCGCCGCGCTTGACACGATGGCGCGCCGGTGCGCGAATCCGCGCGTCATGTCGCGGTTGGATTTCGCCACGGTTCGTCGGCGGACCAGCGCTGAAGCTGGTTGGCGTGGCCTGATCCAGAATCGCATGTCGTAAGCGGCCGGGGCTTTTTCGTCCCGGCCTCATCGGCCCGGGACGAGCCGCCGAGATCGCGCAACACCCTCGCGCCTCCTTCCGGAACCCGGGAGGAGGCGTTTGAGTCTGGTGGACCGTGCGATTCTCGTCGCGTCGCTGACCGAGCCGCCGTCGGAGGACGGCGGCGAGATCTCCGAGTTGGGGCGGACGGCCGATTGGCTCGAGGTGCGGGCCGATCTGGTCGGCGACCTCGACCCCGACTGGTTGCGCGACCGCTTTCCTGGGAAGCTCGTCTACACCCTGCGCAGTCGGGCGGAGTGGGGCGCCTTCGAGGGCTCGCGAGACAAGCGGCGGCGGCGGATCCTCGAGCAGGCGCCGCGCTACGACATGATCGATCTCGAGGGCGATCGCGACCTCACGACCGAGACGCTCGCCGAGATCGGCGTCGAGAAGCGACTCCTCTCCTGGCACGGTCCGGCCGCCGACGTGCGCGGCCTCGAGGCCCGGCTGGGCAATCTGACCTCGACGCCGGCGGCGCTCTACAAGGTCGTGCCGCGCGCCGCCAACGCCGGCGAAGAGCTGGCGCCGCTGCAGCTGCTCGCGGCGCGCCGGCGCCGCGACGTCGTCGCCTTTGCTGGCGGCGAGCCCGGGTTCTGGACCCGTCTCGTGGCGCCGCGGCTCGGCGCGCCGGTGGTCTACGGTTCGGCCTCTGAGCGGGCCGCGGCGCCCGGTCAGCCGTCGATCGCGCGCCTGATCCTCGACTACGGGCTACCGAACCTGCCGCGACTGCAGTGGCTGTTCGGCGTCGTCGGACATCCGGTGCTCGCGTCGCTGTCGCCGCGGTTGCACAACGCTGTCTACCGGGCGCTCGAGCTGCCGGCGCTCTTCGTGCCGTTCGAGACAGCGGAGTTCGGCGACTTCTGGCTCGAGATCGTCGAGAGCGACGCGCTCGCCGAGCTCGGTATCCAACTGGGCGGACTCGCCATCACGACGCCGCACAAGGAGGTCGCGTTCGCGGTCGCCGGAGCGGCGAGCCCGCTCGCCACGCGTCTCGAGGCGGTGAACACCCTGACGCCGCGGGACGGCGTCTGGGAGGGCGAGTCGACCGACGCGGAAGGGGTCGTCGAGGCGCTGAAGGCGCGCGGCGTGGAGCCGCGCGGCCGGCGGGCAGTCGTCCTCGGATGCGGCGGCGCCGGCCGCGCCGCGGCTCTAGGCCTGTCTCTCGCCGGCGCGCGAACCACGATCGCCAATCGCGGACCCGAGCGCGGTCTCGCGGCGGCGAAGGCCCTCGGCTTGCCGTTCGTGGCGCTCGCCAAGCTCGACCCGGCCGAATTCGACCTTTTCGTGCACGCCACGCCGCTGGGCAGGCGGGTCGCGGACGAGCTGCCGTTGCCGGTGACGCGGCTTCCCGCCGGATGCGTGGTGGTGGACCTCGTCTACGGCTCCGCGCCCACCCGGCTGGTGACCGAGTCGACACGGCGCGGACTCGTCGCGATCGACGGCAGAGAGGTGCTGCTGCGGCAGGCCGTGCCGCAGTTCCGGGCGATGACCGGCCGGACCTTGCCCCTCGGCCTCGGCGCGCGCGTGCTGGGGCTCGAGCTCGAGAGCACGCGCTGAGCGAGCGTTTCCCGCCGCTCCTTCTCCGGTAGAGCGGCGCCGCTTGTTGCGTGTTGCGCAACAGGGTAGAATGCGGCCGGTGATCCGGTCGTTCCGACACAAGGGGTTGCGAGCGTACTTCGAAACCGGAAGCAAGGCCGGAATCCAACCTTCTCATGCGGCGAAGCTGCGGATGCAGCTCGCGGCGCTCGAGACGGCCAGGGGGATCGGCGACATGGACATTCCGGGATTCCGGCTCCACGCCCTGAAGGGCAGGGACTCCGGCCGCTGGTCGATCTGGGTCAACGGCAACTGGCGGATCACCTTCGAGTTTCGCGCGGGCGACGCCTTCATTCTCGACTACGAGGACTATCACTGATGACCATGCACAACCCTCCGCATCCGGGCGAGTTCATCGTCGCGGTCTATCTCGAGCCGAACGGCATGACCGGTCGCGAGCTCGCCGGGGAGCTGGGCGTGGCGCCGTCGACGCTCAGCCGCATTCTCAAGGGGACGAGCGCGGTGAGTCCCGAGATGGCGCTGCGTCTCGAAAAGGCGCTGGGACGCTCGGCCGAGAGCTGGCTCACGATGCAGTCGAGCCATGACCTCTGGCACGCCAAGCGCCGCGTCCGGCTCGGCGGCGTCTCGAAGGTGCGCCTGACGGCCGCATAGTTTCCGCGAAGAGTCAGGTCCGGGCTCTAGGCTGTTCGTTTCGACGGTCGAGGAAGCGGTTCCGAGTTCAGCTCTGCCGGCGCACCATCTCCTGGATCCAGATCGGCGCGAACGGGGAGGTGCACCCCTTGGAGACCGGGTAGTCGCGATAGATCCCCAGGCTCTCGCCGATCGCGAGGGCGCGCTTGCGGTGCTGCGGAAAGTGGATCCCGATTCCCGCGAGGCAGAAGTTCATGGTCCACTGGGTTTCGGGCGGCGCGCTCTTCATCTCGTCCTCGATGCGGTCGAGGAGCGCCGGCAGGTCGAGCCCCTCGGCGCGCTTGCCGATCCGTTCGGAGGTCAGTCCCCATCCCGCGCGGGCGGCCCATGGATCTTGCGCGGCCGGCTCCGCCATCCACCGCTGGCGGAGGGCCTCTTTCTCCGGGTGGTTCTTGACGACGTAGGAGAGCAGCCACTCGGCGACCTGCGCGACCTCTACGGAGCGCACCATCCGATCGAGCTCCGCGGCCGAGAGCTTTTCCGGCACGAGGATCAGGATGGCGAGAAGCCGCGCATCGAGGTTTCCGCTCTTCCAGAGCGCCAGGGCGAGCTCGTGATCGCTCTTGATCTTCGCGGCGAGCTTGCGGATGTCGCCGAGCTTGACGCCGAACTGCTTCTTGCCGGCACCGTTCCGGATGTTCAGGGCCCGGACCTTCTCGTTGCCGAGCACTTCGAGTCGGGCGAGCGCTTCTCTCGGGATCATCGTCGTCTGCTCCGGTTCAATTCTCCTACACCAGGGAGTTCGCCGCGCGCCACGGGTGTTCACGAAACCGGGGCAACTCCATGGCCATTGGCGCGGCGGCGAAGGCGTTGGACAACCGGCGCCGGGCGCGCCTGAATCCGCCGGAGTGGACCAAGTCGCTCGAGACGCCGACTTGGCGAAGAAGCTCGCCAGGTGGACGCTCACCAACCTCTACAACGAACGCCCCGCCTGGCTCGACCTCGCGCACAGGCGCCTCGATGAAGCCGTTTTCGCTGCCTATGGGTGGCCGGTCGATCTCGGCGATGAGCAGATCCTCGAGCGCCTACTGGCGCTCAATCTCGAGAGGGCGGGCCGGCAGGCGTAGAATCTGTCCTTGGAACGCTACTTTGACGTCGTGGTCGAGAAGGACGAAGACGGCTGGTATGTCGCCTCCGTTCCCGCGCTTCCGGGTTGTCATACCCAGGCGCGCACGCTCGATGAGCTGCACGATCGAGTCCGAGAGGCGATCGAGCTCTGCCTCGAGGAAGAGGGGCATCCGGAGAGCGACCTCCAGTTCGTCGGCGTGCAGCGGGTGAAGATCCCGGCGTGAGCCGGTCTCGGACCGTCAACGCCAATAGCCCGGACGACGTTTGTGATGGGCTACGGCGACGATCTGCAGGACTTCGCCGACATCTCGATAGATGATGCTGTAGGGGAATCCGTTCAGCACGTATCGCCGCGTGCCGGGCTCGAACTCGGACCACGCCTCTGGCGACTCGCGGATGAGAATGACCGCCGTATCGATCTCGCTGAGAAAGCGGTCCGCGGCCCGCGGGCTTCGGTCAAGGTACCAGTCGAGAGCCTCGCGAATCTCGGTGCGCGCTGCCGCTAGAAAAAGAAGACTACGACCGCTCATTCAAGCGAGCGAAAAGCTGATTTCGAACTTTTTCCCACGGAATCAGCTCTGCCTTCCCGCTCTCAATCGCGGCGACGCGACGACGGACTTCTTCGCGCCAAGCGGTTTCGATCTCGTGTTCGTCGGCCCGGGGCTCGATGCTCTCGAGAAGGGCGGCGGCGACTTCCGCTCTTTCGGTTTCATCCAGTTCCAGCGCATCCCGGAGCAGCGCGCGGGCGTTCCTGGTCATGGTTTCGATTCTACTCCGACGGTTCGTGGGCTCCTAACAAACGAGCGCAGAGTATCGATTGCCCGAGTTCCTCCATTTGACATCTCCTCGTTCCGGTGTTTTCATCCGCACCATGCCGTCCGCCGCTCGTTTCTGCCTTGCGAATCGGGGTTGGTGGCGTAGGTCTGTCCATCGGGTGGCTTAGCCGGCCTGGACGGATCGTCCCGGCTTGATGGGCCCGGGACGAGACGACGAGTTCGATCGACTCTTCGCGCCTCTTTCCGGGAAACGGAAGGAGGCGTTTTTCGTTGCACGTGAATCTCCAAAGTCCGCTCCGAGACCTCGCGACCAGGGGCGCCAAGGTCCGCGTTACCCCGCACCTGCGCGAGCTCCTCGCCGAGACCGTGACGCCGCTCGCGGTCTACCAGAGGCTCCTCGCCGTTTCGCCCGTCCGGTTCCTGCTCGAAAGCGTCACCGGCGGCGAACAGGTCGCGCGGTGGTCGTTCCTCGGCGCCGGGCCGCGCGAGATCTTGCGCGTCTACGCCGATCGCCTCGAGATCGAGCGCGACGGGCGGAAAGAAACGGTGGCGGGGGAGCCGATCCCCGCCCTCCGCGACCTGCTGATGGCGTACCAGTCGCCGGCGCTCGCCGTGCCGTTCACCGGCGGCTTCGTCGGGACATTCGGATTCGACTTCGTCCGCCTCGCCGAGAAACTCGACTCGCGGCCGCCCGACCCCTGGGGTTTGCCGCTCGCCATCCTCGGCCGCTTCGACGAGATCGTCGCCTTCGACCAGGCGCAACAGCGGCTGCTGCTCATCGCCAATGAAGTCGAAGGCGAGTCCACCGCCGAAGAGGCCGAGCGCGCCCTCGACCGGCTCGAAGGCGCCCTGGCGCGCGACGTCCGCGTCCGCGCCGTCCGCGTGCCCGAGACGATGCCGACCCTCGACCGCGCGCCGCGGCCGAGCCTTTCCGGCGAGGCGTTCCGCGCGGCTGTCGAGCGCGCCAAGGAGGAGATCCGCGCCGGCGAAATCTTCCAGGTCGTGCTCGCGCGCCGCTTCGCGCTCGAGAGCGCGGCGTCGCCCGGCGCCCTCTACCGCGCGCTCCGCCGCGTCAATCCTTCCCCCTACATGGTGCTCCTCGAGCTGCCCGAGGTGGCCCTGGTGGGCGCTTCGCCGGAGATGCTGGTGAAGAAGACCGGCTCTCGGCTCGTCACGCGGCCGATCGCCGGCACGCGGCGACGCGGCGCCGACGACGTCGCCGACCGCGCGCTGGGGGAGGAGTTGCTCGCCGATCCGAAAGAACGGGCCGAGCACGTCATGCTGGTGGATCTCGGTCGCAACGACCTCGGGCGCGTTGCCGCTCCGGGCTCGGTCCGCGTCGCGAGCTTTCTCGAGGTCGAGCGCTATTCGCACGTGCTGCATCTCGTGTCGAGCGTCGAGGCGGAGATCGCGACCGGTCGGGAAGCGCTCGATGCGCTCCTCGCGGCCTTTCCAGCCGGCACGGTCTCCGGGGCGCCGAAGATCCGCGCCATCGAGATCCTCGACGCGCTCGAGCCTGAGGCGCGAGGTCTCTACGCCGGCGCCACGGGCTATATCTCGTTCACCGGCGACCTCGATACGTGCATCACGATCCGCACGCTCGTGGCGAGAGCTGTCGGCGGAATCCGGGAAGTCTCGATCACCGCCGGCGCGGGGATCGTCGCGGACTCCGATCCGGAGCGTGAAGAGCGCGAGACCGAGAGCAAGGCGGCGGCGTTGCTTACCGCTGTCGCCCTGGCGGAGGAGCTCGAAAAGTGAGCCGCCGCTTCCGTCAGCTCGGCTCTCCGCCCGACGGCGCATTCGAGTGCTCATCGCTGGAGGCGGGCGGATGATCCTGGTGATCGACAACTACGATTCGTTCACCTACAACCTGGTGCAGCTGCTCGCCGTGGCCGGCGCCGATCCGAAGGTGATGCGCAACGACGCCGCGACGGTCGACGAGCTGCTGGCTATGCGGCCCGCCGGAATCCTGCTCTCGCCGGGCCCCGGCCGGCCGGAGGAGGCCGGCGTCTGCCTGCCGCTCCTCGCCCGGCGGCCGGCGATCCCGATCTTCGGCGTCTGCCTCGGGCATCAGGCGCTCGGGGCGTCGTTCGGCGCCACGGTCGACCGCGCGCCGGTACTGATGCACGGCAAGACCTCGCCGGTGCGCCACTCCGGCAGCGGGCTCTTCGCCGGCGTGCCGAACCCGTTCGAGGCCACGCGCTATCACTCGCTGGAGGTGCGCGAGTCGACTCTTCCCCCCGAGCTCGAGGCAGTGGCCTGGAGCGACGACGGCATCGTCATGGCCCTGCGCCATCGCGAGCTGCCTTACTGGGGGGTGCAGTTCCACCCCGAGTCGGTGCTGACGATCGCCGGGCCGCGGATCGTCGAGAACTTTCTCGCGCTCTGCGCTGCGAGCGCCCGGGGACGCGTCTGAGCGCCGCCGGCGGCCTTCTCGCGCGGCTCGTCGCGCGACGCGACCTCGAGCGGGAAGAGGTCGCGTCGCTGTTCGGCCGGATCATGGATGGCGAGCTCTCCGACGTGGAGATCGCCGCGGTTCTCGTCGCCCTGGCGGCAAAGGGCGAAACTCCCGAAGAGATCGCCGGCGCCGCCCTGGCGATGCGCCAACGCGCGCATCGCGTTCCCCATGGCCGGCCGGACGCACTCGACACCTGCGGCACGGGAGGAGACGGTCGCGGCACCTTCAACATCTCGACCGCGGCGGCGTTCGTCGCCGCCGCGGCGGGCGTGCCGGTAGCCAAGCACGGCAATCGGGCGATTTCGTCGCGCTCCGGGAGCGCCGACCTTCTGGCGGCACTCGGGGTTTCATTGGAGACCGCACCCGAAGCCGAAGGCCGTCAGCTCGACACGATCGGCATCGCCTTCCTGTTCGCGCCGGCGCATCATCCGGCGACGAAGGCGGTGGCGCCCGTGCGCCGCGCGCTCGGCGTCAGAACCGTATTCAACCTGCTCGGGCCGCTGACCAATCCGGCCGGAGCGCGCCGCCAGTTGCTCGGAGTCTACGCCAGGGACCGCGTTCTGACGGTCGCTCGCGTCCTCGCGGACCTCGGCTGCGATCATGCTTTCGTCGTTCACGGTGGCGACGGGCTTGACGAGATCACGACCACGACGACGACGTTCGTCGCGGAGGTGCGGGGCGCCGAGGTGCGCGCCTTCGATCTCGATCCGCAGACCCTCGGGGTGAAGCGTGCGCTGCCGGAGCAACTTGTGGGAGGATCCGCAGCCGAAAACGCTGAGAAGCTCCTGGGCTTGCTGCGCGGGGAACCGGGACCCCTCGCGGAGATCGTCGCCCTGAACGCCGGCGCGGCGATCCACCTGGGTGGCCGAGCTGGCACCGTCGCGGAAGGCGTCGAGCGCGCTCGCCAGGCCCTTGCCTCCGGCGCCGCGCTCGCGAAGCTGGAAGAGCTGAGAAACTTTCGGTAAAGGGAGATGGGAGTGCCGCCCGCCGACATCCTGAAGCGCATCGTGGCCGCCCGCCGCCAACGGTTGGGCATGTCGCGACCGCCCGAGGCGCCACCACGCTTGTTCTCTGAGCGCATTTCTTCGCGGGAAGCGACGGGATCGAACGCGTTTGCCGTGGCGCTCCGAGAGCGGCAGGGAAGAGCGGTCATCGCCGAGATCAAGCTCGGGTCGCCCCGGCTGGGCTCGCTGGTGGACCGGATCGATCCGGAGAAGCAGGCGGTCGCGTATCGAGAGCACGGCGCCACGGCGCTCTCCGTGGTGGTGGAGCCGGATTTCTTCTACGGCAGCTATGCGTTGCTCGCGCGCTGCAGGGTTGCCTGCGGGCTGCCCGCGATCGCGAAGGACTTTCTGGTGAGTGAACGTCAACTCGACGAGGCGGCGGAGGTCGGAGCCGATGCGTTTCTCCTCATCGCGGCGCTCCATTCGGCGGACGAGCTCGCCGGCTGGGCCGAGGCGGTGCGGAACCGCGGGATGGCGCCGCTGGTCGAGACCCACGACGCGCACGACCTGGCGAAGGTCGTCGAGAGCCAGCCGTGGGAGATGGTCGGGATCAACAACCGCGATCTGACGACCTTCGACGTATCTCTCGCCACCTCGATCGCGCTGCGCCCGCGGATCCCCACGGAAAGCATCGCCATCGCGGAGAGCGGAATCAGCTCGCGCGCCGACATCGAGCGGCTGCGCGCCGGCGGATTCGACGCATTCCTCGTCGGCGAGTGCCTCCTCCTGGCCGACGATCCCGGCGCCAAGCTCGCGGAGCTGGTCGCGTGAAGCCGATCGTCAAGATCTGCGGCATCACGCGGGTTCAGGACGCCCTCTTCGCCGCGGCGCTTGGCGCCGACTTCCTGGGCCTCAATCTTTTTCCGCGGAGCCCGCGCTCGCTCTCGCTCTCCAAGGCGCGCGAGATCGCCGACGCGGTGCATGGCCGGGTGGGACTGGTGGGAGTCTTCGTCAACGTTCCCACGCCACAGGTTCTGGCGGCGATGGACCTCATCGGCCTCGACCTCGCGCAACTCCACGGCGACGAGTGGCCGGAAGAGGTGCAAGCGCTGGGCAGGAGAGCGATCAAGGTCTTCCGGAGCTTGCCGGTGACGGCGACCCACCTGGCGCGTTTCCCGTCGGTCTGGGGCTACCTCGTGGACACTCCGAATCCGAAGCTTTTCGGCGGCACCGGGGTGGTCTGGGACTGGTCATCGCTTCGCGCTGTGAGCTCAGAGCGGCCGATTCTGGTCGCCGGCGGCATCAGCCCGGAGAATGCCAAGCGCGCGCTCGCCGAGAGCGGCGCGACCGGTCTCGACGTCAACTCGGGCGTCGAGGCGGCGCCGGGAGTCAAGGACGGCGAGAAGCTGAAGCGGCTGTTCGAGGAGCTCGATGACCTCGCGCTCTGAGCGGCGACTCTCGACCGGTCCGGACGCGCGCGGTCGCTTCGGTCCGTTCGGCGGCCGCTTCGTGCCCGAAACCCTGATGTCGCCGCTCGACGAGCTGGCGCGCGCCTACGATGACGCGACACGCGACGCGCGCTTTCGCGCAGACCTGGCCGAGCTGCTCAAGAACTACTCCGTCCGTCCGA
>ERZ1292633.5678-Hain-H41-02um-R1-5678-length-11186-cov-4_pt1 | contig 11186 bp, 9 predicted proteins | sample MGYA00564406_ERZ1292633 | MGnify/ENA primary metagenome ERZ1292633 (study PRJEB36523, sample SAMEA6512639) | groundwater metagenome | collected 2019-01-08 | study: AquaDiva: Metagenomics assemblies of 32 groundwater samples
AACGACCAGGCTTCATTGATCAACCGGGGGATGCGCGGCGCCAAGGTGGGATTGCGGGCATTGCCCGTCTTGAGCCGATCCAGTGTCCGTGTGAGATCGCGTTCAAGCCGGGAAGTCTCCACACCATAGTGCTTGAAGATCTTCGTCAGGTCGCTGTCATGCACATCCATGAGTTTGACAAGAAGGTGCTCCACATCCACATCATAATGCGTCCGCGACAGGCAGAGCCCTGCGGCGGCCTCTAAGGCGCGGCGGCAGGAGTCATCCAGTTTTCCGATCAAACCTTTCAAATTGACGTTCATACAAGCCTCTTCTCGTAAAGGTTCTTAGGCCGCCATCGTCCTTGTGCTGGAGAATTCACCGGAGAACATGACATCCTCCGCATCGGTGGTTCGTGGAGTCGAGGAAAGCCAGGTTGTCCAGCCGAGACGTGGCACATAGGCGTCGCTCTCGCGCAAGCGACAGAGAGGGACTTCCGGCGCCTTCAACGCTAAGTTCACATCGAACTCAAATTCCGGTCCAGCCAAAAACTTGGTCATGCGGACGAGGGTGGCAAAGGCCTTTCCGGACGGCAGCAAACCGGAAAACGTGTCAAAATCCAGCGGCCCCAGACGCACCTGAAACTTCGCCTGTTGATCCCAGACTTTGGTACCCGCTACCGCTGTCTGCCCCAAGAGATTGTTCGTTCCTGGCGAACCCAACCTGGTCCAATCCTCTTCCTGGACAGACAACCAGGCTCCGATGAACTGCGTGATCTGCACGGGAATCTGAAAGGCGTCGGCGAGGCAGTGGGCCAAGGCCTGCGCCGAGCGCGGTCGCTGAACGAGCAAGCCCGCATAGCGCAACAGGCTGCCGTCGTCGCCACCCAACCGGTCGCGTATTCCCGGAATTCCCAAGCCAAGTACGGCATACAGCAGTCGGGCAAACCGGTCCTCTTCTCCTGTTTCACAGGCGCGCTCGTAGCCGACCACACAGTGATGCGTTTCCCAGGCCCGGTAGAACAGCGAAATCAGCCGATGGTTGAAGAGGTCCAGAAAGTCCCGCAACGCGTAGTCGTTCACCTGCGCGCGTTGCAGCAGCAGTTCCGTATAGTGTCTCGGGAGAGCCCCTTCGGCGCCGGTGAGACCCAGGAAAGCCACGGTCATACCGATCGGCGCTTGTGCATGTTTCCCTGGCTCAATGTGAAAAATTTCGCTGGGCGGGAAACTGAGGGACAGATGCGACTTGAACCGGAGGACTTCTTCGCCCGGCATGGCCCGTCGACCGACCGGTTGACGCGACGGATGCCACCGCGTCAGCAGACGAACGGCTTGGAAGAACTCGAATCGAAACCCGCGCGTGAGCAGTTCTTCCTTTAGAGAAGAACTTGTTCCCCTGTACGTGGTGGCCATAGTTTGATTGGTTTGTCTCGTTGACTGGTTGTGGCAACTAATTGCGTGAAGGAATTCAGGGTCGTATAGAGTCCCAGGAACCTCTCCAAAACCGACGCGAATAAGAACAGGCCGCTTCCCACATATTTCTCTTCATCGAATTCGATCGTGATCTCCATCCCGCGGCAGAAGCCATGCCAGCCCATCGTGCTGGGACGTCGAACCACTCGACGCGAATTCACGCCGACAATACCGGCAATCTGCTGGCGTATGACGGAGGATCCCGAGAAATCGTACAGACCGAGGATTTCCTGGAGCGCCTCCGGTCCGTCATCAGTCAGCGACAGATAGCTCAGGGACAAGTGGGAGATTAACCGCCACTGGCGCTCGCCGCTCAACGGTGGACGCACCGGTTCCGTCGGCTTGACCAGCGCGCGTATCCGCGCGACCGGCGCGGCGCCTTCGAGTTCGAATTCCCCCCGCATCTCATCCGCCGATAGTTTAGTCGGAAGATCTCGATTCGTGCAGATGGTGCGTACCGTGACCGTTTCGAAGGGAGGGAGCGTGGGCTTCACATCCAGATCGACCAGTGAGACAAACACCTCGGTTCCTTTATCGCCTTTGCTGACAGCAGGCCGTCTGACCGCATACCAATAGGCCAGCGGTTTTTCGTCCGTCCCCCCGTGCCGGATGGAATAGAGGGGATGGACTGGCTGTGCCGTGTCCGAGTCGGCGGCGGTCAAGACCACCTCCGTCACCCCATAGACCTCATGGGCTTGTTGGCGGCGGATGTCCGGGATCACCCGATACTCATGCTGTGTATGGTCGAGGCGGATCGGCTCGGCGACCAAGGGAAACAGGTTCACGATCGGCGTACAGCCCAGCTTGAAGTTCTCCGGCCCGATGACATGGTCGGCCCGTGGAACCTGGTCGAGGAAGATGAGCACCTCCACCTTGTCTCCAAGATCGCCGTGCGAGGCACTTGGAAACTTGGTGAGATCTACAAACAGAAATTTCTGCGGAAATGTGAAGTATTCCTGGAGCAGCCGGTAGCCCATGAGCGCATGGGGAGGATAGGGTAACAGTCCGTCGTCTTCTCCAAATCCCACTGGTTGAAGACAGGATGGAGGCAGGACAATCGCCTTGCGACCGGGCTTCGATCCAGCCGGACGAATCCACACCTCCCGGGTCTTGTTGAGGAGCAATTCGTAGAGCGCATGGCCCGACTGCCCTTCCCCATCGAGATAGAACCGGAGACGATCGAGCTGGAGTTCGCCAAAGGAGACCCCTCCCTGGCACTGCAGTTCCAATCGGATCAGCCCAAGGGCCTTGGAACCGGTGGTCACCCGTTCAGGCAGATCGACCCGCGCAGATGTCACCGTCACCGGCCAGAGCGTCAGCGGATACCCGGTCCGGAACCGGCATTGAGTCCCATCGATCGGACGAGAGTAGAGCAGCGTGTGGCGGGGAATCTCATAGCCGCTCGTCAACTTTCCCTGCTCAGGATCCAGCGTAAACTCCGCGACAGACATCGAGGGAATCGGCGCCAGGTAATGGGGATAGAGGAGTCCGAGCAACGCGGTGGTAATCTCGGGAAACTCGTCGTCGATTTTATGATGGATGCGCGCAGCGAGAAAAGCCACCGCCTGAATCAGGCGTTCAACATGGGGATCTTCGCATTTCCCTGGCTCCAAGAGGAGCCGGCTCGCGACCTTGGGATAGGCTTGCGCAAACTCCTGACCCAGTTGGCGAAAGATCGTCAACTCGCGTTCATAATATTCCAGCAAGGATTCTTGCATCACAGATCCCCGCGAACGGTATACTGGCTATTGACCACAGAGAGCGACGCATTCAGCATGATCGGCTCCGGCGCCGGGTCGGTGCGGAGGAGCGCATCGATTCGAAACCGCAACGTCATATCGTACTTCTCCCGCGTTTCGAGCGTGACGCGGACGGATTTCAAGCGGGGTTCAAACGTCGCCAGCGTCTCTTCCACAGCCCGCCGCAGACTCTTGCGATCCTGCGGATTCAGCAGACTATAGTGGGTAAAGTCCGGAAGCCCGAACATGAGAATGGATTTCTTCACTTCCTCCATGTCCGGGGGCACATCGAGCAGCAATTCGCGTCTCGTATTCAGCAGTGTCTCAATGTCTCTGGCAACCGAGGCTCGGAGCTCGCGCAGCGACAGCGAGGGCGGAGTCGGCTTGCGCATCTTCTCCAGCTCCTCTGCATAGGCTTCGTCCAGTAACATGCGATTGAAGGACGAGGCATTCTTACTTTTGCGACTATCTTCCATCAGCTTGACGGTCTCGGCACTCAGCCGGATGTTCCCGAATCGCTGACGCTCATAGAGAAACGGGCCGAAGATGACCCGGTTAAGGATGTCGACCATCGCCGCGACGACCGGACGAGGGACCGGGGTCTCCCCGTCGTATTGATCCAGGGTTGCAAGATCTTCAGGATAGGCTTGATTCCGGATATAGCGCGCTAAGGGATCGTTGCCAGATTGGAGCTTCTTCGCCAGTTGAGGCAGATGTTTGAGATCGAGGGAATCGACTCGCGGGTCGCCGGCCCGGGGATCGTCATCCAGCAATCGATCCAAAATGGAGGCGGCTAAACCCCCTTCTTGCTCTCGTTTGGCCACGAGCGACACCTCCCTCGACTGACCCACTCTCGATTCACCCTTCCGTGGGGTCTGAACGTACCGCGATCCAACGATGGAACTATGGACAAGGCGGGTGACGCGGGATTGTAGGCCGAGTGGAATCCTCTTGTCTAGTCCGAATTACTTATAACAGGCCGTCGTGACATCGCGCAGTCGGCATTGGCACTATGGTGCGCGCTGTGGCACGGATCTCCCAGCTTGATGAGCAATGTGCGATGGCGAACTGGATTGAGCTCTGCTCTCTATACGGATTGGGGGGCTGACAGTCGTGAATGGGGAGATTTTGCCACGCTACACATGGGCATCATACAACTAAACACTGGCCTCGCAGGACGTTCAATACATGGAAAGACGTGTGGGACTTTGTTATGCTGGGAAGGGTAGGTTGCGGTGACAGGATGGCTGCTCATGTCCATGAAGCAGAGCGACAAACGCGCGTGCGGCATAGCCTGAATGAAAATACGTACGATGCGATACGAAATTGAAATACGCAAGCGAGCCGAGAAAGATTTGGCGTCGCTCCAAAAGGCCGACGCCCAACGTATTGCCGACGCGTTATTCCTATTGGAGGAAGGACTGACGGGCGATATAAAAAAACTGGCCAGTGCGTTGCCCGAGTATCGTCTGCGGATCGGCGTGTGGCGGGTCTTGTTTGAAATCGTGGAGCGCAAAATCATTATTTATCGAATTCTTCATCGGAAGGAGGCCTATCGGTAGACATATGAAAGCGCAAATCATAGAAAAACACGGCAAGAAGGAATTTGCCGTCATACCGTACAAGGATTTTCTTCGGCTGCAAGAAGAAGTCGAAGACTATCATGACCTTCGGGACCTGCGCAGAGCCAAGCTAGACCCCAAAAATCGACAGGGGCGACCGCTGGATCTCGTTGCCGCAACATTAGGATTAAAAAAGAAATCTTAACTTGGCACTCCGACGGACGCCAGCCACTCATGACCTGTCGAGCAGTGCGTGGCACGGATGTCCCAGCTTTATGAGCAAGGTGCGGCAAGGAGCCGCATCGGAACCTATCTGCGGCGCTGGGAACGGTGGGTCTAGGCGGGACTCGGGGTGATGGTCGTTGAGCGGATGGCGGATGCAATAAACGTTTCCAGCGTCACCGCAATCATGCGCCTCAGCTCGGCAATAAAAGACTCCCGACCCATTTTACTTTCCACGCTTTTATCGCGCTCGCTATTATCAAGACGTATCTTTGATAACAGTGCCTAGGGTGTCTTTACCCATTTCTGCCAGTTTTTCTCCGCGGCCTCAAAATCACCCTTTAATTGTATCTGCATGTCAGTGATCTGTTTCGCCGTAATATCCGCTTGCGTGAATACCTTTTTTGACTTCAGGACTACTTCCTTGGCCGTCAACGCGGCCGCTAGATCAGCCTTCGTGGCCATGGCATTCCCCGACCAAATATCCGCTGCAGTACCAACTTGGTACAGATTCCCTCCAAGACCGAGGTCTGATTTGTAGCCTTTTGCCCATTTGGTCTTTCCGACCGTGTTCAACAAGACGACGAGAGAATTCACGTTACTGAATGTGGCCTGGTCGTATAGCTGCACATGAACGCGTTCAAATTTCAGGGGGAACAAAGGGAGCATCTTCGCTACGGCATCCCTCGCATCCCACAAGGCATTGGCTTTGGATTTATCGACTGCTTCCAGCGCATTCAACCAGTGGGCATCTTTTTTTATGTTTCCATCGCCCTGGATCCAATTGAAGCCATTGAATCCAATATCTGCAGCCCGCCCAAAATTATGGTTACTCTCTCCTGGGCCCGCATTTGTGTTTATCTCTGCCGCCTGCTGATCAAAGGTGCGGCGCCGTCCCGTTGGTGTGATCTTCAAGACAATCTTGTGATCGGCATATATTGTCTCGACCAATTTCGCGAGCAATCCTTTGAAGGTGGTTTCGAGCTCAGGGTCGGTTTTTATAGCGCCAGAACTGGCGTCAACGTCGATCTTCGCGCCCTCAAGATACACCGTCTTAGTACCCGGAATTATGCGCATGGCCTTATGTGTGACTGGCAAGGAGGCAGACAACGTGGCGATCGTCGCGGCCCCTGGATCGACCACGCCTATTTTTTCTTTTCCCTTTTGGCTAGCTTGGATTGACTTCGCATTGTCGTTCTGGAATGCGGTAATGGCCGTTTTCGTCGAAGCAGCATAGGTTCCATCGTAATTGGCATTGAAATACGGTACGCCTTTCGCATTCTTGACGATACGCAGCATGGCCTGCACCAGAGCGACATCGTGCGCCTTATTGTTGGCACCATCACCAACACTGTTTGTAATTCCAGGCATCTTAGTCCCTCCAAATCCAGCTAGCGATCAGGCGAGGCGTACTCAGCCTTGCTCCTTACAGCGCCACCTTTGCATGAACGCGCCAATTCCTCATTGATGTCGTGCTCGTTTACGGCAACGAATGCCAGCGCACTTTTCCCTGCCTTCCCACCAAATCTCTCAGCTGGCAGGACCCAATACCTGGCCATACATGACACAGACGATGCCTGCCGTGCGGCGTCAACATTGGCATATTCGCCGGCCGTGATGGCCGGTAACCTTTTTAACAGCTGATCGGTGACATCATTTGTTGCCTCGTTCCAAGCCAGACGCCGACCTGTGAGTGTATCGACCTCGTCGCCACCTGGGCGAAATCCTTCCAGGTACACGACCTCGTCGGTTGACTGGATACCAGCACGGCGAACTTCCGCGGCTGACCATGCAGGACCCACACCTTCTTCCGCCGACCATATGCGTTTTAACTTCCCCCCGTCATTGAGGAAAAGGTCATGACGCCGCTTCACATGTTCAAATCCACCCGCCTGGTGAACGAGAAGGCCTATACGCTTTGAGGTCAGCTTGACAGGCTGTATCGCAGTGGTGACCGTGCCTTCCTCCATTCCAGCTGTCCAGGCTTCAAGGGAATGAACCGGCAGGCGATTTTCCCGTGTTTCAGGACTGAGCGCTGCCTGCGAGGCGGCAAAGCTCAGGGCCACAGAATCAAGCATTTTCGTACCAGACCAAAGCTGAATCAGCGAAGCGCAGCCGCCTTCACTGCATGTCCCTGGCACCAACGCGTATGACATCCCGTCAGCCGCTGTAACTTGTGCAACGGCCAATGGAATTGTTGATTCCCCCTTCTGTGCCGTACAACCACCAATGAGGCATACCATCATTACGAGGACTAGTAGGCAAGAATACCGCTGCCGGTCAGCTAAAAGTGAACATGAAGAAACCGGCCGCAGTCTTTCCGTGAGTGAATCATTCGGATATGCCATGATCCGCTTGTGACAGGGCGCATGATCTCCGAATACAAGTTTGCTATGTACCATGCAATGCCATCCTGCTTACAACATTCGTTGCACCCGACGCGTCAATCGCTCCTGCTCCCCTATCCACCGGCCTGAAATTGCACCTAAGACTTGGTGCTGCTTTTCGAGCAGGCGAGGCCTGTACATTCCAGCCACGTCCGCTCCCATTGCCGAAGCCAACGCTTCCAGCGAGTTTGCATACTCGCCGAATTCAAAAAATGTGTACGCTAGATTGAGATTGGTTCTGGCGTCTCGTGGATGAATGCGTTGGGCTTGTAGGTACGCTTCATGCGCTCCAGATACATCACGATCCAAGAACAGGATGTCTCCTAAGACATTCCAAAGCCAGGCACTGTACCACGGATTTTGGTCAAGCGCTGCCCGTATGAGTTGCCGACCTGCCTGATAATCCTGTAACTGCAATCCAACGAATTCGGCAATTTCCCCAACCACATGCCAATCGTGAGGAGCTCGGGAAAGCGCCAGTCGGTATGATTCAAGCGACTCTGTTTTTCGTCCAGCCGATAGATGGGCACGCGCTTCTTCCACTGGCACTTCAAAAAAATCATACCCCGCCTGACCAAACCGGTTTTGGTACGCGGCCACCGTACCTGGTACGTCACTCCTGACCATCAATCTCGAATGGATCCCGCGCCGCTCATCACCATCCGGTGTCACCACGGCGCACTTTTTGGCGAAGTATTGTTCCAAGAATGGGAAATTGATGCCAGTGGCACTGGTCGGTCCGAAACGCTGGCTTACAGAATGATTTGCCACCTCATCCCTACGCACGGGGCCATAATCATTGATCAGAATAAAGCCTGTGTGACACAACAGCTCCATACATACATCCAGACAGGTGATGGCGCCATAGTTGAGGAGGACACGTTCCGTCTTCTCATCAAGAGCTAATGCATACGACACCAGCCGTGATTCCTGATGCAATGGCATAAAAGACGTCTCAATTTCCAGTAAACTGATTAATGGTACCAGCTTTGTTTTTTCCTCTGAATAATCTGAACGGGCGATGTCACGAATATTTTCAGGAGTAAGCCTGGTATACTGCGTCAATAGGCCGCGATCTCGGGTCAGGTGAGTTCTGACCTGTAGCTCCTCCGGACCGTTTGAGCCTTTTTTCACAACCGTCGCCGGGAGCACGTCAAGCACATAGTTGCAAAACACCGCCTGTAACCCCTCCAGCTCTACTTCTTCCCGGGTCTGGAAGACCACGCGAGACGGCTTCAGCGCATCACAGCAGCCCAATACGACCCTCTGTTTCCCGTGCTTATCGAACAGATGCCGCTCCTGCCATTGATCGACTGTTCTTGGGGACTGGTCTGTCACATAAAATATCAAGCGGTCGTAGAAGTCTTTGCTTTCCTGTTTGCAGAGGGTGAAAAATGCATCCAAAAAATACAGGGCGAAAAGTCCTGTTCCAGCGCCCAACTCTAGCACTCGAATCGGCTCTGAGCCTGGGGCGTCCAGGCAATTGGCGAATAATGTCGCAGCAGCATGTTCTGACAACCTGCCAGAATTATTAATGAGAAAAGGAACGTGGTTCTCCACAAAGGGAAGAAGCCCGCTTTGGTTCCAATGTAGCTGTGAAAGCTCCCACTCCAAGCAGCTTGTCAGAGGACGGAAATCCTGTAATACGGTTGGCTCTAGCTGTACTCGCTCCAGCGCTTCTTCCGGACTAAGAGCGGAACCGGCAAGGTTCATCCGTTCAAAGGCAATGTGGGGGGGTAATGGCACCCGAGTATGGATAGCTGACGCTGCTTCGGACATGCCAGGTCTCCTGATTCGGAAATGGGGAAAATCGTACCCGTCGGTGGCCATCCATACGACCAGCATGGCGACCTTTACGGCCCTCCCCTCCGTGAGCCGGAGGGCCGCAGACCGTGTTGCCTTTGACGCTCGCCGGCCTCCTAGGCCTCTGGTCCCCCTCCTACACCTTGACGTTCTTGTCCAGGTCGTAGCCGCCCTTGGCGGTGCCGTATTCCCAGGTGCCTTTGCGGAAGCTGAGGGTAAAGGATTCCGCCGGTTCGGATTCCCCGGCTGAGATGGAGGTGGAGATATGGGTGACGATCACCTTTTCCAATGCGAGCTTGTAATAGGCGTCTTTCGTCCCGGAGGTGACGGAGATGACGGCTTCATTATACTGCGTCTTGAGCGCGCAGGCGGTCGCGAGCGCCGGACTGGACACATCCATGAGTTTCACACAGGACAGATCCGTGAAATTCGTAATCCGGCCCGAGAGCTTGTCCTGCTCTTCCCACTGCCCGCCCTGGCTGATGCCATAAGACATGTTCTGCAAGACGATCTGGTCCTTAAACGCGTCGGTCGTGGCCTTGCCCTTGATGTCGCCCAACTTCAAGAACACGTACTCTTGCTGTGCCATGATGTCCCCTCCTGTGATGATGTTTGAAGTGAAGTGCGGTTGATGATTCTGTTTGCCTGTTCCTCATGCCGTGGTGGTACAGCAAGGCGTATGCCACGAGAGCGTGCGGATTCCCGTGGGATCAGATCCGCTGAATTGCCTGAAATTTCGCATGTTGCTCACGGTCTCGCTGCTGGGAGGCCGAACACCCACCGCCATTGTTATCGCTCTAGATATCCTGACCGATCTAATTGGATAGGACGGATGAACTCGGGGACTGGTGCGGTGGGTGATGGCGGACAGGTTCACGGGGATCACGATCACCTTATTTAACCTATTGGATGTTGGCGTAACGGCCATTCCAATTGGAGTTCTGGCCCGATGCCACGACCGGCACCCCGCAGGGGGTCGCCGGTCGCCTTGCTCGTACTGCCTCGTTATTTTGCCGGTGGGGGCAAATCGGCGACCAACCGGAGAGATACGGTCAACTCGTCCAGTTGGAAATGGGGCTTGAGAAAGCACACGGCGCGATAGCAGCCCGGCTTGCCCGGGATCTCGGCAACCTCGACGCGCGCTTCCTTCAGTGGATGCTTCGCCTTCAACTCCATCCCCGCGTCTTCGGAACTGACGACGTATTTGCTGATCCAACGGTTCAGGTAGTCTTCGCACTCCTTCCGCGTCATGAAGCTGCCGATCTTGTCCCGCATGATCGCCTTCAAGTAATGAGCAAAGCGGGACATGGCCAGAAGATATTGCATCTGGGTGGAAAGCCGCGCGTTGGCGTTCGCAGCATCGGTGTCATACTTCTTGGACTTCTGGCAAGATTGCGCGCCGAAGAACGCGGCAAAGTCGGTACCTTTGCAATGGACAAGCGGCATGAAGCCAAGATCCGACAGTTCTTTCTCCCGTCGATCGGTGATGGCGATCTCGGTCGGGCACTTCATGGCGATTTCACCGTCGTCGGTGCTGAAGGTGTGGGTTGGCAGGCCTTCCACTTTGCCTCCGCCTTCGACACCACGGATGGTCGCGCACCATCCATACTTGGCAAAGGAATCGGTCAAGCGGGTCGCCATCGCATAGGCAGCGTTGCTCCAGAGATACTTGCTATGGTCCGTGCCATCGACGTCTTCCTTGAAGTTAAAGGTCTCGACCGGAACCGTATCGGGTCCATAGGGTAGCCGCATCAGCACACGCGGAAGCGCCAGACCCACATAGCGCGAATCGTCCGATTCACGGAAGGACTTCCACTTGGCGTAGTCGGGCGTTTCGAATTTCTTGGCAAGGTCTCGCGGGTTCGGTAGATCTGTGAAGCTTTCCAATCCCATCAACCCGGGGTCGGCGGCGGCTAGGAAAGGGGCGTGCGCGGCGGCAGCAACGTTGGAGATTTTCTCCAACAGCCCGATGTCCTGGGGATTGCGGCCGAACTCGTAGTCGCCGACCAAGGCGCCGTAGGG
>ERZ1292633.2615-Hain-H41-02um-R1-2615-length-18212-cov-7_pt1 | contig 11183 bp, 10 predicted proteins | sample MGYA00564406_ERZ1292633 | MGnify/ENA primary metagenome ERZ1292633 (study PRJEB36523, sample SAMEA6512639) | groundwater metagenome | collected 2019-01-08 | study: AquaDiva: Metagenomics assemblies of 32 groundwater samples
AGTCGCGCTGCTGCACGCCTTTGCGGAGTGGAGCGGGCAGCCTCTGCACATCGAGGACTACCCCACCTGGCGGAGCGTCTTTCGGCTCATGCTCGAGTATCGGGCACCAGCCCCGTTCGCCATCACCCTCGATGAATTCCAGTTCCTGGGCGAGGATGAGGACGGCCTGCGAGGCGTGGCCTCGGAGCTCAACGCGGTCTGGGAAACTCGGCGCCCCGATCGTCCGCTCGTGCTCATCCTGGCGGGATCCTCGCTCCGTCTGCTCGAACGACTGAATACAGGAGGCGGCCCACTGTATGGGCGGTTTGCATGGCAGTGCCACCTCAAGCCGTTTTCATATTGGCACGCCGGGCAACTCGCGGGGTTTCCTAAATTGAGGGACCGCGCTACGGCCTATGGCGTGTTCGGTGGCACGCCGCGTTACCTGGCCGCCATCGACCAGCGACGCTCCCTCGTCGAGAACGTGCAGTCCCTCATGCTCGACGCCTCAGGCGAGGTCCGGGATCTGGTCCGCACTGCGCTTCTTCAGGAGCAGGGCCTACGAGACATCCCGAAATACCAGGCGATCCTGCGAGCGGTGGGCGAGGGACGCACAACCCTCAACGAAATCGCCCAATCCGCCGGATTGGAGGTAGGCACGCCGCTGCGCGACAAACTCGAGCGCCTCGGGCATCTCGGGTACGTGGGCTCGTCGCGCAATTTCGAAACCACCTCGCGTGATCCGGCACGGTTTCGACTCACCGACCCGGCGCTCCAGTTCTTCTACCGATTCGTAGACCCTTGGGAAAGTGCGCTGGCGACACAGGGAGCGCGTGCGGTCTGGGAACAGCATGTCCATCCGCACCTCGATGTGCACATGGGGCATGTCTTCGAGCGCGTAGCGGAAGAGGCCTTCTATCGAAAGCAAGGCGCACTGGGATTGCCCTTGGTGCGCAACTGGGGACGCTGGGAAGGGAAAGACCATCGCCGCACTCCCCTGGAGATCGACATCGTCGCACGGTTGACGGAAGGGCGCGTACTTACCGGCGCGGTCAAATGGAATCGGACTCCTGTCGGCATGGCGGTTCATACGCATCATCTCGACGCGTTGCGGCGACTCAACGAGTCCGGGGTCAAATGGGCACACGAAGCACAGCAGCAGAACTCTCCCTTGCTGTACGTCGCCGCCGGTGGATTCAGCCCGGAGTTCCGACAGACGGCGACGGCGAGCCGAGCGACAGTGTATCTCTGGTCATTGGACGAGCTGTACCAAGACGGGACGTTGAACCAATGACACATCGAGTGGTGCCCGACGCCTTCCTGCAGCTCGCACCCTGACCATGACGATGCCGCCTACTCCACAGCCTGAGTTCGTCGACAACCGCGACGGCAATACGCTCGAAGCCGCCCTCGGGGCGCGCCTTGAGTGGCTGGCCGCGCACCTCGTGCAGCCCACCGACGTGGCAATTGCCTCGGGGTACTTCAACCCTGAGGGCTTTGGTCGCGTGGCCGACGCCCTCGAAAAGGTAGGGCGCGTGCGTCTGCTGCTTGGTGCGGAGCCGGTGCCTCCGCCCGCTCGCCCCGAGTGGCACCTCGGCGATCCTCGCGGCGCGCGCTTCGAGAGTCGCCTGCTGCGAGACGCGCTCGATCTCACAGAGGCCGGGCTGCTGCGTGATCGCGACGCTTTGGCCTTCGCACCGGCCACCGACCGGGCCATTCAGCGCCTGTTGGAGTTCCTGAAGTCCGGCAAGCTCGAGGTGCGGCGCTACGAACGCCGATTCCTGCACGGCAAGGCGTTCATCTTTCAGAACGGACAGGGGGTACTCGCCGGGTCGTCGAACTTCACGGCGGCCGGGCTTGTGTCGAACCTCGAGCTCAACCTGGGGCAGTACCAGCCGCACGTGACCCAGCGGGTAGAGCAGTGGTACGAGGAGCTGTGGGCCGATGCCGTGCCGTACGACCTCGCCGCACTCTACGAGGCACGGTTCGAGCCGTACGACCCGTATCTCATCTACCTGCGCGTGTTATGGGAGAAGTACCACGCCGAACTCGACGGGGAGCGCACGCCGGACGGCTTGCTGCACCTGACCCGATTCCAGAACGACGGCCTCGACCGGGCCCGCCGGATCCTCGAACGATACAACGGCGTGCTGATTGCCGATTCCGTGGGGCTTGGCAAGAGTTTTCTGGCTGGCGAACTACTACGGCACACGATCGAGCGTGACCGCAAGCGTGCCTTGCTGATCGCGCCGGCGGCGCTCCGAGATGGTTCGTGGGCGCGGTTCAAGCACCGGTTCCAATTGGGCATCGAGACCATCTCGTTCAACGAGCTGGCTGAAGAAAAGGAGTTGGGTGGCACTCGGAAGCAGCTGCAGAGCCACCCCGCCGAGTATTCGTTGATCGTGGTGGACGAAGCGCACGCGCTGCGGAATGCCGAGACGAAGGCAGCTGCCGCGTTGCGCCGCCTGTTGCAGGGCGACCCGCCCAAGCAGCTCGTGCTGATGACGGCGACGCCGGTCAACAATTCGCTGTGGGACCTGTACAACCTGCTGCAATTCTTCGTCGGACACGATGCCGTGTTCGCCGAGCTTGGTATATCGTCGCTGAAGCGCAAGTTCGACGAGGCGGTGAAGACGGATCCTTTCTCTCTCAAGCCGGACGTGTTGTTCGACATTCTGGACGCGACGACGGTACGGCGTACGCGGCATTTCGTGCAGCGGTACTATCCGAACGACCGCGTGAAGATCGGCGACGAAATGCAGACCATCCAGTTTCCGCGGCCGCATGTGAAGTCGCAGGAGTACGATCTCGACGCGGTGTTGCCGGGGTTCTTTGCCGACTTCGCCGAGCAGCTGGCTCCGGAGGAGGGACCACCGACGCTGTCGATGGCGCGATACGTGCCCTCATCGTACAAACCTGGCGTGGCGCCTGAGGCGCGCGAGGTGGCGCTGGTCGGGCTCATCCGTTCTGGGCTGCTCAAGCGCTTCGAGTCATCGGCCCACGCCTTTGCCAACACGTTAGAGAGAATGATTGCGGCGCACGACCTGTTCTTGCGTGCGCTCGATGCCGGCAAGTTGCCCACCTCGGAGCTGCTCGGTGAGCTGAGCGACGTCGACACCGACGAAAGCTGGGACGAACTGCTGGCCGACGGTGAGACGATCGACCCCGCGGAGTACGACGTGCCGCGCCTGCGCGCGGCGGTTGCGAACGACCGGGCGATCCTGCTCGGGTTTCACACGAGCGCGCGCACTGTGCGCCGAGAAACCGACCCCAAGCTCGAGTTACTGATCGAGGAGCTCGCCGCGATCGCTGCCCACGCCGAGACGCACGGTGTGGGCGAGGAAGACACTCGGAACCGCCGGAAGGTGCTCGTGTTCAGCTATTTCACCGATACGGTGGAGTGGATCTACGGGCATCTCGTGGAGCGGATGGCTACGGACCGGCGTCTGGCCGTGTATCGTGGGCGCATTGCTCAGGTGCGCGGGACGGAGGGAGCCGGCGGTGTGGGGCGGCACGAGGCCATTTACGGGTTCGCGCCCAAGTCGACGGATGCACCGGCCGGATATCAGGATGACAAGTTCGACGTCCTCATTACCACCGACGTGCTGTCGGAGGGGCTCAACCTCCAGCAGGCGGCGCGCATCATCAATTACGATCTCCCGTGGAACCCCATGCGCCTGGTCCAGCGTCACGGGCGCATTGACCGCATCGGGAGCCCGCACGCTGATGTATGGATGACGTGCATCTTCCCCGACGCCCAGCTGGATCAATTGCTCAAGCTGGAGAAGCGCATTCGCGAGAAGCTCGCCCAGGCAGCGGCGAGCGTCGGCCTCGATTCTGAGGTGATTCCGGGCGCGGCGACCGTGGACATGAACTTCGCCGACTCGCTGGAGGAGATCGAGCGCCTGCGGCAGGAGGATGCCACGATTTTCGAGCAGGGGGGCGAAGGGGCCACGGCACACTCCGGTGAGGAGTACCGGCAGGAGCTGCGCAAGGCGATCGAGCAGGGGTTGGAACCGCAGATTCGCGCGCTCCCGGGTGCCGCAGGCTCGGGGCTGCGACAAGGGAAGGAACGCGGGCACTTCTTCTGCGCCAAGGTGGACGACAAGGTGCTGCTGCGTTTTGTGCCGTGGAACCGCGACAGTGCGATCGTCGGCGACGCCTTGGGCTGCCTGCGCCGGATCACGTGCATGCCAGGCACGCCGCGGGCGATGCCGGATGATCTGCACGAGGGTGCGTACGAGGCGTGGGCGTTAGCGCGGGCACACATTCAAGTGGAATGGACGTGGGCCACGGACCCGGCGAACCTGCAGCCCAAGGTGCGACCGCTGTTCCGGGATGCGGCCGCGCACGTCCGGGAGTACCGTCCTGAGGAGATGACGCTGGAGGAGAGCGATCGCCTGGTTGCGTCATTGGAGGCGCCACGCGGAATGCGCGATGAGCGCGCGCTCCGGAAGGTGTTCAGCCGAGAGACGGCAGATGGTGCGACGACGACCAAGATGATCGCCGCGTTCGTGAAGGAACGCGGGTTCCAGCCATGGAAGGCACCAGAGCCGCTGCCGCCCATCGATGAGGAGGACATCCGGTTGGTGGTCTGGATGGCCGTGGAGGCAGATTGATGATCGAAGACGCCGATCTTCAGGACATCTGGATTGAGGGTGAAGAGCGCGAGTTTAGGGAGCTCACGAAGGAGTTGCGCGAGAAGGTGGAGACGCACTTTGCTGACATCTTCTTCAGTGATGGCGAAGATGACCAACACCTGCGCGACGGGAGGCTTCGGTGGTTGAGCGCCGTGCAGCAAGTCGCCAGCAACCTGACATCGGATGCGCAGCGGACGGCGCTGCTGGCAATGTGGGAAGGAGTCTTGAGCGAAGTCGAGGATGCGCGATCAAGCGAGGAGGAAGAACGAGAAAGAAAGCGCGCAGCGAGGATCGAACTGTTGAAGGAGGTCTTGCGGCACGAAGGGCTTGCTGATGATCTCTACAAGCTGGTCAAGGAGGATCTCGACGAACTGACCACTCAACCGAAACCCCCTCTTCCGTGGCGTCATGACATCTCATGGCGTGTTACGCATGCCCGAAGCGAGCCGATTACGATGGCCAAGAGAGGACTGGTCGCGAATCTTCTTCTTGACGCGCACGACCTGGCCCGCGACAGTGCCAGCCGAACGATGCAGCTGATGGGGGTTCTCGTTCAGAACAGGCAGTCGAACCTGACAACTTCGTACCTTGCGCGCTGTGGACGCTGCTACATTCATGGCCTCTTCCCTGAAACCGTCGCGATGTGCGCGGCTGCATGTGAGCAGGCGGTCGAAGATGCCCTTCCGGAAGCCAAACGCTCTGGCTCCGCTTCCGGGATGCGTGCGCATGCCAGAACGCTGGAGTATCTAAGTGTCGAAGACGTGAAGAAGCTCGAGTGGTTAGCCGAAGCGCGCAACGCCGTTATGCATAGGACTCCGGCGCTGCATGACAGCCGCGATGATGCGTGGCGGTCGCTCCAGGTCCTGGCTCGGATACTGGCGAAGCTTCCAAGTTCAAACCAGCAATGAACCGTAGACTCCAGGTCGTCGTTTCTCTGAGTTCTTGCCTTGTCGCGTGCGGCCAGCTTGAAGGTCAGATCGTGCCGACTCGCGGTACGATCGTCACCGACTCCCTCTGGTCCTATGCCCTGGGCACGCACAAGCACGTCGTCGTCTACCTGCCGCCCTCGTACGAGGGATCGCGCACGCGGTTCCCCGTGGCGTACTACCTGCACGGGCTCACCGGCAACGAGACCAACTGGGTGAAGGCCGGGCGGCTGGATGCCACCATGGATTCGCTGGTGGCCGCCGGGATGCGCGAAATGATCGTGGTGATGCCCGACGGCGACGACTCGTGGTGGATGACCTTCAATTCCCTCCCCGACGTCCCTGCTTGCCGGCGCGCGCTCCCGGCGTATGCCGGTGACGCCGACTCGTTTTGCGTGCCGTGGCCGCACTACGACGACTACATCGCCTACGACCTGGTGAGGTTCGTCGACGGGAAGTACCGCACGCGCGCCGACCGTGCGCACCGCGGACTTGCCGGGCTGAGCATGGGCGGCTTCGGGGCGATGATGCTGGCGCTTCAATATCCGCAGCTCTTTTCCGCGGCCGCATCGCACTCGGGCGTCGTCTGGCCGCTGGAGTGGGCGCCCGATGGCGTGCTCAGCCGCCCAGTGGGCTCGGTGGACTCCACCTGGCGCCGCATCCGCGCTGGCGGGGAAGGGAAGTCGATGCTGGCGGCGTTCGGGCGTGACACGGCCGCCTGGTTTGCCCGCGACCCCGCGCATCTGCTCGACCGCGCGAAGTCGCGCGGGGCCGAACTGCCGGCGCTCAAGGCCGACTGCGGAACCAGCGATCCATTCGTGGCCGGGAACCGCGCCTTCCGTGACCAGCTGAGGGCGCGCGGCGTCGCGTTCGACTACGCCGAGTTTCCCGGGGGACACGACTGGAAGTACTGGCGGGAGCATGTTGCGGAAAGCCTCAGGTGGCTTGCGGAGCGGATGAGGTAACGACAGTGAGTGGCTGGTGGCTGGTGGCTGGTGGCTGGTGGACGGCGAATAGCGTACGGCGTACAGCTCACGGCTTCGTTTGCAGTTTCGCCAACCTGTCGTTCACCGTAAGTTCCCACTGTGCCCGAGTTCTTTCCCCGCAAGACCATCGCCTGGGAGGTCGTCGACGATCCGACGGCGATCCGGCGACTCTCCCATTCGCTGCCCGAGATGGCGCTCGTCACGGGCATCGCCATGCGCCTGTACCGCGCGTACGTCTTCTCCCACGGTTCGCAGGACAGTTGGCTGTGGGTGGGGTCGACGATCGTCATCGGGGCCGTGCTGCTGCTGGTGATGCTCACGGTGCACCTGGCCAACTACACGGTGCGACACTGGTGGTGGCGCGCGCCGTTGTTCGCCGCGCTCGAAGCCGGCACCGAGATCCTGATGTCGTTGGCGCTCACCGCCATGGGACTGGAAAAGATCGGCAGCGGCGTCGCCGGGCTCAGCGACTGGTTGCCGGGTGCCGCGCAGGTGCTTGGCTGGCGCATGGTCATCGTCGTCCCGTTCACGCTGCTGCTGGCCGTGGTCGTCACGATCGTGCGCCGATTCCTGCTGGCACGCGAGCACCGGATGTCCACCGCACAACGGGTCTCCGAGGCGCACCGCATCGTCGAGGAACCGCCGGCGCCGCCAGCGGCCTGAGTCACCTTTCACCCGCAGGACCACAATGACGCGTCTTCTGCGTGTTTCATTCGCTGTAGTCGCCCTTGCCACTGCGCTGCCGGCCGAAGCCCAGCGCTCCGCCGGCCGGCTGGCCGACCGCGCGCGCCCATTCGGAACCCTGCGGGAGCAGGCTGGCCGGCAGCAGCGCTGGCTCGAGACGCGCCTCAAGACGGTGCTGCCGTCGCTGATGCGCGCCAACGGCATCGACATGTGGATCGTGCCGATGCGCGAGTACGCCGAGGACCCTGTGTTTTCGTCGTTCGTGTCGCCCACGACCTTCGCGGCACGCCGCCGCACCATCTACGTGCTGTTCGACAAGTGCTCGTCGTCGGGGCGCACCGATCCGGGTGACGGCTCATGCGTGGAGCGCATAGCGCTTGGCGGCAGTTCGCAGGGCGGGGTGTTCGAGGCTCGGCGCTCCGGCAAGCCGGTGGAGGCCGCCGTCGGTGGCCAGCAAGCCGAGCTGTGGGGCGACGAGCAATGGAGTGTCCTCAAGCAGGTAGTGGATGAACGGAATCCCCGCGTGATCGGCATCGACTATTCACGCGTCTTCGCCTTTACCGATGGCCTGACGCACGGCGAGTTCTTGGGGATGTCCGAGGCGCTCGGCAGCCGCTGGACGGCCCGCTTGAAGCCCGCCGAGGAACTGCCGCTGCAGTTCATCGCGTCACGCGTGGCCGACGAGGAGGCGTTCTACGGGCAGCTCCAGCAGCTCGTCTGGGAGCTCATCGGCGAGATGTACTCGAGCAAGGCGATCATCCCCGGGAAGACGCGAACGAGCGACCTCGTGTGGTGGTGGCGCCAGCGCGTGAATGACCTCGGACTGGGAACGTGGTTCCAGCCGAGCATCGAGGTGCAGCGTCTGGGGATGACCGAGGAGCAGCTGGGCGCAGATCCAGTCATCCAGAGGGGGGATGTGCTGCACTGCGACGTGGGAATCACCGCTCTGCGGATGAACACCGACACGCAGCACATGGCGTACGTGCTGAAGTCGGGCGAGAAGGACGCGCCGGCTGGACTCAGGCAGGCGCTGGCCAACGGGAATGCGCTTCAGGATCTGTTGATGGCCGAAATTCGCCCGGGGCGCACGGGCAACGAGATCCTGGCGGCGGCGCGCGCGACGATGAAGGCCAAGGGCATCGTGGGCACCATCTACTCGCATCCGATCGGGATGCACGGCCATGGTTCCGGTCCGCTGATCGGCCTGTGGGACTACCAGGAGGGCGTGCCGGGGCGTGGCGACGCGAAGGTGATCGCCAACATGTGGTACTCCATCGAACTGCAAGCCACCACGCCCGTGCCCGAGTGGAACGGGCAGGCCGTGCGGATGGCGCTCGAGGAAGACATGATGATCGGCACCGACGGGACGCCGCGCTGGGCCAAGGGGCAACAGAAGAAGCTCTGGCTGGTGAAGTAGGCAGGACGCTTTGGCGTGGCGATGTCTCCTCCGGTCTCCGTGAGAGACCTCAAACCTCCCAACTCGCCTGCCCAACCCGCTAGATTGCCTGCATCGTTCATCGACTGCCGAACCATGTCCGTGAAGAAGAAGAAAGAACTGATCGTGGTTGGAGATCGGGTGCTGATCCGCGTCGAGGAAGGCGACGAGCGCACCAAGGTTGGCCTGTACCTTCCAGCCACGGCGGTCGAGGGACAGGCGGTACAGGGGGGGACGATCGTGGCTGTCGGTCCCGGGCAGCCCCTGCCGGTGGTCGAGGACCACCTCGACGAACCTTGGCGCATAACGGCGAATCGCGACGCGAAACACGTGCCGATGCAGGCCAGGGTCGGCGACTATGCCCTGTTCTTTCGCAAGGCCGCCGTGGAAATCACCTTCGACGACGAGCGGTTCCTCGTGGTGCCGCAAGCGGCAATCCTGACATTGGCCCGATAGGCACAAGACGCAGACCCCCCTCGTACAAGGAACTTTCCCAATGATTTACCCCGAACCGATGGTTGCGCCGATGCGCGCCGAGTTGACCCGACTGGGCGTGCAGGAGCTGCGCACGGCGGCCGAAGTTGCCGAGTCGCTGGGCAATGCCAAGGGCACGGCACTGGTCGTGGTGAACTCGGTCTGCGGCTGCGCTGCCCGCAACGCGCGCCCGGCTGTGGCGTCGGCGCTGCTGCATGGCGTGAAACCCGAGCACCTCTTCTCCGTGTTTGCCGGGCAGGACATCGACGCCACCAAGGCGGCGCGCGGCTTCTTCACGGGCTATGCGCCCTCTTCGCCGTCGATCGCGTTGCTGAAGGACGGCCGGCTGGTCACGATGCTCGAGCGCCATCAGATCGAGGGACGCACCGCCGACGAGATCGCGCAGGACCTGACGCACGCATTCGACAAGCACTGCGCGGCTGGCGCGACGGCCTAAGAAAGTTTTGAAAAACTCTGGCGCGAATTGCGGGTGTGATTATACCTTTTCAGTTACCAATTCGAAACAATGAGTTGGCAATCGCGCGCGACTCACGCCGCGCACGTACAAGAGGACCGGCTTCCGGGAGCCGGTCCTTCTTGTATTCTGGACGATAGTTGATAGAGGATAGCGGATAGTTGATGGTCGGCCTGTACACCCGGCTATCAACTCCCTACTATCCACTATCATCTTTGTTTCACAAAGCCCATGCGCCCTCTCACTCCTGACCGTCCGTCGGCCCTCGCCGATCACGCCGCCGACCAGCTCGCGTTCATTCGCGACACCATGGTCCGCGCGGGGCGCTTCACCTCGGTCTCGGGCGCCGGGATGATCGTCTCGGGGGTGCTCGGCAGCACCGCGGCCGTTCTCACGCCGCGCACCGCCACGCCGGAACAGCGTCTCGCGCTCTGGCTGGGAGCGGCCGCCGTCGCCATCCCGCTGGTGCTCATCGCCATGGCCCGCAAGGCACGGCGTTCCGGACAATCGCTGAAAACAGGACCCGCGCGCACCTTCGCGCTGGCCTTCGTGCCGGCGCTCGTCGCCGGCGCACTGCTCACTGCGGCCCTCGTGCGCGCCTCGGCGTGGAACCTCCTCCCCGGCGCGTGGCTCACCTGCTACGGCGCCGCCGTGGTGTCGGGCGGCGCCTTCTCCGTGCGCGCCGTGCCGATCTTCGGCGCGCTCCTCGTTGCCATCGGGGCGGCGGCGCTCTTCCTGCCGGCGGCCACGCACATCTGGCTGCTGGGCGCCGGCTTCGGCGCGTTGCACCTGCTGTTCGGCTTCTTCATCGCGAGGTACCACGGTGGCTAAGGTCTCCTCCTCCGCCGCGAATCGCGGCGTCAAGACACGGGCGTCGGTCGCGCCGGCGCTGGTGCCGGTGCTCGGTGGCGAGCCGGTATCCACCGCGCTCGACAAGCTGATTCACGACCGCGTGCGCCTGGGTATCATCAGCGCCCTGGCCGTCAACGACCGCCTGAGCTTCACCGAACTGCGCGAGCTGCTGGCGCTGACGGACGGCAACCTGAGCGTACACGCACGCAAACTCGAAATCGGGGGCTACGTGCAGTGCCAAAAGGGGTTCGACGGGCGCGTGCCCAAGAGCGAGTATCGCCTGACCACGGCCGGCAAGCGCGCGCTGGAACGCTACCTGGGGCACATGGAAGCGCTGATCGAGGCCACCCGGGGCGTTCGGTAAGCGGACGGCTTACAGCGTAGAGCGTACAGCGTACGGCTGCTGTACGCTCCGCGCTGTCCCTCGCGCTAGGACTGCCGGATCCACCTCACCAGCTCGCGCATGCTCGGCCGCTTGCCGTACATCAGCAGTCCCACCCGGTAAATGCGCGCCGCCAACCAGACGCAGAGCGCACACGTGATGGCGACTCCGGTCAGGGAGCCGGCGAGCTCGTACCACGGTACCTGGATGACGGCCATGCGCATGGGCATGATGACCGGCGCCGAGAAGGGAACCCAGCTCACGATCTCCGCCAGCCGGCTGGTCGGGTTGAGCATCACCGGCTGGGCGAAGATGATGCTGAACACGAGCAGCATGATGACGGGCTGCGC
>ERZ1292633.5679-Hain-H41-02um-R1-5679-length-11183-cov-5_pt1 | contig 11183 bp, 3 predicted proteins | sample MGYA00564406_ERZ1292633 | MGnify/ENA primary metagenome ERZ1292633 (study PRJEB36523, sample SAMEA6512639) | groundwater metagenome | collected 2019-01-08 | study: AquaDiva: Metagenomics assemblies of 32 groundwater samples
CCGCTCCGGAGAGCACGCCAACGACGAATGCGCACATGAGATCGACGGCGCCGTACACGCGCACGAGCGGCGACCGCTGGTCGCGGGCGTCCTTCCACAGCGAGTGGTGGTGCGGGGCGAACACCCAGGCCGACGCGGAAGCAACACCGACCAGCGCCGCGTTGAGGATGAGACCCACAACGGGCACGATGCCACCCGCGCCACTACAGATGGCTGCCGTCGCGAGAGCGGCGACGTTCGGGCCGTAGTAGCTGAGCACGGCGAGGTGCAGCACGCTGACGTGTGCAAAGCGACGCGCCCGCGCGCATGCGGCCGCTGTCCCCGCGACGCCGGCCTGCAGCAGCAGGGTCGTGCTGAGCGCACCGGTCACTGCGCTCCCGCCCGCGTCGAAGACGTAGACGAACTGCGTCGGTTCTGGCTGTGGGGCCGCATATCGGCACTCGCGGCTACCGAGCACTCGCGACATCGTCGTGCCTTTGTTCGCAGCCAGCGGCGCGGCCACGACGCCCAGCACCGCCGTCGCCACCACCGCCGACGTCTCGACGGCTCGCTGTAGTTGGGGAGTCGAAGGCTCAGGAAGCGGTGTGGAAGACGAAGCGTTCGTTGTCTCGGGCGTTGTGGTGCCGGAATGGGTGGCCGTCGTGCTCTTTGGCGCTGTGCCCGGTGGGGTTGTCGTTCCCGCGCCGGGTGCCATCGCCGTGGTGGGAACCATCGTTGCGCCGCTCGCCGATACCATTACCGTGGTGGCTTGGGTCGTCGCCGGGGGGTGATGCGCCGTGCTCGTCGCTGTCGGCGTATCGCGAGGCGTGGTTGTCGCGGATGACGTGTCGGTCGGCGTGGCGGTGGCCGTTGCGGTGTCGCTCTGCGACTCGGTTGCGGTCGTCGCCGTCAGAGCGCGGCCTGTCACACTGCAAAGGTCTAGGTGCCGCGTGCGGTTGATCAACGGGGCGACGTCGCCCAACGGTTGTGCCGCAGCAGCGCACAGTTTGACGGTGTGGTTGCTGCACAGCGCCGAGCTGTTCGAGCTGATTGTTGATGATCCATTCGCGAGCACCACGTCGCGCCATTCGCCAGGCGCGCCCAGTGTGAAGCCTAGCGGTCCGACGCTCACCAACACACGGCTGGCTTCCACGGCGCCAACGACGACGCCGTCCCAGAAACCGCCGTCCGCGCTCGCGCCCAGCACTGCCGTGCGCCCTCCAGACCAAACGCTGACATCCGCGGTCACGGCAACCGCGACGACTCCGCGCCACGTGACGCTACCGCTGGCGGTTGGCAAGCCCGCCCCATCCCGCGTCGCGACGGCGGCGCCGAGGACACCCGCCACCTCCGCTTGCCTACAGGCGAGGGTTGAGTCGACGAGCACGACGGAGACCTCTGCCCACGTCGCCACTGCCATCTTGCTGGCGGTGACGGTCATGTAGCTCGCGGCGCCAAGAACTCCCACGTTGTTGCCGGCGCTCGCCGTGACATTGGAAGCCCCCGCAGAGATTTTCACTTTCGTCCAGTTGACGCCGTAGTTGGAGCTTCCGGCACCGAGAATGCCGATCGCGTGTCGCGCAGTCGATACGACGTTGGTGAAAGCGGCGGAGATAGTCACGTTTGTCCAAATCACGGCATTGCTGCTGCCGGCACCGAGGACCCCCGCGTAGGAGCCCACCGTAGACGCGATGTCAGCGAGCGCGACGCAAACGGTGACGTTTGTCCAAATCACGCCATTGCTACTCCCGGCGCCGAGGATCCCAACTTGCCCTTCCGTCTTCGACGTGACGTTTGCGAGCGCGGCGGAGATTAGTACATTCGTCCAGGTCACGCTGATTCCCCCAGCGCCGAGGATCCCCACAAGGCTGCCCGCGGTCGATGTGACATTGGCGAGCGCGGCTACGATGGAGACGTTCGTCCAGGCGATGGTTTTGCTGCTGCCAGCACCCAGCACCCCCCCTTTGTCAATTGATGTGGACGTGACGTTCGCGGTGGCGGCGGAGACGGTCACGTTCGTCCAGGTCAAGCCGGTGACACTGCCGGCACCAAGGACCCCACCCCCGCTATCCGCCGTTGACGCGACGTTGACAAACGCGGCGGAGATAGTCACACTCGTCCACGACACTGCGTTTCCGCTTCCGGATCCGAAGATGCCAATATAGTCGCTGGCTGTCGACGTAACGTTAACGAGCGCGGAGGCGATGGTCACGTTCGTCCAGGCTACGGTGCTGCCACTCCCAGCACCCAGGACTCCCGCTCGATCGCGGGCGGTGGACGCGACGTTCGCGAGCGCTGCGGTCACTGTCACGTTGGTCCAGGTCACGCCGCCGTTACTGCTCCCGGCGCCGAGGACCCCTACGTTGTTGCCCGCGGTGGACGTGACGTTGGCACGCGCGGCGAAGATGGTGACATTCGACCAGGTGACGTTGACGGCACCGGCGCCGAGGACCCCCACGAAGTTGTCTGCCTTGCACGTGATGGTCGACGCGGTGACGTTGACGGAGGCGTCGGCCGCTGTGGCGGCGAGCGCGACGACGCCCACATTGTCCCCGCCGGTGAGCGTGAGGCGAGAGTCGGCAACGACGACGGCGACGTCGCGGATTGTGGCTCCGACGACGCTGGCGGCGTATCGCGTGGCATTCAACGTTGAGTTGGCGACCGCGATCGAGACGCGGACGGCGCTGGAGAGCACGGACGCGACGACGGCACCGGACAGCATCGAGTCGACGATGACGATCGTGAGGTCGTGCGCGCCGGTAAGCGCAACCACGGCGGCGCCGGTCACGGTAGAGCGCTGGACGTCGGCGAATGCGAAGGGCCCGCGGAGCGTCAGATTGCCTTCCACAGTGCTGTCAAGCAGGCGCAATGTGGTGCCGGCGGCGTCGGACGTCACGTTGATGGAGCCAATCGCGCCTCTGATCGTGAGTGTCACGTTGTCGCCGGCGACGACGAGGCGCAGGTCGCCACATCCCACAGCCTGCGTGTCGGCGGTGACCACGCCGTTGGGGCACGGCGCGGCAGCGGCTAACGCAGCAAGCGCGACCGCGATCAGGAGAAGGCACATTTGTTGAGAAATTCACGTGCTCTTCGAGGGGGCTTGAACGAAACCACCATGATGTTCTGAGAACCAGCGGCCCCCGGTTTCGTGGCACGAAAAGCGGACGTCACTATAGTGGGGCACCATCGCACGGCCCCGGCAAACCGAAGAGCGACTTCAAGGGGCTTCGCTGCGCAGCGGAGAAGTTTCCCGCAAAAGGTACTCAAGCGCCAATGCGTTGTCCGCCAGAATCGGTGCCAGTGCGCCTCGAACACGGGCATGGTACTTGTCGATCCACGCCACTTCGGTCGCCGGGTTCAGAGCATCGAGCTGGATGAGACGTCGGCAGTACGGGGCCAGCGTCACCGCGCGCAGAGTCAGGAACGGTTTGCCGTCGTGTGTGCCAGAAGCGGACGGCAGCTGCTGCGTGTTTGCAGGCGATGCGACGACGACTTCGTCGATGTTTTCGATGCGTATGCCAAACGCCCCGTCCTTGTAGTACCCCGGTTCGTTTGACACGAGCATGCCAGGCGCGAGGGTGGCCCCGGACGCGATGGGATTGACGCCGATACCATGCGGTCCCTCGTGCACGTTCAAGAAGAGGCCGACACCGTGCCCCGTGCCGTGGTTGTAGTCAAGCCCAAGGCGCCACAACGGCAGCCGCGCCAAGCAATCGAGGCGATGGCCGCTGGTGCCCAGTGGGAAGACGGCAGAGTTGAGCGCGATGTGCCCCTTGAGGACGGCCGTGTACGCCTCGCGCTCTGCCTCCGTCGGCACGTCGAAATGCACGGTGCGCGTGACGTCCGTTGTGCCGCCTAAATATTGGCCGCCGCTGTCCACAAGGAGCAATTGGTCCCGCGTGAGGATGGCCGATTGCGAAGCGGACGGGCGATAGTGGATGATGGCACCGTTGGCTCCGGTGCCCGCGATGGTTTCGAAGCTGGCTCCGCGAAACGTCTCACCGCCGTACCGCCGCCTGAAGTCCAGCAGCGACTCAGCCGCTTCGAACTCAGTGATTCGAGCGCCTTTCACGACGACCTCGGCCTCGACCCAAGAGAGGAACGCCACCAGTGCCGCTCCATCGATCACGTGCGCGTCACGGACGGACTGAAGTTGGACAGTGTTCTTCACCGCTTTCATCCATTGCACCTGCGCCCGTCCACGGACGACGGTCAAAGCGCGATTGGACTCGAGCGCCGACATCACGGCGTGGGACGATTGCGCCTCGTTGATGGCGATGATCATCGCGGCGGCTCCGGCGGCCTCTTCTTGTCCGATGGCGCCCAGCGCCGACACCGCGTCTTCGTACGGCTTGACCTGAACACGGTGGTCGGCTAAGTACGCCGCCACCGCAACATCCTGCACTTTGGCGCTGTCAACGAATAGAGTCAGCGCGGCGTCGTTGGCAACGTCGTGCGACTTACAGGTGCGAAAATCCACGAGCAAATAGCCATAAAACACGGGGCAGTACGGCACGTCGCTGCCGCGGAGGTTCAGCAGCCACGCGACGTCATCCAGTGCGGTCAACAAGAAGGCGTTCACATTCCCGTCGCGGTGCTCCTCACAAAGGCCCGCGCGAAGTCGCTGCAACTTGTCGTTTGTGGACTCGCCGTGGAAGCTGGACGGATGCAACGTAACCGGATCGCGGGGTGGGACGCAAGAGAAGCAGGCCGCGATGTCCGTACCGTTCTGCTTCTCTTCTGAGGCGGCGCGGCTGCACACATCGACGAGGTTCGCGTCACCGGTGTCCACCAGCCGAAGGCCCGCCTTCGTCCATTGCGTCCACTGTGCGCGCGTCACCGTGCGGCCGTCGACCGCCACAGCGTCGCCTTCGATTACCGCGGCGTCGGCCTCCCGCCCCTTGAAGTGCGCCTTGAGGTAGTCTTCGATGGTCACGTTGCCCTGCACGCCGGGGCGGTCCCGCATTAGCGTCCAGCCGGATGAAAGGGATTGGGACGCCTCGAGCCAATAACGAGCGTCGGTCCACAGCAGAGCCATCTGCGCTGTGACCACGCATGTGCCGCAACTGCCGGCGAAGCCGCAAAGTCGCTCGCGCCGTTTGAACACGTCCGCGACGTACTCGCTGTTGTGCGGGTCGGCGGAGGTCACGATGCAGCCGGCGAGGCGCCGCCGAATCAGCTCGGCACGCAGCCGCTCGATGATCATCAGGGACGGTGTTGCCAACGTGGCGGCCATGAACAACGATGGAGAGATACTTTTTTTGTTTTAAAAAAACTTGACCGCTGGTAAGGAGGAGAAGGAAGGAAGAGGCAGAGACACAGAAAGCATTTTCACTCACGCATCCGTCATGGTGGCACTCAGTGGGGCGAACGGGCCGATCGCGATGGCTTGATCGATCCCTCCCCTACTTTTGATTCGTCATCTCGACGTAGTGGCAGGACAGCGACGACGACGACGTGCCCACCCCTACGCCGGACGCGACCATGTCCGCGGTGGCGCCCACGCCACTGAAAGGACGCTCGCTCACGTCGATCCGGTTGCGGCTCAGACGGCGCTGCACCACGGGAGGCATGGGTGGCGGCGCCATTTCGGACTCTCCGGCGACTTCAGCGGCGGAGGTGCCCGCGCCGCCACCGCCGCCGCACCTGGCGAGGGCCAACAAGCCAGTCAATAGCACCAGCAACACGATGACGGCTGAGGCAATGACGACCCGGTACTCCACGATACCTCGCGACACGGCCACCTGGTTGGCCGCGGCGGCATCGGTCAGCGCGGTATACAGTTGGGGCAGCATCCACGACCCGGGCGGCAACGTGAGATAAATAGTCGATGCGAGCGTTCCTGTGGAAGGGTTGGCGACGGCGAGGGCGGCCGTGAGGCCCCCTCTCACGTTGGGAGACGTTGCATTCATCCATCGATTCACGGCCTGGAACAATAGCGCAGGACCCGTCGACGACAAAGACGTCGCGGCGAATTGCACGGCGACTTGCACGGGGGTGCTCATCATCCCCGGCAACGCGGTGGGGAGGTCGTAGCCGCCTCCCATCGTCGGCGGCTCGCACCGGATGGAGGCGACGGTCGCGGTGCCGTTGACGGCGGCAAGCAGCTGTGACGACGCATTCGATAGTGCAATCCACAGGAACTGGCCATCCGCCGTAGCGGCGGCGCATACGGCTCCTCCAACACCGGCGGAGGACGCGATGGCGAAGGAGTCTTCCGCGACGACCAGCAGGGAGGAAGATGTGTTAGGGGGCACGGTCGATTGAGAAACGAAGGCGACCGCACTCGCGGCGATAGCGGTCGGTCGATTATTGCCAGCGGGGGCCGATGCATTACTAACGGTCGCCGCGATGGCCTCGGACCACGCCGCGCGAAGTGACGTCCAGTTGGGCTGTCGACTGGACGCGACGGGCCACGCCGTGCGAATCACGATGGAGGTCGCGAGCGCGCGAGGAGGCGCAGCCGCGGGCACGACGGTCGGGCTGTTCCCCGGTCGCGAATCAGGGAGCTGGGGTACTGACCGATTCTGCGCATTGCGCGACGGTACGATGCAGTCGAAGGTGGTCTTGGTCGAGGGGGGGAGGTACACAAAGCCGACGATCGGTGTGAACAACGGCGTCATTGACACCTGGGGAATTCCGACAGCAAACGCGGCGACCTCGGCCGGCGTGTACTCCCAGTACGGGTACGCGACGCTCGTAGCGGGAGTCGACGCTCCAAAATTGTTGGTGGTGGTCAGTCTAATTTGCGGCTGAATCGTGATCGCCGTGCACCACGAACCGTTGAGCGACGCGACGCCTGTTCCGTTAATCTCGCTGAGCACCGGTGCGGAACAAAGCGCGCTGCCCGCCGCCGCCGCTGCCACGCGGTAGGAGGACAGCTGGAAGCACCGGGTTAGATTGTTGACCGCCTGACTCACGAGCGACGACGACGGGCGCCCGACGACCGGCAGCTGCGTCGCATTCCAGACGAGGACGAGGGAGACGGCATCATCGGGGCACGTCGCGTTTCCATTAAGCCAACCCGCCGGAGGGCCGGCTGCGAGTGCTGAGAGCGGCGATGGGGTCGCAAGGAGAGACGCGAGGAGGAGGAGGCACGCGCACCGCGATACCCTGAGCACGCCAACCGCCATCTGGACGACGTGGCCCTCGCGATTGGAGTGTCGCACACTTTATCTCCCCCTTCCACGTTTGGGTTTGGTTTGGTTATTTGCGGTATTTATTTTCAACAAACCGTCGAGAGGTACTCCTCCGAGGGGGAGAAGCCGTCATCGTCAACTATTGAGAGAGAGGGACCGGCGTCGGTACGCGGACCAAACTATGTGGTATGATGGGGAGGGGTGGCGTACATCACATCACTACATGGCGGCATGGCCGATTGGGGGCGATTTTCTTCTCGAGCAGCACAGGGTTACCCCGTGGGAGCAAGGAGCTAGGCGCCAGGAGAGGCCTCGGTCTCGGCTGCCGCCGATTGTGCTGGATCGGTCGCAGCGGGAATGGGTTCGCCTGCCGGTGCTGGCGCGGAATCCGTCGCGCCAGTGGGCGCGAAATCTGCCGCCGCGGTCGAAGCGTGCGCAGGCTCGGTGGCGGCGGGCTCGGTCCGGGTTGGTGCAGCTACGCTGGCCGGCTCCGCTGTGGGCGCAATATCAGTGGACTCGGCTACGCTAGGAACGGGCTGGGCGGCTACGCTAGGAACGGGCTCGGCAGCGGCAGCGGGATGCGCGGGGGTTACGCTAGGAGCCGGCTGGGCGGGCTCGGCAGCGGGATCCGCCTCAGCAGGAGCCGCGTGCGTGGCAGTAGCCGGCGTGGCGGCGGCCTTTGCCAGTTCTGAGGGCGAGTGCGGCGTCGGTTCTCGGGCCGGCTTTGCTTCCTCGGCGGTGCCGCAATCACCAGTCATAGGTTGTGGGCCGCTGGATTCTGGTTGAGGGGTGGTGTGTGACGGCGTGACCTGCGGCAGAGCGGGAGGCGTGTCGTCCTTCGGGGCGGTCTGTGGTTGAGCGGCAAGCTCTTTGTCCTGGGGGGCTGCCTGTGGCTGTGCGGGGAGAGGCGTGTCGGCCTTGATCGCGGCCTCACGTTGAGCGGGAGGCGTGTCGTCCTTCGGGGCGGCCTCACGTTGAGCGGAACGCGTGTCGTCCTTGGCCGCGACCTCACGTTGAGCGGGAGGCGTGTCGTCTTTCGGGGCGGCCTCAGGCTGACCTGCAGGCGTGTCGTCCGTTGGGGCGGCCTGCGGTTGAGCGGCAGGCTCTTTGTCCTTGGGGGCTGCCTGCGGCTGAGCGGGAGGCGTGTCGTCCTTGGCCGCGGCCTGCCGTTGAGCGGGAGGCGTGTCGCCCTTCGGGGCGGCCTGCGGTTGAGCGGCAGGCTCTTTGTCCTTGAGGGCTGCCTGCGGCTGAGCGGAACGCGTGTCGTCCTTCGGGGCGGCCTCACGTTGAGCGGAACGCGTGTCGTCCTTCGGTGCCGCCTGCGGCTGAGCGGCAGGTGCGCTGTCCTTGGGCGCCGCGTGCGGCTTTGGGGCAGGTGCGCTGTCCTTGGGCTTGGCCTCCATAGAGTTCGCCGCATTTTCGGAGGACGATTCCTTCACGGGTGCCGATGCTGTTTCCTGCTTCGACGAAGCGGGTGGCGACGAGGTATCCCGGGCGGCCTTTGGCGGGTGCTTATCTTTCGGCTTTTTCGACGTCGGGGGTTTCGGCACTTGTGGGCCGGCCGGTTTGGGGGCCGCCGCCGCTGCCGCTGGTGGATCCCCTGCTGCGGCTCGTGCGGATTCGTTGGCTCCCCCCTCCGCTCCCCCCTCCTTACCGCCCTCCGCTCCCCCCTCCGCTGCCCCCTCCTTACCGCCCTCCTTACCGCCCTCCTTGGCGGCACTTGGAGGAGAGGCCCTCCGGCGGCGGCGGGGCTTCGGAGACGGCACGGCCGAGACGCCGAGCAGCGCTTGCTTGCGTGCCCAATACACCGACAGGTGCTCGTCGTTACGGGCGTCGTAGTCGTAGTGCTGTTCATTCGGCACCCCCAAGTTGAAAGTCGGCTCGATTTCCGCACCCAGCGGAGAGACCCACTTTCGCTGTTGCGAACGGGGCGCCGCGATGCGCCGTGGAATCTCGGTGAGGCGCCGCGTCATATCCTCCACGTGCTCCCATGTGAGCCGGGATGTGTGGATGGTGGGGAGCGGTTCTGGCTGCGGTGGTGGTTTGACGTGCGAGAGGCGCGCGACCACGCCCTTGCGTTCATCCGCCGTGAGCTTACGACGTTTGTCGTCCGTTGGCCGCGAGGTCAGCGGCGGCAACGTGCCGAGGGGTTGCATCACGCGGCCATCGCCCATGCAGAACACACATTCAGGGTGGCGGTTCATTTCGTAGGTCGGCGCGAACGGCGCGGATGCGGCGGCGACGAGCTGTGGTTGTCCAGTTGGAGACAAAGAGATATTAAAATGTGTTGGTGAGGGGAGGGAGGAGCGTGACACAATAGTAATTGACGGGGCCGTGTGGCATTCGCGCACATGTAACGTCATCATTCGGAGTCGCCAGCTCCGGGGCCAAACAACCGACGCGAACGAGAGAGATATGGGAAGTGGCGACAGTAAAATAGCGAGCGGGGTTGAAAGAAAAAGAGGAAATGGCGGTCAGATCGGAGCCACCACGGCGCAGACATAGCAATCGCTGACGACCCATCCTTCTGGTCGGAGACCGGGGCAAGGGGTGTGGGGTAGAAGCACGGGTGGCCCCACTGCTCTTGGGGGGGAAGTAACTGATTGTATACCACACGTCCTCTAAGCAAAAGGCGGCGGTGTAATGTAGGGGATGCGGGGAAGGGGGGCGATCACGGCGAGTGGCGCGCGGCGTGAATTGGGAAACCAACTCCGCCGGGGAACGCAAGCCGTTTGGTGATGTGATGGGTGGTCAGTCCATCCAAAGGGGCCCGTGGGTGGTCAGTCCTGGCGCGCCGTGACAGGCGGCTTTTCGGGCGACGTGTCGAGCGAGGCCGACGAGGCGCTGACTGATGGGGTCGACTGTACGGGCGAGTTGCCTTGGGTGCTTAGCTGGGAGGAGTGCGCACCCGCCTTCGCCGGCGTGGGCCGCAACACGACGCCCGCACCTGAATGCCGTGCCGACGAGCCGGCCACCATGGGGGCGGCATCGGCGCCGTGCGATCGCTGCAGAGCCACGGGTGCGATGGCGGAGGCGTGCTCCATTAGCCCGACGAATGCTCTGCCGTCCACCACGAGGCTGAGAGGCTCGGCGATGGGGGTGCGGTGCCCGGGAAAGGCACTACCGGAGTCGCAAAGTCGGCCCGCGGGCGACGCAACAATGGTGGCGCGCATGAGGGCTGCGGCCGACCGCGCGTGCTGCGACGCGGACGACGAGTCGTGAGGTGGAGAGAGCGCACGTCCGCGGTCGTCGTCCAGGTCATCGGTGGCGGTCGACTGGTCTCGCCAGGATGGCAACGGCAAGTCGGCACGGCTCAGCGCCGTGAGTCTGCCGTCCGGCTCGGCAGAGCCACACCGTCCTTCGGGACCTGAAGACGGCGGAGCACCGCCGCGCTTTAATTGCTGCGAGGTGTCGCCTTGTCGCGTCGCGGAGCGACGACTGCGGCGCTGCAAAGTGCAGCGTCCGACCTCATCGTCGTCTCCTGCGCCATCGACGGCGGCGCAGTCTCCCCGCATGCCCGTCGTGACGTCGTCTTCGTCGTCGTCGACCTCTTCCTGACCCTCGAAGGTAATTTTGGCAACGACGTCGGCGACGGTGCAGTCGAACGTCACGGCGATTTCGTGAAGCACGGTCCGCTCCTCAGCCGCCAAAAGAACAGCGGTTTCCTGCTCGGTGAGAAATACAGCAGGGGTTCGGTCTGTGGGTGGGGGTGGTTCGAGCCCCAACTCTGTAAGGGACTTGTATCCGGGAAGAAACGACTGTTCGCGTAGCTCCTGCGGCGAACGACCCTCCCAGTAGTGCACGGCGTGCCGCCAGCTGCGGTTGACGCCCGCCTTAAATTGACGGCGCGAGAACGCGTGCAGGGCGCGCGGCGTGATAGGATGGTTTGGGTTTCCCAACTGTCGTTCGCCACGTGGGACGAGGCTACGGTAGCGTCGGTACGGTGACGTGTTTTTCGCAATCTTCAACTGTTTATAGCGCGAGATGACCTGGTCAAGGGATGAGGGCGGCATGGTTGTCGTCCCGGGCACGGTGCCGGCGGCTGACTCCGCCGGGTTCTCCTCT
>ERZ1292633.5680-Hain-H41-02um-R1-5680-length-11181-cov-32_pt1 | contig 11181 bp, 10 predicted proteins | sample MGYA00564406_ERZ1292633 | MGnify/ENA primary metagenome ERZ1292633 (study PRJEB36523, sample SAMEA6512639) | groundwater metagenome | collected 2019-01-08 | study: AquaDiva: Metagenomics assemblies of 32 groundwater samples
GTAAGTTTAGAAAAAAAACATTAAAAATTTCCGACAATTCCCAAAGAGCATTATTATTTTTAATACCCAATTTATGGCAAAAATCGTAAAAAGCGAAATGAGTTAATTCGTGAGCGATAACCTCTTTCCGCATATTATGGGAACGGCTGTAGTAAACCTGAAAAGATTTGCTTTCTAGGTAGCGCGGATTGCAATTAAAAATAGATAAATAACAAATATATTTTTCTTTACTGTAATCTTTGTTAAAGTATTTTTGCAATTCCAAGAACAAAACATCTTTTATTTCACCAAAACATTTTTTAGTATCCTTAAGATTATTTTCTAACTCATGACTGTGTTTTGCGTAAAAATTATCTATATATTCATTGTAATTTTCTTTGGTAACCTCCGAATGATCGTCTCGTATTTTTTTACCAAAATCAACGCCTTCTACTTTTAGTTTAGAAAAGTTTAAAAATGTTTCCTTGTCTAAATTTTTATCTAGTGTAATTTCTATCATTATATATACAATAATAAAAGCTCTCCCTATAAAAATCAAGGAGAGCTTTTGAGGATCTGTTTATAAAGATCCCATATTAACCATTTTAGAGTTGCAAGGGAATGCGCGCAAAACCTGTTGTCCATTGACCAAATACTGCCACTTCTCAGCCACGCGCCATAAGCGCATCCTCCTCCACATAAACCAATGGCATAACAATTAAAGCATTGTGGCATATTAAGCGGAGACCTTGTGTTCCATTCTCTAACTAAGGGACTAGAATGAAAATTTAGATCATCATTAACGCTGGAAAAGAAAAAGTTTTTAGCTCCCACGCCCTCATGGCATAGACCTATTTGACCATCAGGAGAACAAACAATTTGATTTCCAGTAGCCTGACAATCAAAAGCATGAATTTTACTAGAAACAAAAGCCTTCAATTTTCTCATCACTCTATCTTCATAAATACCTCTATCTCTAGCAAGTACAAAATAATCAAGCAGATTCTTAGAAACCTTTTTCATGTACTTGTCACTGATCATTTCTTTTTCAGTATCAAGCACAATATTCATGTTTATGGCAACGAATCCATACTTATCGCCCAAATCTAACAAAGTGCTCAATTCATCAATATTATGATTGTCAATAGTGCAAGAAATAGAGATGTTTTTACAACCTGTTTTTTTCAATAAGTCAAAACCTCTTACCACATCATCAAATGATCCATTTCCACTTTGGTGCTTTCTTTTTTGATCATTTGTTTTTTTGTTTCCATCCAACGAAATACCGACTGAAATATTTTTGTGCTTCGCTAAAAATTTTGCAATTTTGTCATTAATGAGCGTTCCATTTGTAATGAGAGATAAACGAAATTTATTTCCCATTTTATTAACCTCTTTTTTGTAGACGATGTTAATGTATTCGGCGCATTTTTTAATCATGTCAAAATTTAAAAGAGGTTCTCCTCCGTAAAAAAAGATTGTCTTTACTGACTTGCTAAAAATAGCTGGATTTCTTGATAAGTTTGAAAAATAAAGATCAATTGCCTTTTTCGCCACATCCCACTTCATATTTCTTCGTTCATAACTTGATGGCATGTTGTTGTTTATGAAACAATATGAGCATCTTAGATTGCATTGATCAGTAAGCATTAAATACAAAGTTTCTAGCTCAACAGGGCGAACATATTCTTTTCTTTTTTCATCAAGAAGAATAAAATCATCAGTGTCGCATCTTACAATAAATCCTTTTTTAAATAATTCACTCGCTATTTGAACAATTTTTTTCTTTTCAGAAATATCGTATTTTTGAATTAAAAAGTTTAATGTTATGCCAAACTTTAATAAGTTTATCATTTTTTTAAACTTTTTTTCCAAAAAAATAACATCAACATTGAGTGAATGATAAAGAGCAATATCTTCAATCCGCTTTTGTTTAAAAACAAATGTCCATCTTGATAGTCGCAAAAGTGCATATCCAGAAAACATAATTTATTTCCCCTTTCACAAAGATTTTAAAAAACGGAGGGCAGTGTTTTAATCCCGCCCTCCGTTATTATTTGCGCTTTATTAACACGAACATCCGCAAGCGCAAACACTAACAGACGATTTCTTTAAATCAATTTTTCCAAGCATTGATTTAAGATGCTTTTTGCTTTTCCTTTTCATTTTAACCTCCTTTCTTTGTTTAAGACCATTAGAAATAAAACACAATCCCTTGAACTCTTTTTAAGTTTTCAAAGGGCAATCCATCTACCTTAAACCTATCATGGGGGGGTAAAAGTCAATGGATTTAAACAACTTTCCCAACTCCACAAAAAATCTGCTTCCCTTTCCTTCTCCGTCCGATTCCGCCCAAATTTTGCCTTTGTGGGCGACCTAGAAAATAAGGAGGCTTTGCGACTATATTTTCGGAAGTACTCTTGTGGTGCGACATTGTTTTATTCATAAAACAAGAAGTGCTCTTGTGGTGCGACCCGGAAAATAAAAGGCTTTGCGACTATATTTTTGGAAGTACTCCTGTGGTGCAGAAATTATTTCCTTCGCGACCTAATTTTTAAGAAGCATAGCGACTATAAAAATGGAAGTACTCTTGTGGTGCCACATATAGACCCAAACCGGAACCATTGGCGTAAACACTGGAAAGGCTTTTCGCTCTGCCGAATTTTTTGAACAAAGCCGACATTATTTCAGAATTGATGCCAATACCGGTATCTTCAATTTTGAGCAAGATGTTTCCGCTTGGACAGTTTTAAAACATAAATTACTAACACTATTTTGTATTAAATTTTTTATATTTCTCATATAGCCCTGCCACTCTTTTTTTTGACATTGCTTTAACATATGCAATATCGTTTCCATATGATTTCGGAATATCAAAAATCTTGTGCTTTAAAAGCGGTCCCCAAGACCATTTTGAAATAACCACGCCTTTTTCATCAACAACACCGATGTGATTAATTATATTGGGATTGTTTTTTAAATCTCTATAAATTATATAGTCGCCTTTCTGAGGGCTATCTGTATATTTTAACAATCTTTCATCAAGAAGTTTTTGGAAAAAAGTATCATAAATAAATCCTCCGCAACTTTTTTTGATCACTTTATTATCATCTAGTCCCAAGGCATACATAAAACAATTATAATTGTTTTCTTTTTTTGGAGGGTTTTTCAAAATCTTTATTTCTCTTGGCAGGATGTTCAATGTATTTTTTATAAATAAATCTAGCTTCCACCAATTATATCCACTATTTGCATTAATAATTTTATCCAACAATTTTCTCATTTATTAAGACTATCATTTTATTTAGTTTTTTTCTATATTTAAAATAGCCCAAAAAAATAATTAAATTTCTGGGCTATTCGTTTTTTAAGTTAATCATCTAAAAAGTACAAACGGGTTAACGACTGAAGTTCAACCTCTTTTCTATAAAATCTGTTATCGCCTTACAAATCGCTCCATCATAAAGCCTATCAACCCACCACCATGCGCCACAAATATTCATTTCGAGAAAATACATTTTTCCCAATTCATCTTCCATGAAATCTGCTGCGCAATAATCAACACCAAGCTTGTTCATAAGCAATTTTAGCGCACCCAAAGAGTCTTGGTCAAAATCACAAATGATAAAATCTTCTCCGGTTAAAACCCCTCTGCGAATATCTTCCAGTTGGTTTTCTTTTGGAATACAACTTACCGCAAAAGATCGATCACCAACAACAACTACTCGATAATCTTTTTTTCTCTTACAAAAAGACTGGTAAATAACTGGTGAAAAATACAATTCTGCATCATCAATAAGCCACTCTGGATCGACAATTTTTGTATAAGCCACGATGGTTTCTTGTTTGGAATTGACAAACCAAGGAGTTGCAAGATTTTTTGCAACAATCACATTATTATTTGCAAAATCTCTTATGTGCTTTGGCGTGTTAGACACTAATGTCGATGGAATATTAAGACCGACTTTTCTTGCAAATGTTAATTGAGTAATTTTATTCGAAGCGCACGCAACATTATCCGGCTCATTAAGCCAATTCAAACCAAGTAATCCTAGACTTGCAAAACAGGATATCCATATATTTCTATTTTGCAGACATTGGGACACACTGGATGTTTGACTAAGAAAGGGCGGTAATTGTTGACACCAGCCAATGCCTAGTTGATTTTTACTCACTTCAACATTATCACAACTCAAAATAATATTGTTGTTGTCGGAAAAAAACAAAAAAGAAACCATTGAAGCATCTTTGCCATTGTCGCAATTCAAACGAAATACTGGTATGTCGCGTTTTCTCAACGCATCTACGACGAGATCTGCTTCAAATCCTCTGCGGTGTGTAACAATTAATACTGTTTTCATAACCTCCTCCAGTTTGTTTAAAAAGCAGCAATCCCTCAAAACAACAAGGGATTGCTGCAAACGATTTAACTACTCCTCTCGATTGTTCTTGACAGGACTCATTGTGCAAGAATCACGATGTGACCATGTCTGTGTGTCAGGATTATATTCTCCTTTTATAGACTGTGACATTTCGCGAACTGGCTCAAAAAGCCTGCCCAGCAACGATTTTTTCAAAGTTCCTTCTTTCATTTTAACCTCCTTTCTTTGTTTAAGACCATTAGAAATAAAACACAATCCCTTGAACTCTTTTTAAGTTTTCAAAGGGCAATCCATCTACCTTAAACCTATCATGGGGGGGGGGTAAAAGTCAATGGATTTAAACAACTTTCCCAACTCCACAAAAAACCTGCTTCCCTTTCCTTCTCCGTCCTATTCCGCCCAAATTTTGCCTTTATGGGCGGAGATTATTTCCTTCGCGACCTAATTTTCTTAGCGGTAACTCTGCTTTAGAAAATGGAAGTGCTCTTGTGGCGCCACATACAGACCGAGACCGGAACCGTTGGCGTAAACACTGGAAAGACTTTTCGCTCTGCCGAATTTTTTAAACAAAGCCGACATTGTTTCAGAATTGATGCCAATGCCGGTATCTTCAATTTTGAGCATAGATTATTGGCTAACATCATGCTATCATCCAAAATATGAGCAAAGAAAAATCAAAAGAATTTCCAAAAATAATTTTCGGATTTGATAAAAATTGGGAATTGGAAAATTGGCGTGATTCGTGTATTAAAAACAATAAATATAGTGCCAAAAACAATGAAATGTGGGGGCTTGGCAGTATCCCCAAAGATGTCAAAGAAATAATAAACAATAACTATTCTGATGAAGAAGTAATGTTCAAATTAGTAAGCATAATGGATAATTTTTTAAAAACATCGGAAGCGTTATCAACAATAAAAAAAGTTAGCGATAATGCCGAAAGCAATTGGGGGAAAATAGAATCAAATTTTTTTCCGGCTTTGTTAAAAATGCTTGATTTATCACCTGAAGAAATTGAAAAAAAGTATTACGCGTGTTTCACTTTCGGAAGAAGGTGTCCGTTTTCCACCAATAAATTTATGTTTAGCCCATTTGTCAGTTTTGCCACTCATGCGTCTCACGAGATTATGCACATTGAATTTTTGAAAAAATACCGCAAACATTGTCTTGAAAAAGGATTAACAGAAACGCAAATTCAACATTTAAAAGAAATTCTCACTGTAATCTTAAATGAAGATATGAAAGATTTATTGTCTGTTCCAGATAAGGGCTATGTTTATCACAAAGAAATAAGAGAAGAAATTTTAAAGAGATACAAAGAACATAAAAAAACAAAAGAAAATTTTACTTTTTTCTTAGATAATTCCATTTGCTTATTGAAGAAAAACTTTTAGGATGTGCTTTAAAATATAAACGGTGGCGCTAGAAAAAACTAACACAATTCTAAGTTTTTATACACCTTATCAAAAGATCCTTTTTTGTTTTTAAAAGAGCGAGTTTTATCATGCCAATCTTTTGTACCAGCCTGTGCGACACTCGGTGTCGCACAGGCTCATGACCTTTCCTTTTTAGGGCAGTGATGTTTTTTGTGCGCCATATGTTAGTACACTTTACTTCTTAGTGTGCCTTTTGTGCGCCCCCGCATTCTAGAATGAACTGGGGTTCCCCATTTGTCGCGATAAATGTATATGATTGTTAGTATGCAAAATAAAACCGGCGGTTAGTTTTGGTCGTGGTATTTTTTTTATAATAAATTTCAAATTTTAAATACAATATCGCGATTTTTTTGAGGTTTATGTTCTTCTACATATCTCCAGTAAGCTTTTTTGTAATGCTTTATCCAATTGTCAGGGTGATTTTCAGAAAGATAGCTTTTGCCCCATTTTTTCTTTTCCCGGGCGATTCGTCTCTTATCAGCCTTAGAAAAATCAACATCAAGATATATAGTTTTATCCCAGTCCTTGCTTATCTTATGTTTGGGATGAAAAAGAAAAATGCCATCTATTATCATAATTTTTTTTGACAGATCAAACGACTTCGATAGACTGAAATCGTTTTTATCGTAGTCATAGGTTTTAAAATTGATTGAACTCTTATTTTTGTTTTTAAACACATTGACCAATTTTTCCAAGTCGTCATAGCGATACCAATTATACTCAAAAACTTGCGATTTGTTTTTAGCCTGATCTATCATTCTTTTCCTGTCTTTCCAGTGATCAACAAAGTCATCCAGATGGACAGTAAGCGCATCAGGATTATGTTTAGCGATAAAGTCAGACACAGTCGTCTTCCCCGATCCGGCATAGCCATCAATAGCCACGATTAACTTGGCATGGTCTTTTGCCCATACCTGTATTTTTTCATTTATTTTTTTAGCTATTCGTTCTGATCTGATCATAACTTTAAATTAAAAAGGACCCGGCAAGGTTTTATGCTCGCCGGGTCATGTATTTACAACAGTTTAAGTAATTTCCGCGCTCGAACCTCTGCTGTTTTGACATATGTCTTGTAATCAGGAATTTTTGTCAAAACTCCATCAGATAAAACATAGGTGGCATCAAGTGTAGCCTTCTCAAGGAAATATCTGTCATGCGAAACAAGTATAACTGTGCCTTGATAAGTTTTCAGTGTTTCTTCAAGGGCGTCTAGCGCCTCAATGTCAAGGTGGTTTGTCGGTTCATCCAGTATAAGCATGTTGACTGACTGAGCTGAAAATAAAGCCAAAAGAAGACGAGCGCGTCCGCCCGGACTCAATGTGCCAATGGGCAGTTTTACTTGTCTTTCATTAAAGCCAAACTTTGAAAGTTTGGCATATGAATCTTGCTGGCTGGAACATACTCGCTCCAACAGAAATTCAAGCAATGTGCGTTCGCGAGGAAGTGTTTCGTGTTCCTGCATCATATTTCCAATCCTAATGCTGGAACCGATTTCAATTTTCCCGCTTATTGGCGCCATTTGACCGGTTATGGTCTTCAGCAGAGTTGACTTTCCCGCACCGTTAAAACCCATTATGCCAACCCTGTCGCCATATCGCGCTTCAAAAGACAGTGGGCCAATGCTGAATGATCCAACATACCCTGCCACAATATCAGTTAGACGAACATTAAGGGAGCCAGAGCCAGATTCAGCCATGAGGGGTATCTCAAATAACTTTCTTTCTACCGGCTTCTCAACTTTGTCCATCTGTTCTACTCGCTTCTCAATTGACTTTGCCACCTTTGAAGACTTCCCCGCGCGATCGCGCTTGAAACCCTTAAGAAATTTATCATTATCATTAGGAGTCCAATGAGACCCTCTTATTGCATCGGATCTTTTCTCACGAGCCCGTTCTTTCAAACGCCCGATTTCTTCCTGCTGAAGTCTGTGTTCTTCTTTTTGACCGGCAACTCGCTTTGCCACCATTTCCAAATAATCACTGTATATTCCTCCTGTAACAGTAAGCTTGCGCGTATGCCAGTCAATTTCAAAGATTTTTTTAGCAACCATATCTAAAAATCTGCGATCATGCGAAACAACAATGCAAGTTGCTTCAGATTTTTTCAGAAAATCCTCAAGCCATATAAGGGCAGGAAGATCGAGGTTGTTTGTAGGCTCATCGAGCAAAAGCAGATCGACGCCTTTGAGCAAAATACCAATAAGCGCTACCTTGCTTTTTTGTCCGCTACTTAGATTAGATAGCAGGCGATTAAGTCCAACATCTTTAAGCCCGAATCCAGAAAGCATCACTTCTGCCTTGTGGGCAAAAGAATATCCACCAAGATGTTCGTATTTACTACGGACTTCATCGCAATGTTTGACCTTTTGAAAATCACTTAGATCAGCATATAGGCTCTCAATTTCTTTCTCGAGCGCATCAATACCCGACACTCGCTTCAGATAATCAGCAATAGATTCATCATCCAAAAAACTTATGTCTTGGGAAAGATAACCGATACAAGCATCTTTAGCGATGTTAATATTGCCAGAGTCTTGATTCTCAATGCCTGCTAATATTTTCAGCAGGGTTGTTTTCCCGGTTCCATTGTGTCCAACTAACGCAACCTTCTGTCCTCGTCCGAGGGAGAAGGAGGCGTCGGAAAGCACAACAAGAGAACCGTAACTTTTTTGAATTTTCTGCGCTTTTATCATGCTCATTCTCCTTTATTGTGAATTTATTTTAGCATTATCAATGAATTTTTCAAAATTATTCTTCATAGTAAGCTTTTACCGCAACAGACGCGCAACCGCAAGAAAAACATGAAATAGTTTTTTTAATAAAAGCCAACAGAAGCGACTTTGTCTTTTGAATGTTACCCCTGAAAATCTCAAGGATCGCATCCATATGTCTGGGATCAATAAACAAACTCTCCTGAAGTCCGACATCGTAATCTGTTACCGCAGCTATTGCTGAATAGCATAGACCAAGTTCTCGTGCCAAGTAGCATTCGGGGTACTGAGTCATGTTCACAATATCCCAACCATTTGCCGAAAACCATCGACTCTCAGCAGATGTTGAAAACCGTGGACCCTGCACGACTGCCACTGTTGCCTGTGGAATCACTGGAAGTAGAGTCTCATTTGCAACCTCAATGATTTTTTTGCGGAGATGTCTGCAATATGGTTCTCCCATAGGAAGATGAATGAATGAGCCTCCATCGGCTTCAGAATAATCGTCACGCCCCCACGTAAGGTTGACGAACTGGTCAGGCAGAACGATGCTTCCGGGAGCTATTTCTTTTTTGAGGCTCCCGACGATACAGGTTCCGATGACATATTCGACTCCCAAATCCTTGAGGGCGGCGAGATTTGCCTTATACGGCACCTTGTGCGGTACGATCGTGTGTTTCGAGCCATGTCTTGGAAGAAAAGCTACAAGCTCACCTCCCAGTTCACAGATCGAAATATTGTCTGACGGAAAACCGTACTTTGTCTCAGGCCTGACTATGGATACAACATTCAGCTCAGGGAATGAACACATCCCAGAACCGCCGATAATCCCGAGTTTAGGTTTCCTGAGTGCAGAGCCGGTCGTATCGAGACCAAATGAGCTCATTTAGCACCTCCTCAGAAAAGATTTGACTTGAGTCATCAACAGTAAGCAGATTGCCCTTAAGCTCAATTGAGCTCCATGCACATCCGCCACCACTGACAGCTTTTGCTTCTCCGTAATGATAAAGAGGAAGTCTCTTTCTCCATTCCTTGACGATCGGCTGATTCCAAATACGGAAATCGCTCCCCATATTTTTGATGTGTCCGAGCCAAGCCTTATAAAACGGACAGTTTGACACCTGTCCATCCGGCTGAATTACCAGTTGGTTTCCGTAGCAAGTGCAGTCAACCGGGAAAAAATCTCTCTGGTCAAATGCAGTCTGCTTCTTTTCCATTTGGTATTCAAAGCCAAGCCGACTCTGTTTCCTTGCATTCTCGATGACACCCCGTGACGCTTTTCTGTAATAATCTTCCACACCATCCGAACCGACCAACTTCAGAAGCATACGTCCCTTCAAAAAGTTGAAGCCGAATTTCTCAACACCAAGCTCACTGAAGAATAACGAATAATCTGATATTTGATCAATATTGAACGGCGTGATGCTTGTCGAAACAAACGTCCTGATGCCGTTTTGCACAAGATTCTTGATTGAGGCGACGGTTCGATCGAAAGTTCCGTTTCCGTCACTATCGACTCTTAAGGAATCATTGGACTCCTTAAGACCGTCCAAACCAACGCCGACCATCACATTGTACTCTTTGCACATTGCAATGGTTTCATCGTCAGCAAGGATACAGTTGGTCGCGATCATGAAGTTTATGTTAGACGGGAGAACGCCTGTCTCTTTCTTCATTTTCAAACAAGCTAGTGATGCTCTGATCGTCTCCTCATTCAGGAGTGGCTCACCGCCGTAGAAAATGACGAAGTACTGCAGATTGGGGTCGTAGACCTCCTTAAGGTGTTCTTGCCACAACTCTATGCCGGCAATGGCATCTTCGACAGACAACAACGACGCTCCGTGCTTCTTGGCAGTCTCCGGAACTGGACAATATCCGCATCCGAAGTTGCACCCCTGCGCCGTCATGAGATAGAGAATTGTCGGCTGATCAAGTTTATGCTCAAGATCATTAACGACCTTTTCAAACTCACGACAATCATCGTCCGATGATTCAATAATCAATTTTTGTTGTTTAAGATCACCAATGAGCACTTCGGCGCCATCAGCAATATCATTGGCTAGTCTTTCCCATTGTTCCAAAGAACAGTAAATTGGATCGGGATGAAGTTCGTGAAATACCGCCATCACACCACCCCTTTCCCTTGTGCGCAGATACTGTGACCACACAATACACCTCCTTTTTGGTTTGATTTAAAAAAATCCCCTAACCACTTTTGGTGGCTAGGGGCTGTTGGTTCGGTATTAATCTGGATTAAAAGCGAACCGTGCCTTCAAATCCTTCCACTGAACTTGTGTAAGCTGGACATAACCGCCGAAGTCGTCTTTCAGGACGACTTTTTGCGGATCAGTGAAGTCCACTGTGGGACAACAACCCTGCACTCCACACAGCTTAATAACCCCTTTTTCATGTGTGCATTGAGACATTTTAATCACCCCCTTTCTTTGTTTAAGACCATTAGAGATAAAATACAATCCCTTGAACTCTTTTACAGTTTTCAAAGGACAAGGTTTCTGTCCTTAAACCTACCATATGGGGGGGGGTAAAAGTCAAGGCATCTCCACAAAAAACTTACTCCCCTTGTCTTCTCCGTCCGATTCCGCCCAAATTTTGCCTTTGTGGGCGACCTAGAAAATAAGGAGGCTTTGCGACTATATTTTCGGAAGTACTCTTG
>ERZ1292633.5681-Hain-H41-02um-R1-5681-length-11181-cov-7_pt1 | contig 11181 bp, 10 predicted proteins | sample MGYA00564406_ERZ1292633 | MGnify/ENA primary metagenome ERZ1292633 (study PRJEB36523, sample SAMEA6512639) | groundwater metagenome | collected 2019-01-08 | study: AquaDiva: Metagenomics assemblies of 32 groundwater samples
CCAAAATTTTTGGGAATATATCCTTGAACTTCTCATGGGATACTTCGACCAGGTGACGGGCAGCCGGGCCAAAACCATGAAGTTTTTACCTTTAGCCGGGTCAATGTTTTTCTTTATCTTACTTTCCAATTGGCTGGGGCTCATTCCCGGCACCGGTAGTCTTTTGTTTAAGCACGAATTTCTGCTTCGGCCGGCTGCCACCGATCTCAACCTGACGGTTGCGATGGCTCTAATCTCAGTTATCATGTCGCATCTGTTTGCGATCGGCAGTATCGGTTTTTTTGTCCATCTGAACAAATTTATTCAAGTCGGCAATCTGGTAAAGAGTTTTAAAAGGGGTCCAATCGGAATATTCTCAGGCTTCATCGAATTTATTGTCGGTCTGATCGAAATTACCAGCGAGTTCGCGAAAGTTCTTTCACTATCATTGCGTCTATTTGGAAATATTTTTGCCGGTGAAGTTCTCATGACTGTGATCGCCAGCATTCTTGCTATTATCATGCCAACACCGTTTATGCTACTTGAGCTTCTGGTGGGCCTCGTACAGGCCGGGGTATTCTCGATGCTAACGATTGTTTATATGACGGTAGCTAGCGAGGCGCCACACGGCGAAGAATCTGAGCACAGCGCACATTAGATTATTATATTTTGTTTGTTTTTGAAACAGACAAATTTATTAATTTAATGATGACCAGAACCCAGGAGTATTCACTCTTAGAGAGCTTCAGGTCATCTGAAAGGTAGTCATATGGATCACGCAAGCGCGCTCGCCCTCGCCAAGGGTCTCTCAATGGCAATCGGCGGTTTCGCCCCTGCCATCGCCATCGGTCTTATCGTCAGCAAGGCCATGGAATCAATCGGCCGCAACCCGGAATCAGCCGGCAAAATTTTCGTGCCCATGTTGCTCGGCGCCGCCTTCGCCGAATCTATCGCCATCTACTGCTTGGTGGTAGTTTTCACTTTATCCTAATAGTTCGACTCATTGGATTTAGGTCTGATGAGATGGAATTATTAATACTGTCATTCCCGCGAAGGCGGGAATCCACAATCACCGGACAGACAATTGTAGATTCCCGATCATGGTCGGGAATGACAATGATGAATATTACATATGTCAACAGAAAATGAAACAACAACTGAAGTCCAAAATTCGAATCCCTTGAGCTCGTTTGGAGTTACTCCCACGCTATTCATGTTTCAGCTTGTGAACTTTGCTATTATTGCCTGTATTATTTGGTTTCTAATCTTGAAGCCGCTGACAAAAAAGATGGCGGAACGCGCGAAATTAATTGACGAAAGCCTGGACAACGCAAAAAAAATTCAGGAAAATCTTCAAAAGAGCGAACAGAAATATCAAGAAAAAATTGATGCCGCCAAGGCTGAGGCTGGAGGAATTATCGAAAAGGCCGGAAGAGAAGCCGGCCAGATGGGCGATGAGATGAAAGTTAAAGCCAAAAAAGAAATTGAAACTCTGATTGAGCAGGCGAAGAAAAATATCCGATCAGAACGTGATGAAATGGTGGCTGATGTAAGGAAAGCCGGTGCCGACTTGGTAGTTGCGGCGCTGGAAAAAATCCTGACTGAAAAAATCGATGACAAGAAGGACAGAAGTTTGATTGAGGAAATGATTAAGAAGATCTAAATATGCGAAAAGATTCTCCAAGAGATTACGCGGTGGCTCTATATGAATCGACCAAGGATGCCAAGGGGTCAGAGTTAAAAACAATTTTAAAACAGTTTACCGAACTCATATTTAAAGCCGGACAGGTTCGACAGATTGAAAAAATTATCGCCGAATACTTTAAATATAGCAAACTACAGGAAGGCATAACCGATATCGAAATCACCAGCGCCCGTCCGCTGACTGCCAAACTGGTAAATGAAATTAAAAAGGCTTTTGGAAATAAAGTTGAAGCGACTGAAGGGATTGATGCCGATCTGATCGGGGGAGTAAAAATAAAAACAGAAAATAAAATTTTGGACGCCAGCCTACGCCACCAGCTGCAACTTTTAAAACAAACACTTTCTTAATTTTAAAAATTAGAAAATTAAAAATTGAAAATTCTCACTATATGTCCGTAAACCAAATCGTCGAAGAGCTCAAAAAAAATATCGCTTCTTTCAAAAAAGAAGTTGAGGTTGAAGAAGTTGGAACGATTCTTGAGGTAGGGGATGGGATCGCTAAGCTCTCCGGACTCTCCAAATGTCAGGCCAGCGAAATGTTGGAATTCCCGGCTGCGCCCGCCGAAGCTGGAGCGAAGGCGGGGTACACTATCGGAGTCGCTCTCAATCTGAAGGATGACGGCGTCGGAGCGGTTATTCTCGGTGATTACAAACATCTGAAGGAAGGCGATACCGTAAAGCGAACCGGCCGTATTTTGTCTATCCCGGTAGGTGAGGATTTCATCGGTCGAGTAGTGAATTCACTCGGTGTTACCATCGACGGCGGCAAAATAATCAAGGCAACCAAATTTTATCCGGTTGAGAAGATTGCTCCCGGCGTAATGACGCGCGAACCTGTCACCCAGCCAGTTCAGACCGGCATAAAAGCGATCGACGCCATGATCCCGATCGGTCGAGGCCAGCGTGAACTTATCATCGGCGACCGACAAACCGGCAAAACATCAGTCGCGATTGATACTATTATCAACCAGAAGGGCCAAAACATGATCTGTATCTATGTCGCAATCGGACAAAAGGAAGCGAAGGTGGCCCGCATCGTCGCCAAGCTTAAAGAAACCGGAGCAATGGACTACACGATCGTCGTTTCCGCTTCGGCCTCCGAGTCAGCCGCTCTACAATATTTTGCGCCATACTCCGGCGTCGCGATGGCCGAATACTTCATGGACCAGGGGAAAGATGTGCTCATTGTTTATGATGATTTATCCAAACAGGCTGTTGCATATCGTGAGGTCTCACTCTTGCTCCGCCGCCCACCGGGTCGTGAAGCATATCCGGGAGACGTCTTCTATCTACACTCACGCCTACTCGAACGCGCCGCCCGTCGCAACAAAGAATCCGGCGGGGGATCAATCACTGCTCTGCCGATTATCGAAACGCAGGCCGGCGACGTGACCGCTTATATTCCAACCAACGTAATCTCAATTACCGATGGACAAATTTTCCTGGAAAGCGACCTGTTCAACCGCGGTATCCGCCCGGCTCTGAACGTCGGTATCTCGGTCTCGCGCGTCGGCTCAGCCGCACAGACCAAACCGATGAAAAAAGTTGCCGGCAAGCTGAAGCTCAGCCTTGCCCAATTCCGCGAACTCGAAGCCTTCGCCCAATTCTCAAGCGATCTCGATCCTGAAACCAAAAAACAAATCGATCTGGGCGCCCGACTGGTCGAAATTCTTAAACAACCGCAATATCAGCCGATGCCGGTCGCGCAGCAAGTCGCGGTAATTTATGCGGTAAACAATGGTTTTGCCAATGAGGTAAATGTGAAAGAGGTGGTAATGTGGGAGAGCAAACTTCATCAATTCCTTGATTCGCGCCACAAACCATTGCTTGAGAAAATTGGAAACAACCTTTGGGACGAAGCAACCGAGAAAGAATTAAAGGAAGCTCTAACTGATTATAAAAAGGCCTAATCTATGGCGGTCAACACCAAAATCATTAAGCGACGCATAAGATCCATCAGCAATACCAGGAAGATTACCAAAGCGATGGAGATGATTAGCGCTGTCAAAATGCGTCGGGCGGTCGCGAACGTAGTCGCCACCAGAGGCTACTCCAATTTGGCGTGGGAGATGCTGACCGAGATCGCGAAGCGCACGGATGTATCGCTTCACCCTCTACTTCAGAAACGCGAAGTGAAACACATCGCTGTAATTCTTATCACCAGCAATCGGGGCCTGGCCGGTGGATTTAGCAGCCGCCTTCTACAGGCTACTCATGAATTTATTAATTCGGCCAAAGGAAAAATCGGTCCTGAAATCGATATTTTACTGACCGGCCGTCAAGGTAAAAAGATTTACCATAAATTCGGCCACAAGGTGGTAGCAGAGTTCGACAAACTTGACCTCACTACCAAAATTAACGAAATCTTGCCAATGGCACAGCTTGCGATAAAAGATTATATCGAAAGAAAGTATGATCTCGTGATGATAGCCTATACTGATTTTGTCTCGCCGCTGAAGCAGGCGCCAAAAATTAAACAAATTTTACCATTACAGGATTTCTCAGATCTGACTTTACATAGCGACGCGAAGAAAACTGAAAATGCGAACTCATCGCTCGAATACAAGTTTGAACCTGATCCAAAAGCGGTACTGGATGTACTTTTGCCTCGCTTGATTGAGATGCAGATTTACCAGACAATTTTGGAATCCGACGCCTCCGAACACAGCTCGCGTATGATTGCGATGCGATCCGCCTCTGATTCGGCCAATGAAATTATCAAAGAATTACAATATTCATTTAACAAAGCGCGACAAGCCTCGATCACTCAGGAAATTTCTGAGATCGTGGGAGGTGCTGCTGCCCTAGATTAACACAGATGCGCCTCGAGGCGCCACGGATGACACAGATACATCCGCGACATCTGCGGCCTTAAGGCATCTGCGATATAAATCTATAAAAATAAAATTAATTAAAAATATATATGACTACAGCTATGGAGCAACGTAAGGGAAAAATCACACAAGTCATCGGTGTGGTGGTCGACGCGCATTTTGATGAAAATTTACCGGACCTCTACACTTCGCTCGCTGCGAAACTTCCGGACGGCAGAACTTTAATTTTGGAAGTTCAGCAACATCTGGGCAATGGTGATCTTCGCGCCATAGCGATGAGCACCACCGACGGACTCGAGCGCGGACAGGATGTTCTGTCTGAGAATAAGCCAATCAGCGTTCCGGTCGGCCCGGCCACCCTCGGCCGTATGTTCAACGTCATTGGCGAGAGTATCGACAATCTCGGCGAGGTTAAATCCGAAAAGAAATATCCTATTCACCGTTCGGCTCCGCCGTTTACCAAACAATCAACTAAATCTGAAGTGCTGGAAACCGGGATCAAAGTCATCGACCTGATCTGTCCATTTTTGAAAGGCGGAAAGATTGGTCTTTTCGGCGGCGCCGGAGTAGGGAAGACCGTTTTGATTCAGGAACTTATCCGCAATATCGCGGCTGAACATGGTGGTTACTCAATGTTTGCCGGCGTCGGTGAACGTTCCCGTGAAGGTAATGATCTATACCGCGAAATGAAAGAAAGCGGCGTGCTCGACAAGACCGCCCTCGTCTTCGGTCAGATGAATGAACCACCGGGTGCCCGTGCCCGCGTCGCCCTGACGGCGCTCGCTATGGCAGAATACTTCCGCGACGAAGAGGGGAGAGACCTGCTACTTTTCATTGATAATATTTTCCGTTTCACTCAGGCTGGCTCCGAAGTGTCCGCCTTGCTCGGACGTATGCCGTCAGCGGTAGGTTACCAGCCGACACTCGCCACCGAGATGGGAGCACTCCAAGAGCGCATCACTTCCACTGATAAGGGTTCTATCACTTCCGTGCAGGCTGTCTACGTGCCGGCCGACGACCTGACCGATCCGGCCCCAGCCACAACCTTCGCTCACCTCGACTCTACCGTCGTGTTAAACCGCTCGCTCACTGAGCTCGGTATTTACCCTGCAGTCGATCCGCTAGATTCCAACTCCACCATTCTCGATCCGAATATTATCGGCGAGGAACACTATCGCACCGCTAGAGACGTTCAGAAAGTTCTCCAGCGCTACAAAGACCTCCAGGATATTATCGCCATTCTTGGTATGGATGAACTTAGCGAAGAAGACAAAACGGCCGTCACCCGCGCCCGCCGCATTCAGAAATTCCTTTCACAGCCATTCTTCGTCGCCGAAGTCTTCAGCGGCATCACCGGCCAATACGTCCCGGTCACTGAGACTATCCGTGGCTTCCGTGAAATTCTTGACGGCAAGCATGATGATAAGCCAGAGCAGGCGTTCTATATGAAAGGAAGCATCGACGAAGTTAAAAAATAATTTGACGACTGGACCTCACCCCGCCTCTCCTTGGAGGAGAGGGGAATCGTTTCCTTCTCCTTCAAGGAGAAGGCTAGGATGAGGTCCTGCAACTCACATTTTATATGAAATTCCAAATTATCACTCCTGAACGCACCGTCTCATCCGAGGAAATTACTCAGGTGACCGTGCCGACTGCCGATGGTGAGATTACTGTTCTGAATAATCACATCCCGCTGGTATCTGTTATGAAGCCGGGTGAATTGCGATATTTGAAAAATGGTGAGGAATCAAGCCTGGCAGTATCCGGTGGCTTCGTGGAGGTAAAGAATGATGGCTCAGTAGTAATTCTCGCCGATACAGCTGAACACGCTCACGAGATCGATCTCACCCAAGCGACCGAAGCGCACGATCGCGCCGTCAAGCTCATGGCCGAAGCTCGCCATGGAGAAGACGTCGACTATACCGCGCTTCAAACAAAAATCGAAAAGGAGCTTTCTCGTCTCCGCGTCGGCAACAAGTACCGAAAACTTCCGTAATCCCCGCTTGGGCGGGGTAGGGGTGGGTTCGCCACCTCTTTTTTGTTCCTTTGACAATCGTCCAAATTTGGTGTAGAATTGCTATTCGTATGCAAAATAACACCAAACTTACACTCAAATTCTACTGGCAAGAAGTGAAAAAGCAGAAGCTTGCCGCCTTTTTTTTGCTTTTTGGCGTGATTGGTTCCTCCGCCATCGGAGTTTTTATTCCGCTTTTATTTAAGCGTTTTTTTGATATTCTTACATCAGCTGGAGACCGGACTACCCTAGCCACTCAGCTATTAACGGTTCTAGGAATGGTGGCCATACTGGAGGGGGTGCGCTGGCTATTTTGGCTGCTCTGCGATTACACCAATACAATTTTCCAGACCTCCATCATGAAAAGTTTAGGTTTGCGATGCTTCACATATTTGCACCGTCATTCTTTTTCTTTTTTTAATAATAATTTTGTCGGCTCTCTTGTCAAACGCGTCAATTACTTTTCACACGCCTTTGAACGTATTGCGGATCGCACGATGTATAGCGTTATTCCGTTGATTCTTGAAATAGGCATTATATTGGCTATACTGTATAAAACGCATTTTACTCTCGGCCTAGGTATCTCGGTCTGGATTCTATTATTTTTAGCAATGAACATTTTGCTCGCCCAATACAAGTTGAAATATGACATTTTACGCAGTGAAGCGGAAACCAAAACGACCGGCTACCTTGCTGATACGATCACAAATAATAGCACCGTTAAGCTATTTACCGGCTATAATCGTGAAGTACACGGATACCAAAATCTCCTGGAGATAGTTCGCCGTCTGCGCCGATTCGCCTGGAATCTTGATACTATTTTCCAGCGCGTTCAAGGATTTCTGTGCATCGCTCTTGAACTAGCAATTTTTTACTTAGCTATTGGCTTGTGGCGGCAGGGGATTTTAACGATTGGAGATTTTGTTTTAATTCAAACCTACATGGTGGTTATATTTGAAAAAGTTTGGAATTTTGGAAAAGTTTTTAGGCAATTTTATTCTGACCTAGCTGATGCCGAGGATATGACTGTGATCCTGAACACTCCGCACGAAATAACCGACATCCAAAATGCGAAGCAACTAAAGGTGGCAAGTGGTAAAATCATTTTTGAAAATGTTGGTTTCTACTATCACGAAACACGAAAAATATTTTCTGGACTTAACCTCGCGATCGCTCCGCGCGAGAAGGTGGCGCTGATTGGACCATCGGGGGCGGGGAAGTCCACTATAATAAAATTACTGATGCGCATGCACGACCTCAGCGCCGGATCGATCACTGTCGACGGACAAAACATCGCCGCCGTGACACAAGAAAGCCTCTGGAGTGCCATCAGTCTCGTGCCGCAGGATCCAATCCTATTCCATCGCTCGCTCATGGAGAACATCCGATACGGTAAGCCGGACGCTACCGACGATGAAGTAATCACAGCGGCGAAGCTCGCTCGCTGTGACGAGTTTATTATGGAGCTCGCAGACAAATACGGCACCTTCGTAGGCGAACGCGGAATTAAATTATCCGGCGGCGAGAGACAACGCGTCGCTATCGCGCGCGCGATCCTGCGCAACGCGCCGATCATCGTGCTTGACGAAGCGACCTCGAGCCTTGACTCCGAATCTGAGGCGAAGATCCAGGAAGCCCTTGTCGAGCTGATGAAGAATAAAACCGTTATCGTCATCGCGCACCGCCTCTCGACCATCATGAAGATGGATCGGATCGTCGTTGTTGATCACGGCGAGATTATCGAAGCCGGCACACACGCCGAACTTCTAAAAAAGGAATCCGGCGTCTATGCCAGACTCTGGAAAATTCAAGCCGGTGGATTTATTCCTTAGCTTTAAGCATTTCTTCGATTGTTGCGATTATTTCCTGGAAGCGGGTGTTACTTTTGACAAAATATTTATCGGCCCCCACCTTCAAGGCTTCTTTTTTATCAGCATCCTGTCCCAAGTTTGAGAGGGTAATTATAGGCGTATTTTTGAATTGTTCGGTTTGGCGTAATTTCTTGATTACGTCGAAGCCGTTTCCATCCTGAAGCATCAAATCCGCGATCACGAGGTCGGGATTAAACTGTTTAGCGAGGTCAAACGCCTCGGAAGCGCGCGGCGTGGAAGCCACCTCATATCCCGCCTCGGTAAGCAGATGCGTATAGAGTTTGAATGAAAATTTATCATCCTCAACCACTAAAATTTTTTTCTTTTCCATATAAAAATACTTAAAAAGATTTTAATTGCAAATAAAAGGTTGTCTGCTTATTTTCCTCGCTATCAAACCAAAGCTTCGCCTTGTTGACGTTTGCGAGTTCCCGGCTGGTATACATGCCGAGTCCCGTGCCCTCATTCTGGGCCTCTTCGGCGTTTTTCGCGCGGAAGAATTTGGCAAAAACAAATTCCTTCTTATCTTTCGGAATTCCAATTCCCTCATTTGTGCATGAGAAAATTGTATCATTCTTGTCGGCCCGAATTTCCAGAATTATTTTTTTGTTTTGAGAGGAATATCTGATCGCGTTTTCGAGAATGTTCTGCAGAATATAATGCAGATGATCCTGATCAAACTTCACCAAATGTTCAAATTTATCTTCATTTTTAATCTCGATTTCAACCTGCTGGACTCTCGCATAATTTGCAAGGTCTTTGATAACACTGTGGACCGTCAGCTCGACCGAAACTTTCTGCAGATTCGGATGCACCTTTTTGTTCTCCAGCCGTGAAATGCTGAGCAGGTTATTCACCATGCGATTCATGGCCTGCAGACTCTCATAAATATCTGATATAAATTCCGCCTGCTTGACATTTAGCGGGCCAGGCTTCTGCGTCAGAAGGTACTCCGTGGTCCAAAGCAAATTGCCAAGGGGACTGCGAAGGTTATGACTCGCGGTATGCGTGAAATCCTTGTAATACGCTTCTTGCTGCCTCTCTTCTGATATATCGCGAATCATGACTACCGCCGCGATTACCTTCTGATCTCTGATCATCGGCGAGGTAGTGATGCTTGCCCAGAAACGCGCCCCGCTTTGCTTGATGAACTGCCTTTTTTCATTGCTGATTTGTTTGCGATATCGGATGGTGCGGACAAAAGCGGCGTTTTTCTTGTCGATAACCTGCCCTCGCTCATCAATCGCGCCCAAAAGCTTGAGAATCGGGTGACCCTCCACACTATCTTTGTCTTGATAGCCGAGCATGTCTACCAGCGCGTGATTGGACATGATGATCGTCCCGCCTTTATTTACTACAGCCACTCCATCACCCAGTGAATCGATAAATATCTGCATTTCTTTTGTTAATAAATTTTTTTTCATACATTAATATTCGCACTGTATAAACTTGGCTTAGTATACCATATATACTGGACAATGTAACGGTAACTTCTTATTGTCCGCTCACTCTTGATATGGTATCATATGCCTATGTTAGCGATAGTTTAATATTTATGTCGAAATTAAACAATAGCACCATCAAGGAAATCCTCCTGAAGGAAACCTACGTTTCAAATGAGGACCTGGAGAAAGCGGAGAATGCCCTCGTTAAAACAAGAGGCTCGCTGGTAGATTATTTATTGTCTGAAAATATCATCAGCAAGCAGCTCCTGGGCCAAGCAATCGCTGAATACTATGACGTAATGTATGTTGACCTTGGGCAAGAGAAGCTCGACGAGACTATGGTCGATCTGGTGCCTGAGGCGATGGCGAGAGCGCGCGGAGTCATTGCTTTCGCGAAGACAGCGGATGGCATAAAACTTGGCATGACCGACCCGAAGGATCTGGAAGTCAGGAAGGCGATCGAAAAGAGATCCGGCTTTCCGGTAATTCCTTTCTATATAACCGATGAAGATCTCGCGATCGCGTTGTATGTCTACGGTCCGGGTTTCAAAAAGACATTCGACAGTCTATACGAGAAATTTCTAGGTTCAAACATATCAATCGAGGAAAGGGATGAAATATCTGTGAAGCTAGTCGACATCTTTCTGGAGTATGGCTACAAGAATCGGGCATCTGATATTCATATTGAACCATATGAAAGCAAAGTAGTCATCAGGTTTCGTATCGACGGCGTAATGCATGACATCCTCGAAATCCAGAAGCAGAAAGACAAGACCAAAAATTTGCCGGATTTCATCATAACTCGCCTGAAAATTTTATCCAAAATCCCGACCGACCAGCATCATACGGCGCTCGACGGCAAATTACGATACACCGTCGGCAATGACACTTTCGATATTCGCGTGTCGGTCGTTCCGGTAAACTATGGCGAGAACATGGTCATGCGTCTACTGTCCTCGACCGGGCGTCAATTCAGTCTGACCGACATCGGATTTTCCGCCGAAAATCTGGAGAAGGTTAAGCTCGCCATAAAAAATCCGCACGGGATGATACTGGTGACCGGGCCAACCGGCTCCGGTAAGACCACCACCCTGTACGCAGTCATGAAGATTTTGAATAAGCGGGATGTGAACATTGCCACCATCGAAGATCCGGTCGAGTATGATATCGAGGGCATCAGTCAGATTCAGGTGGACACCAAGACAAACCTTACCTTCGCGTTGGGGCTGCGCGCGATCGTCCGACAGGACCCTGACATCATCATGGTGGGGGAAATTCGCGACGAGGAGACCGCCAGCATCGCCATCAACTCCGCTCTTACCGGCCATCTCGTA
>ERZ1292633.5682-Hain-H41-02um-R1-5682-length-11180-cov-5_pt1 | contig 11180 bp, 14 predicted proteins | sample MGYA00564406_ERZ1292633 | MGnify/ENA primary metagenome ERZ1292633 (study PRJEB36523, sample SAMEA6512639) | groundwater metagenome | collected 2019-01-08 | study: AquaDiva: Metagenomics assemblies of 32 groundwater samples
GCTGGAGCATGGCCCCTTCCACCGACCAGGTGATACAGGCCGTGGCCGTGCCGGAGCAGAAAGCGCGCAAGCCCGAGCCGGTGGACAACCGCGCCCAGGAAGAGGAAGAGGCGCGCAAGAAAGCCGAGGCGGAAAAACGCCGTCAAGCGGAGTTGAAGAAAAAGCAGGATGAGGAACAGGCGCAGCAGCGTCTCGTCGTGGAGCGCAAGAAGAACGAAGCCGAGGAAAAGGAAAAACAGAAACGCGCCGCCGAGCTCGAGCGCAAGAATGAAGACAAGCGACGGCAGAAGCTTACCGAACAGTCGACGCAGGAGCAGCTGGCGGCGGAGGAAAAACAGCGTGCTGACGCCGCGAAAGCAGTGCGTGCGGCCACCATCGTCGACAAGTACATTCCGCTGATCCGGCAACGGGTCAGCCGCAGCTGGAATAGTCCGGTCGGTAACGCCAAAGGGCTGAAATGCGTGGTGCGTGTACGTCTCACGCCGGGTGGCGAGGTGCTTTCGGCTGACGTGGTGACTTCCAGCGGCAACGAGAGATTCGACCGTTCAGTGGAAAACGCGGTGCACAAGGCCGCGCCGTTGCCGTTGCCGGAGGACCCGGCTTTGTTCGATAATTTTCGTGAAATCGAGTTTGTATTTGATCCGGACAAGGAGCTGAAAAAATAATGCAATTTTCCTTAAAATGGATTGCCGTGACGGGAATACTGCTGTGGTCTTTCAGCGCCCGTGCGGTGCTGACCATTGAAATCACGCGCGGCGTGGACACCGGCACGCCCATTGCCATCGTGCCGTTCAGCTGGGAAGGGCCGATCAAGCCGGCGCAGAATGTTTCCGACATCGTGGAAGCCGATCTCGCGCGCAGCGGGCGGTTTGCCGTGCTGCCCCGCAAGGATTTTATTTCCACGCCGCACGAGGACAAGGACGTGGTGTTCAAGGATTGGCGCATCCTCAAGGCCGAGGCGTTGACGATCGGCAGCGTGCGTCTGGCGGCGCCGGGCAAGTTTCAGGTGCAGTTCCGGCTCTACGATGTTTTCAAGCAGACCCAGATCGCCGGTTTCCGCTACAACGTCAGCGCCGATCTGTTGCGTTCGGTGGCGCATCAGATCAGCGACATCATCTACGAAAAAATCACCGGCGAGCCCGGCGCCTTCAGTACCCGCATCGCCTATGTCACGCGCGAGGAGCCACCCAGAGGACTGCCGGTCTACAAGCTGCAAGTGGCGGATTCCGACGGCTTCAACGCCCAGACGGTGGTGCGCTCCGCCGAGCCGCTGATGTCGCCGGCGTGGTCGCCCGACGGTAATCGTCTGGCTTATGTTTCATTCGAAGACAAGCGCTCGAAGGTGTATGTCCAGAACCTGACGGACGGGCGCCGCGAATTGCTGGCTGAATTCACCGGCATCAACAGCGCGCCGGCCTGGTCGCCCGACGGCACCCGGCTGGCGTTGACCCTGTCACGGGATGGTAATGCAGAAATTTACGTGATGCTTCTCAACTCACGGGCGCTGAAGCGGCTGACATTCGACCCGGCCATCGACACCGAGCCTTCCTGGTCGCCCGACGGGCGTGATATAATTTTTACTTCGGACCGCGCCGGATCGCCGCAGATCTATCGCATGAACGCCTCCGGCGGGTCGGCCGAGCGCCTGACCTTCGAGGGCGATTACAATGCACGCTCCTCATTCGCGGCGGACGGCAAATCGATTACGTTTGTCAGCCGCAGCCAGAGCGGTTATCGTATCGCCGTCATGCGCCTCGACAACAGGACGCAGCAGGTGCTGACCGATACTTCGCTCGACGAATCGCCCAGTTTTGCCCCCAATGGGCGTATGATTATCTATGCCACCGAGGTCCGGGGGCGGGGGGTACTGGCTTCGGCCTCCGCTGACGGGCGTGTGCGCCAGCTGTTTAAATTCGAGGAGGGCGATATACGCGAGCCCGCCTGGTCGCCTTACAACCGTGAACTGCAATATAAGGAGTGAAACATGAAGAAAAGGAAACATCTCGCCGCATCCTTGCTCATCGCCTTTGCCTTTGCCTTGGCCGGTTGCGCCGGCGAGGAGGCGACCAAGCCCACCGCCGGTGACGAAAAAGGCGCCGCGTCGGCGCAGACCGCGCCGGCGACCGACAAATCCGCCGCCGGTGCCTCGCTTTCCGATCGGGAAAAGCAGCGCCGCGCCGAACTGCTGGCCCAGCGCCGCGTGTATTTCGCTTTTGACAGCAGCACCATCGATGACGAGGCGCGTGCCATCATCGAGGCGCATGCCGCCAATCTCGTGGCCAATCCGCAGATCAAGCTGAGTCTCGAGGGTAACTGCGACGAGCGCGGCACGCGCGAGTACAACCTGGCCCTCGGCGAGCGCCGCGCGCAAGCGGTCGAGCGGATGATGAAGGTGCTGGGCGTGGCCGGCAACCGCATCAAGACGGTGTCCTATGGCGAAGAGAAGCCGCTGTGCCAGGAACATAACGAGTCCTGCTGGCGCCAGAACCGGCGCGCTGAAATAGCCTACAAATAACGACGATGCGTTTCCCCCGGCGTTTCAGCGCGTGGGGTGGCGGGGCGTTGCTGGCCATCCTGCTCACGCCGGCAGCCCCGGTTGCCGGCGCGGCAGAGGGGTCCCGTCCGAACCTGCCGCCGGTGGTGGAACTCGGGGTTGGGGGAACGCCGGCATCGCCTGCCCCTTCGCGTGAGGCACTCGCCGATCTGCTGCAGCAGCTGGAGACGCTGCAGACGGAGGCGCGGAACCTGCGTGGCCAGGTAGAGGTGCAGGCGAACGAGATCGAGCGCCTGAAGGCACGCCAGCGCGAATTGCTCGCCGATATCGACCGGCGGGTCAGTGAGCTGGAACGCCGTGGCACCGCGGCTGCTTCACCCGATGCCAGTACCGCTCCCGTCGCGCCAGGTTCAGCGGCGTCGGCCGGTTCGGCGCAGGAGCAGCAGGATTATGACGCGGCGTTCAACCTGATGAAGCAGGGTTTCTATGAACGCGCGGCCAAGGGGTTTCGCGAGTTCATTGCAAAATATCCGCAAAGCGCGTTGCATGACAACGCCCGCTACTGGCTGGGCGAGGCGTATTACGTGGCGCGCAATTACCGTCAGGCGCTGGAGGCATTCGGCAAGCTCATGAGCGATCATCCGAAAAGCCCGAAGGTACCGGATGCGATGCTGAAAACCGGTTACAGCCATTATGAGCTGGGTGAATCGGCCAAGGCGCGCGAGAGTCTCAATCAGGTGATGGCGCGCTATCCCGGTACGCCGGCGGCGAAATCGGCGGAACAGCGCCTGGCGAAAATGAAAAAAGAGAAGCGTTAACTTGTGTCACAGACCGACACAACGACCGCAAACACCCGGCCGGTGTCTTCCGCCGGAGAACGGCTGCGCATCACTGAAATATTCTTTTCTCTCCAGGGTGAAGCGCGCACGGTAGGTTGCCCCACGGTATTCATCCGCTTGACCGGCTGCCCGCTACGCTGTTCCTACTGCGATACGGAATATGCCTTCTACGGCGGACAGTGGCTGGAGTTCGGCGATATCCTGCGCCGCGTTGCCGAATATGCCCCGCGTTATGTCACCGTCACCGGCGGCGAGCCGCTGGCGCAACGCCCTTGCCGCGAACTGCTCACCGCCCTGTGCGACCGGGGCTATGAAGTGTCGCTCGAGACCGGCGGCGCGCTCGATGTCGCCGGTATCGATCCCCGGGTGAGTATCGTGATGGATCTCAAAACGCCCGGTTCCGGGGAGGAAAAGCGCAACCTGTACGAAAACATCGCGCAGCTGGCGAAAAAAGATCAGATCAAGTTCGTGATCTGCGACCGCGCCGATTACGAATGGAGTCGCGCAAAGCTCGCCGAACACAAGCTCGACCGGATCGGCGAGGTGCTGTTTTCTCCCTGTCACGGGCAACTGAATCCGACCGATCTCGCCGAATGGATTCTCGCCGACCGCTTGCCGGTGCGCCTGCAGGTGCAACTGCACAAGCTTCTGTGGAACGATGCCCGCGGACACTGACGCCGGCGGGAAAGCCGTGGTGCTGGTCTCCGGCGGTCTTGATTCGGCCACGGTGCTGGCGCTCGCCGCGGCCACGGGCGCGCGCTGCCACGCGCTGACTTTCGACTACGGGCAGCGCCACCGCGTGGAACTCGATGCCGCGCGCCGCGTGACGCAGGCGCAGCGGGCGGCCGATCATCGCATAGTCAAACTCGACATCGGCTGGATGGGCGGCTCGGCGCTGACCGACACGGCGATTCCCGTTCCGCAGGCGCCCTCCACCGGCATTCCGGTGACCTACGTGCCGGCGCGCAACACGGTGTTTCTCTCCATCGCGCTCGGCTGGGCCGAGGTGCTCGGCGCGTCCGATATTTATATCGGCGCGAATGCGATGGACTATTCCGGTTACCCCGACTGCCGCCCGGAGTTCATCCAGGCATTCGAGCGGCTCGCGAACCTGGCGACGCGGGCCGGGGTGGAAGGGCGCGGGTTCCGCGTGCTTGCGCCGCTGATGCAGCTGCGCAAGCACGAGATCATCCGTGAAGGCAGCCGCCTGGGCGTGGATTATTCTCTGACCATCTCATGCTATGACCCCGATAGCAGCGGCCGCGCCTGTGGCCGTTGTGATTCCTGTCGCCTGCGCGCCCAGGGTTTCGCCGAGGCCGGTGTCGCCGATCCCACCCGCTACCGATAAGGCCCGCCGGGATTGGAAATTTTCCCCCGATTTGGCAATATTGGACTATTCTTCATGGGGGCGGGCTTTCGGAACGGCACGACCAGAGCACGCGGGTACTTTGGATAAAAAATAATGATAATTTCGATTCTGCTTCTGGAAGGCCCCTACAATCACGAAGCCTCCGACAGCGCCTACCTCTTCACCCAGGCCGCCCTTGCCAAGGGCCACACTATCCGGGGCGTCTTTTTCTACGACGACGGCGTGTACAACGCCACCAAACTCATGGACCCGCCGCAGGACGACCGGCATATTTCCAAACGCTGGTCGGAACTGGGCGCCACCGGCATCGACATGGTGGTGTGCATCGCCGCGGCCAAGCGCCGCGGCATCACCAACGAGGTGCTGGCGCCGAATATCCGCATCTCGGGACTGGGACAGCTCGCGAGCATGATCCACGAGTCCGACCGGATCGTGACGTTCGGCGATTGATTTTCAGGCATCAAGACACAGGCGGGGTTCATGGCGGAGAAAGGCAAGAAGGTCATGGTGACGGTGCGCAAGCCACCGCACGGCAGCATCTATGTGCAGGAGTCCATCGAGGTCATGTTCATCTTCGCGACCTACGAGATGGATCTCTCCGTGGTGTTTCTCGACGATGGCGTGCTCGCGTTGCACGCGGGCCAGGACACGAAAGCGCTGGGTATCAAGGGGTTCATGGCCTCGCTCGGCGCGCTCGTGGACTGGGAAGTCACGAAGGTTTACGTGGACCGGCAATCGCTGAAAGACCGCGGTATCCCCGAAGACGCGATCATCGCGATCGGCAAGGACGATGACAGCGGTGCGCCGATCCGCCCCCAGGTGCTGGACAGCGCCGAGATCGCCACGATGATGGCCGAACAGCACAGCATTGTCTCATTCTAGGATTTGCCCATGCTCCATACCGTCAACAAGTCACCGTTTCAGAACAGCGCGCTGGAAAACTGTCTGCGTCTCGCGCGCGACGGCGATGTGATCCTGCTGCTGGAAGACGGTGTGTATGCCGCTGCGGTGGGAACAGTCAAATCGTCCCTGATCGAACAGGCCGTGAGGCGGCACGCGGTTTATGCCATCGAGGCGGATCTGAAGGCCCGCGGCCTGGACAAGCTCGTCAAGGAGGTCCGCATCGCGGGTTACGGCGATTTCGTGGACCTGGTGGAAAAGCACCCGGTCCACGCCTGGCTGTAAGTTAATAATTTCCAGGGAAGGGTCTTATTACCCTTTCTTGATATAGAAGTGAATCTTTCCGTCCGCTTCGCTGGATTCCACGATCTGATCGCCGGTCTTGTTCACCAGGGCGGGAATGTCGCTCTTGGTGCCGATGTCGGTGGTCAGCAGATGCAGTACTTGTCCCGCCGTCAGTGATTGCAGCATTTTTTTGCACTTCATGACCGGCATGGGACAGTTAAGCCCGCTGGTATCCAGTTCTTTATCGAATGTCGGCATTTATCGTACCTCCGGTTAATTGCTGATATTAACATTACTCCCGTATTTTCCGGGAAAGGCCTTGACTCAAGTCAAAATGACATCGCAGGACAGGGTTATGACTGATCGAAGGCCATGGCGCATGACGTCAAAGCGACGCAAAATAATCCACACGCGTGCGCTGGAATAAAGCGGCGTATAGTTACGTCTCAAGCGATCATCGGTTTTTCCTGTCGTAAGGCAGCAAGTCGGAGGTGTTATGGAACTCAGCAATGTTCAGAACGTGGTGTTGTGGGGATTTCTGGTGGCCGTGGCGTTCGGCGCCATCGCCAACAAGACAAATTTCTGCACCATGGGGGCGGTAAGCGATTGGGTGAACATGGGCGACAAGAATCGTCTGCGCGCCTGGTTTCTGGCGATCGGTGTCGCCATCCTCGGCTCGCAACTGTTGCAGGCGCAGGGTTACGTCGATCTCAACAAATCCATTTATCTGGCCGCCAACTTCGGCTGGTTCGGGCATCTCCTCGGCGGGTTTCTCTTCGGCGTGGGCATGACGCTGTGCGGCGGCTGCGGGCAGCGCACGCTGGTGCGCGCCGGCGGCGGCAATCTCAAGTCGCTGGTGGTGATGCTGTTGATGGGCATCACGGCCTACATGACTCTGCGTGGGCTGCTGGCGCTGGTGCGCCTGAATGTCATCGAGATCGCGAATATCGACTTGGCGGCGCGCAACATCGCGGACCAGAGCATGGCGACGCTGATCCAGGCGGCCACAGGCGCCGCCGACGCGAAAACGGTGCGCTGGATCGTGACGGGCATTACCGGTCTGGGATTCACGATCTATGCTCTGGCCAGTACCGAATTTCTCAAGAGCTTCAAGAACCTGTTCGCCGGCGTCAGCATCGGACTGTTCGTCGTCGCGGGCTGGTACATCACCGGCAAGCTCGGCTTCGATGAGTTCGAACCGGTGCGGCTCGAATCCTACACCTTCGTCGCGCCGGTGGCGGAAAACGTGAATTACCTGATGACCTTCACCGGCTCCACGATCAACTTCGGCATCGCCGCGGTCTTCGGTATCATCGCCGGTTCGTTTCTGTACGCCGTGCTTTCCGGAAATTTCAAGATCGAAACCTTCAGTTCACGCGCGGACATGGTTAACCACATGATTGGCGGCGTGCTCATGGGTTTCGGCGGCGTCATTGCCCTGGGCTGCACCATCGGCCAAGGCGTCACCGGCATGTCCACGCTGGCGCTGGGCGCGGTGATCACGCTCACCATGATCATCTTCGGCTCCGCGTTGACCATGAAAGTAGAGTATTACCTCATGGACGAGCAAGGATTCTTCCGGGCGCTGCGGCTGGCGCTGGCCGACATGAGACTGCTGCCCGCCGCCCGCTAGCCTGTATCTCCCTGCAGCCATCCGGCCCGCTTCATTTGGTTTGACAGGGTTGCGCGGCCTCTGGATAATGCCGCCTCCCGTTTTCCCCCACTTTGGCGCACGCGGGCCGTTAGCTCAGTCGGTAGAGCAGCTGGCTTTTAACCAGTTGGTCGGAGGTTCAAATCCTCCACGGCCCACCATACTTCCCCGGTTTTTCTGCCATCGCAACTTCGCTGGGCTTTGGTGGTTGCTCGATCGCGGATTTGAACCTGCGGTTCACTTTTTTCGCTACGCATGCCGCTTCGCTCAAAAAGCCCGGGGTTCGCCATGAATGGCGAACCCGCTCGCCGGCGCGAATGTCCACCGGACATTCGCGATACCCCCGGCTCGCCCTCCACGGCCCACCATATTTCGATAAACTGTCATTCGTTGGCGTGAATGACAATGAAGCCTGACAACTCTCCCGCACCGACGCCGGAATCGAAGAACCAGCGGTTGTTTTTCGCGCTGTGGCCGTCCCTTGAACTGAGCCGCGAGCTGTACAGCGTTGCCGGCCGGGTTCTGGAGAGCGACGGGCGACGTGTGCCGCCGGAGAATATTCATCTGACGCTGGCGTTTCTCGGCTCGGTGAATGCGCCATTCCGGCAATGCGCTGAACAGGTTGCCGCGACGATTCGAACCGGTTCCTTTACGCTGACGCTGGAGCAAATCGGCTGCTGGCCGAAATCAGGCGTCGTGTGGACGGGGCCCCGGAATACGCCCGAGCCCTTGTCGCGACTGGTACGGGAATTGAATGCCGGGCTGGTCGCCTGCGGTTATGTGCCCGAGGAGCGATCTTATGCGGCGCATCTCACCCTGGCGCGCAAGTTGCGCCGGTGTAATAAAAATATTCCGATTGCCCCGCTGATTTGGGAGGTGCGCCGGTTCTGCCTCGTGCAATCGCATACGCACGCTGAAGGCGCGCGCTATGAGATTGTCGGTTCCTGGGGGCTTAATTCACCGGAGCCGTGAGTACACGGCCCTGGGACGGCAGTTTTGTGTAGAGCAGGGCGCGCATGGTCAGCAGGTTTGCCAGCGTACCCTCGTGGACGTGAATTTTAAGCGCGTTTTTTCCTTTGCGTTCGGCCATGCATTCGCGTCGACGCAGATCCTCGGTGCGCAGGATGGGATCGCTGTAGGAAAAATAGGCCACCCGTTGCCGGCGCCGGATGAGTTCGAGAGTGATCGTATGGCTGCGCAAGTCACCGCGGGTGCCGATGACCAGCGCCAGTTCGCCGCGTTTGGCGATAAGATAACTGAAGTAATTGGTATTGCTGACGGCGCAGATCAGCCGGGCGATGTCTTGCCGCACCAGTTCCAGCAAGTCGACGCGCTTTTCTTCATGCTGGCATTTCCCCCGCGCGTGGCCGTCTCTAAGCTGGGCGGCGACTTCATCGGGAGTGAAGAAGCCCGTCATGCCGTGCGCACCTGGCCGTGTCCCGCCTTACCAGCGCGCATAGAGCCGGCCGTTCTCAAGCTTGGATTCAAAACGCTTTAAAGGCCGGTTTCCTTTTTCCACGCACTTGCCGGTTTTGATGTCGAAAGCCCAATGGTGCTTGGGGCAGGTCAGACGAAAACCTTCCAGCGCGAGATGCGGGATGTTGGTGACCTGATGCGGACAGCGGCTGTCGTATATCTGAAACTCGCCATTGGCGCGGTACACGAATAGGCTGCGGCCATCGCTGTCGCAGTAGGTGATCTTGCCGTCAGGGATCTGGTCCGCCGGCCTGACTTCATGCCAGCGTTTTTCCACGCCGAGGTTCTCGGCACGGAACTCGGGTATATCCATGTCGATCAGGATATCGATGGCCCACACAATTTTGGCAAGCCCGAGTGCGGGAAAGGCGTGCAGGATGGCGTCAAGGATTTCACTGGGGGTGGCGCCGGCGTCGAGCGCCTGCGGAAGATACTGGCGAAATCCATTTTCGGTCTGTGTCGCGATTTTGGTGATGACGGTGATCAGCATCCGCGTTTTCGGATCGAGCGATTTCCCCGTTTCCTTGAGAAACTTGAAATAGGACGTCATTGCGTCAGGTCGGGTCTTGACCAGATAATCCAGGGCGTCACTCATCGCGGAAATTCTCCTGTCGTTGTTGAGGCGGCATTGCAAAATGCGTGCAGCCGTGGCAGGCCTGTATTATGCGCAGCCGCTGTCACTCGCGCCAGCAATCCAAAAGAGATAAGCCCGGACGGGTTTGTCGTCCCGAAGGCCGGCAACGAAGGAAACTCAGCCACCCAGGGGGATATATTTTGTCGGCAAGACGCCGTGCGCGCCCGGGGGGAGGACTTTGCGGATTTCCAATTCCTGGCCGGGCCCCGCGCCTTCCTGATGCATCAGGTCGATGACCTTGGCGGGCGAAAAGGGGGTCTTGTCCGGGTTGAGAACCATGGCCACCCTGGGTTTCAGGCGGCGCGTGCGGTTGACGGAAATCACCACCCCGATGGCGCCGCTGCTGAGTTCGACGACGCTGCCGATGGGGTAGATGCCCATGCACTGGATGAACTGCTCGACCAGCACCGGCTGAAAATCGCGACCGCGCCACGAATACATTTTTTTCAAGGCATCGTGCGCCGACATGCCGGCGTGATAGGAACGATCCGAAGTGATGGCGTCATAACAGTCCACGATGGCCCCGACGGTACCGAAAAGTCCGATGTCATCTCCCTTGGCGCCGATGGCGTAGCCGCCGCCCGCATAGCGTTCGTGATGGAACCGGGCGACGTCAATCGCGACGGAGGGAATGCCGTGGGTTTGTTCGAGAATATCGACGCCGCACGGGACGTGACTTTTCATGAGGGTGAATTCTTCTTCCGTCAGCTTGCCCGGTTTGTTGATGATATCGTTCGGGACTTTCATTTTGCCGACGTCATGCAGCAGCGCGCCAAGCCCGAGCAGGTTCAGCTCTTCGTCCGAAAGATCCAGATGACGACCGAAGGCGAGCGCCAGTACGCACACGCGCAGGCTGTGGAGCGCGGTATATTCGTCCTTGTTCTTGAGCTGGTTGAGGCACATGAGCGCATCCGGGTTGCGGATGACGCTGTCGACCATGTCGGCAACGACTTTTTTTGCGCCGCTGGTGTCGATGCTGCGGCCGAGACGCACATCCTCCATGATGTCGTAGACGGCCTCGCGGGTCTTGGTCACGACGATTTTGGCTTGACCGATTTCATCTTCGACCGTTGTTAAATCCTGATACCGCGGTGCGTGGCGGTGCCACGGAGCGAAATTCTCCACCACCTTTTCGAGGTGGATGATGCGTTCCTTGGAATTGTCCCCGGACGCCACCGCCGTGAATGACGTTGCCGTGACGCGCCGTGGCTTCGGGGAGACATCGGAACCTTCATCGGTGTCGATGAAGACGTGCTTGCAGTGTCGCTTGAGTTGCTCGATCTCCTCTTCCGACGTGATCTCGAAACCCTGAAACAGAAACGGCGTATCGCGCCAATGCCGGTCCAGCTCGGAGACGTACATGCCCGGGTGCAGGTCCTCGACGGGAATCTTCTTCTTCATAATCCTAAAGATAGCAGCAAGAACCGCGCCAAATTGGCGCGAATTTCAGGGGGTGGGAGCGAAAAAGGGTCAGGCTTTCTTTTTGTTTTCAAGCAGTTTATAGATTATCGGCGTGAGGATGATTTCCATGG
>ERZ1292633.5683-Hain-H41-02um-R1-5683-length-11179-cov-6_pt1 | contig 11179 bp, 9 predicted proteins | sample MGYA00564406_ERZ1292633 | MGnify/ENA primary metagenome ERZ1292633 (study PRJEB36523, sample SAMEA6512639) | groundwater metagenome | collected 2019-01-08 | study: AquaDiva: Metagenomics assemblies of 32 groundwater samples
GTTAGTGTGTTGCCCTTGGAATTGCTGTCATTTGCGATTGGTGGCTACCATCCGGCTATGCGTTTGAACCGTTTGCTCAGAACGCCGAACGTCATGTTATTCGCCACGTTCGTACGAAAATGGAGTAATGTTCGTCCAAGCAGCTTGCGAATATTCAAATCGGTTTTCACGATTGTCCTGATGGTGCACATCATCGCTTGTCTGTTTCATCTTCTGGTGGCGACGGAAGGTGCGGAAGTAAGCGACACGTTCTCTGGACACACTTCTTTCTTGTCGAAAGGCTTGTCTGATCGTTACGCACTATCTTTCTATTGGGGGTTCGCGACGGTGACAGGATATAATTCGACAGAACCTGTGACCTTACTTGAGGTTTTGTTTTCGACCGTTGGCGCGTTCATTGGGCTCGCCGTCTTTGCATTGATCATTGGAACAGTGGGCTCAGTGGTCAGAAACTTGGACCACGACAAGATTGAATTCAATCGGCACATCAACAACATTGTCGAATTTATGGAAGGGAAAAATGTCCCAGCAGACTTGCAAGGTGAAGTGAAGACATACTTCATGTACTTGTTTCGCAGTGGACGAAGCCGAGAAAAGTTGCGCGCCTTGGATGATTTGCCTCCGTACTTGAAAAATAAGATCAAGATTGTGGTCAATCGCAGCACCGTCGCCAAGGTTCCAATGTTTCAACGTTGCAAGGACGAACGCTTTATTCAAGACATCGTTCGGTCGCTCAAACCAATGGTCTGCCTTCCGGGATCGCTTTTGATACGTGCAGGTGATGACGGGGACTGCATGTATTTTGTTGCTCGCGGAGAAATCAACGTAATCGATCCCGTGTCGTTGGAGATCAAGAGCACGATGCGAGACGGTGCATACTTGGGCCACGACGCCTTATTGTGGGAAACAAAGCGGTCCGTTCACGCCGCTGCTCGAACATTTTGCGATATTTTTGTCTTGACGAAGGAAGACTTTTCAAGCACACTCAGCAAGTATCCCGAATGCCATCAAGTGATATGTGAATTCGCACAACAAGATGTGACAAAGTCGATGTGAGGAAGTTTGCGTGCTAAAAATGGTTGACTATTCGATCGCTGACGGAACGAACGCCGGTTTGTTGTGTTGTATTGTGACGTCTCAAGATGTGCGACTCCATTTCGAATCAAATTTTGACTCAATCTGTGGCGAATGACACAGATGTGTCCAGTCAGCTGGTTGACTTAGACAATCTGGAATCGGCACTATTCGAATGCAAGGGGCGTCGTGTGGCAACCGATGTCCGACTTGCTCTTGCTGAGACAGACGCAACGACGAAGGCAAGGGATCTGGAAGCAAAGTTGAAAAGCCAAGCTGACAATCCGGTGTTCCGATACCGTCATTTTGTGATCGACAGCTCCTCTATGTTTGAACAAGTGCGGGCGTCCAAAGAGGTTTTCGCCTTTGCGAAAACAATTCCCGCAGAAGATATCCGGACAATTTCGATCGATGATATCATTGTTCATCTGGATCAGTGGCCTGGTCTAAAACGGCGCGCAGACGATTGCATCGCTCGCAACTCGAAAGACAAGGAATTTTTGACGCAAGAGGCCGCTGACTTCACTGATCATCAGACATTGATTGATGCGCTGAAAGAAACCGACTCAACGTGGGTAACCGTTTCGGCCATTTTTTTCCGCGAACGGGCCCGTCGAGGCGACAAAGAGCGCAACTTCAACTTTTTCATGACCAATCAGGGAAAAATCATGCAGTGGTGCCGTCAACAAATGGCTGCTCTGCATGCTCTGAAGGAAGAGCCACAAATCGAGGAATTCTGCGCTTCGTTCTTCAACAACGTGTCGATGATGGATTCGAACTTTTTGGTTATGACGACGATGGCGGAAAGTCTTTCTCCAAATGCAGATGTCGACAAAGCGATTGTCGAAGTCAACGACATCTGGATTCATCTGTCCACGTTTGCGTTCGAAAAGCTTCGAAGCACGGTCATGGAACAACATTTGGCTTCCAATCTGGAATCCCGTTGCCGGAGTTGGCCAGAATTCGCGCGAAAACTCAAACCATTCTTGGTCGAGGCCGAAAAATTGCTGCTCATTCCAACAGACGAAGAATCAGTTTCTGTTGCCGCACCTTTGCGTGAGTCATGTCGGCAACTACAAGCCGACTTGGATGCGCACTTGCTGATCGTCGAGCACTTGAGCGACTTCAGTCTTCGCCAAGAGTGCATCAAAGATCATTACAACGCCATTCGAAAAACCATATTTTCCAAGTTGACGTCCAAGACATTGACATTCCAAGGCCAGGCTGCGGCGTCATTCCCGCACAAACAGGAATACAACGATCGTTTGGCGGAGTTGAACGATTGGGTCGATTGCAAGGCGCAAAGCGATGCCTGGATATCGCTGCTCAACAAAGTGGAGCACATGAAGCGGTTGATTGACGAAACCGATATGGTACAGCAAGTTACAAGCGACAACAACAATGCAACAACTGCAGGAGATCGAACGACTCGAGCTTGAAATTGGCCGCTGTAAAAGCTCTTTGTGTGTGCTTCTACGACCGATCTGACTTTATTTGGTCACAGCCACAGTTTTGTCAATTCACCTTTCGTCGATCAATGGGAGGAAGCGCGTTTCGTGATCTGCCCAAAAAGCTGCTTTTAGTTTTTCAATGTTCAAGGTTGCCGACTTGGAAGACCGTTGCGCCTTGTGGCGCTGGAGGTGCCCACTGGTGGACGTCGAAGATTTGAACCACGTTAGCAGCAAATATTCTCCCGAGTTCAACGTCGCGGGCGCAACATGGCGTATTCACATTCAGCAGCGGACCGAATCAACAACACAGGTCAACTTCCTCGCTGTGCATCTTCAATGTTTAACGCAAGATCCTCTTGGAACGTACGCCCATTTCAAACTCACCGTTTGCAATGCGAATCCAGATGCAGCGAAAGATAAGACGTTTCACTGCCATTTTAAAAAATACGGATCCGCGTGGGGACTTCATCATTTTATTCAAATGGACCGGTTACTGGCACCAACAGGTGGCTTTATCGACTACGGTCCGAATGACCACGACAATTCCCCGGGGCGGCGACGGCACTCGGCCATCGTGGTCGATGCCTTGATCCGGGTCCTACTACCACAGAGCGATGGGACCTACGCAGTGTCTCAGCTGCCATTTCATTCGTCCGGCATGCCACCCTCAAGCGCGAGTGCGGTGATTGGCCAAGCGGCCTCCGCGCCTGTATCCGCGCGCGGCATCCCATCTGCTTCACAGCAACCTTCCAATCCGCCGCCCGCTCCGCTTCAATTTCCGTACGAAGACACTCTGTGCGACGTTACGTTCGCGCTCACCGGTGGCCATGTCGCGGTGAGGGCCCACCGGTGCGTGATTGCCGCGCGTGCACCCCGCTTGTTTCCCGCTGAAGGACAAGTCCCGCCTGGGGCCACGGTCACGGTTGGTGCGGTGCCTGAAGTATTCAAGGCGTTCTTGAAGTACCTGTACACGGAAGAAACTCCAGAGCGCGGAGTGCTGCGACCTGAGTACTTGTTAGACCTGTATCTCACAGCGGTGGAGCACGAACTGTTCCACTTGGCTGAGAATTGCATCACCCAAGTCACGCCGATGCTCACCTACGAGAACATTCTTCCCATCATCTTGTCTAGGTACAGCGCGACGGACGACACGTTGAACACTCTATATCTTCGTGTGCTCGCGTCGGGCTACGATCGCTTGATCGAGGATGAGCACTTTGAGTCCCTCCCCGGCACGTTAAACCGAAGGCTATCCTTGGTGATGCGAGGAAAGGAACAATTGCCCCCGATCGTATTTCCTCGACCGAAAGGAAACCTCGCGTCCCACCTCGTGCTGCTCGCGGAATCCGGTGCCTACTCCGACTTCGAATTTGTCCTCGCGGATAATACCACCTTGAAGGGTCATAGCGTCATTTTGGCATCAAGGTCGATCAATTTCAATCATGCCTTCTACCAACGAGCCCCCGTGCCGTCTTTCAATGACAAGGAATACAACTTTTCGTCATCAGCGTGGCAAAAGGCGCTCACTGCAATGTACCGCGGATCGCTGGACCCTTCGACGAGAGATGTGACCCCGGAAGATGTTGCGTTGTTGTGGAAGTTGACAGATGCCATCGGTTTGGATGGTCGATTGCGTCGTGAATCGGAGGTGTTCGTAGGTCAGCAAACCGCAACTCGTCTCCTGGTACTGGCCGAAAAGCACAATGTGCCCAAACTGCGTGAAGTCGCGCTGCGAATGGCCACTGCAACGTTTGTCGAACGGCAGCGTGCGGAACCTGCCGTATGGGATGTGGTGGCAGAGCTACCACAGCCAGCGCTACTTGCGTTGTTTCGTGCCGTCCTAGAAGGTGGCCCGCGTTGACGTGTGAAAACTCTCGTGTTGTACGACGCGGTGGCTCGATTGAGGGTGGTGTGTGTTTGTCGGGTCGGAAGTTTCGACATGAAAAATGAAGGTGAACTGCGCATGGCAAGTACACAACGCTACGAACCCGCCCTACCGGCGTCTAATTTCTTCTTTGATTCGTTGACAGCATTCTTTGAAGGAATTCCTGATAGGAAAGAGGCTTTCCCCATGGAACACGCGTGAGCACATTATCGATGCACATTGAACTTGTGAGGGATCGCCTCCGTGCGGCCATCATCGGGCCCGGCATTTCCGACATGGCGACCACGGAAGGCATCGTCGCTTGTGCCGATGCCACGAAGCGAATGGAAGTGCTCTCCATCGATCACTTTGCGAGTCGCTATTGCGCGTATCATCTCGATTTTGGCCCCGTGAATTTGTCAGCGTCGCACCGATGCTTCGACTGGCTGGACACGCGACTATTCACGACCGACGCAGCAGCAGACCACGACCGCCAACCTGTCATCGTCGTTATGATTAACTTGGGAATGCCTGCCACCGTGGTGACCAACATCGTGACACTTTTGGTTCTGTACCTCATAGACCGCTTCAACTGTGCCGCGGAGGCCGCGTGGTCGTACTTCGCGTCGTGCCCCATCGTGTCTGCGGTCGTGCTGCCGTTTCACGACGCGTCGCCGCACGACGACGAGTTTTGCCTCACAGTGTTCGATGTGGCGAAAGCTTGGGAGCGTGCCTTGTCGATGCCGTGGTGCTCCTTACGAGCCGACCACGAACGACCATTCAAAGCGGAGGATTTCGATGCCATGGAACGTCTGGAAAATGGTGACCGAACCTGGATAGTTCCGGGGAAAATGCTTGCGTTTAGTTCGCCTGGCGAATCTCTCGTGCACGCGAATGACGACATGAAAGGCGATGAGGCGGCTGGGTTGCACCCACAGGCGCTCGCAAAACTCATGCTGCGGGACGGGGTCAACACCATTGTAGCATTGAACGGAGATACACGGTATCGTCCTAGCGTGTTCACCGATCTAGGCATGCGGTATTTCGACCTTTCGTTTCCAGACGGCGAACCGCCACGTCCTGCTACCGTGATGCGTTTTTTCGACATTGCTCGTCATCCCGCAGCGGTGGTCGCCGTTCACTGCAAAGCGGGACTCGGCCGCACTGGGTCACTTATCGGCGCGTATTTGATTTCAGAGTTTCGTTTTTCTGCTAGAGAAGCCGTGGGATGGCTGCGGCTCTGCCGACCGGGCAGCGTGATCGGTCCTCAGCAGCCTTTTCTTGAGGAGTGGGCCACAGCAGCGCATTCAACGCAGCCACCAACGCCTTCTTCCATCGCGATCGCGACACCCGGTTCTTTGGTCGCTGCAGCGTCCGCCCCCCCCCCCTCGGTCGCTGCAGCGTCCGCCACGCGGCGCGTTGCCTCCCCCACAAGACGCATGCAAAGCCCCTTGCGCATTAGATCGGGTGCGACGGTCGTCGTCGTGGTGCCAACCGCCACTCCCGCCAGAAGTGCCGTCGTGAATCGCGCGAGGGCTTCGTTGCCAGTGGCGGCGACGACCATCGCGACGCAATCATCGCCCCCGCCGCGAGTTCACACTGTTGGCATTGGCCTTGCGAGTCATGAAGACAAGAGGTGCCTTTGTTCACCAATGCGGCCAATGGCGCGACGAGAGCTGTCTCCTCCCGCCCGACAGCATCCAACAATTGACCACGCAGTCGACGGGGATGTCGGCGATGGCCTCGTGCTGACTCCACCTCGGCGACAGCGCCACGATGCTGCGTTACACGCTGCACAAATGTACCGTCAACCCACCGCCGTCGTGCCCCCCGTGAATGAGTACTACTTTCGAAGGCTTACACGCCGCGTTCACTGAAATACGGGGCTTTTTCCTTCGAGGCACACTTCTATCCTCACTTTTCGTTCCGTACCCGCGCTTTTTCGTTCTCCTCCGCCCCCCCACGTCGTCCTACAGCGTAGTCAGCACTTTTGCAGGATCATGCATGGCGCAGGTCCCTCGGCGACTCCGGACCCCGCTCCGCGCAGGGACCCAGCAAGCGCCAGTCCGGGACAACGACTGCCTCATCGCCCTTGCTGGTCGATGAGTGACTTCGACGTAGGTGCGAAACTTGGCGAAGGTCGCTTCGGCAAGACCTATTTCGCCCGAGAGAGAATCACCCGATTCCCGGTGGCACTCAAGTGCATCTCCAAAGATGCCATCATGCTGCACGACCTGCGTCATCAGCTGCAGCGCGAAATCGAACTCCAGGCCTACTGTCGTCATCCCAACGTGGTACGGCTTTTCGCATATTTCTGGGATGAGAGACGGGTGGTGCTGGTGCTTGAATATGCCGATGGAGGCGACGTTTACTCCGCGCTTCTGCGCCAACCAGTGGCGAGCGCTTCGCCGTCATTATCGGTGCCGGTCCGTCTCCACGCACGGGTGCCAGATGGCGTGGCGGCAGAAATTATCTGCGGGGTTGCGTCAGGGTTGGACTATTTGCACCGCCATGGGATCATCCACCGGGACGTGAAGCCTGACAACATCCTGCTGTGTAGAGCAAACGGTGACCGCGTCGTTAAATCCCCCACGCCGTTGCTTCCTGCCACGGGTGGTGACCAACGCGCTGGCCGTGTGAAGCTGTGCGACTTTACGTGGGCCGTAACCTGTTTCGCAGGGGAACGCCGCCAAACTTTGTGCGGCACCTTGGATTACCTGTCGCCGGAGGTCGTCGGACAACTGCCGTACGACACGGCAGTAGACGACTGGTGCCTTGGGGTCGTGCTCTATGAGATGGTTTGTGGAAGACCACCTTTCGACAAAGAGCTGCCGGCGGACACGTGCTTAAGTATCCAAAAGGGAGATTTTTCGGTGCCGGATTTTGTTTCTAACGGCGCCCGTGAGGTCATTTACGGTTTGTTAGCAGTCGACACGACCATGCGCATGTCGGCGAGCGACGTGCTTCGCCACCCTTGGATCACCAAGTGCCATCCCGAAATGCTGCTATCAAGCAATGAAAAAGGCCTCGCGACGTCGTCGAGTGGCAAACCACCCCTGTCGATCAGCCCGTCGGTGGCTCGCACGTTGGCGGGTGGTCTTGTCACGCTACAACCGTCTGCGCCAGCAGACACAAATGGTGTGACATTACTACCGTGCGACCGCCGTTTCGACGAGGAGGACGGAACTGATGATGCGTTGGTGTCCCGAGCGCTCGAGCTCGGAGATGATGGCCGAGGTGGCGAAGCAAGCGACACGACGATACTGACAACAACGACGGCCAGATCGCTCGATGTGTCCTGTGTGCCCCACACAGAACTGACAACAGCGGCGACAACGCCGCGTCCCCATCAGCACAGCATTTCCACGTGGCCTCCGTCCCCCGGTCATCTGTCTGCTATTTTGCCAACTGATGACCACACATTCTTGTAGGTCTATTGCGCGGTGAATCGCGTGTGACACGCAGCCTTCCTTCCCTGCTCACGAAAAAGTAATCTTTTTTCGTCACGAGAGTGAGATTGTCACAACTTTGTTGTTCGGCGCGTTCCTGTTGCGATAGACAGCGTGGGTGGCTCTAGTCTTTGATTTTTCGCACCGGGTCGGAGCACTCATGACTTCGTTCGGAACTGGCCTGGCGGGAGTGCTGCACCGCACCATCCACGTAGCTAACCTTGCCGACGGCACGGAGGAGGATGCGGCCTCGATGCTTGCGCAGCGCTGCGGTGCCGTTGAGCGCTGGACGAGGGATGTGCATGACACCGACACCGACGATGTCACGTTGACCATCGTGTACGAAACCATGTCGAGCCTCGCGACAGCGTTGCAATTTGATGGGATGACGTTCGCAGGCAAGAAGCTTGCGGTGTGGGTCGCCAACCGGCCAAAACCCGCGGCGATGCTCGCCATTGAACAAAAGGCTAAAAACAACACGGCTGCACAAACAGCGGCGCGCGCAGACATCGCGGAGGAGGACCCGGAAGAGATGCAACGAAAGGCCGACGCGGTGAAGGCAGCCCTTGCCAGTCTTCGGGGCTATCAAGACCGACTTAAAATGGGTACGGCAGGCGGACCGTTGTCGTCAGTGCCGAAGCGGGCTGTACAACTATTTTCTGCCGAGGAAAAGGAAACGTTTCTCGCGGACCACACGGTACGACAATGCAGAGCATTGACCGAGATCACGAATCACTGGTGCCGCACGTTGCACGAGGAGGCAGCACGACTGCAAGAAGCGGTCGTCAGAGGGCGCGACTTGCTGGAGGCGCTGGATCACCTGAAAGAGGGCACGGCCGCGTCAGTCGTCGCGCAAATCGTTGCGCCCCCCCCGGGTCCAGCGGTACCCGCGACGCCGCAGGCGGAAAGCGCCGCGCCGAAAATTACGGTCCAAACCACCGTTTTTGGCACCGCGTCGTCTGCGGCTCCGCTCAATGTCGCCTCCGCGGCGGCGCTACTGTTGAAAGGGAAACATAGGAAGAGGAGAAGACACGCGTCGACCACTAGTTCCTCCAGCACCTCGCCCTCGCCATCTCGGTCTCGCCGAAAGAAGCATGTGCCCGACCGCAAGAAGGCGAAACATTCAAAAAAGTCGCCTTCCAAGTCACGCCGGAAGTACCGTCACTAGTGAATGAAGATCCCCTTTACTCTCAGCATCGCCATCGTGCCACGTTCCAACAACCGTATCGCTTCTTGCGCCCCACAGCGAAGAAAAGAGAGAGACTACGAAACTAACTACCACCCAATATGTCCAACGAGCATCTGACCACTCAGGCAGCGTATGACTCGCCACTGAATCTGGCCGCAACTGCCGACCGGCCGGCGTTGCTAGACGATCCATACACAAGGGAGGTTCGTGCGATTTTGCGTCGCCGCATCTTGTATGGCGCCGCGGGCTTCATCGTCGCCATGTATTTCGTTGGCTGGCCAAAGGTGCGACTTTACCCCGCTGACGACCAGTCAACATTCGCCCTCCGCTACCGCTTCACGTCCTTTTACTCTCGAAACTTGCATGTGTACCGCTTTCCGAAGGCGCTCATGCCTCGTGCAACAGATACAGCGATCGGCGCGTTGCAGTTCGGCACTGAAACCATCCCTGAGCATCCGAATCAAATCGTGTCTTTTCTGCGGCCCGCGGCGGTTCCTAGTAGCCCCGCGACAGTTCTTCGTGCGATTACACTATCTGAAGGAAGCAAAGAAGGCATTGTCGACGCCAGTGCGGTGGCGGCCGGCACTCTTGCGCACGTCGCGCCGCCGCTCGCACCGTGGAGGCGCGCGTATCGCTTTGCTCGCAGCTTCTTTCCCAGTTCGCTGACGCATGCCCCGGTGCTCGACACCAACGACTGCGTCGTTCAGTACAACCGTCTCCTGTTTCGTTTCGTTCGGTTCAGTGCGCTGCAGCAAACGACGGTCAGCGCGTCCGTTCCGCTGTCCGCCATCGGCCCAGACGCTGCCGCTGCCGTGACAAACAGACGTATAGCTCTGGGACAAGCCTCTGACGGCCCTGACAGCCGAGGAGGTGAGGCGCGGCCACCCTTACTAGGGTTCGACCTGATTTGCCGCCTGTCTTTTCGTAACGAGTTGATGCATGCGCGGGCGTGGGGCCACATCGCAGACGAAGGCCGACCCATGCTGGACCATGTGGCCGAGGACGTCGTGAAGCAGTGGTCGTTAGAGCACGCAACTCGCATCGCAGACGTCCCAGGCACATCGAGATCCCGCGACACCGAGGCAGTGGACACCATGAAGCGAGAAATTTTGACACGCATTCACGAAAGGACGAAGAGTCGCATCTTGCTGGAGGATATGGACTGGGCGCTAGTTCCGCGCTACGCGACGCAGAGTGCACATGCAGAGGTTCATGCGACGATGCCGTTCGGTGACGCGTTGTACCACGGTGGTCGCCCGCCCGGCAAGGCGTCGTACTACGGGGACGAATCCTCCACATTCGAGACACTGGCAGAGGCCACCGAGCGGGAGCAACGCGCGGCTTCCGAAGCACGGCCCATGAGCGCAGACTGGCAGTGGTGATTCCATTCCATTTGGCGGTGCTACTGCCCCCGCGTTTGACGTTGCCTTGCTTTGTGGCCACCGCCTTCGACGTTGTTTTGTTGCGAAAAATGCACCACCCCGCCTCCAGGCTCTTCTCTCTCTCTCTCTCTCTTCTCTCTACTTCGTTCCTCTCTGTTTTTGACCTCGACACGGTCCATTGTCTTCCCCCCTCTCATTGTGCAACCCGAGACTCTTTCTTTCTCTGTGATACGCGAATGAGTTACTCTACGTCTAATAACAACGGCTGGACGGAGCCCGTCGCCCGCCTTCCTCCGCCACCCCCGATGGTGGGACCGCCGCCTCCCCCGCAGACGTACATGCCGCACCACCACCAGCCGCCGCAGTGGAACGTCTACCACCATGGCCGTCCGCCTCCGACCGCGCCGTCACCGATGACGACCGCACCGCCGTATGGAACGCCGAGCCACCCACACGTGCCCGCCAGCCACCCCGGCCTGCATCATCCCACGCACGCGACTCCGCAACATCCAGCGTCGCATCCGATGGCGCCGCTGCCCCAACAGGCGCCGCCCGCGTCGTATACCTCCGGTTCATTGCCGCCCTATTCAGGACAGCCACATCACAACTATGGAGGACCTCAGCACCCTCAGCCGCCGCAGCAACAGCCTCCACAGCAGCCACCGCAGCAGCATCTGCACACGCGCCGCAGCCGCAGCCGATGACGCACAACACTCAGGCGCCGCCGCCGCCGCAACCCACCCCGTCGCAGTCCTCTGTGCCCATGCCAC
>ERZ1292633.5686-Hain-H41-02um-R1-5686-length-11174-cov-4_pt1 | contig 11174 bp, 7 predicted proteins | sample MGYA00564406_ERZ1292633 | MGnify/ENA primary metagenome ERZ1292633 (study PRJEB36523, sample SAMEA6512639) | groundwater metagenome | collected 2019-01-08 | study: AquaDiva: Metagenomics assemblies of 32 groundwater samples
GGAGATAAAACCAGCTTGATTCTGGGTCCCATCGTTGCCGCTGCGGGAATTCCTGTCCCGATGATTTCTGGCCGGGGCCTAGGGCACACCGGTGGAACTTTGGACAAGCTGGAAAGTATTCCAGGATTTAATACTCAACTGAGCCTTGAGGATTTTAAAAAAAATCTTCTTAAAAGTAAGATTTGTTTCATTGGACAAACTAAAGATATTTGCCCTGCAGATAAAAAAATATATGCCTTACGTGATGTTACGGCAACGGTCGAAAGCTTGCCCTTGATTTGTGCCAGTATTATGTCGAAAAAAATTGCTGAAGGCATCGATGGTTTAGTTCTTGATGTTAAGTATGGCTCCGGTGCTTTTATGAAAAGTTCTGAGCAGGCAGAAGAGCTAGCGCTCAAACTGATGGATATCGCCAAGGGATATGGGAAAAAAGTTGTTACTTTGATCACGAATATGAATCAACCACTGGGCCGATTCGCCGGAAACTCCCTGGAAGTTGAAGAGTGCGTTGGAATTTTAAAAAATGAACCTCTAAGCGATGCAATTCAATCACGATTTACCAATGAAACCCGCGAACTTAGCCTTTGGTTGTCGGCCCACATGATTCATTTGAGCGGCAAAACAAAATCTGCCGACGAGGCCTATGCCTTGGCTGAAAAAATCTTGGTTTCGGGTCAAGCCTACGAGAAATTTCTTGAACTCTGTAAAATTCACGGGGGTAATTTAAATCTTTTGCCAAAACCCAAACACAAACTTGACGTGACCAGCACTCAAAAGGGTTTTATCCAAAAGATGAATACTGAAACCATCGGTGTGGCGGGCCTAATTTTAAAAGCGGGACGTGCCCAGGTCACTGATATTATCGAGCCGACCTCAGGCTTTGAGTTTCACAAAAAGGATGGCGATACAGTGGAAATTGGCGAAAAAATATTTACGATTTTTGGTGCAGATCCAACTTTATTTGAAGAAGCTAGAAACAAGCTCTTATCTTCTTTGAGTATTTCCTTGCAAAAAACCTCCACACAGCCTTTGATAAAAAAAGTACTTTGTTAGAGAGGAACAAATGCAAATCGTCTTAAGTAAACTTACCGAAACTGTTAGTTTCATTCGATCAAAGACGACTTTAAAACCTAAAGTGGGTGTGATTCTTGGTTCAGGCTTAGGCGCCTTTGTTAACGAAGTGCAAGTTGAGTCAACCCTTGCATTTCAAGATATTCCGCATTTTAACCCACCGACAGTGGACGGCCATCAAGGCAATCTTATTTTTGGTAAAGTTGGCCCTCAAACAGTGGCCATTCTGCAAGGACGCAATCACTACTATGAAGGTCACACCATGGAAAACGTTGTTTTTCCAACTCGGACATTGGCCCTATTGGGAATTGAAATTTTAATCTTAACAAATTCGTCCGGCGGTTTCGGTGACACCATGCAAGCCGGCGACTTAATGATTCTTGAGGATCACATTAATCTCATGGGCATTAATCCTTTGATGGGACCTAACATCAAAGAACTTGGGCCGCGCTTTCCAGATATGACTGAAGCCTACGATCGAAAATTAATTGCCCAAATGGAAACCATACTCAACAGGCACGGCACTCGCTTTCACAAGGGCGTCTATTGTGGTGTTAGTGGGCCAACTTACGAGACTCCGGCAGAAGTTCGTTATCTTAAAATGATTGGTGGAAAAGCCGTGGGCATGAGTACTGTTCCAGAGTCGATTGCAGCTAATCATTTGGGTCTAAGAGTCGCTGCTCTGAGCTGTATAACAAACTTAGCTGCTGGAATTTCGCGACAAAAGCTTTCGCACCTTGAAGTGACGGAAACAGCTAAAAAAGTAGAGCAAAAATTCACGCAGTTTTTAACAGAATTTATTTCAAATATTGAGTAGATTCACAATTCCATTTTTTAATCGACATAAAACCTGACCAGTGACTGAATAAAATATTTCCTTCAACACCAGAAAAATAAGTAGCTACCTTTGATTTATCTTCGGGAGAGTGAATCGCAATTTTATAGCCTAATGTCTTTCTGTTTTTTGCTTCATACATATTGGTGGTAATGATGACAGGACTTGGGTTGCCATGTTTCACCAATCCGGTTTGACTCTCTTTTAAAAACCGACTGAGAGCTCGTTGTTCCGCTGTGGTTAGTTTTAAAACATTTTTGTGAGTTACTTCCGCGCTTCGTCGTAAATTTTGTAATCGAGCATAATTCATCTCTCTGACATTTTCCTGACAGTCGAGTAGGTCTTTTTGAGAGGACTTGTCTTGCGGAGTTTGCCCCATAGAACTAAATGAAACCAAATAAAAAAGGATCGTTCCTGTGCTGAGGAAAAAGATCGTTTTTTTCATAAACAAAGAGGCAAACATAACTCCCCCAAAACCCTTTCAATGATAAACTTCTTAAACAAAAGACCCCAAGTGACTCAATTTTTGTCAGACCAAGTAATTAATTCAAGAGTTAGGGTCTGAGTTTAATTAAGAGCCTCCAGCGGCAACTTGCCTGTAAGGATAGCAACACGAATGCCAATTGTTGGGGTGGTTGGGGGAACTTAACAAATCAAGGGTTTTGGCAATTTCGAAACAAGCTTTTAATGAGTCTATTCTAAACGATATTTATTAGATTTTGGAACTACTCTTGCTTTGATGATGAGAAGGATCTTTAAGCAGGAATAAGGAAGAAGCCAGTGATGAAAAATGTGACATCTGTATTTCTTATTTTGTTAAGCATCACATTTGTGTCTCAAAATGAGACACAGGCGGCGCCGTCATGCCCGGCGGTTTTTCAATCCGTCGAGCTTCGCAAAATATCATTACGGTTTAGAGGTTTAAGTGCAGACCCGAATTGGAAACAATATGAGCATGACGTTCATAAGGTTATGGAAGCAAACGCTAACTCTCACTTCGAGAAAATTGAGAAAGCTATTAAAGAAAACCAATTATACGCCGTTTTCCTACAGAAAGCGGGTATGCGTATAAAGGACGGGCGAGTAATCATGCCAAAGCTTTCGCAAATCGTCGACTATTATTACTTTCGAATAAACGAGGCGATCTCGCGCGGTGAAATTACTGTTGATGACGTTATTGAACCAGGACTTCTTTTTGAAGACCCGTCTGGAAAAGTTATGGTGGTAAAGCTGGGTGAAAAATTTCCAGAGAATATGAAACCTTCGGACTTTGCTTCAAATGAAGATTTCGCAAAAATGCTCGGGAACGGAATTTTTCCCTTATCCGCTTTTGACGCGCAGACTGTCATTGATAATTGGGGTGGCGTTAGTCACGACATTGGTGGCCACTTTGCTGGATTTGCAGAGTATCCGGCTGAGTATATGAAGCCCTTCAAAAGGACTATGGCTAAGTTCTCTTCCGGTATTGGCGATAGTAAACTTGAAGATATCGAAAATCGTCTTCATCAAAAGCTTTTTTTTGTGCAAGAAAATATCTTTTTTGTACCTAAATCAAAACTGAATCTTGTCAAATCGGCACTCTTGGTTCCCCCAAACTATTTTGATCAGGCTTTTTTCAATATTGAAACTATGAAGCAGTATTTATCAAATTTTAGTCTAAAAGAAATTCATGATCGTATTAAGTATATCAGTGATAATTTTCATAATTTTATAGCAACCCCCGGGGGTATAGCAACGGATGTTGTTAGTAGACAACGTTGGACAGAAAAATTTTACTATAAAGAGAAACAATTTGATGACTTATTTATTTATAAAATGGAGTCCAATTTTAAGGCCGTATCTAACGGCAGTGCAGAGAAATGGGGCATGAGTGAAGAGGTTGTTCGTAATATTATGATTTCAGAGCTAGCAAAAATCCAAACGCTATTGGCATTGGGAATCCGATATGATGCGAATGCATGGATGAAGGCTATATTTGACGTTCGCTACGATGATAAAAATGGATATGTTGCAAGTCAGTCTCAGCTTATAAAGGAGATAACAAACTCGGGCCTATTTCAAAACGACGGGTACATGCTATTTCGAATTCTATTTGTCAATCCGTGAGTGACGGACGCTAAACGCGTCTCTTTCTCTAATCTGAAAGACAGCTTACAATAATATCCCCTTCTCCCCCAACGCTGCCCCAAACAAAAAATTCTTGCTATGTCCTCCACTAAGAGGATTCTTTAATTTTACGTCCCTTTTAAGTTTTAATTTCTCTAAAATTGGACCTCCCAGCAAGCTGGAGGCGCTCGGCCCGAAGGGCCGATGCTGGGGAAGGCAGGAGCCTGCGTCCAATTTTAGAGAAATTAAAACTTAAAAGGTATACAAACTTAATTATTCCCCAATATGTTTCGCTAAAAATTTTTCCATTGTTTCGTAAAACTCAAAACGATTTTCTTCATTCCTGAATCCATGACCTTCGTTTTCCTTCACCAAATACGGAACTTCAACTCCCCGTTTTCTTAAAGCTTCGACCATTTGATCGGACTCTGCTTTATTAACACGTGGATCTTTTGCGCCTTGAACAACCAACAGTGGAGCTTTTATTTTGTTGGCCTGAAGAGCGGGCGATGTTGCGATCAGTTGTTCTTTGTCTTTTTCAGGATCGCCCACCATCTCGTACATTTTTTCGAGTTCTGTTGTCCAATAAGGTGGAATGGTTTTCATGAATGTTAGCAAATTGGAAACACCGACATAATCGACTCCACAAGCATAAATTTCCGGAGTGAATGCTAGTGCCGCTAAAGTTTTGTAGCCACCATAACTTCCGCCGTAAATGCAAATTCGTTTTTTATTAACAACTCCTTTTTCAATGAGCCAGTTCACGCCATCCGTAACATCATCGAGCATTTTTTTGCCCCATTGTTTATAAGACGCTTCAAGGAATTTTTTTCCATAGCCCGTTGAACCACGAAAGTTCATTTGAAAAACGGCATAACCCCGATTGGCTAAAAATTGCACTTGTGAGTTATATCTCCAAGTATCCCGAGCCCAGGGGCCACCATGAGGGTTAACTATGAGCGGCCATTTTCGATCTTTATCTCCCTTAGGCAAAGTCAGGTAACCGTGAATAGTAAGACCGTCTCGTGATTGATACTGAATTGGTTTCACTTCAGCCATTTCCTCTTCAGGAATCCATGGCGCCATAGTAGTTATTTTTTTTAAATTATCTTTTTTAGAGTCATAGAAATAAACATTTCCCATGCTGCGATCTGAATAAGTACGAACGATGAATTTTTCTTCATTCTTGTCAAAGTTTACACTAAGGATATCCTGCTTGCCCAATTGATCGGCGATGCGGTTGTATATTTTTTCGATAAGGGGATCAAAAAACACTTTTTGCGCCTTCCAAGTTTCAATTGTTGCACTGATTAAAATTTTTCTCTTTTTTGAAAAATTAATGCTACGGACATCAACATCTGGGTGCTGAAAAATAAGTTTTTGTTCTTTATTCGTTCTTGGGTTAAATTCAACGAGAGTGCCTTTATCACGTCCGATATTTGAAATAACAAGAACGTTTTTATTGTCTGCAGTAAAAGCCATCGGCTCGAAACTTTCTTTATAGCTTAACGTAAATAGTTTTCTAAATTTTTGAGCTTCGCTGTCACGATAAAGCACCTTCGTGTTTGAACCTTCAGCTTCGAGGGCCACCCGCACTTGTCCTTTGTGATCAGTAAGCCACTCGGTGATTTGACCAGGATTTTGCGCAACCATACTCGAAGCGCCCGTCAATGTATTCATGCGATAAACATCAAACACTTTTGGATCGCGACGATTGTGTTGAATCAAAATATCTGCTTCGGAAATATCATCTAGATCATCCAGCAACATCACTTTGGTCTTTTCAAATGGAGTGAGATCAACGATCTTTCCTGTTTTTAGGTTTGCCGAGAACACGTGATCATTTTCATCGCCACCAAAATCTCGACTAAAAATAATGGTGTTATTGCCTTTCCAAAAAAAGCGTGAAATATCCCGATCTTTAACTTCGGTAATTTGTTTGTCTGCTGATTTTACTTCTGACGAGTCAATTTTTTCATCAAACTTAAGATCGCGAACAAAAACATTCATGCGAGATTCCCAAGGCTTCAATAAAGCCAAGCGAGTTCCATCCGGAGAAATCATGTGCGATGATTCCAGCGGATTTTTAAAAAAGTCCCGCATCGGAATTTGCTTTGCTGTTGTTTTTGTCGCAAATGAACTATTTGATGAGATCAAAACCAGACCAAAAAACAAAAGGCCAAACGTCTTTTTGTTAAAATTTTTCATATTTTCCCCTTATCGCAAATGATTTTAAACTTAAGGCTGATCCAAAATCACCCCTTCTTTTGGCTAGTTTTTAGCTTCAAGACTCTTGAGAGCCCAGCTGGACTCCGATGGGTTCACCAGAACCTTCGCCAGGAAAGTCTTCACTGAAGAGGCTTTCAGAACCATCGCTGGAGCTTACATGGATGTAAAGTATGCGTTTTTAATATTGGGTTTTTTATTTCTTAGCGCCTGTGGTCAGCCAAAAACAACTGCAACTGTCTTTAAAGAAACTGCGGCGTCTGAGTGTCCCGGAGCCACTCGTGATAATCGTTACATTGTTGAATGGGAAAATGGTGAAACAACCGTTGAAAATGCGAGCAATCGTGAAAGTTTTAAAAATGAGTTTGTCGCCCCTCATCTTGATGAAATTCGATCGATCTACCCTGATCGCCAAGTTAAATTAATGGAAAATTCAACTTCTTTTGGTTCGGTCTCTCCCTCGGCATCTGCTCCTTCAATGCCAACGATTCCACCGCCTCCTAATTATTGGGGACAAAATATGATTCAGAGCGAAGCTGTTTGGGCTCAGAATGTTTTAGGTGAAGGCGTTTTGGTTGGTGTGGTTGATTCTTTTATTGATGTCGAACATGTTCAACTCAAATCAAGAATTGCTTACAACACAAAAGAAATTCCAAATAATGGAATTGACGATGATGAAAATGGCTTCGTCGATGATTATGCGGGAATGAGTTTCGTTACCGGCCGCGCAAAAACAAGTCCGCATGGTACGCACGTCACTGGAATTATTGCCGCAGACCCGAGCATGGGAAACATGAAGGGAACAGCGCCTAAGGCGCTGATTATTCCCGCACCTTTTATTTCCGATGATGGTTCGGGATCGCTCGCAGATGCCGTCACTGCCTTAAACTATGTGGCTTCTCGAGGGGCCAAAGTTATCAATGCCAGTTGGGGTGGCAGTGCTTGTGTTGTTGAGGCCTTAAAAAGCACATTTGAAAAACTCAATTCACAAGGAATTTTACTTGTCGTTGCTGCCGGCAATGACGGTTCTGACTTGGATCAACGAGCTGATTTTCCAGCTTCATTCAATATGCCCAACCAAATTACTGTGGCGGCTTCAACGGCAACCGACTACATGGCGTCTTGGTCGAACAGCAGTTTTAATTACGTACATTTGGCCGCACCAGGAGATTATATTTACAGCATAATTCCAGGTAATACCTATGATTCCTTTCAAGGCACAAGCATGGCGGCACCTTTTGTCAGCGGTGCTGCGGCTTTATTAATAAGTGCGGCTCCAACAGCAAGTGCAGCTCAAATTAAAGAGGCGCTACTGAAATCCGTTGATATAACCCCACAGCACGAATTTAGGGTTTCAAGCCACGGTCGACTAAACGTAAAAAAAGCCTTGGATTACTTGCGCACAAAGGGCTTTTAAGAACTTTATTCTGACTATTTTCCTTTTATTTTGAATACCGATCCGCGTTAATTTCGCCTCGCGGCGACGGGAAATTCGCGTCAATTCATATACTTTCATGATACAAAAAATTCTTCGTTTTCAGAGAGGATTTATGCGTAGCTATCTTTCCGAGCTAAAAAATAGCGTCGGCCAAAAGGTCACTTTAAAAGGTTGGGTTTATCAAACTCGCTCGTCCGGAAAAGTTAAGTTTTTAGAATTGCGCGATGGAACAGGAATTGTTCCCTGCATTTTGTTTAAAGGAGAATGCACAGACGCCGCCCTAGAGGCTTTTGAAAAACTCACTCAAGAAACTTCTGTTCAAGTTGTAGGCACTGTTCGGAAACATCCGAAACATGAAAATGTTTTCGAAATTGGCGCTGAAACTTTAGAAATTTTAGCTCCTTCAGAAAATTATCCCATTTCACCAAAAGATCATGGCACAGATTTCTTGATGGAAAATCGGCATCTGTGGATTCGTTCCAAAAGACAACATGCGATCCTTCGCGTTCGTCACGAAATTATTTCAGCGATTCGTGATTTTTTTGATGGCCGAGGATTTACTCTTACTGATGCGCCAATTTTTACTCCCAGTGCTTGCGAAGGTACCTCTAATCTTTTTGAAACTAAATATTTTGACGAAAAAATGTATTTGTCTCAATCAGGCCAACTCTATATGGAAGCGACCGCCGCTGCGCTTGGAAAAGTTTATTGTTTTGGTCCCACATTTAGAGCCGAAAAATCGAAAACACGTCGGCATTTGATCGAGTTTTGGATGGTCGAACCTGAAGTGGCTTTCAATGATATGTACGATAATATGGATTTGGCTGAACAATTTGTTGAATACATTATTCAGCGCACACTGAAAAATCGCACCGAAGAATTAAAAGTTCTTGAAAGAGATCTCTCCAAGCTCGAAGTCATCAAAGGCCCATTTCCGCGCTTACATTACAAAGAAGCCGCTGAAATGATTAAAAAAGAAAATCCCGAATTTAACATCGGCGATGATTTTGGCGCCACTGATGAAACTATTGTGAGTTCTAAATATGATAAACCTGTTTTTGTCCATCATTACCCCCAGGCGATTAAAGCCTTCTACATGAAAGAAGACCCGAAGGACCCTGGTTATGCTATGGGCTGTGATCTTTTAGCGACGGAAGGTTACGGCGAAGTTATTGGTGGTGGACAGCGTGAAGAAAGCATCGCCAAACTTTTAAATAAAATCAAAGAACACAATTTGAACGAAAAAGATTTTCAATGGTATTTGGATATCCGTCGTTTTGGCTCATTCCCTCATAGCGGATTCGGTCTTGGCATTGAAAGAACAGTGGCTTGGGTGTGCGGACTGCCGCACGTTCGCGAGACTGTTCCATTCCCTCGACTGTATGGGCGCAGTTACCCTTAAGGAGAACTCATGGAAACTGAAAACATCAATCAAACGCGTCTGCATGATCTGGAAAAAAGAAATGAACATGCTATGCAAGGTGGTGGCACCGAGCGATTGGTAAAACACAAAGAAGGTGGCCGTCTTACTGCGCGCGAACGCCTGGATGTTCTTTTGGATCCGGGAAGTTTTGTTGAAATGGATCGTTTCGTCACTCATCGTTGCGTGAATTTCGGCATGGAACAACAACTTGTTCCCGGCGACGGAGTTGTCACAGGTTATGGCCGAGTGAATGGAAAACTCGTTTACGTTGCCAGTCAAGATTTCACTGTCATTGGTGGATCCATGTCGCGTACACAAGCCAACAAAATTTGTAAAATCCTGGATTTAGCAATTAAGAATGGCGCACCGATGATTTGTTTGAATGATTCGGGCGGCGCCAGAATTCAAGAGGGCATTGAATCTCTGGGTGGCTATGCAGATATTTTCACACGCAATGTTTTAGCTTCTGGAGTTATTCCACAAATTACTGCGATCCTGGGGCCTTGTGCTGGTGGCGCTGTTTACAGCCCGAGTATTAATGATTTTGTTTTTATGGTGAAAAAAACAAGCTATATGTTTGTCACTGGTCCCGATGTAATTAAAACAGTCACCCATGAAGATGTTACGAAAGAAGACTTAGGCGGAGCCGTTACTCATTCACAAAAATCAGGAGTAGCTCATTTTGCAACTGAAGATGATAAACACTGCTTACTGATGATTCGTGAGTTATTAAATTTCCTTCCGGCAAATAACTTAGACGACGCACCCATTTTACCGACTGAGGACAAACCAGATCGAATGGTCGAATCCATCTGTAAAATTATTCCCGATAATCCAAAAAAACCTTACGATATGTTGCAAGTGATTACTGAGTGCGTGGATGAAGGCTATTTCCTTGAGGTTCATAAAAACTACGCTCAAAATATTATTGTTGGATTTGCTCGCTTCAACGGACGACCTGTTGGTATCGTGGGTAATCAACCCAATGTTCTTGCTGGTTGTCTGAATATCGAAGCTTCACGAAAAGCCGCTCGCTTTATTCGCTTTTGTGATGCCTTCAATGTGCCTATCGTCAGTTTTGTTGATGTTCCGGGATTTTTGCCAGGCAAAGATCAAGAGTGGAATGGCATTATCACACATGGAGCTAAATTACTTTATGCTTATGCCGAAGCCACCGTGCCAAAAATTACCGTCATCACCCGCAAAGCCTACGGTGGAGCCTATATCGTCATGGGTTCAAAACTTTTACGCAGTGACGTGAACTTGGCCTATCCTTCAGCTGAGATTGCTGTGATGGGGGCGGAAGGTGCAGTGAATATCGTTTTCCGTGAGCAAATTAAAAAAGCTAAAAATCCGGCAGCTGAAAAGGCTAAACTTATCGCAGATTACGAGAAAAAATTCAGCAATCCTTATGTGTCTGCGGAACTTGGTTACACTGACGAGGTCATTGAACCTGCGCTGACCCGAAAAAGAATTATTGATTCACTGGAGATGTTGAAACACAAGCGGGATATCATTCCTCCAAAAAAACATGGAAATATTCCACTCTAAAGGATTTATTATGTCTGCCGAATTGCCTTTTAAAAGAATTTTGATCGCCAACCGAGGGGAAATTGCCATTCGGATAACCCGTGCTTGTCGCGAGTTGGGAATTTCATCGATCGCCGTTTTCAGCGATGCCGATCGCGACAGCTTGCACGTATTTTTAGCTGATCAAGCCTACAATATCGGGCCAGCTCCTTCGAAAGAAAGCTATCTAAATTATAAAAAAATTATCGAGGTCGCCAAAGAAGCGCAGGTGGATGCAATTCATCCGGGTTATGGTTTTCTGTCGGAAAACACGACATTTGCTCAGGCCTGCAAAGATGCCGGAATTGTTTTTATTGGCCCAACGAAAGAGAATATCGAAGCCATGGGCGACAAGCTTTCGGCCAAGGCTCTAATGAAAAAAGCCAATGTTCCTTGTGTCCCTGGCAGTGATGGCGGGGTTGAGACCATCGAAGAGGGTCGAAGTATCTCGAACAAAATCGGTTATCCCATCATTATCAAAGCCACGGCCGGTGGTGGTGGCAAAG
>ERZ1292633.1036-Hain-H41-02um-R1-1036-length-30514-cov-7_pt3 | contig 11167 bp, 13 predicted proteins | sample MGYA00564406_ERZ1292633 | MGnify/ENA primary metagenome ERZ1292633 (study PRJEB36523, sample SAMEA6512639) | groundwater metagenome | collected 2019-01-08 | study: AquaDiva: Metagenomics assemblies of 32 groundwater samples
CGGAAAATGTTGTCGATGAACATGAGCACGTCACGGCCTTCGTCATCGCGGAAGTACTCAGCCATGGTCAAACCGGTCAAAGCCACACGAGCGCGGGCTCCTGGTGGTTCGTTCATCTGTCCAAACACAAGCGCAGTCTTATCGAGCACGCCGGAGTCCTTCATTTCCATGTACAAGTCGTTGCCTTCACGAGTACGCTCTCCAACGCCAGCAAAAACCGAGTAACCACCATGCTCCTTGGCAATGTTGTGAATCAGCTCCTGAATCAAAACGGTTTTACCTACTCCAGCGCCACCGAACAAACCGGTCTTACCACCCTTCAAAATCGGACAGATCAAATCCACAACCTTAATACCGGTTTCAAAGACCTGAGCTTCAGTCGCCTGCTCAGTAAAGGCGGGAGCCTGGCGGTGAATCGGATCAAGACGTTTGCCTTTTACAATTCCAAGTCCATCAATCGGCACACCGTTAACATCGAACATGCGGCCAAGTGTTTCTGGGCCGACAGGGATACTGATTGGCTTACCGGTAGCTACGGCTTCCAGGCCGCGCGTCAAACCGTCAGTCGCACCCATCGAAATGGTCCGTACTAAACCGCCTTCGAGGTGCTGAGAAACTTCGAGAGTCAAGTCCTGACCTGCGTGCTTCACAATGAGGGCCGACAAAACCGGTGGTACTTCGCCTTCGAAGCGAACGTCCACGACCGGTCCGATAATTTGAGCAATTTTTCCTTTCATATGGTTTATTCAAGAGCTGCTTTACCACCGCTAATTTCTGCGATCTCTTGGGTGATGCTCGACTGGCGAGCTTGGTTATAGGTAAATGTCAGATCATCTAGCATGTCTTTGGCTGCGTCGGAAGCGCTGCGCATCGCCATCATCCGAGCAGCGTGTTCGGAGGCCGTTGATTCGAGCAGTGCTTGCCAGAGCATCGTTTCCGCAATCGCGGGCAGGACGCGGTCGAGCACTTGAGCGGGCGAGGGCTCGAAGATGTACTCGACTGTAGCCATATGACCGCCCCCTCCCTCTCCCCCATAGCTGGGGGAGGGAGCTTCTGTGCGAGCAAGTGCAGGTGACAGGGGCAGGAGGTCGACGATCTTCGGCTTCTGGGTAATACCCGAGATGTAATCTGTGAAACCAAGCTTTACTGCCTTGTACTTCCCCGTAAGGAAACCTTCGAGAGCCAGTCGAGCTGCGGGCAGTAAATCGTTAAAGGTCGGGTTATTGCTGAGAGCCGGGAAACGAGCAGCTACCCCTACCCCGGCGCGTTCTAAGGCATCAGCGCCACGTCGTCCCACTGCGAGCACCTCCACCTTGTCTGTTCCGAGGCTACGAGCATCGACTAGAGCGGCCCGGATCATATTGACGTTGAAGCCACCGGCCAAGCCACGATCTGAGCTGAAAAGTACGAGCAGTGTCTTGGTAGCTTCTGGCTTTGGTTCGAGTAACGGATGGGCGATGTTCGGTGAAGCCATTAAGACCGACTGCACGGTTGCCCAAGCTTCCTTGGCATATGGTCGCGTACGCAAAACGGCCGAAACGGCTCGGCGCATTTTGGAAGCCGCCACCAATTCCATAGCCTTCGTAATCTTGCGAGTATTACGAATGGATTTGATGCGAGCTTTAATGAGTTTACGCGATTGGGCCACAACTGAAGGGGGTTAGATGGAAGGTATCAGGGGTTAAGGGGGTTACAGGGGTTGCGGAAACTACTTGAAGGTCGACACGAAATTCTTAATGTGCTGCTCAAGATCTCCCAGGACTTCCTTCACATCACGGCTGTCATAAATCTTCTTCAAAGTCTCAGCACCGAGCCCCTGCATATATTTCATGAGCTCAGCTTCAAAACGGTTGACCTCGGTCACCTCAACGCCATCGATGTAACCATTGTTGAGCGCGAACATGATAACGGCTTGCTCGGCAAACGACATCGGTGAATATTGCTTCTGCTTCATGACCTCCATGGCGCGGCGGCCACGTTCAATCTGCTTTTTAGTGGCTTCATCGAGATCGGTAGCAAACTGAGCGAAAGCTTCAAGTTCGCGATACTGGGCCAGGTCGACTTTAAGCGTCTTGGCCACGGCTTTCATGGCCTTGGTCTGAGCAGCCGAACCCACACGTGACACCGAATTACCAATGTTCACAGCTGGACGCTGTCCGCGGTAGAACAAATCGCTTTCCAAGAAGATCTGACCGTCGGTGATGGAGATCACGTTAGTCGGAATGTAGGCAGAAATATCTCCACCTTGGGTTTCGATGATTGGCAAAGCGGTAATTGATCCCCCACCGTGCTCTTTGTTTACGCGAGCTGAGCGCTCCAGCAAACGTGAGTGCAAGTAGAAAACGTCACCTGGATACGCTTCACGACCCGGTGGGCGGCGCAGCAGCAACGAAATTTCACGGTAAGCCCAAGCGTGCTTAGACAAATCATCGTACACAATAAGTACATCTTCGCCCTTGGCCATGAAATACTCAGCAATGGCACAACCGGCGTATGGCGCGATGTAGAGCATAGCCGCAGGATCGGAAGCACCAGCCAAAACGATGGTGGTGTATTCCATAGCTCCGGCCTTTTCGAGACGGTTACGGATCTGAGCGATCTTGGATTCTTTCTGACCGATGGCAACGTAAACACACTTGGTGTTCTCGCCCTTCTGGTTCAAAATGGTGTCGATGGCGATGGCCGTCTTACCAGTTTGGCGATCGCCAATGATAAGTTCGCGCTGGCCACGACCGATTGGGATCAAAGCGTCGATCGCCTTGATACCGGTATGCATTGGTACGCCCACCGACTCACGGCTCATAACGCCCGGGGCAATTTTCTCGATAGGTACGAACTCGGCGTTAGGCAAGGCTCCCTTACCATCAACTGGATTACCAAGCGCGTCTACCACACGGCCAACGATACCGTCACCAACAGGAATAGATAAAATACGACCGGTAGAACGTACGGTGTCGCCAGCCTTTACGTCAGAAGCGTCACCAAGCAAAATTGCACCGGTGGTTTCTTCTTCAAGGTTCAGGGCTACACCAAAGACGCCGGAACCGAAGTCCAACATTTCTTGGCTCTTAACCGTCGACAAACCGCTCATGCGAGCCACGCCGTCGGACACGGAAACAACCGTACCCACACGCTCTTCATGAGCTGTAGCTTTGAAGGCCTCAACCTGCTCACGCAGGGCGGCGATGATGTCCATTTTCTTTGCCATAGTACTTTAGGAAAGTAACGCTTGTTTCAATCGTGTGAGCGCTCCGAGCACCGTGCCGTCAATGCGTCGTTCATCCATGCGGACCAGAGCTCCGCCCATGAGTCGATCATCAACTACTTGTTGAATCTCGGCACCGTTAGCTAAATCCTCGATTTTTTCTAGCACCTTGGCAGTCAACGGATGGGCTGAGGCAATCGTGATCTTGGAAGCGCCGTGTTTCTCGCGCCAAGCCTCGTTGATCTCACGTTCTAGATCTCGCCAGCGGCCGAGCATACCCTTGGAAGCCAAGTAAGCGATGGTTTCCTTCATGAAGGACTCAATCTGCTTAGAGGTCTTGCCTTCGGCCTCGTTTACAATGATTCGCGCAATCCCGCGCATGCTTTTCTTCATACGCTTAGGTTAATTTACGGACCATCTCTTCGGCCATGGATTGGGATTTCTTCTCGGTCATACCTTCCGTCACAATCTTGGCGGCAGCCTTCACGGCAATCTCGACCAAATCCCGGCGAGCAGTAACAAGCATGGCCACGCGCTCTTCATCGAGCTGTTGCTTGCCCTTCTGGATGACGCGTTCAACCTCGCGCTTGGCGGCCTCCACCATTTCGTTCTTGCGCACCTCGGTATCGGCCATGGCCTTTTCGATAATTGACTGAGCCTCAACGCGAGCAGCTGTCACGACCTTGGCATGTTCAGCGTCAGCATCACGTAAGCGCTTTTCGATAGCTTCGGCGTTCTTCACGCTCTCAGCGATCTTAGTCTCACGTTCATCAAGCATGCGCATGATGGGCTTGTAGGCAAAGCGCCACAACACCAAGAGCACCAGCAAAAAGTTAATCAGCTGGGCGGCAAACAAATCACCGCGCAAACCAAAGGTACCAATAACGCCTGCCAAACCATCTTCAGAATGTTCTTCTGTCGCGGTCGTGGTGGCAGCGTCCTCGGTGCCTTGTGCGAGCTCGGTAGTTTCCTCGTGATCGGTAGTTGCCATAATGCGATGAACAGTTGGGGGTTGAGGGGGTTAGTTTAAAAGGCATCAGGTGTTCAGGGGGTTGCAACCCCTTAAACCCCCTCAACCCCTTGAACTACTTTAGAGCGTGAACGCAATGATCAATGAGTAAATAGCAATAGCTTCAGCGAAAGCCATACCGAGCAACATTGGCACGAATATCTTACCAGCGGCTTCTGGGTTGCGGCCGATACCGTTCATGGCGGCGAAACCGATCAAACCGATACCGAGAGCTGGACCAAATCCGCCAACGCCGATAGCGAGTGCCTTAGCAAGCAGCTGCATTGTTTCTGGGGTCATACTGTGTCGATTAATTATCCAAACATTGAACACTGAACGGTGAACATGAAAAGTAAGTTGTTCACTGCTTAATGTTGAATGTTTGGTGAGAGTTGAGACCTCTCCGTCGATTCACCGTTTCCGATGAACCCGCGGAGCAGTCCCATCACGTCGGGTTACGACCGACGTTACCAGCCACTAACTATGAGCTGGAGCGTGCTCTTTATCATGATTTTCCTCTTCATGTCCATGCTCCATGGTAGCCACCGTGAGGAAAACTAAAACGAGCAAAGCAAAGACCGTGGCCTGGATAACACCAACCAAAATCTCGAGGAACATAAATGGAATCGGAATGATAAACGAAGCCAAGCTCAACATGACGCCGATCAAAATTTCACCGGCGAAAACGTTTCCGAACAAACGCAGAGAGAGCGAGGCGATACGAGCGACCTCGCCGATAATTTCGAGCAGACCGACAAAGAACTCAATAATAGCAACACCGATAGCGATTGGACCCTTAGGAATGGCCCGGAAGATCCCGCGAATGTTAATAAACTTACTGAAGTAATTTACAAAACCCACACCCTGAACACCGGCCCATTGAACAATCACCACCGAAAAAGCTGCCAAGGCTAAAGTGAGGTTAAGATCGGAGGTAGCTGGACGCAAAAGCGGAATCAACTCAATCTCGCCGTGCATCTGTCCGTAAAAACCAAGCGTACCTGTTCCCGGAATCAAGCCCAACCAGTTATTGGCCAGAATGAACAAGAACAAAGTTGCGATCAACGGGAAAAATAATTTTGTCTTCTTACGATCTCCGGTGACCTTATCCATCTCATCAACCATGAAAACTACGATGGCTTCAAAGACGTTGTGAATTCCGCGTGGCACAAGCGAGGTGCGGCGTGAAGCCACAAAAGCTACGAGCGCGAAAAAGATGGTAACGATCCAAGCGTTCAACAAAGTATTGGTAACCGTGAAATTTCCGAGATGGAAAATCGGCTCAGCTGCGAGAGCTGCCCCCAGGACCGGAAGATTTTGCATCCGTAAGTTTTTTGTACTCTTCGCCATAGCGTTGCACTTTTTTTACTACCGTCACCATGCTCAGGCCGAAAACCACGATCAAGCTTATGAAAAATATCAGCTGTTCGTAAGCTAAATGGTCGTATGCATAACGCAGAAAAACGGCCAGGATCACGGGAACCACAATTGTTCCAGTGATGTCCGCCATAGCTCTCATGGCGAACAGGTAATATGTCCGCATGTCGTTTTCTGCCATAAAAGCGCTGCTAGTATACGCTTTAAGCAAATGAGCGTCAAGATTTTAGAAACGAACAGTCCGGCCCCCAAAGCGCTGGGAGCCGGACTGATAGATGTCGGCGAAGTAGGCCTACCTCTGCCTGTCCTCGCGTTCCTGCCGGGTCTGAGCGATCAGACGTAGCAGGTGATTGCTGTCTTGGTACTGTTGGTACAGGGCCGCGGTGTAGATCTCAAGTTGATCGTCCCTGAGCCTTTTGAGATCTCCCGGGTTGAAGAGAAGTGGTACCGTCGGCTTGAGCTCCAAACCCCCAAGGAGAAAATCCAGCCCAGAATCCAGCTCCACCGTGGACTCGTCCTCGAGTCCATCGCGATCGTAGGTGCCATCAGACTCGTACAGAACGGTCAGCTGATCTTCGAATCCACCATGATCTTCGCGGTTGAACTCGGTTTGAGCGTCATCGAGTGTGGCGACTCGACCCCCACCCCTGATCACAATCTCCAGCTCGTCCCGCTGCACCGCTCCAACATCCTGTACCAAACACACCTCCGATGGCCAACCTGGCCGAAGTAACTCCCTCCATTTGGCCATGACTGTGAAAAAGGTCAATAGCCGTTGTTTCTGTTAGCCAAATTCTAGGCTAACTGGAAAAGTTTCTTGGCGTTGGCGGTCGTAACGCGGGCAACTTCGTCAATCGAGATCCCCTTCAACTCAGCGATTTTCTGAGCTACGTGTTCGACATTCGCTGGTTCGTTACGCTTCCCTCGATATGGCGCCGGAGTTAGGTAGGGCGAATCGGTTTCGATCATGATCTGCTCAAGTGGGATCTCTTTAGCAGCGGCCATGACGTTCTTTCCAAAAGTAACGATTCCCGTAAAGGACACGTAAAAACCAAGCTCGCGATACACGGCCGCTTCTTCAACAGTCCCGGTAAAGCAATGGATAACGCCACGACGTGCTAAGCCGCCACGATCGATCTCCTCTTTCAAGAGTTCGGCTTGGTCGGCATGAGCATCGCGACAATGAATGACGACAGGTTTATTAACCTCGGTCGCAAAGCGTAACTGAATACGAGCTTGGTCCTTTTGTTCTTGCTTCAGTTCCTCGAGAGCGACGCCGGGCGGAACGCGGTAGTAGTCAAGACCGAGTTCACCGATGGCGACGACTTTAGGGTGCTTAGCAAGCTCGCGATAATAGTCAACATCAAAACGCTCGGCACGAGTTTTAATGTGAGCAGGTCCATCGCCTTCTTTCAGATCGTCGACGACGCCCGGTGGCAGCTCATTCTCGTCGAAAAAATCTTGAGCATGGAGATGATTTGGATGTAAGCCGATCGTGCACCACACGCCGTCATACTTTTCAGCGAGAGCGATACCATTCTTACTCGTCGTAGATTGCGTGCCAACCGTAATCATTCCTACACCAGCATCAAGCGATCGCTGCACGATCGCATCCATGTCTTCGGTGTAAGCCTGAAAATGAATGTGACAATGCGTATCAATAAATCGATAATCCATACTAGAGCACTCCAAGTCTTTCTCCGGCCTCTACTCCCGTGCCAATGATCACCGATTCCAACATGACGTCCTTCATAGCACCGGCCGGCAAGAACGTGACCGTTACGTAAGCAACGGCACCAATGAGAATGATCGCCTGAACTACGCCGAGAACCAAGCCGAGCCCTTTGTTTATCAAGTTTACGAACGGAATAATCGACACCAGCCGTCGCACCAAGTCCAAGCCGCTGACAATCAAACGGACAATCTGACTAATGAAGATAGCTAACGTTAGAAAGGTAAACACGAACACCACCGGATTACCAGTCAGATCAAAGCCGGTGAGGTCTTCGAGCCAGGTGACTCCCCAAATACTGACGCCGATGCTGATTACGAGTCCGAGCAAGCTACCTGCGGCTTTAATAAAACCTTGTCGATACCCACCCCAGATGAGCAGGATCGAAATGACTACGAGAATGACATCGACGATAATCGGGTTCACAACTTTTATCTTTACTCTTTAATCTCTTGATCGCGGCGAGGGAACAACGGTTCGCCGTGAATGAGTTTGTCACCAGTATAACGCCTTAAGATCTCGGCAGCGGCAGCTGGGATGACCGGCATCAAAGCGTGACCAATCCACACGATCATAGCGGCCAGTTCGGACAATGATTTCTTGGCTGCGACCGGATCCGTTTTGGCGAGCTTAAACGGCTCCTCGGTTTGAATCTTCAGGTTGGCAGCGTTCACCACCGTCCAAACGGTATCGATGTAATCCTTGAAGTCGTACTGCTTCAACGCCTCGCCCATCCGAACGTCGAGCTCGGCATGATCGAAAGGTACTTTATCGACTGCGCCTTCAAAATACTTATTGCTCATAGCGGCCACGCGACCCATTAAGTTACCCAGGTCGTTTGCGAGTTCGGCGTAGCGCTCCTCAAGACGAGCCTTGGAAACGTCACCATCGGCCCCACTAGGAAGCTCGCGCAAGAAGTAATAGCGAACCGCATCAACGCCAAAGTCGGCGACAAGATCTTTAGGAGCGATTACGTTACCAATAGACTTGCTCATCTTCTCGCCCTCAACAGTGAGAAAACCATGTACGAAAACCTCCGTAGGAAGCGGAAGTCCTGCGGATAACAGAAACGCTGGCCAGTAAATAACATGGAAACGCATGATGTCTTTGCCGATCACGTGCGAGCGAACTTCGGCCTTTTCCCAGAATGTCGTATAGGCTTGATCGTTGTCAGCGAAACCGAGTGCGTTGATATAGTTACTCAAGGCATCGACCCAGACATACATGACTTGACCTTCATCACCAGGTACGGGCACACCCCAATTCTCCGCCCGGGCCACTGAGCGAGAAATACTAAAATCCTCTAGCCCCTGGCGAATAAAACCTAAAGCCTCATTCTTGCGCGATTCCGGCACGACCTTCAATTTGTCGCTAACGATCAAATCTTCCAAAACTTTCTGATATTTTGAAAGTTTGAAGAAGAAATTCTCTTCTTTCACGATTTCAAGAGGTCGCTTGTGAATCGGACAGCTACCCTCGACAACATCTTTATCGGTATAGAAGATTTCACAACCAACGCAATACAAACCCTCGTACTCTTTTACATAAATATCTTCAGGGTTCATCAGCGACCACAACTTCTGAGCTCCGCGCATATGGCGATCTTCGCGAGTACGGATGTAGTCGTCAAAAGATAAATTCAGGAGTCCCTGGAGTTCTTTAAAGACCTGAGAATGTCGAGCTACATAGACTTCGACATCTTCACCAGCCGCCTGCGCAGCCCGAACGTTCTTCAGGCTGTTGTCATCGCTACCATATTGCCCGCGAACCGTTTCGCCCAAGGCTCGATAGTAACGCAGCAGCATATCGACCTCCACGAATTCAAGCGCGTGACCAATATGCGGTTCGGCATTAACGTACGGAATCGAGGCTGTTATGTAGCGGGTAGGCATATATTTATATTGGAGCAATGACGATAACAAACTCCCCCTTTGAACTTGTAGCCGCAATTTGCTTCATGACCTCGTCAGCTAAACCACGATAGATCGTCTCGTGCATTTTGGTGAGCTCGCGGCAGACCACGAGTTGGCGGCCGAGTTCCTTGAGTGCTTCGAGCGTCTTGTCGATGCGATGTGTCGACTCGTAGAGCACAACTGTATGCTCGATCTCCCCCAGCTCTTTGAAGAACGACTGTCTCCCCTTCTTATGCGGCGGGAAACCAACAAAGGTGAAACGATCGAGCGGCAGTCCGGAAATCGACAAGGCAGCGATAACTGCACTTGCTCCCGGGATTGGTGTGACTGTGATGCCCGCAGCTACGGCGTCAGCAACGAGGAAGCTGCCTGGGTCAGAGATGGCAGGCGTACCCGCGTCAGTCACCAGTGCAATCTTCTTCCCGTCTTTCAGCAGGTCGACAAACTGCCGGCGCTTGAGGGCGTCAGTATGCTCGTGAAAAGAATGAAGCGACGGACGAATCTCGAGCGCGGCCATGAGCTTAGCGGTGACTCGTGTGTCTTCACAAAGAACCAGGTCAACGCTCGAAAATATCTCCTTGGCGCGTACCGTAAGATCACCCAGATTTCCAATCGGGGTAGCGACCACGAATAGTTGTCCAACCGAATCTCGCATAAGCTTTCCTCCCCAGCAACCCCACCCAAGGAATTGGGGGCTGGAGGGGCAATCAGTTTATTTCAAGTATCTCACCCTCAACTGGTAACTCTTCAGTCGGCAACAACTCTTCCCCACTGATAATCGATTGCGGATACATGGCAAAGTGGGCAAAGGCGTAATGGCGAGTCAGCGAGAGCTCTTGCAAGACTTCACCTCGAAGTTCACCGGCCACGGCCACACCTTCCGGCGACCAACGTGAACCAGTTTCTTTATCGGTGATGACACTGCCCTTCTGCTCAAAGGTGAGAGTTCGGCTTCCCTGCATACGCGTAAAAGCTCGGACAACATCCTGATCTTCGTCGTAAAAAGCTATGATACCCGTCTCACCCGCCAAGCCCAGATCGACGTTGGCATTTTCTTGACCGGGCAAATACCGACCCAAGAAAACTACGGGCTGATCCCCCTCATTCATTGGTTCAACGCGATACACCAAATCTTTTGGCTCCATTTTGGTGAACGTGTGATTCAGGGGGAAGAAAATTCCTGGCGATGTTTCGTAACTTGCGTACGGGTGGCGGCCATAGTCGCGGTCATAACCAGTGTCGGTCGACAACGCCAAACCGCTTGGATTCAAATCTTTCCAAACAGCCCAAGACATCACCATGGATGGATAAATCTCCAATCGCTGGCCCACTTCCTCGCCTGCAATCGCCTGGCCGGTAGTTTGATTCCACAACGTGCCGTGATTATCCGCCAGCAACAAAGCATTGTTATAAACTTTTCCAGAATCTACAAAACCATGCATTTCACCTGTAGTCCGATCGGCGTGGGCCGAATACACCACCGCTGAACCCGTGAGTGGCGAGTACGTGATCCACAGCTGCTCACCATTAATCTCGTCACGGATTAGTTGGTGCCAATTCAAAATTTGAAAGGCGTAGAAGCGCTGCTGACCACCAACAGTCACGGCGATACCCTCAAGATCATCAGCTAGTTTTGCATCAGCAGTAATTACGTCATCGAGTTTAGGATCATTCAAAACAGGGCGATCTTCTGGCTCAAGACCGCTGTCGTAGATCTCGTCTGGTGGTACCAGATATTTTAAACCACCGCTTGAAACAGACTCGGCGTAAACGCCGCCATCAAGAGCGGGCCAGTTTCCGGCCACCCCTTGTTGTGTTCCCCACATCCGCCAGCCGGCAAACGCCAAAGCGGCTACAACGACTAAAACCACGGGCAAAATAACGCTTGTTTGCTTTTTCATAGATATTATCTCGAGATCTTTCTACAATTA
>ERZ1292633.5688-Hain-H41-02um-R1-5688-length-11166-cov-5_pt1 | contig 11166 bp, 9 predicted proteins | sample MGYA00564406_ERZ1292633 | MGnify/ENA primary metagenome ERZ1292633 (study PRJEB36523, sample SAMEA6512639) | groundwater metagenome | collected 2019-01-08 | study: AquaDiva: Metagenomics assemblies of 32 groundwater samples
TCCTGCGCTTTCCGATCGAATGGGGAGCGCTCGCGCTCTTCGTCGTGGCCTGCCTCTACTGGGAGCGCGCCGGCTTCACCGGCCTCGGCGTGGAGGGAGCCGTGGCCGCGGCGATGATCGGATTCATCGCCGGCTACGACGCCACCGCCTCCTACGCAGCAGCAGCCGGCATCGCGGCCGCCGCATCGCTCTCCTTCGCCCTGGCAACCGGATCGCTGCTGATGCTCTTGCGATCCGATCGCGCGATCGGTTCGTTCGCCGCCAGTCTTGCCGCCGCCTGCGGCCTGGGGCTCTTGACGCGCAGCGGCACTCACGCCCTCCTGACCGAACAGCCTCCACCCGGCCTCATTCGCGGCACGATCTTCGATGGAACCTACGCGGAAGATCTGCTTGGGAGCCCATGGCTCCTGGCGGCCCCGCTCCTGGTATCGGGCGCGGCGTGGATCTACTGGCGAACGCCGTTCGGGCTGAGGCTTCGCGCTTTCGGGGAGACGCCTAGCCTCCGCGTTCCCCGGACCAGCGCGCCCCGCACGAGGCTGATCGGGATCGCGGCGGGCGCCCTCTTCGTCGTTCCCGGCGCCGCGCTGCTGCTCCGCCAGTCGGGACCCTCGCCGCCGGTCGCGATCGGTCTCCTGGCCCTCGCCTGCGCCGTGGCGGGCCGGTGGGCCTTCGCGCCGTCGCTCCTCCTGGCGGCGGGTATCGCGCTGCTCCGGACGCTCCGTCCCTATGCGGGCGATTCGGGGACGGCGGCCGTGTCGCTCGAGATCGCGCCGTTCCTCCTCGCGCTGCTCTTCCTGGTCTTCCTGTCGCGCCGGGCGCTCCGCATCTCCGCCACGCGCCAGTCCCGCCTCGACCCCGATACCCTGTGAGCAGCCCGATGTCCGCGCGTCGCCACCAACCGGTCGCCGCGGATCCGGGTAGCCATCCCTTCGATCTCGGTGAGGCGCTCGCGGTGGTTCGCCGGCGCACCTCGCTCGTCCCGCGCGCGGCGCTCGTTCTGGGCAGCGGGCTCGGCGTGCTGGCCGAAGGAACCGCGTGGGAGGCGGCGATCCCGTATGCCGAGATCCCCGGAATTCCGCGCTCTTCGGTGGTGGGTCACGCGGGGCGGCTCCTTCTCGGTAAATGGGCGGGACGTCCCGTCGCGATCGCGCAGGGGCGTTCGCACCTCTACGAGGGACACGCGGCGGAAGTGGTGACGCGCATGACGCGACTCCTCGCGGGACTCGGCGCGAAGGCGTTGGTGCTGACAAACGCCGCCGGAGGGATCGCGCCCTGCATGGCGCCGGGGACGCTCGTCCTGATCGAGGACCAGGTGAACCTCCAGTGGCGCTCGCCGCTTCGTGGCGCCGGGGAGTTCACCCTTGGCTCGGGGGCCGGAGCCGAATGGGGGCGCGGATTGACGCGCCGACCAACTTACGACGCGGATCTGAAGGGAAAGGCCGCCCGCGCCGCGGGAGTTGCCGGGGTTCGCCTGGAACGGGGCGTCCTGGGCGTGATGCTCGGACCCGCCTACGAAACGCCGGCGGAAATCGACATGCTGGAACGGCTAGGCGCGGACGTCGTCTGCATGTCGACCGGCGCCGAGGCCGCGGAAGCCTCGACGCTCCGCCTCCCCTGCGTCGCGATCTCGTGTGTTACGAACTGGGCGGCGGGACGCTCCACGGCGCCCCTCTGCCACGACGACGTGACGAAGGCGGTGGCCGGAGCCGCCTCGCCGCTCAAATCGATGCTCGAGCGCCTCGTCGTGGCGATCGTCTAGCCGCGCCTAGCGGATCGCCACCTTCACGATCCGGTCCCCTGGCATGATCCGCTCCGCCACGTCGAGCCCCTGCGTCACCTTCCCCAGCACCGTGTAGCGTCCCTCCAGCCGAGGCTGTGGCGAGAGGGTGATGAACCACTGGCTTCCTCCCGTGTCCTTCCCGCTGAGCGCCATGCCGACGGTGCCGACCTCGTAGGAGCGATCGTTGTACTCGCACGGGATCGCGTATCCCGGACCGCCCCAACCGTCTCCGCGCGGGCAGCCGGTCTGAATCACGAAGTTCGGCACGGCCCGGTGGAACTGGATCCCGTCGAAGGTCCCGGCCCGCGCCAGCGACGCGAAGTTCTCCACGTTTTCCGGCGCCACGGTCGGATCGAGCGCGATGGTGATGATGCCGCGCTCGGTCGTCACGACCGCGGTGAGGCGCCGCGCTTCCGTGGCCGGGGTGGCGCGCGTCTTCAGCGGCGGCGCGGGGCCGTCCGCGATCGAATCCAAGGGGAATCCGAGCGAGCGGACGGCGATCTCTCGCACGCGGCGATCGGGGTCGTGGAGCGCACCCTGGAGCGCCGCCAGCGCGTCGGGCGACTTGAGGGCGGCCAACGCCGTGGCCGCGGAGGCTCGAACGTCGTCGTCCTGGTTCGTCGACTTCCGGGCGAAGAGCGCTGCCAGCGCGGGGACCGACGTCGAGTCGTCCAGAGTGCCAAGCGCCTCGGCCGCGGAGCAGACGACACTGAAGTCTGTGCCCGCGTCCAGCAGCCGGCGGAGAACTGGGAGCGAGGCGCCGCGCGACTCCGGGCGCTTCGCCAGCGCGGTGGCGGCGCCCGCCGCCTGCGCGGCATCCTGGGGCTGGCCGGCCCGTGCCAGCATCAATTCCAGCGCCGCGGGGCCTTCCACCTCCCCGAGCGCCTCCCCCACTCCACCGCGAAGAAAGGCGGGCAGGAGGTCGAGTGACGGGGCAATGGTGGGCACGGCGCGATCGCCCTGGACCTTCAAGAGGGAAACCGCCGCCGCCTGCACGACTCCCGTCGAGGAGTCGCCGAGCGCCTTCGCCAGGGCCGGCGCCGCGAGCGAATCGCCAAGTTGCCCCAGCGAGATGGCCGCCTGCCACCGGACGTGCGGATGCGGATCGCTCAGGAACGGTAGGAGCGTTCGCGCCTCTCGTGCGATCCGAAGCGAGCCGAGCGAGGCTGCGGCGTTCACGCGGACGCGCCACGACTCGTCGTGCAGGAGCGCGCCGAGCCGGGCGGTCGCGCTGGAGTCGCCGACCTCGCCGAGCGCGCGCGCCGCCACGGCGCGGACCATGGCGTCCTTGTCGAAGGACAGCGCGCGAAGCATCGCCGCGCCACGGCGGTCGCCGATTCGACCGAGTGCATACGCGGCGCGCCAGCGGAGGTCGGACCGAGGATCGCGCGCCGCGCGCAGGAGCGGTTCCACCATCGACGAGTCGCGAAGCCGAGCGCCGGCGAGTGCGGCGGCCCAGCGTTCCGGCGCGCGCGGCGAGCGAAGCGACCCGGCCAGCGCCCTGCCCACCGCACCTCCCGAGCGCACTCCGAGATTTCCGAGCGCGGTCACGAGGGCGACGCGAGCGGCGGGGTCCCTTTCCCGTGCCAGTCCATCGAGCAGTGCGGGGGCGGCCAGCGAATCTCCAACGAGGCCAAGCGCGAAGGCCGTTTCGCGGCGAACGAGTGCCGAGGGGTCGCGGAGCGCCGATTCCAGCACGGCGCGGCTCCCGCGCACCCCCACGTGACCCAAGGCGCGGGCGGCGCGAGCGCGGACCGCGGTCGGGTTCTGTCCGCGGAGGAGCAGGGCGAGACCGGTCGTGTCACGCGCTCCCTCGCGCTGGAGAATGGTCTCCTCGTGCGTTCGAATCGCCGCGGCGGCATGCGCCGTGGCGGGCGCTGTGGCGGCCAGGAAACAGCAGCCCATCAGCCCGATCGTGGCAGCCGAGCGGGCGGCCGCGTGCCAGGCGAACTTCACGTCGTGGCGCATCGTTCCTCCCTTTCCTTCATGGCGAGTAGTGCGTACGCGGCGTCGAGAACGACCGCGGGTTCGATCGAGGAGAGCATCGCGTCGTCCGCGCGGACGGAGCGGACCAGATGCCCCACGGGCGCCCATTCGCGCGGATCGGTCCAGCCGTAGATGCCGAGAGTCGGAGCGCCGACGGCGCCGGCGAGATGAAGCGGGCCGGTGTCGTTGCCAATGTAAAGGGAAGCCCGCGCGAACCGAGCGGCAAGCATCGGGATCGACTCTCCCCGCACGATCGGTAGGCGGCGCCCGAGCGCGGCGATCACGGCGGCGGCCGTCCCGTCATCTTGCGGCCCCTCGAGCAGCCAAACGTCGTTTCCGTGTGAGAGGAGCTCGCGCGCCACGGCCGCGAATCGTTCGGCCGGCCAGCGGTTCTTCACCTTCCCGGCCCCCGGGTGAAGGTACGCGGTGCCCGCGGGAGCCCGCGCGACGGACGCCGCGTCAGCCACGTAATAGGGCGGAGCGGGCGTCCGCTCCGCGCCCGCGGCGCGTGCGAGCACCATGGATATCTCCGACTGATGGAGCAAGCCGGACGGATAGGGACAAAGACGCGTCAGGCGAGCCGCATCGCGTTCGCCCCACTGGCGCGAGTCGAACCCCAGCCGCTCGCGCGCGCCCGAAAGCCCCGCCAGAAGAGCGCCGCTTCGGGAATAGGAGACGGTCGAGAACGAGAGGGCGAGGTCGGGACGCGGCCCGCGGCGCAGCGCCGCTCGCACGACCCCGATGAAGTTCTTCGTGTCGACGACTCGAATCTCGTCGGCCCACGCCTGGCCCAGAACGGCGGCGGCGTTCTGCCGTCCCACCACGAGCGTGACGTGCGCGTCGGGAAAACGCTCGCGCACCGCCCGGATGGCCGGGACGTTGAGGAGCAGGTCGCCGAGCTGGTTGTGGGTACGGTAGAGGTGAATGCGGCGGGGAGCGGAGTCCACCGTCACGGAGTGGTTACGCCTTCGTGGGATCCGGGTCCGCGTCGCCCTGCTTCTCCCGCATCTTCTCGATCTGGAGAACCTTGATGAGGCGGTCGTGGCATCCGGCGGGCATCTGCGGGCTTTCGTCGTGGCGGTAGAGCTTCAGCGTCATGGTGAGCGTGTCGAATTCGGCCCGGCAATCGGAGCACTTCCCGATGTGATGCTGCATCTCGAGTACGATGTCCTGTTTCAGGTCCTCGTCGAGATAGAGGGAGATCGACTCGAGGACTTCCTTGCAGGTCATCATGAGCGTGCTCCCATCGTTCGCCGACCACGCGTGTCGTTGAAGAAGTGGGCGAGATGATTGCGGGCCTTGAGCCGCGCGCGATGAAGGCGCGACTTCACCGCCGCCACGGAGAGATCGAGAATCTCGGCGACCTCGGCGTTCGACAGCCCCTCCACGTCGCGCAGCACGAATACCTGGCGAAATTCCGCGGGCAAGGCGTCGATGGCTTCGCTCATGGCTTGCCGAGTCTCCTCGTTCAAGAGTTGTTCCACCGGGCCGGGGGCCCAGTCGGCGATGCTGATCGGCGCCTCGCGTTCGTCCGCGTCGTCGATCGATACCGTCGGAAGCTTCTTCTTCCGGAGCTTCATCAGCGCAGAATTTGCCGTGATGCGGTAGATCCACGTGGAAAACGTCGAATGGCCCTGGAACGACTTGATGCCCCGATAGGCCCGGAGAAACGTGTCCTGGAGCACGTCCTCGGCATCCTCGGGGTTCCGCAGCATCTTCAGTGCCAGGCTGTAAACCTTGGTCTCGTACCGTTCGATCAACTCGCCGAACGCGCGATCATCGTCGGACTGAGCGCGGCGCACCAACGATTCGTCCGGGACGGCCTTCAGTTCCTGGGCCACGGTTGCCTCGATTAGAGACGCGACGGCGGTGGGATTGGATTCGCAATACTTTGGAGGCTACGGAGAAAGGCTACGGGTGGGGCCGGATCGTGTCAAGCGCGGCCCCCGGTGAGGCGTGGCCGCGGAGAGCCGGCAAAGTGCGGAGGGCGCGCCGGCTAGGCGCGGACGAGCGCCGGAGAGCCGGTGGAAGGAGCCGTGGGGCGGGGTTCGGTTCGATCGATTCGGTGCCGGCGCATCTTGCAGCGAAGACTGCCGCGGCCGATGTGGAGGAGCTTCGCGGCCTCCACGACGTTGCCGCCCGTCCGTGTGAGCGCACCCTCGATCGCCGCCTTCTCGAGCGTGTCGAGCGAGATGCCGTCGGCCGGGAAGCGGAGTCCGAGGTCGTGGAGACTGGGCGATTCGGAACCCGTCGCGCCGCCGACTCGAGGCAGCGCCAGCTCGGCGGGACCGATCTCCTCGGTCTTCGCCAGGAGCACAGCCCGCTCGATGACGTTTCCCAGCTCGCGCACGTTGCCGGGCCATGGATAGCGCATCAAGTCACGCTCGGCGGCCGCGTTCAGCCGTCCCGTGCGTCCAAGCTTCCGCGCCACGCGCTCGCAGAGTGCGTGCCCCAGAAGCACGATGTCGTCCCCGCGTTCCCGCAGCGGCGGCACGACGATCGGCACCACGTTCAATCGGTAGTAGAGATCCTCGCGGAATCGCCCCTGGCGCACCTCTCCGGTGAGATCGCGGTTCGTCGCCGCCAAGATGCGGACGTCGACGGCGATGTCGCGAGTTCCCCCCACGCGCCGCACCACCTTGTTGTCGAGGAACTTGAGAAGCTTCGCTTGAAGCTGAAGCGGTAGTTCTCCAACCTCGTCCAGAAAGACGGAGCCGCCTTCCCCCGCTTCGAAGAGGCCGATGCGCTGTTGTGTGGCGTCGGTGAACGAGCCCTTCTCGTGGCCAAAGAGTTCACTCTCCAAGAGCTCGCGCGGAATCGCGGCGCAGTTGATCTCGAGGAACGGTCCACGGCCGCGCGGGCTCTCGCCGTGAATGGCGCGGGCGAAGAGTTCCTTGCCGACGCCGCTCTCGCCGAGGATCAGTACCGAGGTGGCGCTGGAGAGCGAAACGCTCTGCGCCAGCTCGATGCTCTGCCGCAGGGCCGGGCTCTCGCCGAGGATTCGTTCGAAGCGGAATTCCTCCCGCACCCGCGACGATTCCCGCTGCTCGCGCGCCTGCTGTACGGCGCTTCGCCCCGCAGCCTTCAGGAGGCCCTCGACGGCGTCGAAGCGGATCGGCTTCAGTAATAGATTTCGGATTCCCAGCTCGTTCATCTCCGCCGCCTCGGCCGCGTTCGAGCGGTCGAGGAAGGCGGCAAGCTGCATCCGCGGCCACCGCTCTTTCAAGCGGCGAACGGCGTCCCGGCGTTCGGCGAACGACGGCATGTCATGCGTGGAAGAACGGCCGGACCCCAGGGATCCATCCCCGAAGTCGAGAATCGCCAGCGAGCACATTTCCTCCCCCCCGCGGGAGAGGAAATCCTCCACACGATCCGCGACCTGCACCTCGCACTTCTGCGTGGCGACGTGATCGACCAGAGCATCCCGCTCCGGCCCGGCCGGCATGACGATGGCTACGTTTAGATTCAAGGAATTGGACTCCCCCTACGGCGTTGCGCCCGTGACAATTGGCCGCGGGGCGCGGATTGCCGTGACGTGAGGGATATCGGCGCGATTCGGAGGCTTGCTTAGCGGAAAAGTCTACCGACCGGCCGCCCGCAGGGGCTCGAGGAGGGCGGTCACCTGACGGTGGAGATCCTCCGCCCGAAAGGGCTTGGGGAGAAACGCGACCCCTTCGGTCTGGATCCCGCGGCGCGCGATGTCGTCTCCCGCGTATCCCGACATGAAGAGGAACGGCAGCCCGGGGCGGGTCAGGGCGGCTTGCTCTCGAACCTGCCATCCGTTCAATCCAGGCATCACGAGGTCGGAAACGACGAGATCGGCGGCCACCCCCCGCTTGAGGATCGCCACGGCCTCGCCTCCGTTCGGGGCCGCAATGACGCGATAACCGCCCAGTCGGAGCATCTCGCTCGTCAGTTCGCGCACCATCACGTCGTCCTCGACGAGGAGAATCGTCTCATGGCCCGCCGGCAATTCGGATTTCACATGCGTCTCCGGCGCCCGCGCGGCGTCGGCGGCCGCCGGGATGGTGAGGCGGAACATCGCGCCCGCTCCCGGTTCGCTCTCGACCTCGATGGAGCCGCCCATCTGACGGACGATCCCGTACACGGTGGAGAGCCCGAGTCCGGTCCCCTCTCCTACCGGTTTGGTCGTGAAAAACGGTTCGAATATCTGCCGCTTGACCTCCGGAGTGATTCCATGCCCGGTGTCGGAAATTTCCAGGAAGACGTGCTGGCAGCGCGGAACGATCGAATCGCCCGCGGCGGCCGATCGGAGCGCAATTCGAAGCTCGCCGCCCCGCGGCATGGCGTCCCGGGCGTTCACGACGAGATTGAGTAGAATCTGCTCGATCTGGGCGAGGTCGGCGCGCACCGGGGGGAGCGCGGGCTCGAACTCGGTGCGAAGAAGGATGTCCTCTCCGATCAAGCGTCGGAACATTCCGCTCATATCCTGGATGACGACGGAGAGGTCCAGCACGCGCGGAGTGACGACCTGCTTACGGCTCAGCGCGAGGAGCTGGCTGGTTAACGCGGCCGCGCGCTCTCCAGCCCTTTGAATCTCCGTGAGACTCTCGCGCAGCTTCGAATTGTCGCCCGCGTGCCGGCTCGCAATCTCGGTATACCCCAGCAGCGCGGTCAGGAGGTTATTGAAGTCGTGCGCGACGCCGCCGGCCAGACGGCCGACCGATTCCATCCGCTGGCTCTGACGGAGCTCGTCCTCGAGCCGCTTCTGAGCGGTGATGTCCTGGCCGACGCCGACCACACTTCCATCGGAGAGCCGGACGGTCGCCCACGTGAGGTTGATCGTGCGGCCGTCGCGCACCCGCGGCGTGAATTCGATCCAGGTCCCCGCGCCGAGCATGGAGAACTCGATCGCTCTCAGGCGCTCCTTCTCGTCGGGGTAAAGAAGCGAGCTGAATGACCCTCCGCGCTCTTGAATCGCCTGAATCTCCGCCGGGCTCCACCCCAGGACCCGCTCGAGCTCCCGATTGCCGAAGAGCAACTTTCCCTTCGGGTCGATGACTTCGATCATCGTCGGCACGGCGTCGAGCGTCGTCTGGAGCAACTCTCGGTGCCTCGTCAGTTGCGACTCCGCTCGCTTCATGTCGGTCACGTCGCTGCAATTGCCAATGAAACCCTCCATCGATCCGTCCTCGGCGTAAAACGGACGTCCGCTTTCCAGGATTTCGCGGTACTCCGCATGCCGGTTGAGCATGCGATACTCGATGGCGTAGGGTGTCCGTTTTTGAATCGCATCGAGAAGGGTCGCCTCGAATCTCTCCATGTCCTCGGGGTGCATGTCGCGAAGCCAGACGCCGGCGCATTCCTCCTCGATCGTCCGTCCTCGCCATTCCAGCCACTCGCGATTCGCGAATGTGCATTTTCCCTGCAGGTCGCACGTCCAGATCGCGACGGGCACTTGATCCGCCATCCGCCGGAAGTGGGCCTGGCTCGCGCGCAGCTCCCTCTCGGCGAGGACACGGTGCGTCACATCCACGGCAGCGACGAGAAATGCCTCCCGCCGGTCGACGGTGATCGGGTGGATCGTGACTTCCGCAAAGAACCGCTCCCCCGACTTGGTCATGTGCGTGTAGACCTCGCGCCAGAGGGTGACCGATCCGCGTTCGGAAATGCGCCGGCGCACCGCCGCCTCCTCCTCGGGCGGTCGGATGGCGAAAATGTCGAGCTGGAGAAACTCCTCCCTCGAATACCCGTAGCGCTCGATGGCTCGGTCATTGACGGCGAGGAACTTGAAGGTCTCGCCATCCCGAACCCAGAGCGGCACCGGGCTTCGCTCGAAGAGCGCTTGGTAGAGCGACGCGGTCTGGTGCGGGCCTGAAGCGGGCGGTTGCATGTCAGCAGGGACGCTACCATGGCAAGGCTTTCATGCAAAGACCAGGCTGGCGCCGGGGGGGAGGCTGTGTTTCCATTTCCTGGTGAGACGCTGCGAAGGTAACGCGTGAGCCGCCTGGTCGACTTCGGCCTCCGCTTTGCCGCATTTCTTTACCTGATCTTCCAGTTCGTCATCGTAGGGGTCGCGCTCCTCCCCGCTGTTCTCTTCGTGGAAAATTTCTGGGATAGCGGGTCGTTTCCCCTCCTCGCGCTCTCGCTGGGGCTAGGCTATCTCCTTTTCGGGATCGCCTACCTGGCGATGGTGATCGTCATCAAGCACCTGATGTTCTTCAGGGGCCGAGAGGGGGATCACTCCTTCGTCTCCGCCTACGCACTCCGCTGGGCCTTCATCGGTTCGCTGGTCGGGCTCGCGAAGGTCGTGATCCTCCAACATCTGAAGGGAATGCCAGTCCTCAACACCTTCTACCGCGCCATGGGCGCCACAATCGGGCGGGGCGTCGTCATCAACAGCTGCAACCTCTTCGATTTCGACTTGATCGATATCGGGGACGGCGCGTTCGTTGGCGGCGACGCCGTGATCATCGGACACGCTGGTGAAGCCGGCGTGTTGAAGATTCGCCGCGTCCGGATCGGCGCGCGCTGCACGGTGGGACAGTCGTCGATCGTCTTTCCAGGGGCCACGATGGAGGAGGGGTCGGTGCTCGGCGCCCTCTCCCTGCTGCCCAAGGGCAGGACGCTCCCCGCGGGGACGGTCTGGGGTGGGAATCCATTGCGGGAAATTGGACGGGGCTAGACGCGGCGCTATTCGAGATGGGGAGCGCTTGGGCAGGCGCCGCGTTTTCGCCCCTTAGAACCGGTACGGCCCTTGAAGCCAGTACAGTTTGTGACCGCTCCGAGGGGTGGCTCCTAGATGTGACAGGAGCTGCTTCCTCGTTTCGCTAGGTACTGCTGGTGATATTCTTCGGCGCGCCAAAAGGCCGGGGCCGGCACGATCTGCGTCACGATCGGCCGCCGAAATCGCCCCGATGCTTCCAGGCTCGCCTTCGATGCGTTCGCCGCGGCTTCCTGTTCCGGCGAATGAACGTATATGGCCGAGCGGTACTGCTCCCCCACGTCCGGGCCCTGGCGGTTGAGAGTCGTGGGGTCGTGGTTCTCCCAGAAGGTCTCCAGCAGCGCCTCGTAAGTGACCTGATTTGGATCGTAGGTCACTTCCACCGCCTCGGCGTGCCCCGTCCGCCCCGAACATACCTGCTCGTAGCTCGGCTGACTCGACGCGCCGCCCGTGTACCCGGCCGCCGTTCCGATCACGCCCCGAGTCTGGCGAAACGTCTCCTCGACGCCCCAAAAACAGCCGGCGGCAAAGGTGGCTTTCTGGAGAATGACGGCCTTCATGCCATAGGTTGATGCCGGTCTCGGAGTGAGGGTTCCGAAATTCTCTGGCCCACTTCGAAGCCAGGGGCCGCCGCTACTTCACTACCTCGTAGTCCGCGTCAACCGCTCCATCCTCGCCGCCCTTCTTGCCGGGCGCACCGGGTTCTCCCGGTCCG
>ERZ1292633.5689-Hain-H41-02um-R1-5689-length-11165-cov-6_pt1 | contig 11165 bp, 9 predicted proteins | sample MGYA00564406_ERZ1292633 | MGnify/ENA primary metagenome ERZ1292633 (study PRJEB36523, sample SAMEA6512639) | groundwater metagenome | collected 2019-01-08 | study: AquaDiva: Metagenomics assemblies of 32 groundwater samples
CGGGCTCATAACCCGAAGGTCGTAGGTTCAAATCCTGCCCCCGCAACCAATAAAATAAAGCACTTAGAAAATAAAAAATCTAGGTGCTTTTTTATTTCTTCATCGCATGCTCATGTAAGGCAAGCATAAGAATATTTGCATCTATGATGCAATGTTTCGCTTTATTAGCTGTTTTATCATAAGAAAAGAAAATCCTCACGGTAGCGCGCCTAGTTTTAGTGAATTTCTATTCATGACTCATAACGTTGCTCTGCCCATGCGCTGATCTCTGCGTATCGTCAATATAGTAGCAATCGATACTTTCGGCCTTAGCAGTTCGAAGTCTGGATATCTTTTTCCTGATGCATATGGCTTCAGGCGCTTAAGAGGCCAAGTTATGAACTGCTTGTTTGGTAATTCTATTCTGGGACAAGTTAGTATGCATGTACTAGAAAGAAAGGAGCAGTTAACTATTAAGCATGAGTATCTTGAGTCGATAATCTCAATGAAATTCAACGATGTGCTTAATAGAAAATTGGTTACTCTTTCTTTAAGCATCTAAAACCATACTATACAGAAGGATTCTTTTATGAAAACTACGGTTAAATATTCAGTTGCAGTTTTATCGTTTGCGTTATTCAGCAATGCTGATGCGAGTATAATTACGATTGAAACTGGCTTCTCAACAGCCGGTCCGCAGATTGATGCTGCTGCATATAAATCTTTAATTGATGCAGCCGTTGCTTCTCCATCGGCTGGGTATGGAACTACAACGGTTTCAATTTACGATAACATCTCCAATCATAGTTTATTTTCGGGTGGTTCGTATACTGACATAGCTTTTAAATCCACTATTGATTTTTATGTGTCCGCAGAAAACGCTGGTGCATGGCAATTCCGAGCAGGCGTTGATTTTGGTCACGGCGGTACAATGTATGTTGATGGTATAGCCTATGATTTCAAAACAAATGATATGTGGTGGAATGGTAGTTACGGCGATTCATCTCAGTATCTGAGTATAAATTCATTGAACCTTGCCGCTGGCAATCACACGCTTAGCTTGTATGGTTTCGAGGGTTGTTGCGACGGGTATCAACAGGCTCAATTTAGCTACGGGGGAAGTGGTTTCACAACATTCAGTGCAAGCGATAATCTATCTCCTATACCCGAACCTGAAACATACGCTATGCTTGTGGCCGGTTTAGGTCTGGTAGGTTTTGCCGCACGTCGCAAAGATAAAACCGCAGCGTAATTCTGACTTTCATTTAATCCTGAACGGGGGCTTAGATTCCCGTTCTGTTTCCTTAATGGTGAAGTTTTAGATGAATATCCAAACGATGCAATAAGAATCCACTACAAAGACGGAATTAACAGGCGAACTTTTCCATTAGCGATATTCGAATTCTTTGACGAATGGTCACTTGTATTTACTTCTGAAGGAAGCTGCATCTCTTTTTCTGAAATCTTTACTATTGCAGCTTTGTCCCCTATCGATAACAAAACCGGTTTTAAAATTTGGACCAATACGATCTTTTCTATTAACAAATTGATGGTTTGGATGAAAAGATTGATTGAAGAAGATACATTGCTTGCAGGAAGAGTTATACAAAAAATGTGTGCTGTAAAGGGCAATAGGCACTAAGGAACACAAGCTTAGTTTTACACTACTTGACGAATCCGGCTATGTAATAGGACATGTGCTTTGTTATGCGGTCTTATCACAGGTGGTGAGATAAATGAACTGTGACATATCATTTTCCTGCGGTTTCTTGAAATATGAAGCGTGGGGGGTCTGTCAGATTTATTGAATTTTATAAAAAATAATCCGTACTCCAGAAGTAATTAGACTGACTGGGAGGAATAAATAAATGTCATTAAAAAATTCAATTAAGGAATTTAAAGCTTTCTTAGGCGACAAGGAATCGCTTCTTGATAAAAGCTATCCGAGAGTGACGGAAATAATCCAATTGCACTGGGGCTATAAAGAATTTTATTTGTGCATTCAGAAGCTACTGGTTGTTGAGAAAGAGCAAAACCGGCAAGGATTTCCTTTGGAGGTACTACAGGAAATTTATAAATTACAAGAAATACATGAGAATGTATTTCCGAAGCTGAAACCATTATTAAATGGCAACTTAGAAACAACATCACGTAGCAGCAGGAGCCATAGTCAGATGTTGATTTAGGTTTTTGTTCAAAGAAACGAGAAACAGCTTGGAATTGTTATTGCGGTTGCAATCCTATGTATCAACAGCTACGGGCAACTCCGGTATATAGATGAATATGCGCCAGTGTATCCGGAACTAAACAGTGACGCACTGAAATCCACATGAAGATGGCATTCTTGAGCTGTTGATGATTGCAATGACTAGGTAGCAAGTGTTATCGCAGCATTAATTCACATTCACCGAGCTGCATAATCGTTCGATTGACATCGGGCTCGATAAATCCGTTTCACTCATCAACTGCAGCAATGATTCATAAGGCACAGGGCGGCTGAAATAATATCCTTGCTGCAAATGACAGTGATGATTAAGCAATATCCTGACTTGCAGCTCAGATTCGACACCCTCCGCGATGATAGCCAGATTCAAATTCATACCCAAACCAATAATTGCCTGAGTAATAGTCAGATCATTGAGGTTTTGATCCAATGCGCGGATAAAGGATTTGTCAATCTTTAAGATATCGATCGGTAATTCACGGAGTAATGTAAGTGAGGAATAACCGGTCCCAAAATCATCCAGCGCGATTAGAGCACCGAGTGCTTTTATTTGTATCAAAATATCAGATGCTCGCCCAATGTCGCTCACGACAGCGCTCTCGGTAATTTCAAGGATAAGTGAAGTGGCAGGTAGTTTTGTTTCGCTTAATACTTGCGAAAGTGTTTGCATAAAATTTCCATATAAAAGCTGACGAGGGTTAACGTTAACCGATACATTGACCGGTTTGCCAGCTTGTAAAAGCTTCTCGGCCGCGGTGCATGCTGATCGCAATACTTCTTCTCCCAGCTGTTCCATCAATCCAACACTTTCTGCTAATGGTAGAAAATCACCCGGTGACAGGTATCCGCGCGTGGGATGCGGCCAGCGCACCAGAGCTTCCATGCGTACGATCCGCCGTTGATGGACATCGACGATAGGTTGGTATAAAACCTGCAAATGACCTTCGTTCAAAGCGGTGCGCAATTCTTTCTCAAATTCAAGCCGGTCGCGCGTCCAAGCGACAGAGGATTCTGCCGAATAAAATCCGAAACTATTACCGCCCTCATTTTTTACCCGATGCATTACTGTACTTGCGCGTTCTAATACCGCCTCAGAGTTTTCTCCATTTTCCGGAAAAAAACCGATTCCTATGCTAACGGTTACAAAAACTTCCTGATTGTGTAAGCGAAACTTCTGTCTGATCGACTCAAGGATTTTTTGCGCCATTTGCGGAGTGGTATCTTCTTTGTGCAAATGGTCAAATAGCAAAACAAATTCATCACCGCCCCAGCGCGCAATAATATTACTCTGATGCGCTGTGTTAGTGAGTCGCTGTGAGACCATTTTCAACAACTCATCGCCTGCACGGTGACCTAATGCATCATTAATTTTTTTAAAATTATCTAATGTGACAAAAAACGCGGTAATAGTTTTACCGTGTTTCTGTACTGTTGATATCAATTCTTCAAAGCGTGTCAGCAGCAATGCCCGGTTGGGAAGTTTGGTTAAAGTGTCGTAACTTGCCTGATAGGCAACTTGTTTAGTCAATTCAACGGTATCGGTGATATCTGCAATTGCGATAACAAACCCCATTAACACTTCTTGTTCATCACGCAATGTATGCCGGGTAATGCGCACGGCGCGCTTCTCACCACCGGCAGTCTTCAAATAGCATTGGATTGTATTGACGTTGAATGCAGGCACAGGCAATTCTGAACCTTCTGATTCATGGTAGGTGCCATCCCGGATCTTGCTGAGATCGAGTATTGTGGGGAGTAGGGTGCCTTGCACCTGGTTGAGAGTCACACCGAAAATCCTTTCCGCTCCTTTGTTCATATAAATAACATGATCGCGGGCATCGGTTGTAATGACGCCGTCTCCTACCGATTCGAGAGCTGCATTGGAACCCGCCTTAGCAACAAATAACGACTGCATGAATTCGTTGATGCGCCGCCAATTCAATAATGGATAAATAGCTATCGTTCCAAGCAGGGCGGCGCTCGGGGGAAGCCAGATATGCGCCAGACGTAGGGCTACCCAAACAAAAAATAAACCGCAACCCAACAAAATTAGCAGAAAAGGTATCGTGATGTTGCGTTGCAGAATACTTACAGCGAGTAGTGCAGTCAGTACCCAAATTACCGAAATCAAGCTGATTGAATGATCGGCTACAGGGTGAATGGCGCGATCATGCAATAACATATTGAGGACGTTGGCATGCCATTCAACACCACTCATCGGCTGCCGGTTGAGCGGAGAAACGGGTGTGGCGAAGCGCATTCCCATACCGGTTGCCGTCATTCCGACAATAATAATTTTATCTTTCAAGCTGGCAAGTACTTGATCGTCAAACAAAACCTGCGTATAGGACAATTGCTGAAAACTACCCGGTTGTCCGGCGTAGGGAATCAGTGCTTCGTGCGAGCGCACCCAACGGCCGCGGGTATTTACAGGCGTTTCGCTTAAAGCACCGGTCCAATCCGCCATGTATTTGTTTGATTGTGTTGCCAATGCAAGTCCGAATGCAGGCCACCGGGGTTCTTCGATACCGGCTTTTAGAAAAACCCGCCGGGCTATGCCATCACTATCCAGTTCAATATCTACATGGCCGAGCCTTGCGCTTTCACGAAAGAAGGAGAGTGGTTCAACAAGATAGATACGCTCAACGTTACCATCCGCGACGGGCGCAACCGGTAAGATAACAGCGCCGTGTGCGGCAATGGCAGCAGCCAGCAACTCATCGGCAAATGGATCATTTTGCGGTTCTGAAAACAGAATATCAAGTCCAATGACATTACTGCCAGTCTTATGCAGCCGGTTGATTAGTTCCGCATGCAAACTTCTTGACCAAGGCCAGCGTCCCAATGTTTGCAGACTTTCTTCATCAATTGCTACGATAACGATGTTGTTGTCGGGCAGGGATTGCTGAATGGTGGAAATTTTGTCATAAAAAACAGCATCAATTCGCTCCAGAACTGAGAAAAATGACAGCAACCCGACCCCGGCCAGCAGCAGGATGGCGCGTAAAATAAAAGTGGCGTGCGGGGAATACGTATGCCATCCGGTCATAGAAGAAGGTCAATTAATGGCATAAAGGGTAATAAATTCCAGTAAGGATTAGCATAAGGGATATCAATTGCTTGCGGCGGCCCCCATGGTCCTTCGAAACCATCCGATTCGATTGTTTTGGTGCGCAGGAAATATTTTCCACCATCGGGGCGATTAACGGTAAGTTGCGTTGCGGCCGTATTCTCGTCGTGTAAAATTTGCTTGAATTCCTTGTCATGTGCCAGTTGAAAATGAAAGTGCTGCCCTTCACCGCCAGCCCGCCACGCAAACGTCATTTGCGATTTATCGAATTTTGTTTCTTCCATCGCTGGCCCCGGGAATGGCATGCGGAACGGCATGGCATCTGTAAATGGTCCGGCCCCCTCGATTGCGGAAACCGAAGCAATGCGCCAGAAATAATGTCCTGGCGATAAGGGATCGATCAAACGGAACTTATTATCCGTTACTTTGGTGTCATGCACGATCGTCTTTGAAAATTCAGGATTCTGGCTGACCATGACAATATAATGCGCCGCTTCCGATTGAGCCGCCCATTGGAATTCCCGTGCAATCGGATCAACCACGCCGCCGGGTAAGGGCATAATGACAAAAGGCGGTTCAGGCCGCGCGTTCAACGTAAATGGCATAATGGCATCACGCCCCTCAATACCCGTAGCATCAATGCCGCGAACCCGCAGCCAATAATCGCCATCCGGAATATCACCGTCGCGGAAAGGCAATTTGGCTGTAGTAAATTCAGACCACATAGCGTCAAAATTCTGATCTTTGGCGATTTGTGCGCGGTAGGTGCTGGCGCCTGCTAAAGCGGGCAATGTGATTATTAACGGTAAGCGTTCATAAATAACGGATGTTTGTGTCAAATCGGGCGGTGGTAATAATTTTACCGGTGGAGAAGGTGGTGCGCTGAGCGCGGTCACTGTTCCAAATCCAGCGGAAACGTTAATCGCTTTCTGGCCGCCACTGACTTGTATCAAGCCAGTCAGCACTTCACTGCTGGTATCCGTACCGTTGGTTAAAGTACCCACGCGGAAATCAGTGCCGCGAACCGAACTGACCGCCGAAGGGGTTTTAATTCTAAAACGGGTGCCAATATCTGATTTAGGCGGCACAGAATTTTCAGTTCGGCCTTGTTGTAGCTCAATCAAGGTATCCACTAATCCATAATCGCCAAATACTTTCATTTCGTTGATGCGAATATGGCTGTTATCCTGCAAACGCATGCGTGATTTGTCCGGAAACTCAACAGTAACGAACGCGTCATTTTCGCTTTTAATTTCATCTCCGGCATAAAGCGGCATGCCTAACTCTACCGGCACATTTTCCGCCGTACTCACGCGCGTTAACATTGCAGTGCCATGGATATTCACCACACGAGCGGTAACACCTTCAGTATGTTGTTTTGACCACGCGACAGGAATTCTGATTTTTGTGCCGGGCGGGATGGTATAAGCATTTGGAACCCGGTTGAGCTGTTGCAGTTTGTTTACATATTGCATGCTGGTGAGATGCCGCTCACTAACGTTCCAGAGATTGTCGCCAGGACGTATCGTATAAATCCATTCCTCGGCCATGGGTTGAGCGGATAAAGTCAGTAAACTGGTGAGAAACAATATCCAACAGGTGAATTTAAACCTTTTATTGATTAATTGCGGCTTCATTTTATCCTCCAGTTATCAGCGAATTGACTTGAATTCATCCGGATAGAGAAAACCCGTCGACTTTAATCCTCTACTTCACGATGCAATAATTTCAACCGGAGCGCCAACACTGATCCGGTCAAATAATTCCAATAAATCACTGTTACGCATCCGGATGCATCCGATTGAACCGGGTTTGCCCATTTCCACGCTATCCGGTGTGCCATGGATGTAAATATAACGTCGCATGGTGTCGACCGTACCGAGGCGATTAAAACCCGGCTCACAGCCGGAGAGCCATAAGATGCGGGTCAGAATCCAATCTCTTTTGGGGAATTGCGCGGCAAACTCCGGCGAATAGAGTTCGCCAGTAGGCCGCCGCTTGATAAAAACCGTATTGATCGGCTGACCGGCACCGATCTTGGCGCGAATGATATGTTTTCCTAATGGCGTGCAGAAACTGCCATTTTCCTGGCCAGTACCATTTTTTGCAGAGGAAATCCGATATTGCCGGATGAGCTGTCCGCGTTCATCCAGCAGATCAAGTTGTTGGGTTGCAATAGTGATATTAATTTTCATTTTCATGATTGCTCCGCACGGCTGTTTTGCGTCTTTGTGCGAAAAATTGTTTCAATAATGCACTGGCTTCGGGTGCCAGGATGCCTGCCGCAACTTGTAGGTGATGATTCAGCCGCGTCTCTGCTGGTAGATCAATCACACTGCCGCACGCGCCAGTTTTCGGATCCGCAGCCGCGTAAACCAGGCGTTGGATGCGGGCATGAAAAATCGCACCGATACACATCACACAGGGCTCCAATGTGACATAAAGCGTGCAGTCCTGCAAACGATAGTTGACCAGATTGCTGCCCGCATCGCGCATCGCCATGATTTCAGCGTGTGCGGTAGGATCGTCGGAAGTAATGGGATGATTATGGCCACGCCCCACGATGATTCCATTCTCCACTACCACAGCGCCAACCGGCACCTCGCCAATAGCTTGCGCCTGTTGAGCGAGTTCCAGCGCAACTAGCATGAATTGGCTATCGGTATCGGTTTTCAACGTCATTTTGGTTTCAAATACTGTTTGGTAATTTAGTGTGATGCTTTTTCGCCACGGTTTTTATGCTACATTGCTACCCATTGTAAATCCCGAATCTTCATGGCGAGCTGTTTCCCAGCTTATTCTGCGTTAACACGTTTGATTCCTAAAACTTTTATTACACATGATCGCTCAAGCTCAATCGCAACTTCATACTATCCGTGATCTTTTACGTTTTGCGGTCAGCCAGTTTAATAAAGCCGGCCTGCATTTTGGCCATGGCTCCGCCAACGCGTATGACGAAGCGGCTTATCTTATTCTGAAAACCCTTTATTTGCCACTGGATCAACTGGAACCCTTCCTGGACGCTCGCGTGACGGATACTGAGTGCAGTCAAGTGTTGGAAATGATCGATCGCCGTGTCACAGATAGAATTCCCGTCGCCTATCTGACACATGAGGCCTGGCTGGGAGATTTTAATTTTTATGTCGACGAACGCGTAATTATACCGCGATCTTTCATTGCCGAATTGCTGCAAACGCAACTTTCGCCTTGGATCACCGAACCCGATACTATTATTTCCGCACTGGATTTGTGTACCGGATCAGGTTGTCTCGCGATTCTGATGGCGCATGCTTTTGAGAATGCGCAGATCGATGCCGCAGATATCTCCACTCAGGCGCTGGCAGTGGCGCATAAGAATGTACAGGATTACGGACTGGAACAAAGAATTGATCTGATCGAATCCGATCTGTTTTCAGCTTTACACGGAAAGCGCTACGATCTGATTATCAGCAATCCGCCGTATGTGAATGCCGAATCTATGACGGCATTACCTCAGGAGTACCGGCATGAGCCAGAAAATGCACTGGCAAGCGGATTGGATGGGCTGGATGCAACGCGCCAAATTTTACAACAGGCTGCCCGATACTTAACCGATGACGGCATATTAGTGGTCGAAATTGGCCATAACCGTGCGGAACTGGAACAGGCCTATCCAGGAGTGCCGTTTACTTGGCTGGAAACCAGTGCCGGAGACGAATTTGTGTTTCTGTTGCAGCGCGAGCAATTGCCGAATAGCTAACCGAATCTTCAATTTAACGATAATAAATATTATTTTTGAACCCATATATTGCGGCATTTTTGGAATCTAATTCCGATTAAGCCTGAAAGAATGACATACACACCAGATGATGCAGCACGGGATCAGTTCTTTGAGGAATTGGAGAAAGAACTCTATCCTCAACACAGAGAACAGGCAATTGAGGAATTTACTCGCGAACGGTTGCAGTCTTTCTACACAAACAATCCATGTATTGCAGCGAATGCCTTTCGCTCATACAAGGAAGCTAAGTCACTAGCTGATCACGGTCATGCTTCCGCGTCGTTTGTTTTCTCGGTGTCGTCAATTGAGCAGTTTCTAAAGATTGCATTGCTTAAACCCGTCGTCTACGGATTAATTCATCATGAACCCCTAGCTGATTTGATAGTTGAACTCACCATTGGTCAAAGTGGTTTTGATCGATACAACAAACTGCTTTCGAAGCTGTTTGAAACTCTTGCTGAAATCGATATTACAAATGTAACACGACAGGGATCAACGAAGAAACTTCTCGATGAGGTGGCTGAATTACAGAAAACTCGGAATAAGATCATTCATCAAGGCGTTGAAGTCGAGGAATCTGAAGCAAAGGAAGCTCTCGATGTCACAGTCGCCGTCTTGGGTGAGGTGGTTCTTGCGATGTTGAATGCGCTCGGGTTGCAGATTGAAAAGGGTGGGCGGATTGTCCCGAGCATCTGGCCTAAGAATATCTAGGTTTATAAGGGCGTAGGATGTGCTGAACAAAGTGAAGCGCATCGCCCTCGAAAGATGCTCCTCCTTATTGCGCCGGTTATTGCTATCAGAAAGCGAGCATAATGCTGACTGAACTGGTTTCTGCAAGTAACCGGCAAACTGATTGGTTCGCTCATTACAGAGAGTACTGCGTATTAAATTGTTAACTTGAGGATTTTCTTTATGCCGATGCTATCGATCAACCCGGCCACAGGCCAAACCGTACAATCTTTTCCGACTTGGCAAAGCGGCGAAATCGATTCGACATTGAATCAGGTGGCATCCGCTCAGACTGATTGGGCGGCGCTCAGTTTTGCGCAGCGATCAAACTGTATGCGGAATCTTGCGAAGATATTCCGTCAACGCAGCGAGGAGTATGCCAACCTGATCACGGAGGAGATGGGCAAATTACTCAAAGAGGCCAAAGCGGAGATAGAAAAATGTGCGGTGGGTTGTCAGTACTATGCCGATCATGCGCAATCGTATTTAAACGATGAAGTGATTACTTCCGATGCCAGTCGTAGCATGGTTATTTATCAGCCTTTGGGCACCGTATTGTGCATCATGCCGTGGAATTTTCCTTTCTGGCAATTAATACGCGCGGCAGCACCAGCGATGATGGCAGGCAATGCGGTGGTGTTAAAGCATGCATCGAATGTTCCCCGCTGCGCCCTAGCGCTGGAAGACGCATTCCGGCAAGCCGGATTTCCTGCTTATACATTCCGCACCCTGATGATCAGCGCCGAGCAAGCGGAAGCAGTAGTCGCCGATAAACGTATTGCGGCGGTCACCTTGACTGGTAGCAGTGCGGCGGGACGGAAAGTCGCGGCCGCCGCTGGTCAACACCTTAAAAAATGTGTACTCGAGCTTGGTGGTTCGGATCCTTTTATCGTACTCGATGATGCCGACATTGCATTCACCGCACAGCAAGCATTCGTGGCTCGTTTTCAGAATATGGGGCAGAGCTGTATTGCCGCCAAACGTTTCATTCTTGTGGATGCTATCGCCGATTCCTTTGTCGAGCAATTTAAGACGCTGGTCAGTCAATTACAAAGCGGCGACCCGAAAAACGATGCCACCAGCATTGCGCCGATGGCGCGCGCCGATTTGCGCGCCACGCTGCACGACCAGGTGGAAAGGAGTCTGGCAGCAGGCGCAAAGCTCGTGACCGGCGGCACTTTTATCGGCACACAAGGCGCGTATTACGCACCGACAGTTCTGGATCATGTGCAACCGGGTATGCCGGCGTTTGATGAGGAATTATTCGGTCCGGTGGCTGCGATAGTGCGGGTAAAAAATGCCGAAGATGCGATTAAGTTGGCCAATCAGACGGATTTCGGTTTGGGCGGCAGTGTGTGGACATCGAACGCGGCGCGAGGCGAAGCGCTGGCGCGGAAAATTCA
>ERZ1292633.5690-Hain-H41-02um-R1-5690-length-11164-cov-5_pt1 | contig 11164 bp, 10 predicted proteins | sample MGYA00564406_ERZ1292633 | MGnify/ENA primary metagenome ERZ1292633 (study PRJEB36523, sample SAMEA6512639) | groundwater metagenome | collected 2019-01-08 | study: AquaDiva: Metagenomics assemblies of 32 groundwater samples
CATCATCACCAGCGTGTTGAGCAGTGATGCGGGCGGAAATTCCGGCGCCGTCAGTTCGGGACGGTTTTTCCTCTACGCGGGCATGACTTGCGTGGTGGGGGTGCTGTTCATTCTGGTGGCGATGCAATACCACTATCGCGATAAGACACCTACGCAGAGCCCATGACGGAGCGCGGAGCATTGCTCCGCCAGTAGATCGGGAAATCCGAGCGGAGCGATGCTCCGCGCTCCGGTTCAATCCAGAAACTGAATCTTCACGCCGCCTTCTTTGGGTTTGGAGAAACTGTCGAGCAACGTCGGGGCGGTGGTCGGTGTGGCGGACTTCGGCGACTCGGTGGGTTTCGCGCAAGTTTCCGCCTGCGGACTCAGCGCCGAACGCAGTGCGCCTTCCACGAGTTGCGAGCAGTGAATCTTCATCGGCGGCAGCGGGCCGAGTTCGCCAGCGAGTTCTTCGGGCTTGAGCGCCAAAGCTTCCTCCGCCGTCTTGCCGCGGATCAATTCGGTGGCGAGGCTCGCGACCGCAATGGCGGTTTCGCAGCCGAAGGACTGGAACGTGGCGCGATCAATCACGCGTTTACCGTCCTGTTGTTTGAACTTCACCCACATGCGCAGCATCTCGCCACAATCGGAATTACCCACGGTGCCGATGGCGTCGGCGTCGGTCAGCTCGCCCATGTTCTGGGGATTGGCGAGCGCCTGCTGGATGCGTTTCTGTAAATCTTCGTTCACACTGATATTAGAGCGCAAAAAGTCGGGAGATGCAAAGGGGCAAAGCACTGGCACGGTCCTAATTTGTAGGCGACGACGTGAGGAGTCGTTCGGAAAAAGCACTCCTCACGTCGTGCCCTACAATCGAATCAGGACACCACCAAAGAGCTGCGTTCGTTGACACTCACGCGCGCGCTGTCTAGCCTTTGCGCCCATGTCGAAACTGCCGTTTGAACTTCTGCTCGCGCTGCGTTATCTGCGGCCCAAGCGGTCGTTTGTTTCGATCATCACGCTCATCTCCATCCTCGGCGTCATGCTCGGCGTGGCGGTGTTGATCATCGTGATCAGCGTGATGAGCGGGTTCGACCACGAACTGAAGGAAAAGGTTTTTGGCTTCACCGCGCATCTGAAGGTGGTGCAGTACGATCCGAATGAATTTGGTCGTGACACCACGATGAGCAACTACGCGGCGGTGATTGAGGTTGTCAGCAGCAACAAGAACGTCGTGGGCGTGGCCCCGAATGTTTTCGGGCAGGTGTTGCTCAAAACGCAGCCGGTGAATGGGCAGGCCTTGATGCGGGCGCCCGTGGTCCGGGGCATTGATCCGCAGGCGGAAGCCACCGTCAGCACGTTGGCCCGCAATATCCTCCCTGGGGGAGAGTTGGATTTGAGCCGCCGCAGTCTGGTGATCGGTGAAAGCCTGGCGCATGACCTGCGTTTGCATGTCGGAGACCGGGTCGCAATTCTTTCCGAGCGGCATATCAACAAGATGCTGGCGAGCCGGGGCCAGACCAATGAAACGGAGATTCCGCCGGATGAATACGAGGTGCGCGGCATCTTTGACGCCGGGCATTATGAGTTTAATTCGCTGTTTGTCTTCGTCTCGCTGGAGAAGGCGCAGGCGATGTTCGGGCTCGATGAAACCGACGAAATCCACAATCTCACGGTTGCGATCAAAGATCCGTTTCGCGCCACCACGGTCGCCCGCGAATTGCAAGCGGTGCTCGGGGAAAACTTTCGCGTCTCCACCTGGATGCAGGACAGTCCGATGATGCAGGCGGTGATGGTGGAGAAGAACATGATGCTCTACATCCTGTTCTTCATCGTGCTGGTGGCGGCGTTCGGCATCACCTGCACGTTGATCACGTTCATCATGATGAAGACGCGCGAGATCGGCTTGATGAAGGCCATCGGAGCCAGCAGCGGCCAGATCATGACAGTGTTTCTCTCGCAAAGTTTGATCATCAGCGTGCTGGGGATTCTCGCGGGTTTTGGCTTGGGGTTGTTGGCGGTTGCGTATCGGAATAATTTTCTGCTGCTCATGCGGAAGGCGACGGGGGCGGAACTTTTTCCGGCGGAGATCTATGGTTTCACCCAGTTACCCGCGCTCATCGTGCCGACGGACTTGTTGATCATTGGCGGCGGTTCGCTGTTGATCTGTCTGCTCGCGGCGGCGTTCCCGGCGTGGCACGCGAGCAAGCTGAATCCCGTGGAGGCGTTGCGTCATGAGTGAAGTGTTGCTATCCGCCCGCAACGTCTCGAAGGCTTACGCGATGGGCAAGCGCTCGCTGGAAGTGTTGCGGGGCGTGTCGCTCGATGTGGCGCGCGGGGAGTTTCTGGCGTTGCGGGGAGCGTCGGGTGCGGGCAAAAGCACGTTGCTGTATCTGTTCGGCGGATTGGACTCGCCGAACGCGGGCGAAATCTGGTTTGCGGGAAAAAATCTCGCGCAGGCTTCCGAGGGTGAATTGACCAAGCTGCGCAACACCAAGGTTGGTTTCATCTTTCAAGCGTATCACTTGTTGCCGGAACTGGACGCGTTGGAGAATGTCTGCGTCCCGGCGCGCTTGGCGCGGATTCCCGCCGAGGTGGCGGAGAAACGCGGACGGGAATTGCTCGCACGCGTCGGCTTGAGTGAACGCTGGGAGCATAAACCCTACGAACTTTCTGGCGGCGAACAGCAACGCGTGGCTATCGCGCGGGCATTGATGAATGAACCGGAGTTGATTCTCGCCGACGAGCCGACGGGCAATCTGGATTCGCACACCGGCGCGGAGATCGTTGATCTGCTCGTCAGTCTGCGCGCGGACAAAAACACCACGCTCATCATCGCGACGCACGATGCGAGCGTGGCCGCGCGGGCACCGAAAGTGATCCAACTAGTGGACGGACAGATCCGATGAGCCAGAGCTACTGGGAAACCCGCTATCAGACCCGCGACATGCCGTGGGAAAAAGGGGCGCCGGTGCCGGGCTTGGTGGATTTTCTCGCCGCGCATCCTGATTTGACCGACGCCACGGTTTGCGTTCCCGGCGGCGGCACGGGTCACGATGCAGGCGAATGGGCGAAGGCAGGTTTTCGCGTCTATGGCTATGATCTCGCGCCGAGTGCGATCCAGCTCAGTCGCGAACGCGCCTTGGCAAATGGCTGGCACGCCGAGTTTCGCCGCGCTGATTTCCTCCGGGATGAGCCGCCGTTCCAATTCGATTGGTTGTTTGAGCACACGTTGTTCTGCGCCATCCAGCCGGACGAGCGGGAGCTTTACGTTCAAGCCGCGCGCCGCTGGCTCAAGCCGGGCGGGAATTATCTCGCGGTGAATTATCTCATCCCCGACACGGATGGTCCGCCGTTCGGCACGACGCGCGATGAGGTGGTCGAGCGATTCGCGCCGCACTTTGAATTGCAAGCCGACTGGGTGCCGCGTTCGTATCCGAACCGCACCGGTTTGGAGCGGATGTTCTGGTGGCGCTGCCGTTAAAATCTTGCGGGCGCAGATTTGAAGAGCGGATGGAGTTCCTCTAACCTCCAGCAATGTGAATAACTTTCTGGTGAACTTTATCGCCAATCCGTACTATTATGTATGTCGGAACTGGAAAAGCCGACCCAGACGTTCAGTTGCAACCCATAGAATTATCATAAATGACTGCGAAGGATCGTCGTTTGAAGCCAACAGATTGATTCCCAAGACGCTGTTGATATCTATTCGCGCCAGCAGTGCTGGACATCAGGCAGTCACAGATTTTTAGAACAACGTAAAAACCAAACGAACCATGAAAAACCTCCCCAACAAGTCAACAGTGTTGGCCAGCTTTGCCGTCGCGGTATTGCTTGCCACTGGTTGTAATACGCCTCGTTACTCCGAGGAAAAACCCGCGCCTGCCCCGAAACCGGTGGCCGCAACGACTTCGGTCAACGCCCCGATGGCGAAGCCCGCCCCCGCCCCCGCCCCTGCTGGCAAGGCGGTCTGCACTGAATCAACGTGGGGTTTGATCCGGTTGACCAAGACGCTGCCGGGTGAAGTGGCGTTAGGCAGTGAATTTGTGGCGGAGTTGACCATGGTGGCGCAGGGCTGTGCGGCCAATGTGGTCGTGCGCGACACCGTGCCAGCGGGCGCGAGCTATGTGCGCAGCGAACCGGCGGCAACCGTGGAAGGCGGCGTGTTGACTTGGAAGATTGGCGACATGGACGCGGGCCAGACCATCAAAGGAAAAGTCTGGTTGAAGGCGGATAAAGAAGGCGCCGTGGTCAGTTGCGCGACTGTCTCGGCGGATTCCCGCGTTTGCGCCACTACGATGGTTGGCAAGCCGGTGCTCACCCTTGATAAAACCGGTCCGGAGACTGCATTGCTGGGACAAGACATCACCTACAATCTCGTGGTGAAGAACACCGGCACGGCGGCGGCTCTAGGCGTGAAGGTGACCGATCCCGTGCCCGCTGGGCTGACCCACAGCAGCGGCAAAGGCGAAATGACTTTTGACGTCGGTGACTTGGCCCCCGGCCAGTCCAAGCCGTTGGCCGTGACCTTGCGCGCCCAACAACGTGGCAAAGTCTGCAACACCGCGACGGCAACCAGCAGCAATGCCGGCAAAGTCAGCGATGACGCTTGCACCGTGGTGCTCGTGCCCGGTTTGAAAGTGGAGAAAACCGGAACGAAGGAACAGATTTTGGGTCGCAATGCGGATTACGAAATCACCGTGTCCAACACGGGAGACACCACCTTGCAGAACGTGACCGTGAACGACACAACGCCGGTGGAGACTGCGATTGTGGCCGCGCCGGGCGCGACAATCTCGGGCAACAAAGCGACGTGGACGATCGCGAGCCTAGCCCCGGGCGCGAAAGCGACCCAGACCATCAAGCTGACTTCCAAGACGGCGGGCAACCATTGCAATACTGTCGCGGCCAGCAGCGGGAGTCTGAACGATTCGGCGAAAGCCTGCACGCTGTGGAAAGGCATCGCCGCCGTGGCGCTTGAAGTGGTGGATGATCCCGACCCGATCCAAGTGGGCGAAAGCACCACCTACACGATCAAAGTCACCAACCAAGGATTTGCCGACGTGCACAACGTGAAGATCGCAGCAACGTTTGGTGAACAGGTTCTGCCCGTGAGCACGCCGCAAGGTACGGTCAGCGGCAAGAGCGCGAGTTTCCCGGTGGTCGTCACGCTCGGGGCCAAACAAGCTGTCACCTACACCGTGACCGTCAAAGGCGCCAGTGTCGGTGATTCCCGCAACAAGATCACCCTCACCGCCGACGAACTCAAAACGCCGGTCGAGGAAGAAGAGTCCACCACCGTTTACTAAAACCTGAATTCCCACGGGGCTGGCGAGAGGAATTCTTGCCAGCCCCGCTTTCTTTATTTAACCTTCTCTTGCAACGGTTTCTCCAAAACATCACCACACAGCTATGAGCACACATCAATGGAAATTCTTCACCGCCGGCGGCTTTGACCAGGTCAAACTCGAGACCGGCGCAGACCTGATGAACCTCGATCAACTCGACCAGAAGCTCTGGGTCGCGTTGGCGTGTCCAACCACCGGCTTGGAATTCTGTTCCAAGACGGCGGCGCTGATTGACACGGATAAGGATGGCCGCATCCGCGTGCCGGAACTCATCGCTGCAGTGAAGTGGGCGGGTTCCATGCTCAAAAATCCCGACGACCTCGTCAAAGGTGGCGATGCCGTGCCATTCGCTGCAATCAACGACAACACGCCGGAAGGCAAGCAACTGCTCGCTTCCGCGAAACAGATCTGCACCAACCTCGGCAAGAAAGACGCCACCGCGATCTCGGTCGCCGATGCTTCCGATGCGAATAAAATTTTCGTCAACACCACGCTTAACGGCGACGGCGTGATCATCCCTGAATCCGCCACCGACGACGCGACCAAAGCAGTCATCAATGACATCGCGGCTTGCATGGGCACGTTGCCCGATCGCTCTGCGAAAGCAGGCATTGATCAGGCCAAGACGGATGCGTTCTTCGCGGAGTGCGTAGCGTTCGATGATTGGAACAAGAAAGCTGATGCGGACAAGGCGAACATTCTTCCTGCCGGTGATGCGACTGCGGCTGCGGCTGCGGCGGTGAAGGCGATCAAAGCCAAGGTGGATGACTTTTTCGGTCGCTGCCGCCTCGCCGCATTCGATCCGCGCGCCGTCGCGTTGTTGAATCGCAAGGAGGAGGAATACCTCGCCATCGCGGCCAAAGACATGAGCATTTCGGCGGCGGAAATCGCGGGCTTCCCGCTCGCGCAGGTTGGCGCGGGAAAAGCGTTGCCGCTCAAAGGTGCGATCAATCCGGCGCACGCGGCGGCCGTTGCGGCATTGCACGCCAACGCGGTGAAGCCGTTGCTTGGCGACAAGACCGAGTTGACTGAGGCTGATTGGACCACGTTGCTCGCCAAGCTCGGTGCGTTTGAATGTTGGAGCGCAGGCAAGGCGGGGGCGGCGGTGGAGAAGCTCGGCAGCAAACGCGTTCGCGAAATTCTCGGCAGCAAAGCCAAAGAAAATATCGCCGCGCTCATCGCGAAGGACAAAGCCCTCGAACCCGAAGCCACGTCCATCGCGAACGTCGAGAAGCTCGCACGGTTCGTGCGCGATCTTTATTCGCTGTGCATCAACTTCGTGAACTTCCGCGATTTCTATGACGGCGGTGAACCGTCAATTTTCCAGGCGGGCACTTTGTATCTCGATCAACGCTCCTGCACGCTGACGTTGCCGGTGGAGGACGCGGGTAAACACGCGGCGATGGCAGGGATGGCCGGTTCGTATCTCGCCTACGTTGATTGTGTGCGCAAAGGCACGGGCGAAAAACGCATCGTGGTCGCCGCGTTCACCAATGGTGATTCGGACAACTTGATGGTGGGGCGCAACGGTTTGTTCTACGACCGCAAAGGCCGGGATTGGGATGCCACGATCACCAAGATCATTGATAACCCGATCAGCATCCGGCAGGCGTTCTGGGCGCCGTATAAAAAACTGGTGCGCATGATCGAAGAGATGGCGGCCAAACGCGCGGCGGCAGCGGATGCGGCGGCGGATGCAAAACTTGCGGCCGCAGCCAATGCCACCGTCAATGCCGATAAGGCCAAAGCCGAACCCAAGAAGGTTGATGTGGGCGCGGTGGCGGCGATGGGGGTTGCTTTCGGAGCGATCGGCACGGCGCTGGCCTATTTCGCCGGCTTGTTCAAGGGCATTGAGTTCTGGCAACTGTGCCTGGCGGTGGTGGGCATTTTGCTGTTGATCTCTGGACCGTCCATGATTCTCGCCTGGATGAAGCTGCGGAAGCGCAACCTCGGCCCGATTCTCGATGCCAACGGTTGGGCGGTGAATGCGAAGGCGAAACTGAATGTGCCGTTTGGCGCATCGCTCACGGGAGTGGCCAAGCTGCCGGATGGCTCGACGAGGAGTCCCGATGATCGCTTTGGTGAAACGCCAAGCGCGTGGCCGAAGATCGCGTTGTTCGTGGTCATCGTGTGTTTCTGCTTCAGTCTGTTGAATCACTTCTATGTGCTCGACCTGATTGCCCATACGGCGACGGGCAAGCATTATCCGGCTCTGTTCCGGCAGCCTCCACCCGCGCCTGCGCTCGCACCCACACCGGGGACCACCGTGAGCAGCACTAATACGACAAACGCCTTGGAGTCGAGTGCCGCCACGAACGCGCCCGCTGTGAAATAATCAACTCAACGCGATCTCTCAAAGCCCGGACGCGAGTCCGGGTTTTTTGTTTTCCTGGACGGTGTTGATAAAACACTTGGTGGTTCGCTGGGCAGTTGGTTCACTGCGCGGGTGAAGTTGCCTTACAAAGTCGCCACGCTGCTCTATTGCTTCAATGAGCGGGATGAAATCCTCCTGCTGGAACGCGCGCAGGAGCCGAATCGCGGCTTCTGGAGTCCGTGCGGCGGCAAGTTGCACACGGAGGAAGGGGAATCACCCTACGCCTGCGCGGCTCGGGAAGCTCACGAGGAGCTGGGGCTGAAATTTCTACCGACGGATTTTCATTTGGCGGGGATCGTGAGCGAGCACGGCTTTCAAGGCCAGACGCACTGGCTGATGTTCTTGTTTGAACTGAAGCCAAAGCTCAAAGAACTCCCGCCCCCGATGCGGGAGGGGCGTTTTCAATTCTTCCCGCGCGCGGCGTTGGACGGTTTGCACATCCCGCAGACCGACCGCGAGCGCATCTGGCCGTGGTTTTGGCAGCATCGGGGTGGTTTCTTCGCGGCGCATTGCCATTGTTACCCGGATGGGCGGAATGATTGGGTTTTGGAGCAGGCCACACCCCCGCGCAGCTAGTCCCAAAATAGCCATTGGCAGACGGGATTGGGCCTGATACAGTCCCCGTCCGCTTTTTGTCGAAGCGGGCGAATTTTAACCGAAAGATATTTATGTCACAGCATCGTAGTCTCCGCGCCGCGTCCACCTTGGGCGGCAAACGCAACGTCATGAAGCGCTTTGAGCGCATCGAAGTCCTCAAGAAACGCGGCCAATGGAAAGACGGCGACCGGATCACCGGCCTCCGCAAGACCAAGCCGGACGCCTGAGGTGGTTTCAATTTTACGAAGGGCGATTTACGATGGCGCGGCGCACAGGCTGGCCGGTCGTAAATCGCTTTCGTCTGTGCAGGTTTTGTCGTGATACGACTCCAGAAATTTCTCGCGGAAGCGGGCGTGGCCTCGCGGCGCGCTTCAGAGCAAGTCATTCTTGAGGGTCGGGTGGCCGTGAACGGGGCCGTTGTCCGCGTGTTGGGATCGAAGGTTGACCCCGAGCGCGACAAGGTGACAGTGGATGGCAAGCCGGTTCGCGCGCACAAGAAGCTTTACCTCGTCCTGCACAAACCGCGCGGCTGCGTCTGTTCCAAAAAGGACGAGCACGACCGCATGACGGTTTACGAGTTGTTGCCGAAAGAGTGGCAGATGGTCAATTCGGTGGGTCGCTTGGATTTCGCCAGCGAAGGATTGCTTTTCCTGACCAATGATGGAGACTTCGCGCTGCATCTGACGCATCCGCGGTACGGGGTTCGGAAACGCTATGTGGTGACGGTCGAGGGCAAGGTGGAAGGCGAGATGTTGAAGCTTTTCACGACCGGGATTTTTGTCGAAGGCGAGAAGCTCAAGGCGGAACGGGCGTGGATCATTTCCGCGACGAAGTCTGAGAGTGTCGTGGAACTGGAACTGGCCGAGGGCAAGAATCGCGAGGTGCGGCGGCTGTTTGAATCGCAGAACTTGTTAGTGCGGCGGTTGATTCGGACGCAGGTGGGAAAAATCAAATTGGCGGAGTTGAAACCCGGCAAATGGCGGACATTGACACCGACGGAGATAAAAACTTTACTTTCCTGAGCTATGAAAAAGAACGGATGGATGATTTTGAGTGTGGCGCTGCTGGCGATGACGTTGGTCGCCCGCGCGGATGGACAACTGGATGCCGCGCCCGCGCCTGCGAAGAAAGCCACTAAGAGGGCTGCTCAATCAGCAGCAGCCGTGGCGGAAGCCCCCGTCATCCTTTCTCCGGGTGCAGCCACGATTGTCGGCAAGAACATCAATGTGCGCGGCAAGGCAAGTTTCAACGGCGAGGTCATCGCCAAGTTGCAGAACGGCGATGCAGTCACCGTGATCGAGCAGGTCATCCTCTCGAAGCCGAAGGCGGGCGAGCCGTCGCAGTGGGCCAAGATCGCGTATCCGGCCAGCGCCCATGTCTGGGTGCATAATTCTTACATCACGCCGGAGAAAACGGTGAAGCCGAAGAAGTTGAACATCCGCACCGGCGCGGGAGAAAATTACAGTGTGGTCGGTACGCTCGAACAAGGCACGACGGTCAAAGAAATTTCCACGAAGGGCAACTGGACCGAGATTGAAGCGCCGGCGGACGCGTTCGCGTTTGTGGCTGCAAAGTTCATCCAGCAAGATGCCAATTCGGCGACGGTGCCGCAGGTGGTTTCTATTCAGGCCCCTGATGCTACCCCGAGCACGGTAACGACCGAGCCGCTGGTTGCGTCCACCACGACCGATATTACGAACACCAACAGTGAGCCGAGCGTGACGCCGACACCTGATGCGATTGGTGCGGCTGCGCCACCGCCGATTGTCGAAGAGGTCTGGGTGCCGCGTACGGTTTCGCATGAGGGCGTCGTCAAGCCGACGATCAGCATTCAAGCGCCGACGAAGTTCGGTCTGCACAGCAAGGAAAACGGCAAGCTGATCAATTATCTCTACAGTCCGACCGCTGCGCTCGAAATGAGCCGTTATGTGGGCCGCCACATCATCGTGAGCGGACAGGAAGGTCTCGATGAACGCTGGTTGAACACGCCGGTGTTGACGATCCAAAAGATCTACGTCGTTCAATAATGTCGGCGACGAACCTCATTGACGGACGGTTCGTCGCGGGGCAGATCCAAAGCGAACTTCAGCAGCGCATCGCCGCCCTCAAAGCGCGTGGCGTGCAACCCGGACTGGCCTTTGTGCGCGTGGGGGAAGACCCCGCCTCGAAGGTTTACGTCGGGCGCAAAGAAAAAGCCTGTGCCGAACTCGGCATCGCTTCGGAGACACACGTTCTTGTCGAGCAAACTTCCGAAGGCGAACTGCTCGCGTTGTTGGCGAAGCTGAATGCCAACCCGCAGATTCACGGCATCCTTGTTCAAGCCCCGCTCCCCAAACAAATCCGGCAGGAAGTGATTTACGCCACCGTGCTGCCGACCAAAGACGTGGATGGGTTTCATCCCGTGAACGTGGGCAAACTGATGCTCGGCGATGACACCGGCTTTCAACCCTGCACTCCGGCGGGCGTGCGCGAATTGCTCGTGCGCGCGGGCGTGAAGACCGATGGCGCGGAGGTGGTGATTCTCGGTCGCGGTAATATCGTCGGCAAGCCGATGGCGGCGATGCTCTGCCAGAAAGGTCGCGCGGCGAATGCCACGGTCACGATCTGTCACTCGGCCACCCGCGACATCAAAGCGCATTGCCGCCGCGCGGACATCATCGTCGCGGCGATGGGTGTGCCGGAATTTTTGCGAGCGGACATGGTGAAGCCCGGCGTGGTGGTGATGGACGTGGGCGTGAACCGCGTTCCCGATCCCACCAGCAAGACCGGCACGAAACTCGTCGGCGACGTGGCGTTCGCGGAAGTGCAACCCATCGCGGGGAAAATCACGCCGAACCCCGGCGGGGTCGGGCCGATGACGATTGCC
>ERZ1292633.5256-Hain-H41-02um-R1-5256-length-11736-cov-11_pt1 | contig 11162 bp, 8 predicted proteins | sample MGYA00564406_ERZ1292633 | MGnify/ENA primary metagenome ERZ1292633 (study PRJEB36523, sample SAMEA6512639) | groundwater metagenome | collected 2019-01-08 | study: AquaDiva: Metagenomics assemblies of 32 groundwater samples
GCCCTGTGTGCACAGCCCTACAAGGACGGTTCAATTCTGAACCAAGGAAAGGGGAATAGGGAAGGTTCCCGGATATTGCACATTACTGTGCAATATGGCACAGCCAGCGCCTTGGTGCTGGCTTGGTGGAATATAGGGCCACGTCGAACGCTAAGAGGATTTTTGACCTAGAGGGAAGCTGACCGAGCGTGCTCAATATTGGAAATGCAAATTATTTCGCCAGCTCCACAACAATGGAGACCAATTCTTACCAGATTCATGTAATCCACTCCTCTATGCCGCGTCTTGATACCGTGACGATGTCGAATTCGCCGGCGCCGAGATAATAGCTTCCCATGCCTGCATGGCATATCTCATATCAAACCGCTGATCGAACAATGCACGTGCACGCATGCCTAGGAGAAGGCATGTTTCTTGGTGATCGGCAAGCTCTCGAATAATTCGACTGGCCTCTTCGGCCTGGCCTTTCTCTACTGAAAACCCGCATTGTGCCTTCCGAAGAATGCGCGGGATTTCCCCGTTCTTGCTGCCAATGAAGAGAGTTGGCCGTCCAGCTGCCGCGACACCATAAAATTTGCTCGGGACGATCATTCCCTCCAGGGCCGGATTCAAAGAGATAAGATGAATATCTGGCACCGTCAGACTGAGCGTGAGTTGTTCCCTCGGCTGATAAGGCTTGAACATGATGTTCTCCAGACCTCTTCTCCGCACCTCTTCCTCTATCCTGTCCCGTTGCGCACCACCACCGATAAAGAGAAAAATAATATTTGCAGCACTTTTCAGCTTCTCTGCGGCGCCAAGAATTGTATCAAACTCGTGTGCTCGTCCGATGTTTCCCGAATACCCCACTACAAACTTTTCTCGCAAATTCCACTCCCGCCTGAGATCGTTCTTATCTCGATCGACAGGCTGGATCGCACGACCATCGGACCAATTATGGATAACCCGTATGGTATCAGACTGAATACCTTCTTCAATCAGCTTGGTCGCCATCCCGTCGCCAATGACGACATTCTTATAGGCAGTCTGGAGGGACCAATTCCTTACCAATCGCAACAGGCCTTCAAGCCTCCCTATTCCCCTTATACCAAGCACTCCTGCCACTTCAGGGAACAAGTCCTGAATCCAATTGATCAGCTTCGCTCTTCGAAGCTTCGCCACCATCGCCGCCACGACCGATACAAGGGGCGGATCGGTTTTGGCCACGACGATATCACCCAGCTTGAGCATAACGAAAAGGCTCCAGGTAGTGCTGAGATAAAATGTCAGGTAATCAAACGTGCGTCCCAACAAGTTCTGACGTCCAAATCGAGTAGTCCACACGCGCGTAACGCGGACGTTGCAAATATTGTCATTCGTCGGCAGAATCGCATCAGGCTCATCGTAAACTTGTCTGCTCGTAATAACGTGAGCAGACATGCCGGTCTTAGCCAGGTGAAAGGCAAGATCCGCCAGTATCTGACTAGTGGCAGAATGATCAGGGGGAAAGAACCTATTAATAAAGACAATCTTCATAGGCTGTCTATGTCTCAGCCGACATCTTTCAAAGAATCGGCTGAAATCTCTATGTGTCCGAGCTGCGAGTTCCGGATAGCCCGGTGACGAACCCTTACGGCTGGGTTTCCGGCATAGACTCCGCCTGCTTCGGCATCCTTACGCAGCACACTACCAACGGTAATCACAGCATTCTGTCCGCATCGGACGCCTGGGCATACAACTACATTGGCCGCAATCCATACCCCAGCTTCTAGACAAATCTCTCCAAGAATGAGACGAAATGCTACGTCCGAATAATCATGGCTACCGGTAAGCAGGAGTGCCCCTTGAGATAAGCAGACATTGGCCCCAATCTCGACTTTGACAAGATTGTCGATCCACACCCCTTCTCCAATCCAAACATGATCCCCGACAGTCAGTCGCCAGGGATGCTTGATATTTACTCTGGGCTTGATCACAACGCCGAGGCCAACTTTTGCTCCGAATACTCGTAGAAGTAAGATTTTTATCCGCGAGCACGGGAATAGCCAGGAATGAAATAGGATCGAATTGACGGTGTACCAACATACTCGTTTGAATACGCTCGCACCTGGATCGTATTGACCTGGCTGGTAGTCAGCTAATGAAGGTGTGGGGAAATGCGGGTCTGACATTCGTGGGCCACCACATGATCACGCCGTTTGGAAGGATGAGTATATTCGCATTTGGAGAGATCGCGACAATGGTTTGCTGCTCGGTCCCCTGCAACGGCAGAATGCCGGTCGCGCGCTTGAGCATGCCACCAAATCACCAACCTGTCCAGAGTCTTACTAAAACCGCCGCGCTCCCAACGTTCCATGAGGCTGCAGGAATATCCGAACTCCCTGTCTGATCGCTGAGAAGGAACCTTGGCTTAATATTTCATGCGATGACAGCTTTCTTTCTCTGCTACCGAGATGAGTTTTCCGTCCATAACCAGATAGGCGAAAGAGTGACCGTGGAAAACATTAATTTCAAAAATACACATCGCCAACAATCTCCCCATCATCAATTATGACCCATGACATATCATCGATCACTTGATCACTCGCTTGTAGACATCTATTGAGCGCTCAGCGATCTTTGGCCATGTGTACTTTGCTAGCGCCAACTCCCTAGCTTTCTGCCCAGCTATCATTCGCCACTCGCCATTGTCCACGATTTGAAGCAGAGCATTGCCAATAGACATCGCATTTAGTTCCACCACATGCCCAGCGCCTAATTCTTCCACTTCAGGAAAATGGCAATCTTTAGATATAACCACCGGTATTCCGGAAGCGAGAGCCTCAATGATCGTCATACTGAAGCCCTCTTGCCTGCTCGGCTGACAAAGGCAAATAGCATTACGAATCGCTGCATATTTATTCGCACCAAAAAGCATACCGACCACATAGACCCGCCGTGAAATCCCCAGCCGACAAACACGCGCCTCAAACTGCTGAAGCATTCCAGCATCAGGCCCTGCGACAACCAAGTTAATTTCTGAATTGCGCTGAGCGACTATAGCAAACGCATCTGCTAGGTAGTCGAGCCCTTTCACAAGGTGGAGGCGGCCTAGAAAAAGAATGTAAGGACGGTCCATCCACTTCGCCATCTCGACAGGAGAAACAAGACTATTCGTGCTGCAGTCCATCTTTTCAGGTGAAAAACCGTTTGGAATTACTTCTATGGGGCAGTCGAGCCCGAGACGCTCCACATACACTTTCTCTTCATTATTTAAAATATGTAGGAACGCGGCACGTCGTATTGCCCTCCGCCATCGAAATTTCAATGCCAATCCTTTTTTCCATCGCTTTTGTTGCAACGCCCAAGGGTGAAGCATACCTTTTGGAGCTAAGCCCCATTTCGTATTCTGCTCTAGAGCACCTTTAGCAGCCGCCCAGAGAATCGGTCGCCATAAACCATGGAGGTGTAGTATGTCCCACCGATGCATGTTTCGAACAAAAAAACGTTTTGCGCTTACGCCAAAGAGTTTGTCCAAAAAATTCTTTTGCGAAACCAATGTAATAGTTAAACGGTCGCTGCCTGGCATGTCACAAAGCAACCTATTGAGATGAAGATTACTTTGTGAGAACTCGTTCGATACAACGGTAACGTCATGACCAAGTGCTGCTTGTGCCGCAGCTAGACTGACAGTAGATACAGGCGGGCCTCCTTGCGAGGGATCTAATGAATCAATTATGTGGCTAATTCGCATACGGACATAGTGCGTCGAAAAGATTCCTGGTAATGCGAGCTCTCATGAAGTTAAATCGTCACCCCTTATCACGGACCAAATGCTGAATCCTCGCCACGCATACCCGCAGCAGGCCCCCACATTGCTCGTGGGGCTTAAATGCCCGCTCTCCATCTTCAATTTCGCAAGAGCCTTATACTTCACAATGAAAGAGGCATGCTCAAAGTACTAGTCGAAAAGTCTGGGTGCGGAGCTGAATGCCTAGCTCGCGTACAATTCAGCGTACCTTTGCGCAACATACCTAATGTCAAACCGCTTCCGAAATTGGTTTACCTCGGCTGCGTCCACACTTGGTCGCTCCCTTGCTATCCAACTCAGCGCATGTGAAAGAGCATCAGAATCCCCGACCGGCACCCATAACGCTTGGGGCGCCTTTAATTCTCGAAGTGGCGCTATATCAGAGAAGACACATGGAAGGCCTGTACCCGCCGCTTCTATCCCAGCAATAGGCAAGCCTTCATAACGACTCGGCATCACGAAACAGTCTGAAGCTAATAACCATTCATGAACGTTGGGCTGGACTCCGTGAAAGATGATGCTGCCGTCCCCCTCCGCCAAGGCCGTAAGTTTTTCACGAAGATTGCCATCACCTAAGATATGCAGTACACAATCTCTCTCTCCAAGTTTTCCTCGTTTCCATGCATCTATCAAAACGTCGTGACCCTTAATCGAGTTCTCGAGGCTCCAGTGGTTCATTCTCCCAACGATTAGGAAGTGAAATTGGTTGATATCAAAACCACGCCTCAACTTTGCCGCTGAGCCGATATCGTTTGTTCTAATCGGCCAGTTAAAGCACACACCATTCTCAACCGTTATGATCCTGTCTCTCAAACCCTGTCGATGAGCTTGATAGACTGCCTCACCACAAGCAATTGAGGTGACAACCTTATTAGCTCGTATAGCCAGCCTCATAGCAAGAGCGTCAGGGGGCTTCACACTATGAAGCGTCCTGTAGATACTATGAGGATGTCGGTACAAACGAGTTGCCAAATAGTGTGCGAGCTCTGTATTGGGAGTATGCAAATGCACGATACTAGGTCTCTGCTCGAATAGTTTATGAATGTACCAAAGAACTGCTCTAGGTCCTACTTTAGCTGTCGGGCCAGTATGCAGCTTAATCCCCGCACACTTTAGATCAAGTAGCATCTGACTCCCAACGACATCCACTCTATTGCTCAAAATAATGAGAGATACGTCAACGCTACACTTTAGTAAATTCTGGACTAGTTCAGATGCGAACCGTTCTGCCCCACCCGCGGCAAGAGCACCGATAACATGTACAATCTTCCCGGGACTGTATGGCGTAGAAGTATTCATGCGCGCGCATCCTCGCCATAAGACTCACCATCACTGCACTTGACGCTGCTCATTGGCACATTTCGTACCTGTCCAGTTCAGATCTTATTCACTGTTCAAATATGCAATCAGCTGAAGAAAATATTCCATTGGAATAAGAATCAAGGAGCGCTTTGTAAGGTTTCGGATGGCAACGGATTTTGAGCCATCCTAGTCTGCGGTGTCGTCCAGATAAGCCGACCTCCACACAATAGGAACACGAGTGCCGAAACATAGAACGCGTAGGAAAATGGAACACTCGCGATTCCGGGCGCTCCCCGAACCAACATATAAGCATGCCAGGCATAATAAGGAAGCATCAGTGCGATCATGGTTGGATAGCGCATGATAAATGCTTCCCAGCTCGTCAGGATTAGGGCCCATAAGGCTGCGAGCGCAAGCCCCGCAACGCCGAAGGAAATATACGCATCAGAATACCAAAGCGTCGGATAGTGGAAATATACCGGCCAATCCTTGGGAACCCCGTCAACCAGGGAGGCCATGTAAACTGGAGTATCGATAAGGTGAGGACGCTCGATCTGTAATAGCTTCAGAAATGGATTTATGAAGTTCAGCCCGTAGATACTCAAACTGTTAAACCCTGTATAGTGCGTGGCTAGCTGTACAGCTTCCACAATAAGTGGCATTCCATAAGCCATGTCCGAATCCGGCAAACCGACGTACGCACCTTTTTGCTGCATGATTGCTGCGCTTAGAAGTAACAGTCCTGCCAGCAAAATACTTGCTTTGATAAGCCGTGAAAAGAGATGGCGCTTCGTGCCCGATTCCTGCCACATGTGAAACAAGCCAATGATCACAGCCGGGACCAGGGATAGCAGAGCAAAGGACCTGACGTTCAACATGATGGCAAACAGGATGAAAGGAACTCCAGCCAAAGCAGCAGCCCAGTACCGGCGTTGCATCATCGAGATTGTGATAAACGGAGAGGATGCCCATAAAAATACCTGCGGCCAATTAGATCCTACGCCTTCAACATAGTCTCGATAACCAAGACCCTGCATCTTCCACCAGTACCATGAACCGCCAATGCACAAGAATGCGAGCAATACACCGAGGAGTGAAGAAAGGTGCCTTTGGGACCTTGGTAATTCCCAAGTCACCCGGTTCGCGGGGACACCCAGCAGTTTCCATACAATAGCTTCGGTTATCGCAAAAATCAGATGGAATGCCGCAATGAAGTAGCAAGCAAAATCTATCGTCTGCTGCTTGACGAAAAGCGTATCGTCAGTAAACCCACGGTGTTTGCTAAAAGGGCCACCGACCATGACAAAGATAAAGAAGAAAGAAAAGTACACCGCTAGTGCCCACACCACAGCAGACAGTCGTCCTGACTTGAAAGTCGACAGCAGCCGCTGAAGGCAAAAAAGCATGTTTGCAATCGCGACAAAGAGTTCAATCTGCATTGTGTTGAGTGACCCACGCCTTACTTCTCTGAGTTTCCTTCTCTGCCAACAGCGCCGAGTACTTTGCGCGATGCTGCTGAGCAACTGTCCTCCATGAAAAGTGTTCTGTCATGTGGGCTCTCGCTTTTTCGCCCATCTTTCGCGTGGCTTCTCGATCTTCTGCCAACGATTTCATGGCGTTTGCTAGCGCATCTACATCACCAGGCGGGACAATCAACCCTGTCCGCCCTACAGCCACCATCTCTGGCAACCCTCCGATATCTGAGCAAATCACAGCACGAGAAAACTCATACGCGAGTGGTATTACCCCTGACTGTGTCGCCGACACATAAGGGAGAACGACAACGTTAGTGCGCTCCAATATCCACCTAATTTCTGAATCTCCAATAAAACGATTGATCAATACGCATTGGCCAGAGGGAAATCGAATGTCCTCTCTGATGACCCCAGCCCCGGCGATAACAAGTCGACAGCTAAGATTAATCGCCACTAACTTCTCAAAAGCAGACAAGAGGATGGAGAGTCCTTTGTAGGGCTCTATTCTTCCGAAAAACAGAAATGTGAAAAGATTACTTTCATCTTGTAGCTCTTTGGGCATACCTGTGCCAGACAGTACAGCTGTCGTCGCTCCACCGCCATGCTGAACGACATACAACTTATCCGCGCGGCGGTCGCCGTATTTCCGGCGTATTGCAGTGACATGGTTTTTTGTATGCACATGGCCCGCAGAGCAATTGGACAATATCCATGGCATCTGAAGTGCGTAATGATAGCGCTCGACCAACACATCCCATAGCCTCTTCTTACGCTCGTGTGGATCCGGATCGTGTATTGTGTACACCACCTCGATGTTCTGTTGCCTCAGGCGTGCGATGAAGGGCATCAATCCAATCGATGAGCTGGTTATATGAACAAGTTGAGGCCTATACTGCCTAGCTATTGCATCTGCCATTCGACGATAGTAGAGCGGGTTGTATTTCATTGTAAGCTTTGTTATGAATCTCTCATCTAAAGCACAAAACTCTTCTAACTCCCCCGGTCCCACAAGTCTGCTGTCGGCAATGGCATACATTGTCGAAGATAAAGACTCAGCATAATGCCGCATACCCCCACTGGACTCAAAAACGACATAGACAATTCGTGCCGGCATTTTGGTGGAAGCGGATTCAGAAGGCATATGTTTTTCTTAACAGGTAATTGCCAGTGTGGGTAGCCAACACCAATATGGCGGCAGCAAAGACAAAAAGCAGTTCTGATCCAACCAGAGTTTTCACAAGTAGAAGCACAACGGCTACGGAAGCCACATACAGTACTTCTCGCAACAGCCATAGGACCTGGGCGGCTAGATTTACACCGGCAATATGCAAAAGCCAAATAATCTTGCCAGTCAGTAGTATTGATGCTGCTAATCCAAGCGAACCCATAGCCAGATGTTCGCTCGCCCCCGCACGACCCAGCCACAGCGCGCCAGGGAGGACGCTCAGGTAGGCAAGCTGAAAAAGAAACTCCTGCTTTTGTTTTTGCAATACGGTTACTAATATGGACAATGAAGTTGAGACAAATGACACCATGATCCATGGCATGATTAATTGAGTGTAGACTCCCGCTTCACGCCATTCTTGCCCAAATACCGCACCAAACAGTTCTGGTGCGACTATCGCCAGAGGCACGAACGAGTGCAGCGCGAAAGTCGTCTGAACTCGCCAGGTCTTCTTAACGACGCTTTCAAGGGAACCGTTACGATGGGCTTCTGCGGCCATGCTAAAAAATACTTGCGACAGGGAGTCACCTATGAACCTCATCGGCACCTGGAGGATGCGAACTCCGAGCGCATAGAGCCCGACAACTCGTATATCGAACCAGGCAGCGAGTGCAATAATTGGCAGCTGTGCCACGGCCGCATTTATAAAGCTTGACGGGGTGCTTACCATTGGAAAGTTCTTGTACCTTCCTGCAAGTACGAGAAATTTCGATTTGTGAGATACCCATCCACGTGTGATCTCCTGCCAAAATCCGGTCCGAGCTAAGACAAACACTGTGGCGCACTGTCCCAGGAGTGTGCCGTAGACCAAACCGTTCACACCGAATCCCAATAATCCGCATACCATCTGGACTAGAGGCTGAACGATTCCTTGTGAAACCTTTCCTGCCGCTGTTAATCGAAAAGTTTTCGACCGTATAGCACGGTACGTTAGAACTGTAGCCACGCCAGTTACGACAAGGCTTACTGGAATAAGGCGATTAATAGATGCCAGTTCCACCGAGCCGATCATTTCAAGCGCTGTATCACCCACAGCGATGATGACACCTAGAAATACGAACCCCAAGGCGAAGACGACTAGCAGGGCTAGTTTTGTCAACAGCCGTGCGTGCAGATCGCATTCGGGAAGTGCAATGGCTAACTCATAGTGCAATGCGATCACAGTCGCAAATAAGCCAACCGTGGCAGCAAATATAGAGTACAATCCCATTTCGCCAGGACCGTATAGTCTAGTAATGAATGGCATAGCAACGACAACCATCAACTGCCCCGCGGCTGAACCACTGGCAATTAAGAGCGTACTTTTCAGGCCGTACGTTCTTTTCTTGCCCACTCCAACTATTGGGAGAGGTTTTCTAATAATAGTGGTTGTCATGCTATTAAGTGGGAAAGGCTGAAAAGTCTGCTTCTGCGCCGGATCCTATCGACCAACTATTGTAATTTGCCCTAGCAATAGGCGCGCCTCAGTGAACCTATAACCTTCATTCGCAAACGGAATGGCGTATTCGTGGCGAGTCAGGAGTCTGGTGGCTGGATCAGGAGCAGAAAGATAAAGGGTGTATTTCCCGCTTTTTATGTCTGAGGGGAGACGAAGTGTTCCTCCGAGCCTTGTGACCTTCCCTGGTCGTAGCCGCCTGGCGTCTGGCTCTAGCTCAGCTTTCACTACTCCACCATCTGGGGACTCCAATGTCAAAATCAAAACTCGCGGGTTAAAAGGTGCGGCCCAACCAATGTTTTCTATTGAAGCATCTATACTAAGCGCCGACCCTGATCTTGCAGATTCATCAAATACCACTTCCCGAACAACTAATCTGTATCCTAAATACGAGGCTATGTCCTCATAACAACCCTGCGATCGCCAGCCATCGATCACTTCCTGCAGATAGTTGTTATTGAGGTAGCTGAAGTGCAATTTCCTCATTACAGATTGTGCGGTGACACAGTTGGTGCGGGGGAGGTATTTCTTGCATGTTTCTCCACCCATAGGCACAAAGAGACTGTCCTGAGCAACGTAACCTGTGTAGTACTCAATCTTATCTAATGGATAAGTTAAATCGTTCTCACTGGCAAAAAGACAATCATTGTGATGCCCTGTCCGAGATGTGTAGCTATCCGTGTACGCCCTGTCTTCGAGAAGCGGTGCTCCGTAAAGCTTTTCCTTGTATTGAGGTGCACGCAGTTGAACGCTGCGTTCATTCGGTAGGGAATCCAGCAGCGCTTCTAATACGGCTCGGTGGGCTTCAGGCTTATCCAAACCGTGTGTTGACGCGTGCCACTCTCCCCATGCTCCTATAAATCCTGCCTGAACAACTGCAATTACATCAGCATTATTATGAAGGATGTTTCGCAACTGCGATATATGTCGTAGCATCCATGGCAAGCTGGTATCCGCTCCACGTTCGTTCCCATTGTTGTAATTGAATCGTAGAATTACTTTGACTCCTCCAGCCCGAGCCGCATCCAATCCTCCTTGAATCTGCGCAAGAAACGAATCCGGGATGTCACTGTATCGATATCGCTCTAGCGAAACTCGGGCTGAAATGAGACTAAAGCCGCTCTCTCGCACCCACGTAAAGTCACGGTTGTTCGCAAGATCAATGTACTCTGGAAAGCCATATCTATTCAGGCGGAAGTATTTATAGAACCCACGTTCAGGGGCTATCAGGATGGCATTGCTCTCTTCGTATTTGTGAGTTTCCGATGTACTAATACCGACATCAAATATCGTAAAAAACGAGAAGACCCCTATCGATAGTACATATCGCCAAGGCATGGTTTCTCTTTCTCAGCATCAACGCGACAATCAGGGCCGGGCGTTGCAACGGAACATGGGGTTCCATTCTCCTGGCTCGCGGAATGACTCGCAATGACACATTCAGGGTTTAGCATGTGGGGAAGTTAGTTCTCATGTGTGAGCCAGCACTCGCTCCAGATGCTCGGCAATCCGCTCTACTATCCCACTTGGAGGGATTGCTTTTTTCCACAAGCCCGCCATCAATCACGCGAGCGCTGGAGACAGCTTGCTCGGGTCAATCCCAATCAGTTCGTTCATCAAAATCGTGATGTCTCGGAACGCTCGGTGTTGTAATGCAGCGCGAGAACTGGCTGATTGTCCAGGTCTGTCTCGTTTATTTGAATGAACCAGATGGACCGACACACGACACAAGAAGAGGCTGACCTATTCAAGAAAAACTTAACTAATTAATTCGTATTCCACAACTAAGAAACGTTTTCTGGCGACCGTTACCTCCCGTTCCGCAGGAAACCCGACCACATTTGTAACGTCAGTTGTGTCGAGAGTTAGCGATTCTCTCTGTGCGTTCGCCTGAGGCTCAGTGATTCGATTCGCATCGCGACATCTCGATACTGCGGCGCTTCTCGGCGATGCCAT
>ERZ1292633.564-Hain-H41-02um-R1-564-length-42794-cov-6_pt3 | contig 11161 bp, 13 predicted proteins | sample MGYA00564406_ERZ1292633 | MGnify/ENA primary metagenome ERZ1292633 (study PRJEB36523, sample SAMEA6512639) | groundwater metagenome | collected 2019-01-08 | study: AquaDiva: Metagenomics assemblies of 32 groundwater samples
GCGTCACCGCACTGGCATCTCTGCCGTCGCTCGATGAACTGCGCGCGAAAATCATCGGCCTCGTTATGGCGCCGGCGACCAAGCTTGCACAGATCACCGTTGCACCGGCTGGCCAGCTGGCCCGCGTATTTGGCGCTTATGCGCTCAAGGACGCTGCCTAAATTTTGTAATCGAAACCTACTGAACCCCTTCTCTCGTCATGCTGAACTTGTTTCAGCATCACATTGGGCCCTGAAACAAGTTCAGGGTGACGAGATAAATATTATGGAGAAAACACATGGCTGATCTTGCCAAAATCGTAGAAACACTTTCGGCTCTGACCGTTCTTGAAGCAGCTGACCTGTCGAAAATGCTCGAAGAAAAATGGGGCGTTAGCGCCGCCGCTGCTGTTGCTGTTGCTGGCCCCGCCGCAGCTGCTGGCCCAGAAGCCGAAGAGCAGACCGAATTTGACGTTATCCTGACCGGCGACGGTGGCAACAAGATTGCTGTCATCAAGGAAGTCCGCGTCATCACTGCCCTTGGTCTGGGCGAAGCCAAAGCACTGGTCGAAGGCGCACCAAAGGCCGTCAAGGAAGGCGTCAACAAGGCCGAAGCCGAAGCACTCAAGAAGCAGCTTGAAGCCGTTGGCGCGACTGTCGAACTGAAGTAATTTTTGCGGCAACGCAAAGGCGAACGAACGGCCGCTAGACCTGTCTAGGGGAAGGCTAAAAACGAAAGAGCGGTCCAGCAATGGGCCGCTTTTTTGCTTCACTATTGCTAAAGTCCGTGGTTCGCCGCCACCGCACGCGAAACCGCCTGCATCAACGCCATGCGCTGCGGCACGCTCGCGGTCGTGCTGGCCAGCATCACCGCGACGCCGTAGCGCGTGCCATCGGGCGCGGTCAGGATCGCGATGTCATTATAGCCCGTTGCGCGTCCCTCCAGCTCCTGCCCCGTCCCCGTCTTGTGCGCGACGCGCCATCCCACTGGCACTCCGGCACGCAGCCGCTGCGGGCCGCTTGATGTGCGCGATAATGTATCGAGCATTAGCCGCGTCGAGGCAGGCGAGAGCAATTCGCCGCGCGCCAACCGCGCCAGTGCGCCCGCTATCGCCGACGGGCTGGCGCCATCTTCTGGGTCAGCGAGATAGCGTTCAAGCGCGGCGCGGCGCAGCGCAATTGGCACGCCTTCACGCGCGACCTGAAAAGCGCGCCCCACCGCATAGCTTTGCCGCCATTCCAGCCCCGCCGTGTGGCTTTGCAACAAGCGCTCACCCGGGCCAAAACGGATACGGCCAAGATGGTGGCGCTCCAGAAATGCATTGACCGCATCGGGTCCGCCAACGCGGCGCAGCAACGCATCATTGGCGCTATTGTCGCTGCCGGTAATCGCTTGCTCTAGCAATTCCCCTAGGCTCGCCTCGACCCGCCCCTCGCGCGCAACGCGGGCTGCGAGTGGCTGATGGAAGAGCGTCAAATCTTCGGGGCCGATGGTGACGCGGTCGGACAGATGCAAACGTTCTGCATCGACCTGTGACAGCAAAGTCAGCGCCACCCATGTTTTCGACACGCTTTGCTGTGGGAAGGCTTCATCGCCGCGCCGTGACAGCGACCATGCCCCGTCGATCCGCTGCACCGCTATGCCGGTACGTCCGGGAAAGTCGCGCCACAAGTTGTGCAGCTGGGCCTCCAGCGCAGGCGGCGGGCGATTAACGCCGGGGTCGGCGCGAGGGTCAGCACGCGGGGGCACAACCGGGCGCGGCGCGGGTGTCGTGCCGGGCCGCCACGGCTGGGTGCTCGCAGCGGGCGGAGCGGGGCGCACAGGGTCATTGTGACTCGACACACAGCCTGCCAAAGCCAAGCCAAGCATCGAGACTATCAGTGTTTTTTTCATCAGACCGACCTTGCCCTGAACTGTGGTCTACTGCACCGCCCGTGCGACGAACGATTCTGTGTGTGCGATGAAACGACGCCTACGGCACCAGTACGGTATCGCGCGCCACAGGCAGCATGTCGGGAAAGTCGGTGTTATAATGCAGGCCCCGGCTTTCATGCCGCGCCATCGCGCTACGGACAATCAACCGCGCAACTTCGAGCAAGTTGCGCAGCTCGATCAAATCGGGCGTCACGCGGAAATTGCCGTAATAATCGTCAACCTCCTGCGCCAATAAATTGACGCGGTGCATCGCGCGCTCCAGCCGTTTGGTGGTGCGGACAATGCCGACATAGTCCCACATGAAGCGGCGGATTTCGCGCCACACATGCTGGACGATGACTTCCTCATCGGGGTCGGTGACGCGGCTCTCATCCCACGCGCGAATGGCTGGCGGCGTGGGCAGTGTATCAAAGCGGGCGATGATGTCTCGTGCCGCCGCTTCACCATAGACAAAACATTCGAGCAGGGAATTGGAGGCGAGCCGGTTCGCGCCATGCAGGCCCGACATCGTTACTTCACCGGCTGCATAGAGGCCGGGCAGATCGGTGCGCCCCGCCATATCAACGACCACACCGCCACAGGTATAATGCTGCGCCGGAACCACGGGAATTGGTTCGACCGTTATATCGATGCCAAGCCCAAGGAGCTTTTCATAAATGTTGGGGAAGTGCCCCTTCACAAACTCCGGCTCTTTGTGGCTGATGTCGAGGTGGACATAATCGAGGCCAAGCCGCTTAATCTCATGGTCGATGGCGCGCGCCACAACATCGCGCGGGGCCAGTTCCTCGCGCGCGTCAAAGCGCGGCATGAACCGTTCGCCTGTCGTCGGCAGTTTCAAATACCCGCCCTCCCCGCGCACCGCCTCGGTGATCAAAAAGTTTTTGACGTCGCGATTATACAGGCAGGTCGGGTGAAATTGCATGAACTCCATATTCGCAACGCGTGCGCCCGCCCGCCACGCCATCGCAATACCATCGCCTGTTGCGCCGCGCGGAGCAGTGGAAAACAGGTAGGTGCGCCCTGCGCCGCCCGTCGCAAGGATGGTCGCGCACGCAGTGAACGCCTCGACCTTGGCGGTCGCACGATTGAAGGCGTAAATGCCCCAGACATTGCCCGCACCCGAATAGGCTTCGCCATGCCGCCCGGTGATCAGGTCAATGCCTACCATATCGGGCATCAGGGTTATGTTGGGGTTGGCGGCGGCGGCGGCTTCGAGCGCCTGTTGCACCGCCCATCCGGTTGCGTCATCGACATGGACGATGCGGCGGTGGCTATGCCCGCCCTCGCGCGTCAAATGCCAGCGCTCACCCATCCGTATAGTGCCGTCCCCCTGTTCATCAGCGTTGAACGGCACGCCAAGCGACGCCAGTCGCTCAATCGCGGCCGGAGCATTTTCGATGACAAACTCGACCACGTCACGGTGGTTCAGTCCCGCGCCAGCGACCATCGTATCCTCGATATGGCTTTCGAACGTGTCGCCTGCATCGAGCACGGCAGCGATCCCGCCCTGCGCCCATGCGGTCGACCCGTCGGACAACGCGCCCTTGGCCAGCACCAGCACCTTGTGCCGCTCGGCCAAAGTAAGCGCCGCCGTCAGCCCCGCCGCGCCAGACCCAATGATGATGACGTCGTAGGCGGACGTCAAAGACCCGCAGCCTTCCTCAATGTCTCGTTGATCCGAGTCTGCCAGCCAGCACCCTTTGCGCGGAACCATTCGACGACGTCAGGATCAAGACGCAACGACACCGCCTGCTTCGGCAATTCGGATTTGGGGCGGCCACGACGGATCAACTTTGCGCCATGATGCAAGTCAGCGGTTTCAAACCACTCCCGTGTCAACGGCGGAGCATCGTCAGGATCAGCCCAATTTCTGTTGATACCAGTCTCGCTCATCTTCATTGGCCTTTCGCATCGAAATGATGCGGCGTGTGCCGTTACGCACTGTCCATACGATAACGACAATTGCATTATTGACGACTCCGGTGCTGATCCAGCGCTCCTCGCCATAGTCTTTCCTGTCGTCAATCCGGCTAAAGCATAAGCCAGCAAACACCTCTAACGCATTTTCAAAATCAAGCTGCCGATTTTCCAGAGTCAACCTTCGCTTCTCCGGATCGTAGCTCAGCTTCATGGTACCTTAACTCGTCACATTATTGTATGTACAACAAAGAAAATGTCAACCCACAGCCCGCGTCAACTGCACGAACACATCCTCAAGGTCGGCTTCGCGCGTTGAGACATCAACGATGGTGAGGCCCGCCGCTTGCGCCGCGCTGAGCACATCGCCGGCATTCGCCTTGTCCTTATTATAGCTGATGGTAATTTCGCGCGGTGCTGTCTGTTCGACCTTTTCGAAACTGCCATGGTGGGGAAGCGTGGTAATATCATCGCCCAGCGTCAGCACCACCGCTTTCTCGCGCGCCATGCCCACCAGCTCTCGCGTCGGCTTATCGGCGATAAGCTTGCCATGATTTATGATCGCGATGCGATCACACAATTGCTCGGCTTCCTCCAAATAGTGCGTGGTCAGCACCACCGTCACCCCTTCGCGGTTGAGCATGGTGACATAATCCCACAGCTGCTGGCGCAGTTCGATGTCCACCCCCGCCGTCGGTTCATCGAGCACGATGATCGGCGGTGAATGGACCAGCGCCTTGGCCACCAGCAACCGCCGTTTCATCCCGCCCGACAATGTGCGGGCATAGGCTCCGGCCTTGTCCTCCAGCCCCACCGCACGCAGCAACTCCATGCTGCGCCGCTGTCCTTTGCGCACACCATAGAGGCCCGCGACCAGCTCCAGCGTCTCGAACGGCGTGAAAAAGGGGTCGAACACAATCTCCTGCGGGACGATGCCGATCGACGCCTTGGCGTTGCGCGGGTCGACGTCGATATCGAACCCCCATATCCGCGCGCTGCCCGATGTCTTTCGCACCATCCCCGACAGGATATTGATGAGCGTCGATTTGCCTGCGCCATTGGGGCCGAGCAGCCCGTATATCGCACCGCGCGGAACATTGAGGCTAACCCCGTCGAGAGCACATTTACCGCCGCTATAGACTTTGGTCAGATTGTCGATGCTGATTGCTGCGTCTTTATCCATACCCCCGCTTAGCGTCACTTTGCGAGCGGCCAAAGCGTAAATGTAAAATTAACCATGGTCGCTCACCATGACTGAACAGTCTTTCGCTAGAGCAACTTCTATGGGGACCAACACCATTCCAAAATCGAGCGCCAAATTGCTATCCACACTGTTCGCCATCATGGCGGCGGGCGTAACGGCATGCGCGGGGGCAAACGCCTCGGCGCAGACCACCCAGCAAGGTGCACTGCAGACCATCGTCTTGCGCCAACTGTCATTCATCCGGGTACAGGATATGGAGTTTGGCGACATCATTCCCAGCAATACGGCCGGTGTCGTCCGGCTATTCCCCGACGGCACCCGCACCGCGACCGGCGGTGTGGTCCTTGTCGGGTCATCGCAGCAACCCGCACGCTTTGCGGGCAAGGGCAGCTTTAACCAGCAGGTTTTAATCAGCCTGTCGTCAAATAGCATCCAATTGATCGGGCCCGGCGCGCCGATGACCTTGTCGCAATTCGAGATCGGATCGACACCCACGGCCATTCTCACCACAACGCCGCGCCGCTTTCGCATTGCTGCAGCCAACGGGCTGTTCAATTTTCCGGTTGGGGGCCGACTTGCGGTTGGTGCCAATCAGGCGGCGGGCACCTATGTCGGCACATTCAACATCACGCTCAATTATCAGTGATTGGCGACCAGCTATAATCAACCACAGGCCATGGCGTGGCTAATGCAATATTTACCGCATCGCTCGACCAGATGGTGACAGCTTCGCCGATAAAAGGCGGGGATGGAACATCGCCTGACCAGCATCATCTCCTTTGCCGCCGCCGCGATTCTATGCGCGTGGGCGGGTAGTGTACAGGCGCAAACGACGCCCGGCACCAGCCGCACCATCGTCCTCAACCGGTTGAAACTGCTCAACACCACTGCGCTCGATTTCGGCAATATCATCTCGGGGGCAACTCCCGGCACCGTCACCATCAATGCAACAACGGGCGCACGCACCACCACGGGCGGTGCAGTCGCAGCGGGCGGTACAACCGGATTTGCAACATTCCTGTCTGCTGGCAGCGTCAACAGAATCTATCTGGTGTTTATCCCCAATGCCGCCATCACTTTGTCAAACGGCACAGGCGGCACGATGACGGTCGGCAACTGGACCAGCAACGGCGGGTTCATCCGTTTTCTGGACAATAATGGGCTCGACATCATCCACATTGGCGGGCGGTTGAATGTCGGCGCAAATCAGGCACCAGGCACTTATACCGGGACGTTCAACGTCACAGTCAACTATCTGTGATTGCGAGGTGGCATGAGCGCTGCTAATCGCGCATCATGGCCGACACACTTGAAATCACCCGCACCGAAAATCCCCGCGTCTCTTGCATGGGCGAAAGCGACACTGCCGGAACCGCATTGGGCCATCCGCGTGTGTGGCTGCAAATCGACCCAGCCGATGGCTTTATCGATTGCGGTTATTGCGACCGCCGCTTTATCCTGATTGGCGGCGTCGCCGATACGGGCGCGGGCACCGCCTGAGCGCATGGCAAACAGCCCTCGCGATTTCCTCTATCACGCCGACCTGCTCGACCCAGATACTGCGCTGGCCCTAACCCGCCGCGCACTGGCCACCGCCGAAGATGGCGAGCTATATCTGCAATATCGGGTGAGCGAATCACTGGTGTTCGACGATGGACAGCTCAAAACCGCCGATTATTCGACCGATGCGGGCTTTGGCCTGCGTAGCGTTTCAGGCGAGATGACGGGCTTTGCCCACGCCACCGAAATCAGCGCCGCCGCGATTGAGCGCGCTATCCCCGCGCTGCGGCTTATCGAACCGCGAAGCGGCAACGCCGCACCGCCGCCGCGACGCACCAATGCGCGGCTCTATAGCGACGCCAACCCGCTCGACCCCGTGCCGTTCGCCGACAAAGTGGCTTTGTGCCAGAGCATTGACGCGCAGGCACGCGCCCGCGACCCGCGCGTTGCCCAAGTCACGGTGTCGCTGGTCGGTGCATGGTCGGTGGTCGAAATACTCCGCGCCGACGGCTTTGTCGCCACCGATGTCCGTCCGCTGGTCCGCCTCAATGTCTCGATTATCGCCAAGGAAAATGGCCGCAGCGAAAGCGGCAGTTTCGGCATCGGCGGGCGGCGCGGCTATGCCGATTTGATGGACGGCGCTACCACCGCGCGTGCCATCGACTGCGCGCTAGACCAAGCACTGACCAACCTAGGCTCGCAGGACGCGCCAGCGGGCGAAATGACGGTGCTGCTTGGCCCCGGCTGGCCCGGCATCATCTTGCACGAGGCGGTCGGCCACGGGCTGGAGGGTGATTTCAACCGCAAGGGGACCAGCGCTTTTTCCGGGCGCGTCGGCGCGCGCGTCGCGGCAGAAGGCGTTACCGTTGTTGATGACGGCACGCTCCTCAACCCCGTGGGCGGCGGGCGGCGCGGGTCACTGAGCTTTGATGATGAAGGCACGCCGACATCTGAAACCATATTGATCGAGGATGGCATATTGCGCGGCTATATGCAGGACCGCCTAAACGCGCGGCTGATGGGCGTCGCTGCGACGGGCAATGGCCGCCGCGAATCTTACGCCCATGCACCGATGCCACGGATGACCAACACCTTCATGCGCGCCGGAACCGACGACCCCGCCGCGCTGCTCGACCGCGTAAAGGACGGCATATACGCGACCAGCTTTGGCGGCGGACAGGTCGATATTGTCTCGGGCAATTTTACCTTTTCCTGCACACAGGCATGGCGAGTCAAAAACGGCAAGCTACTCCACCCGATCAAGGGCGCGACGCTGATCGGCGACGGGCCAAGCGTGCTGACCCGCGTCATCGGCATCGGCAATGACTTGTGCCTCGACGAAGGGATTGGCGTGTGCGGCAAGGGCGGGCAGAGCATCCCCGCAGGCGTCGGCCAACCGACCTTGCTGATCGACGGCATCACCGTTGGCGGCACGGCGGGGTAGGGAGGAGACTGACATGGCTGATTTCACCGACACATTGACCAAGGCGCACCGCGCCTTCATCGCCGACAAGCCGGTTTATTTCACCGCGACGGCGGCGGCGGACGGGCGCATCAACCTGTCACCAAAGGGCTATGCCGATACCTTCCGCATCCTGTCGGACACGCAAGTCGCATACCTTGATGTTGGCGGGTCGGGCAATGAAACCCACGCTCATCTGGGCGCAGATGGCCGTATCACCATCATGTTCTGCGCGTTCGATCGCACTGCTTTGATCCTTCGCATCTATGGCCGTGGCCGCAGCGTTTTGCCACAGGATGCCGAGTGGGATGCGCTGGCCGCGCACTTCACGCTGCTGCCTGGCACGCGGCAGATTTTCGTGATCGCGGTGGACTGTCTCCAGACCAGTTGCGGCTGGGGGGTGCCGATGATGACGCTGGAGCGCGAACGGGCGACGCTCAAAAAATATCATGCCCAGATGGAACCCGAAAAATGGGTCGAGAAGTTCAAGGGCCTCACCACAAGCATCGACGGTCTGCCGACACGCGCCACTGACCGCTATATTGCTGGGGCGGAGCCGGACGATAGTGGCACCGCGTGATCAAGGTCGCCAGCTATAATATCCACCGGGGCATTGGCCTCGACCGGCAGCGCAACCCCGAACGGATCATGGCGGTGCTGCGCGAAATTGATGCCGACGTCATCGCCCTGCAAGAAGTGGACAGGCGCTTTGGCCGCCGCGCGAGCGCGCTACCGCTGCAATTGATCGAGGAAAGCCCATGGGCCCCGGTGCCGCTCGACACCCGGCCCGACAGCATCGGCTGGCATGGCAACGCCCTGTTGGTGCGCAAAGGGATGGCGGTGACAAACGCCGCCGCCGTGCCGCTGCCGACGCTGGAGCCGCGCGGTGCGATCACCGCCGAAATGCAGGTTGGTGCGGTGCGGCTTCGCATCGTTGCGATGCACCTCGACCTATCAGGCATTCGCCGTCGCCACCAAGTGCGCACTATCGTCGATCACGCGCGCACGCTGCCTGATGACCTTCCGTTAGTGATGATGGGCGACCTCAACGACTGGGCCGAGCATAGCAGCGCGCTGCGCCAATTTGACGGCGATTTACATGTGCTGCGCCCCGGCAACAGCTTTCACAGCCGCCGCCCCGTTGCCGCGCTCGACCGCATCATCATTTCTGGGCGGATTGGCGTTGAAGATTGCGGTGTCCACCACAGCGCGCTGGCGGCACGCGCCTCGGACCATTTGCCCATATGGGCACGATTGGCACTCTGATCCTTCCTGATCCTTCTGCCTGAAAAACAGGCAGTGCTTTTCGCCGTTGCACAATATTTATCCGCACGGCGGCTCTTGCCGTAACAAAAGAACAGCAGGCAGGCCATTTTTGTTACTTGGCACGCATGTTGCATTTTGATTGGCTTAGGCAAAAGCCAAGGGGGCGCACATGCAACTGATCATCGCCATCATCAAACCTTTCAAGCTCGACGAGGTCCGCACCGCGCTGACCGACCTCGGCATCAACGGTATGACCGTTAGTGAGGTGAAGGGTTTTGGCCGTCAAAAGGGCCAGACCGAAATCTATCGCGGCGCCGAATATGCCACCAACATGGTACCAAAGGTCAAGATCGAGCTGGTCTGTGACAGCGACATCACGTCGCGTGCCGTAGAGGTGATCCAGCAAGTCGCGGGAACCGGCAACATCGGCGACGGCAAAATCTTTGTCCTCGACGTGGCGCAGGCAGTGCGTATTCGCACTGGCGAAACCGGGGAGGCGGCGTTGTGAGCAACATATCCACCGCAATGACAACAAGAAATAGGGAAGCCAGGGGAATGAAGCGACTATTTGCAAGAGCAGCCGCCATCGGCGCTGCGACAACAACACTATTATCTGCCGGGGCTGCCCTAGCGCAGGATGCCGCCGCTGCGGTTGCCGAAACTGCCGCTCCGGTCATAGCTGCGGCGACGACCACATTGGTTCACGCGCCCGACGCGGCGGCGCAAGCCGCGATGGCCAACAAAGGCGACACCACATGGATGCTGGTCAGCTCCGCGCTGGTGCTGCTTATGTCTGTTCCCGCGCTCGCGCTATTTTACGGCGGCTTGGTTCGCACCAAAAATATGCTGTCCTTACTGATGCAGGTGTTCATGATCGTATCGGTCGCGGCACTGGTATGGGTGACGTGGGGCTATACCATGGCCTTCACCAGCGGCGGCGATGCGGCGACCGCACCGTTCATCGGCGGCTTTTCCAAGCTGTTCCTCAGCGGGGTCACGACATCAACCTATGCCGCGACGTTCAGCAACAATGTCTATATTCCGGAATATAGCTTCGTCATTTTCCAGATGACCTTTGCCTGCATCACGCCCGCGCTGATCGTCGGAGCGTTCGCCGAACGTATCAAGTTCGTGCCGTTGATGCTGTTCACGGTTGCATGGCTGACACTCGCTTATTTTCCTATTGCGCACATGGTCTGGTATTGGGCTGGCCCAGACTTCCTTGTCGATGCGCCAACCGACATGGGGTATTTGTGGGGTAAGGGCGCGCTCGATTTTGCGGGCGGCACCGTGGTCCACATCAACGCGGGTATCGCGGGCTTGATCGGCTGTTTGGTCGTCGGCAAACGTTTGGGTTACGGCAAGGAAGCGACACCACCGCACAGTCTGACGATGACGATGATCGGCGCGTCCCTGCTGTGGGTCGGCTGGTTCGGCTTTAACGCTGGGTCGAATCTTGAAGCCAACGGCCTAGCCGCGCTCGCCTTTATCAACACGTTCGTGGCGACGGCGGCGGCTGCGCTATCATGGTCGTTGATCGAACAATTTCACCACGGCAAACAATCGCTGCTCGGCGCGGTCACTGGCGCGGTTGCGGGGTTGGTGGCGATTACGCCTGCCAGCGGATTTGCATCGCCGATGGGCGCTCTCATCCTTGGCCTCATCGTCTCGCCAGTCTGTTATGTGTTTGTCTCTATCATCAAGAACAAGTTCAAATATGACGATACGCTCGACGTGTTCGGGATCCACTGCATCGGCGGTATCGTCGGTGCCATCGCGACCGGCATCGTTGCCGACCCGGCATTGGGCGGCCAAGGCTGGATTGATTACACAGCGGCCGTCGCGGTTGCCGGTGAATATGACATGGCTGGCCAAGTCATCACTCAGATCAAAGCTGT
>ERZ1292633.5691-Hain-H41-02um-R1-5691-length-11158-cov-7_pt1 | contig 11158 bp, 14 predicted proteins | sample MGYA00564406_ERZ1292633 | MGnify/ENA primary metagenome ERZ1292633 (study PRJEB36523, sample SAMEA6512639) | groundwater metagenome | collected 2019-01-08 | study: AquaDiva: Metagenomics assemblies of 32 groundwater samples
AGGGCGGGATCGTCACGAACCCCAACTGCTCGACCATCGTCCTCGCGATGGCGCTCGCGCCGCTCCATCGCGCTTTCGGCGTGGAGCAGGTGATCGTGACGACCTTTCAGGCCGCCAGCGGCGCCGGCTATCCGGGCGTCCCCGCTCTCGACATCCTCGGCAACGTGGTGCCCTACATCGCGGGCGAGGAAGGGAAGATGGAGAGCGAGACGCACAAGATTCTCGGGCACCTGGGAAAGAAGGAGATCGAGCCGGCGGAGTTCGCCCTGAGTGCCGCCTGCCATCGCGTCGCCGTCCTCGACGGCCACCTGATCGCGGTGAGCGTGAAGTTCAGCCGCCGTCCCACGCGAAAGACGCTCCTCGCCACGATCGCCGCCTTCCGCCCCCTCGCGAAGCTGTCGCTTCCGAGCGCGCCGGAGCAGCCGATTCTCTACCGGGAGGAAGACGACCGGCCGCAGCCGCGGCTCGACGCCGATCGCGACGGGGGAATGGGGATCACGATGGGCCGGCTTCGCCCCTGCAGCGTGCTCGACTGGAAGTTCGACGCGCTGGGACACAACGTGGTGCGCGGCGCCGCGGGCGCGGCGATCCTGAACGCGGAGATCCTCGAGCGCGAAGGGCGTCTCTAGCCCCCGAATGTCCCGAGGCCGCGACATCGTCTTCGTTCGCCACGGCGAGACCGACTGGAACCGCGAGAAGCGGCTCCAGGGTTCGACCGGCGCGTCGATCAACGACGCGGGGCGCGAGCAGGCGAAGGGGCTGGCGCGGCTGCTCTGGGAGGTGCCGCTCCAGGCGATCTACTCGAGCGAGCTGCCGCGCGCGCTGGAGACGGCGTCGTACGTCGCGGGGCCGCACAACCTCAACATCACGACCGAGGCGCGCCTGAACGAGATTCATCACGGCGAGTGGGAAGGGATGCTGGAGGCCGATCTCCCCGATCCGGAGCGCTACCGCCGCTGGCGGGAGGACCCGAGTTCGGTCGATCTGCCCGGCATCGAGCCGCTCCAGTCGGTCCACGATCGCGCGGTCGGCGTGATGAAGGATATCCTGGCCCGCCACCCTGAGGAGGGGAAGGGACTCATCGCGGTCGTCTCTCACCAGCTGGTGCTGGCGCTTCTCAAGTGTTATGTGCTCGATCGCCCGTGGAGTCAGATGCGAAAGCACGCGCTGAGCGTCGCTTCCTACGAGGTGATCACGGTCGGCGAGGGATTCACGCCCCGTCCCTGACCGAAACCGAGGGGCGATTCCGGGGTTACTAGAACGATGATTCTCACGCGACCCACATCCATCACGCGCACCGAACTTCCCTCGTTAACGCATGGCCTCCATGGGGTTGCGGCGCTCGCTATCGTAGCCGTGCTCTTCCTGCCGGCCGCGCCGGCGCGCGCCACCCAGTTCCGCCAGGTCCTGGCCGACACCGTCCGCGAGAGCGATCCGACCCCGTCGCCGGACGGCAAGTGGGTCGCCATCACCATGGCGAAGGGCGGAACCCTCACCGACATCTGGGTCATGCCGATCGGTGGCGGCGAGGCGCGCCAGGTCACCGACGAGCCCGATTCGGCCCGCGCCATGACCCCGACCTGGGCACCGGACTCCAAGTCGCTCCTCTACATCTCGACGCGCGACCGTCAGTACAGCGTCTACTCGATTCCCCTCGAGGGAGGCGAGGCGAAGAAACTGACGCGCGCCGCGGGGAGCAGCCGCTTCGCGTCGTATTCTCCGGACGGATCGCTGATCGCGTTCCCCTCGAACCGCCTCGATTCGGGCTCGCTCTACGGCTACAACCTCTATCTGATGGGACCCGACGGCGAGTCGAGCGACCATGAGGCGCGGCAGATCACCAAGATGAACGGAAGCCCGGGGCACCCCACCTGGTCCCCCGACGGCAAGTGGATCGCCTTCGTCTCGAAGGACGTCGATACCACCAAGGTCGTGAACATCGGGTCGGGAATGCAGTCGACGCGGAGCGCCATCTTCTCGTTGTTCCGAGTCTTCAAGGTATCGGTCGACGGCGGGAAGCCGATCCAGCTCTCGGGGCTTCGGCCGTCGGAGGAGAAGGACGAGGACGTCTGGCCGACCTGGTCGCCCGACGGAAAGTGGATCGCCGTCGCGAAGCGGGTCAACAACAAGAACGATGTCTGGCTGGTGGACGCGGAAGGAAAGAGGCCGCCGGTTCAGATCACGACGACGGGGAACTCCTCCAAGCCGACGTGGTCGGCCGACGGCAAGGAAATCTGGTACACGCTCTTCGACAAGGGGAACGAGGACGTCTGGGTGGCGAGCGATCTGACGATCCCGCCGCCTCCCGCACCGAGGCCGGCGAAGAAGCCGCCGACCTTCAAGCCGGTCCCCGCGACGAAGGGGACCGCCACGAAGCCGGCGGCTCCCAAGACAAAGCGCTAGGGCGCTACTTCGGTTTCGACGGTCCCTTCGGACCCACCTGCCGCTTCATCCGGGACGCCACGGTGTCGATCTTGACGCCGAGCTCCTTCGCGATCGCCTCCCAGGTCTTGCCGTCACGTCGCATCGCCACCACCGCATCGGGGGCGACGCCCGGCTTTCGGCTCGCCCGCGCGAATCCGTAGACCATCGCCACCTCGCCGTAGCCGAGTCCCCACGCCGCTCGCTGCGCGCGGAGCGAGTCGGGACTCGTGCGGAACTGGCCGGCCAGCCGCGCTGCCACGACCGCCTCCCCCTCGGGGGTGGCCGATTCCCGATTGAGCCGCGCGACCATCCGCTGAATCCGGGTGAGGGCCGTCTCCTTGCTCGAGACCGGACCGCCGACGGTCGTCACGTTGGTCGCCGGCGCGTCCGCGGCCTCCGCCGGGGAGGGCAGGAGGAGCGCCGCGGGTGTCCCCGCCGTCGCGGCGAGAAAGGCGAAGAGGGCGAGAAGGGACGTGCGTGCCGAGGGGAGATGGGGGTGGCGAGCGCGAGTCATGCCTGGTCCTCCTCCTTGAGAGACGGACGCGAGCGGGGGGCCCGCATCCGTGACATCGTGAGTTCGGGGTCGCCGTGACCCGCGCGTAGTCTAGCGCAGGAAGGTGATCTTGCGCGTGGCGACTCCGTCGGCCGTCTGAACGCGGAAGAAGTAGACGCCCGTCGCCGCGTGACCTCCGGCATCGTCGCGGCCGTCCCAGCGTGCGCTCTGCTCGCCCGCCGGAGCGTCCCGGTTCTCGAGCGTCCGCACCAGCGCGCCGCGCACGTCGAAGACGCGAACGCGCACCCGGCCGGGGCGCTCGTTACGATACGAGATCAAAGCCTCGCCGCGCGCGGGATTGCGCGAGAGGAGCCGCGCCGCGATCTCCCCCTTCGCCGGCGCCTGGCCGCCGGACGGCGTTCGAGTCCGGAGCGCGGCGTCGAGCTGGATGAGCCCGGCGGCGTACAGGAGGTCGATCCCCGGCAGGCGGTCGGGAGGCCGGACTGCCGTCTCTCGAAGCGTCTGCTCGATGGCGCCCTGGGAGTTGTAGCCCTTCGCCAGGAGGAGCGCCACCGCGCCCGTCACGTGCGGCGCCGCGCCCGAGGTGCCGAAGAAGGGGAAGGTGCCGAACGAGTCGGGCTTCGCCAGGGAGCCTTCGGAGCGGTGCGGCTTGATGGAGAGGACGAAGACGGCGTCCTGCACGTGGTCGCCGTTCAGGTCCTGGAAATCGCCGCCGGGCGCCATGAGATCGAGGTTTCGCCCGTACGAGGAGTAGGAAGCGCGCCGACCGTCGGGGTCGGTGGCGCCGACCGCGATCACGCCGGGGTAGCCCGCGGGGAGGCTGACTTCCCCCGCGTCGAAGTTGCCCGAGGAAGCGACCACGATGACGCCGCGGCGCTGCGCGTGGTTCACCGCGTCGCGCAGCGGCCGGAACATCTCCTGGACCGCCCGCTCCGTGTAGCCGAGGAATTGGAACGTGCTCATCGGCGGGAAGCCGAGCGACAGGTTCATGATGTCGGCGCCGTGGTCGGCCGCGAACCGGATGCCGCCGGTGATGAACGACATGTCGGAGTCGTTCCGATAGTCGATCACCTTGACCGGCATGATCGTCACGCCGAAGGCGATTCCCGCGCTGCCGGCGATGTTGTTCGGGGCCCCCGCGACGATCGTCGCGACCGTCGTCCCGTGCCCGCTGTCGTCGTTCGCGAAGGGGTCGTCGTGGATGAAGTCCCAGCCCGGAACGAAGGGTCCCGGCAGGTCGGGCGAGCGCTGGTACATCGTCGTCCCGGGCCAGATCCCGGCGCGCTCGTAGTCGGGAATCGCGCGCTCCTCGTAGGCGACGCCCGTGTCGATGATCGCCACCACGATGCTCGGGTCTCCCGTCTGGATGTCCCACGCGTCGTAGGCGTGGACGCTGCGGAGATTCCAGGCGAGGTCCATGGTCGTGGACGTGATCAGCGAGTCGTTCGGCACGAAGAAGGCGCGGGCGCGGAGATTCGGAATCGCGTACTCGACGTCGGGACGCTGCCGGAAGCGGGCGGCCGCGCGTTCCACCGTGTCGCCGGCGCCGAGCCGGAGCTTCACCAGGCCGGTCGCCGTGACGTCGCTCATCACCTCCGCCCCCTCCTCCCGCGCGAGGTGCGCGCGATCGGAATTCGCGGCCGTGGCGCGGAACTGCACCAGGAGCTGTCCGGGGACGAAGAGCGGCTCGACGGCCTGCGGTGCGGGGGCCGCTTGGGCCGGCGCGGCGGCGAGCGCGGCGCTGGAGGCGAGGAAGGCAACGAGCAGCAGCGCGAGTGGAACGAGGAAATGGCGGCGCCGGCGCCGCGACGGCACGAGGGTGCAGGTCATGGATGCTCCGATCCGATCCGGTCCGTTGGGGAATTCAGCCCTAAGTTTACCACACGACGAGGGGTTACGGGGGTCCCCCTCGGGGCTCCCCGGCTACCCGCGCCCGGCGATTCCGGAGATGAGGTCCTCCCAGGCGTGCGCGATCACACCGGGAACGAGGCTGCGGGTGGCGTAGGCGGACAGGGAAAAGCAGAGCCCCACGACCATGATGAGCGCGGCCGAGGCGACTCCCTGGTAGAGGTGCCCCGCGCCGAAGACGAAGGCGGAGAGGGCGATGCCGGCCAGATGATTCCGCGTCCAGGCCGTGAACTGCCGCTGCAGGTAGCCGCGGAAGACGATCTCCTCCACGAAGCCCGCCGTCACGGCCACCGACGTCCAGATTGCCAGCTCGAGCGGCCCGCGGGGAGCGATCATCTCGACGACCCGGCGCACCTGGGCTGGATCCCGCATCCCGGTCGCGTCGATCGCCGTGGCGACGCCCATGAACGTGGCGATCCAGCAGGCCGCGGCCAGCAGGGAGCAGCGCCAGACTCCGTTCCATCCCTTCCAGCGATACGAGAGGATGGCGCCGATCGAGACGCCGCGAAGGCGGAATCCCCAGGTGGCGATTCCGAAGAGGATCCACTGGAAGGCGAGCACGGTGAGATAGATCACGGGACGCGAGGCGCTCGGAACCGAGCCCTCCCCGGGCGCCGAGGAGGCGCTCAGCCAGGTGAATCCGGCGAGGTACGCGAGGAGGAAGGCCGTGTGCCACGCGGGCGCGACGGCCGCGACCGAGCGGGGGTGAGCCGGTGGAGTCGTCGAACGAGCCGGCGATCCGCCGTCCGCGGCCAGCCCGCCGTCATCCAGGGGGGATTGCTGGTCGGAACCGTTCACGATACAGGGGCCGCGGACTAGGCGATCCGCGCGCCCGACTCCCGGTCGAAGAGGAGCGAGTGCGCGGGATCGAGCGTGACGCCGATCGACGCGCCTGCCTCCGGGGGAATCGAAGCGGGGGCGATCCGCGCGATCATCGCGCCCCAGGCGCCGCGGAGGTGGACCAGCGTCTCGCCCCCGAGGCGCTCGACTCGCTCGACCGCTGCCTGGCTGGCGGCGCCGGACGGAACAAGTCCGACGTGCTCCGGACGGACGCCGAGCGAGACGGGGCGGATAGCCCCCGCCGCGCCCGGAGCAGCCGGAGCCCCCGCCGCGCCCGTGGCCGAGCGCCCGTTCAACGCGAGATGAAGCCCCGGCGCGTGGAACGCCACGCCCCCCTGTTCCACGCGCAGTTCACCCTCGACCACGTTCATCGCCGGCTCCCCCACGAAGCGCGCCACGAACAGGTCGCTCGGCTCGCGATAGATCGCCTCGGGCGTCGCCACCTGCCGGAGCTTCCCGGCGCACAGGACCGCCACGCGGTCGCCCAGGGAGAGCGCCTCCTTCTGATCGTGCGTCACGTAGACCGACGTGGTCCGCGTGTGGGCGTGGAGGCGCGCCAGCTCCTCGCGCAACTCCTGGCGCAGCTGGGCGTCGAGCGATGAGAGCGGTTCGTCGAAGAGGAAGATCTTCGGCCGCCGCACCAGCGCCCGTCCCAGCGCCACGCGCTGGCGCTCGCCGCCGGAGAGTTCGCGCGGCTTCTTCGCGAGGTAGCGCGTGAGGCCCAGCATCTTCGCCGCCTCCGCCACGCGCCGTCCGATCTCCTCCTCCGGCGTGCGGCGCGCGCGAAGCCCCAGGCTCATGTTCTCGGCGACCGTCATGTGGGGATAGAGCGCCAGCCCCTGGAAGACCATTGCCACGTCTCGATCCTTCGGTTCGGCGTCGGTGACGTCCCGCCCGTCGAGGAGCACCGTGCCGGAGGTCGGCGTCTCCAGTCCCGCGATCATGCGAAGGAGCGACGACTTTCCGCAGCCGGAAGGGCCGAGGAGCGCCAGGAACGCGCCGTCGGGAAGATCGAGCGAGATCCCGTCGACGGCACGAGTGCCGTTCGGATAGGTGAGCGTGAGGTCGCGAAGCGAGAGGGAGGCCATGGCTCCTATTTCTTCCGGACGAAGATCGCGGCGATCATCGACACGAGGAGTCCCGTCACCGACGTTCCGAACAGGCCCGCGAGCGAATTCTGGAGCGGGTCGTACATCGACTCGTTCTTCTTCAGCTCCACCGCGATTTCCTCGGGACTCTTGCCGGCCTTGGTCAGGATCTCCGCCCCCGCGACGCGCAACTCGTCGAAGTAGGTCGGGAAGACGGCGGTCGTGAGAAGATACGAGCCCGCGAAGATGATGGCCCCGGCGATCAGCGAGATCGCGATTCCGTTCAGCACCTGCTTCGCGTAGGGCGCCTCCGCGGCGGTCTGCTTCAGCGCCATCACGATGACCGTGATCTGGATCGGGATCACGAGAAAGAAAACCGCCATCAGCGCCGGATCCTTGTGCCACCCGGCGGCGATGACCACGACGGTCCAGATCTCGACGAGGATTCCGAGGATGATGCCGGCCTTGATGGTGGTGCGCATGGGCGCCCCCTGGGTTGATGCCTCGGCTTCAGTCATGGCCTGACGGAGTCGGCGAGCGCCGTTAGGTGCCGGATTCGCCACGCGCGGTCCTTGCCTTGCTCCACGATCGCGGCGAAACGCCCGTACCTCGTCTTCGCCACACCCGCCTCGGTGAAATCCTCCTCGAACGCGCCGCTCTGGAACGCGGTGGCGCCCGCGACGCTCAAATCATGCTGGTCGATTCGAAGCGCCGTGGCGTCGACTCCGGAATAGAGACTTCCGAGGCACTCCTCGATCGCGGCGCGCCCGCGTTTCGTCGGGACGCCCGGTAGCGCAAGCGTCGCGTCGTCCACGAAGAGAAGCGCGAATCCGCCGGCGTCGTGCGCGTCGGAGGCGAAGGCGTAACGCGTCCAGAGCGTGTCGAGCGAGGCTTTCACCTCCAGTGTTCGCACGGGCGAGGAGGTCGTCTGCGTCGTGCACGCCGGCACCAGCGCGAGAAGGAAGAGGGCTACGGCTAGAAAGCGCATCATGCATCCCTCCGATCAGGAAACGACGACCGCCATCGCGAGTCCGTCCCAGCCCTTCGCGCCGACGGTTTGGAGCGCCGTGGCGCTCACGCGCGGCTCCGCGGCCATCATCTCGAGAACGCGCCGGGTTCCCTGGATCGCCGCATCCGCGCTCCCCGCGTCGACCACGGAACCCTCGCGGACCACATTATCCACGAGGATCAGGCTGCCGGGGCGGGTGAGCTTCAGGGCCCAGGAGAAATAGTCGGGATTGCCCGGCTTGTCGGCGTCGATGAAGACGAGATCGAAGGGGCCGAGGCCCTCGGCGGCAATCTTCGGAAGCGTGTCGATGGCGCGGCCCACGCGGACATCGACGCGATCGGCGAGCCCGGCGCCGGCGATGTTCGCCCGCGCGACCTCGGCGTGCTTCGGGTCGAACTCCAGCGTGGCGAGGCGCCCGCCCGGCGGGAGTGCCCGCGCGAGCCAGATGGCGCTGTAGCCGCCCAGCGTCCCCACTTCCAGAATGGCGCGCGCGTTCAGGAGCCGGGCCAGCAGGTGGAGCAACTTTCCCTGCGTTGGGGAAACCTGGATCTCGGGGAGACCCGCGGCAGCGCTCGCCGCGAGGGCCGCCTGGAGCGCCGGGTCGTGGGGCGCGAAGAGATTCGAGAGGTAGCGATCGACGTCGGCGTGGGTGGCGGTGGTCATGGCTCCTCGATCCTCCGTGAGTGTTCGTTCAGACATCGATCGAGAACCCCACCAGGTCGGTTCGCAGCTTCCCATCCATCTTCTCCCAGAAGCGTCTCGCCCCCTCGTTGTCCTCCTGGACCAGGGCCAGGCAGCGCTCGATCCCCGCGGCCTTCAGTCCGGCGAGGCAGCGGCGCACGAGATCCTTGGCGAGGCCCTGGTTTCGGTAGTCGGGCCCCACGGCCAAGCGATAGATGTAGCCGCGCCGGCCATCGTGACCGCAAAGAACCGAGGCCACGATCGCGCCCATGTCCACCGCGACCAGCGAGAGCCCGGGGTTTCGGTCCAGGAAGTGAACCACAGATTCCCGCTTATCGCCCGGGCCTACTCCCAGCCCCTCCGTCGAAGCCCAGAGACGACGGACTCCTTCGAAATCGGCCGCCTGAAACGTACGAATCTTCATGAAACCTCCTTTTCAGTCCATCGGACTCCCGGGGCCGACCGGGAGATCGCTACGGAAGAAAGTGCTTCGACTCGAGCAGCGCGCGAAGTTTGGCGGAGTCCTCGCGGAACACGTCGGGATCGTACTTGGCCTCGCTCGTGTAGAACTGCGCGAGCGACGTGATGCCGAGCGCCTCGATCTTCGCCTTCAGCTCCGGGTAGGCCATGTAGCGCGCCCAGCCGCGCACCTCGCGCTGGGCGTAGGTCGCCTCCAGTTCCTCCTCCGTCGGCCGGCGATACGTCTCGTCGTGCAGGAAGGCTGCCAGCGGAAGGCGGTCTCGCTTGGGCGGATCTTCGTTCGGGTAACCGACGACGATCGTCGTGACCGGGAGGCAGGTGTCGGGGAGTTCAAGATATGCCGCGATCTCCCCCATGGAGTGAAGGGTCGTCCCCATGTAGCAGATGCCGAGCCCCCTCGCCTCGAAGCCGAGGCAGACGTTCTGCGCCACGATCATCGCGTCGAATGCGGCGACGTGATAGCCGATCAGGTTGTTGAAGTTGTCGCGCGCGCCACGCCGGCGGAGCCACTCCCGCGTGCGGAACCAATCGGCGCAGAAGGTCACGACCAGCGGCGCCTGCAGCACCATCTCCTGTCCGAAGTGCATCTCGTAGAGCTTTCGCTTCCGCTCGGGGTCGCGGGTGAAGACGATCGAAATGCTATTCAGGTTGCCCGACGAAGAAGCGCCGGCGATCGCCTCGCCGCATACCTCCTCGACGAGCGCGGGGTCGATCGGGTCCGGCTTGTAGTCGCGGATCGAGCGGTGGGCGTTCAGGAGAGCCGTAAGGCCCGTCGTGGATGGCACGTGTTGGATCTCCTACGAAGTGGGTGTGGAGGAGCGGCGCCCGCGCCAGAGGAGTACTACCGGCAGCGCGAACGCCATGCTCCCGGCGAGCGAGAGGATGAGGAACCAGCCCCACGAAAGCCGGCCGACCCCCCACTTGCCGAGGAGATAGGCGAGCGCGCCGAGCACCAGGAGCGCCTCCACCAGGAACGCGAGCGAGATCGGATTGGTGAGAGCCGCCTTCAGGCTGCCGGGTTGAGCGAGAAGTCCGTAGAAGAAGGCGCCGTTCACGGCGACGAAACCGAAGACGGCCAGCGCCGCGAGCCAGAATCGTTCGGTGGGGGAGTAGACGGTGTGGGGCATAGGACCTCTCCTCTCGGCTATCGCGTTGGCGGCGTGTTTCCGTCGAGTCCGCTCCGGGTCTTCCCGACCCAGTCCGGCGCGGAATCGACGGTCTGCCGCAGAATGAGATTAAGTTGCGCGGCGTGGTGTTGGACGTGGCGCATGTTGTAGAGATGGAGCTCCATCACCGACATGTCGCGGCGCTCGAAGCGGCAGGCGCGGGCCGCCGTCTCGTCCGTGAGCGCGGCGAGCGCTGCACGGCACTTCTCTCGGCCGTGCGCGAGGTAGGCGAGGAGTTCGTCTTTCGAATAGACGCGATCGGGAAGCACTCCCTCCGGGTCGAGCTCGCTCAGCGTGAACGGCGCGGGCGGCATAAATCCCTCGGAGGAGCCGGAGAGGTAGTAGTCGAGAAAGAAGAGCGTGTGATAGGCGACGTACCAGAACTCCGGCGGCTTCGTACGGTCGCCCCAGACCTCATCGGGCGCCGCGCGCATGGCGTTCTCGAGCATGTCGATCGCCGCGCCGAATTGACTCCAGACGATTCGTGTCAAGGGCGCCGCGCCTGCCGCACTTCGTTCATGAAGCCACGAACTCAGCCAGCACCTGCGGCACCAGCGTGCACTTGCCGACCTTGCGCGGGCCAGCGACGACGTGCAGAAAGCGGCGAGGCTCGCCCAAGCGAGCGGCCAGCACAGCGGCGTACTCACCTTGAAAGGAGGGCTCTGGCGAGACACTCATCGTAAGGAGCATTTTTACTCAATACGATGAGCATATGCAAAGGTCATGCGACCGCCCACTGGATCGTGAACAACCGCTCCGTCTCGGTCCTCTGCGCCAGCCGGCGCTGCTGTTTTTCCAGTTTCTGCAGTTGCTGGTGAATCTCGCGTTGCTCTTCGAGGGTGACCGCCGGGCGCGCCTGCCGCCGTAGCTCCTTGATCTGCCAGCGGATCCCGGCAAAATCTGTAGCTGCATTTTTGGCGAAGCAGTCTATGGTAACGGGATCGAGCGGCCCTCTTAGTAAGGGCGACCCGCGAGGCGGGGCGCTGACGCCGCCACTGCCAACCCGCCGTAGATCGCCTGGGGCAAGGATGAAGCAAATGGCACAAAA